>Ga0302178_10000644_pt1 | contig 31016 bp, 28 predicted proteins | sample I_Palsa_E1_3_FD_198790 | JGI IMG/M metagenome (GOLD analysis project Ga0302178, IMG submission 198790) | Peat permafrost microbial communities from Stordalen Mire near Abisko, Sweden - I_Palsa_E1_3 | ecosystem: Environmental > Terrestrial > Soil > Palsa > Peat permafrost | place: Sweden... | reverse complement strand
GTAGCCCAGGTCGAAAACCGCACAAGGCCATGAGTCAGAAAAATTGCTGAAATGTCTTAACTTGGGTGGATTGGTATGCAGATTAACCGCCTCCTCATAATGGCAGCTCAGAAGTCAGCTTGATCCTCTGCATGGGTATTTCAGTTTTGACACTCTGTACGCCCTCGATCCGCGCCAGGTACTCGGCCTGAAATTTCCGGTAGGCATCAAGGTCTGCGGCGACGACGCGCAGTAGGAAATCACAGTCACCAGCCATCAGGTGACATTCCACAATTTGCGGAAGACGCTGGACTTCCGCCGTAAAGTTATCAATGGTATTGGCGTCCTGGCGCGTCAACCAAATCCGCACAAACACGGTAAGCCCAACGCCTAGCTTTGAGGCGTCGAGCAATGCAGCGTAGCGTTCAATCACGCCTGACTCCTCGAGCATTTTCACTCGCCGCAGACACGGCGATGGTGACAGCCCTACTTTCTCGGCTAGCTCGACGTTTTGGATGCGGGCGTCTTCTTGAAGCGCCTGAAGAATACGGCGATCGATTCTGTCCAATGTTTTCATGACGTCAAGTTCCCCAAGCGAGCCTTTGCGAAAATCGGTCTCAAATAATATAACGCTATGGAATGCCGTATATAGTGGATTATTTGGCATAGGCTGCCAATTATTAAAAGAAACAGAGGATAAACGCAAGCGCGTGCTTCGGGCTTTCGGCTAATATTTTTCTATATCAACAGCAAGTGGGCGCGCGATCTCGGCTCTCAAATCGGACGCGGCAGGTATGACTCGTTGGCCAGGTCCAACCGCGCCAAGCATTTGCTGCAGCCCCGGTAGTCTCCCTGAACCAAACCGTCCCTAGGAGAACTCAACGATGCAATCCGTACAACTTCAACGCACCTATCTCGACCTGACCACCCCGCATGTGGCCGATGCCTGTTTGCGGCTCGGCATTCCCGTACGCTGCGCGCCGTCGACGATGCGCCCGCTATGGGCCGACGCGCATCTGGTCGGACGCGTATGCCCGGCACGTCACTATGGCAGCGTCGACGTATTCCTGGAGGCACTTGAGGGATCAAAACCGGGCGACGTGCTGGTGGTCGACAATGGCGGCCGGCAAGACGAAGCGTGTGTCGGAGACTTGGTCACGCTTGAGGTAAGGCAAGCGGGCTTGTCGGGTATCGTGATCTGGGGCCTGCACCGGGACACCACCGAACTCCGCAGCATCCGCTTGCCGGTATTCAGCCTGGGGGCCTTGCCGACAGGTCCGCAGCGCCTCGACAAGCAGGATGCCGAGGCACTGTCCAGCGCCACCTGTGGTCAGCACCTTGTGACAGCCGAGGACTTCGTCTTGGCGGATAACGACGGGGTCATCTTTATTCCGCTGAATCGCGCGGGCGACGTGGCCGAGTTGGCTGCAAGCATTCGCGACACCGAACGCTATCAAGCCGCGAAAATGCAACTGGGCGCCAGCTTTCGAAGCCAGTCGCATTTCGACGAGTACCTCGCCGCGCGGCGCTCCAACCCAGACATCACGTTCCGGCAACATCTGCGGTCGATTGGCGGGGCGATCGAAGAGTGACCTCAATTTCCATAAGATCCAACGGGCGCAGGGTCAATTCTTTGGCATAGAATTGAAAATTGTTGCGCCCTATTCTCTTGGCAAGATACATGGCGGAATCGGCATCCTTGTATAGCGCATCGACCTCGTTGCTATCGCCGGGATACAGCGCTATGCCCCAAGGTATCGTTCACTTGTTTGAAATTGTCGAGATCCAGCAGCATTAAACCGAACTGCCGACCATGATACGAGGCATCGACGATGGCTTGGGAGATGCGGTCGAACAACAACTGCCGGTTCGGCAGCCCGGTCAGGCTATCGAAAAAGGCTTGATGATGGATTTTCTGGCGATGCTGATCGATGTCGGTGATGTCGCGGCCAACTAATGCGCGGTTAAAGCGGGTAGCTCAAACCGTTGATTTATATAATATTGCGGCATCCGACTGGATAGCATTCGAACGGAATTCCAGAATAAGCGCTGGCGCACTGTATGGTTTTCCGTGCTGAGGCATTCAGGGTAACGATTCTGTCTGAACCGGCTGATTGCCCAACTTCGACTGCACACTTATTGCTTCGGCTCCATAGGACCGGCCAACACAAATGGACCGCCTTGGAAACGCAGCGTCGGATCGTCCTGGTCCGCGCTTGGGGCGCCTAGGGGAAACAAGGACTCGAATTGGGCCGAGCTATCCTGCGGGCGGAAACCCAAGAACGCCGCTTTGGTGTTGTCGACCCACTTGACCCGGTTATCCGATACGCCATAAACGATCGCGTGACCGACACGGTTTGTGAATAGCGAACAGCGCACCAGCTCGATAAAGTCGCGATAGCTCAGATAAGTGATCAACATGCGCGCATTCTTGGGCACCTCGAACGAGGAGCCGATGCGCAGACATACGGTTTCGAGACCAAAGCGATCAAAATAGTAACGGGACAACGATTCGCCAAAGCATTTGCTGACGCCGTACAGACAATCCGGCCGCAGAGGCGCATCGACATCGAGGACCGAGGTAACCGGATGGAAGCCGACCGCATGATTAGAGCTCGCGTACACCACGCGCCGCACGCCATGCTTTTGCGCCGCGCGATACAAGTTGTACAGCCCAAGGATATTGCTCTCCAACAGATCTTCAAATGGCGCCTCGACCGAAATGCCACCAAGGTGTATCACCGCATCGACGCCATCGAGTAGCGCATCGACCGACTCTCTGTCTGCCAAATCAACCGTCATCGCCTCTTCATGAGACGCCACGTCGGTTAGTGCGACGATATCGCTGACCCGCACGACATCGGCCCACGCTGCCAGCGCACCGCGTATTTGACGTCCTAGATTGCCCGTCGCTCCAGTTAAGAGCAGGCGCCGGAACGGTTTTTTCTGAGAAGATAGTGTGCTGTGTGTATCGGTCATAGTCGCGCCATTGGGTGATTTTAAATTCCGCCAGGTCTCTGCTGCAAAGTCATTCGCACGCAATTGATTGCAGTCGCGAACGACGTGGCCAGCGCCACACTTGCGATTCTGCGGCATGGGCATCGACTCGCTGCACGCCATTCTAAGCCACCGTCCATATCCAAACAAAGGAACGAAAAATATTCGTCGCGCGGGTCCACTCCGTCTTAGGCGGTTTAACCACCAAGTCGTACGCGCGACAGATAGTGCCGCAGAGCGGGATCGGTAATCCCCATTCGGTCGGCTACGCTGTTCCAGCGCTTGCCCGGAGGGCGGCGGGGCAATCAACAACCCTCGTTATACCGACGCGTAATGATGCCCGAAGATTCACGCCGTCTCATCAAATATGTCTGTCAAGGCGGCCTCGCTTGACGCAAGTCGACCGAGGAAGCCGATATCAGCGCATGCCTCCACTTGCGACAAGGTGTTCACCCGTCATCCAGCGTGCATCGTCCGAGGCAAGAAACACGGCAATCGATGCGATGTCATCCGGTTGACCTAGCCGGCCGAGTGGCGTCTGGCTGAGCGCCCATGCGTCGAGGTCAGAGCCAATTATTCCCGTGCTGTGAGCTCCCTCGGTCACCACTAGACCGGGATTGATCGAGTTCACGCGAATTTTCCTCGGCCCCAGTTCACGGGCGAGCACCCCGGATGAGAACACACGATCACGTCGATGCACGTCGGATCTATATTCCAGTGGTCAGCAGTTCCACGCCCGTTTGGGCCGAGTGCACCCAGCGCATGTGCTTCGTCGATCAACAGGCGGCATCCATAGCGCTTGGCAAGTTCTGTCAGTGCAGGCGAATTGCACACCTGACCGCTCATGCTAAAAATGCCATCGCCGACCAGAAGGCGGCGATGCTGCCTTTCTGGATCGGTGCGATCGGCTTCGATCGGCTTACGTTCGAGGTCCAGCATGTCACCATGCCGAAAGCGCAATACGTGAGCCTGAGATGCCATGAAAACCTGTATCAGCGTCATATGGCTTTCGACATCGGCAAAGATTGTGTCGCCGCGACCAACCAACATTGGAACGGCGGTGATGTTGGCCATGCTGGCACCGATTGCCAGGAACGCGGCGCCATCGCCAGCAGGGCGATAGAGTTTCAGTAATTCGCTCTTGACTTGCTCGTGGTAGCGGGCTTCGCCAGATAGCGGCGCTGAATCGTAGGAGCCGACCCCGTGGGAGTCGAGCGCACGATGTGCTGCGGCGATGGTTTCAGGCCAAAATGAAGCGCTCAGATAGGCACAACCACATAGCACGAACACGCCCTCCGGGGACGGGACTTCCTCGTCGACGCCTGTATCGGAGGTTGTCGCGTGAGGAACAAAACCCGATGACGGCAGGTGCCGGATCCATGCGCCTTCCGGACCGATCGAATCTACTCGTAACTGCGATAGATGCGCGCCGGCCTCGGCGGCTTTTCGAAAGCTATCGGCCATTCCGCGTGCACTGCGTGCAAAAAAATTGTCTGCCGCGCGATCGCCGGCATCCTGTTTTCAGTCTTGCTGCATCAGTAGCCCCACTATCATTAAGAAGGAATCCGTTCCATTTTTTGAAAGTTACTGTGCAAGCGAAGACCATCGCCACCGCAAAACTATACGTAATGAGCTTCACGTGTACCGCTACTATATGTCGCGGAAATAACAGGTCACAACTCGGTCATAATAACTCGAACCTACAAGCCACATATTTAGGATATACGACGAATGTCCAAACCAAGGCGCAGCAGCGAAAATTTGAGTAATATTACGAACGCAATCGATCATTCAACGCGAGCGCGGTCAATCTGCCATGATCCGCGGTGATTTCACCTCGTGCGACCCGTCGATCTATCTCAGCGAAGGATTTATCTGCCTGAAGCATCACTATCGCTCTAATACTGATCGGCGCATACAGAATGAAGACTTCATCGGTTCGCTATAAAATAGACGATCTAGTTCGCAGCAATTCCGGTCAGTCATAAGGAACACTAAATCATGCCCCATCCCGCTCTCACTCCAGAATCCGTCGCCGTCGTCACAGGCGGCGCCGCCGGTATCGGTCTCGCCGCTGCAAAACGATTTGCGCAGCTCGGGCTGCGTGTATGCATCGCCGACCTCGGCGCTGACCGACTCGCCCACGCGGCCGAAGAGATCGCCGCGCTGGCTGCCGACGGAAGTCGCCATGTAATGACGCTGGAGACGGACGTCAGCCGCATCGACGATGTACTGCGACTAGATGCCGCAGTACGCGAGCGCTTTGGCGGCACCGACGTGTTGATGAACAATGCCGGCGTGCAGCCCGGCAGCAGCATATTTGGGCCAACCGGCAACTGGGAAAAGGTCATCGGCGTCAACCTGTGGGGCGCAATCCACGGCACACAAACTTTCGTGCCTGCCATGATCGAGCGTGGACGGCCCGGCTTGGTGATCAATACAGGATCGAAACAAGGCATCACAACACCGCCAGGCGATCCGGCCTACAACGTCTCCAAGGCCGGCTTGAAAGCGTTCACGGAAGCCTTGCAACACGAACTACGCAACACCCCGGATTGCCGCATCAACGCTCATTTGCTGATCCCCGGTTTTGTCTTCACCGAGCTGACGGCGCAGGGACGCGCGGAGAAACCAGCGGGCGCCTGGACCCCGGAACAGACCGTCGACTTTATGATGGAGCGGCTTGAGGTCGGCGATTTTTATATTCTCTGTCCCGACAACGATGTGCCTCGTTCGCTCGATGAACGGCGCATTCTGTGGGCTGCAGGCGACGTCATCGAGAACCGGCCACCGCTATCGCGCTGGCATGCCGATTACGCGCAGGCATTCACGGCTTTCAGCGAACAAAAGCGTTAAGTCGATTGGTTTCTTGGGGGCAGGTCCATGTGGCAACAGAGTGAAACGTATCCAGATCCGGCCGTGGAAGTCCTCGATCCGCGCTTTCTAAAATACCGCATCACCAATGCGGCGGTGGAGCGTCTCGCCACCGGCATGCGCTGGGGCGAAGGGCCGGTCTGGTTTGGCGACGGGCGCTTCCTGCTTTGGAGCGACATCCCGAACAATCGCATCATGCGCTGGGACGAGGAAACCGGCGCGGTATCGGTGTTTCGCAAGCCGTCGAATTTCGCCAATGGCAACATGCGCGACCGCCAAGGTCGATTGATCACCTGCGAACACGGTGGCCGCCGGGTCACTCGCACCGAATACAGCGGCGCCCTGACGGTCCTGCTCGACCGCTTCGACGGCAAGCGCCTTAACTCGCCCAACGATGTGGTCGTCAAGAGCGACGACAGCATCTGGTTTACCGATCCCACCTTCGGTATTCTCAGCAACTACGAAGGCAACAAGGCTAAGCCCGAGTTGCCGACCCAGGTCTATCGCCTAGACCCGGTAAGCGGACAAGCCGAGGTCGTGGCGGCCGACATCGTCAATCCGAACGGTTTGTGTTTCTCGCCGGATGAACGCCGACTCTACGTGGTGGAGTCCGGCTCAACACCGAGACGCATCCGCGTCTACGAGGTGGAAGACGGTCGGCGTCTCACGCACGGCCGCATCTTTGTCGACGGCGGCGAGCGCGGAGCGCCGGACGGCTTTCGCTGCGATACCGACGGCAACCTCTGGGCAGGCTGGGGTACCGGAGCGGGCCTCAACGGTGTGATGATATTTGCGCCGGACGGTGCGGCCATTGGCCGCATCGCACTGCCTGAGCGTTGTGCCAACCTGTGTTTCGGCGGCAGCGCGCACAATCGCCTATTCATGGCCGCGGGACAGTCGCTCTACGCATTGTATGTCGACGCCGAGGGCATCGTCGCGACTTGAGTCTGCTACACACTACCGATATTTAAATTGAGAAGCGCGTTGGCTAGCTTAGCGACCGCGCTTTTGCTTTTTCTGTTCGTACATCAAAGCATCGGCTTCTGCCAATAATTCCTCAAACGTGTCGTGTCGACTATTTTCGAAACCTATCGCGCCGACGCTAAAACGAATAGCATAGCCACGCTGACTGCTTTCATTGTGTCGATCAACCAGGGTTTGAAGGCGCTCGAGTGAATTTTGCGTTTCCGCTTCAGAACAATCCGTGGTCAGAATGACAAACTCATCGCCGCCGAATCGTCCAACTATGTCGGAATCCCTAAAATTTTGCTTCAGTAGTGAGGCAAATGATTTCAGTGCCTGATCCCCTTCCGCATGGCCAAAACCGTCGTTGATTTGTTTGAATTTATCGAGGTCAAAGAAAAGCAATGATGCCTGTAACTTCTGCCGCTTGCAAAAATTGAACGCATGCTGTCCAAGCGCTAAAAAGCCACGCCGGTTGGATAGCAAGGTTAATTCATCCATCGTCGCCAACTGAACCGCTGCGACTTCCAGCTCGGCCATCCGCACCAGATCACGCAGCAAATCCAGATCGCCCAGATCCATTGAGCGGGGATTGTGGTCCATTAGACATAAAGTCCCCAGCTTGCTTCCGTTGGGCACACGCAAAGGACAACCCGCGTAGAAACGAATCTTTGGGTCGTCGACAACCAGCGGATTGTCGAAGAAGCGTTGGTCAAGCAGAGCGTCAGGTACCAATAAAACGTCGTCCCCGAGGATGGCGTGACCACAAAATGAAATGTCGCGCGATGTCTCGGTCACATTCAAGCCTTCGCATGATTTAAACCACTGCCGGTTTTCGTCAACCAAGCTCAGCAAAACGATCGGCACGTCAAACAGTCGTTTGGCAAGTCTCGTCAGTCGATCAAATCGCTCTTCGGGCGATGTATCAAGAATATTGAGTGCCCTCAGTGTTTCGAGCCGAGAAGCTTCGTCGACCGGGATCTCTGGTTTAATCACTCTGCAATCCTTACATTCTTATAAAAACACGATTTTTCGAAATTACAGCGCGATCGAAAAAAATCGTTTTTTACCGGTCCATGGCTCATAGTTGCGCGGAAAAATTGTATTTCAGGGCAAGTTCAGTGGAGCGCATCACAATCAACATCTTTTAATACAACTTACTAAAATGGTAGCCGATTGAGAATAACAGTTCAATGAGACTTTGCTCGGGAGATTGGGCATCTGCCCGCCGCGAACGCAACTATGCAATATTGACGGAAACGGCGCCTTCGCGGTGCTGTGAAGCGTCGCGGTGCTGGCCGAACGTCTTGACCAAGTTAACCCAATACGCCATGCCGACTTCCAGCACCGAGTCGTTAAAATCGTAATGCGGATTATGCAACGGAGCACTCGGCGCCGCGCCGTCGACACCCAACCAGATGTATGCGCCGGGTTTGCCTTCCAGCATAAACGAAAAATCCTCCGAGGCCATCGAAGGTGTGCGTTCGCGGCGAACTGCCGCCATACCCACAGTGACTGCAGCTGCCTGGGCGGCAAGTTCCGCGCATGCGGGATGGTTGATGGTAGCGGGGTAGGCAGTGCGATAACTGAGTGTCGCATGTGCACCGAACACCGCTGCGGTCGAGGTGCTGATTTCGTCGATCAAGGTGCGAATTGTATTTCGAACTTCAGCAGAGAAGCACCTTACGGTACCGCGCAGGACTGCCCGCCCGGGCAGCACGTTCCATGCCTCGCCGCCGTGAATTTGCGTGACACTGACAACGCAAGCCTGCGTCGGTGCAATACGGCGGCTGGCGATCGTTTGCAGCGATATGACGATTTGACTTGCGCATAACAGCACGTCATTTCCTTCCTCCGGCATCGCGGCATGCGAACCTCGCCCGTCCACCGTGATTTCGAAAGTGTCGAACGAAGCCATCATCGCGCCCGAGTTGATTGAGAACTCTCCGGCTGGCAAGCCTGGCCAGTTATGCAGACCGAAAACGGCGTCGCACGGAAAGCGCTCGAATAAGCCGTCTTCCATCATTTCGCGGCCACCGCCGGCGGCTTCCTCGGCAGGCTGGAAAATCAGATGAACTGTGCCGTGCCAGTCGGAATCGACGCTTAACGCGGCGGCCGCGCCGAGCAGCATCGCCGTGTGGCCGTCATGCCCGCATGCGTGCATTTTTCCCTGATGGGTAGAGCGATGGGCGAAAGCATTTTCTTCGGTCACGGGCAAGGCGTCCATATCGGCACGCAGGGCGATCGATGGCCCAAGACCTCGGCTCAAGGTGCCGACCACGCCAGTGCGTCCGACGCGTTCGGTGACCGCATAACCGTACTGGCGCAACACTGTCGCAACCAGATCCGCCGTACCCCGCTCTTCGAAGGCGATTTCCGGGTGTGCATGCAGCGCATGGCGCCATGTCGTCATATGGGAGATTAGATCGCTGTTGTTCATAAGCGGAATACCTGGAAGAAAAGGCTAAAAGGCAGTTTAAACACCGGCCCGGTGCAATCTATCTGACCACAAGACAGGCCGGGTGGAGATCACGCTATTTCAAAGGCGAGAAGCTGACTGGGTGTAGGAAAGTCGACTCCTGATGCACCAAATAAGGCAGTATCTGTGGCACGAAAGCTTGCCATTCCGGATCCGCGGACAACTTGGCGCGCTGTGCCGTGCGATGGCCATAGTCATCGTAGGCCCACGAAAACACCACGGAATTGAGTACGCCGGATTCCTTGGTCCAACACCCCAACAGACGGGCGTATTGGGTAATGATGCCAAGTCCATGGTTTTCATAGATCCGCAAAAACTCGGCTGCCTTGCCGGCAGTGATCTGATAGACGCGCATCTCGACGATCATAAGAACCTCGCAAAAAATACTGCCGGAGTAGCCCGGCAGGTTCAAGTGGCTTTAGAAGCTGTGACGCATACCGATGCGCACTGCCGTCTGGTTGGGGCCATTCGCCGCGCCCAGATAGGTCAGGTCGGCAACTGCGGCATGCCCCGTGGAGTCGATCCCGCCGGCGTGTTCCCAGGCGGTAATCAGATACAGGAAGGTGCGCTTGGAAAAGCTGTACTGTGTACCCAATACCACCTGGTTGTAACGTGCGGTGCTGGTCTTGGTGAAGTTATAGGCGGCGCCGGCCATAATGGCGGGCGTGAATTGATAGCTTGTGTAACCTTCGATGCTATTGAACGTAGCCGAGCCGCTCGCGGGCGTGCTGGAGGTCGCAAACATATTGCTAAAGTGCGTGTTCGTATAGAGCAAGCCAAGCGTTGCCTTCCCCAAAGCATACGTGCCACCCGCCCCGAACGTTTGATATGACTGCGCCGACGCATAACCGCTATAGATCGGGTTGGTGATGGGGTTGCTGAACGATTGATTCGGCACCGGGGCTGCGGCCGCGGCATAGAGCACCGTGGCCGGATTGTTCACATTCAAGTATGCCGCGCCAAGCTTGGTATTGCCGTTCGCATAAGTAGCACCAAAGCCGTAGGCGCGATTCTTCCCTCCGGCGCCGGGTACGCCACCCAAACTATACAATGATCCAACCTGCAGCCCGTTGAAGGTGGGGCTGACGTATTTGACAACGTTGTTGATCGGGTTACTGCCCCAGATACCATCGACATCGCCGGCATGGGACCCGAGCGCGCCGCCAAATAGTTGCGCGGAACTCAAGGACTGCAGATCGCTCACCATAAAGTCATACTGGCGACCCAGGCGTATGCTGCCGTAGTCGCCGGAAAGGCCGACGTAGGCCTGACGGCCGAACAAGGCTCCGTTATAGCCCAGCGCGCCATTGTCGATGCTGTAACCGCTTTCCAATTGGAAAATTGCGGATGTGTTCCCGCCCAAATCTTCCTTGCCGAGTAAGCCGAATTTGCTGCCGCCAAGGCCCCCGCTTGACGCTTGGAAAGCTTTACCGCCATTCTGATTGTTGGTGTATGTCAGCCCATTGTCCGCGACACCATATAAGGTTACGCTGCTTTGGGCAAAAACCGCGCCGGCAGACCATAGTCCTATATTTAGTAGTGCTATCTTTATCTTCATCATCATTGATTCCCTCAGTTGTAAAAGGTTTTGAATCGAACAACAACTTCTTCTGCCAAAACGATTTCACGGCCGACATCTCCGAAAATCGCTAAAAAATGTGCGCCCGCCCGGCCCGGACCAGCATCAGACTCATGTTCCGGTACCGCGCCTGCTTATTGCCGATCAAGCAAAGTGGCCCAGCATATAACCGGCCACTAAGCCCCCCACCAAACCCGCCGAAGTACAGGCAACAGCCACCGCCCAGATCGTGCTGGCGCTGAGATTGCGCGAAAGCCCGGGAGACAGCGCCGCGACCGAAACCGGGGCAGGTACATTTTCGCCCGACGCGATCCGCGCCGCCGAGATCGGCCGTGCGGCAACTGGCGACGAGTCGGCCGGCACGTCGAGCGGTGCTGCGACACCGGGCGTCGTCTCGGCAGCGGCCATCGAAGGTTGCGCGAAATGGGCTTGCAGCGCGGCAAAGAAGTCGTCGACGTTCTTGCGCGCAGCCGACTGAATCAGGCGAGCGCCGACACTGGCCAACTTGCCGCCAATCTCGACATCCGCCTGATAGGCCAACTCGGTGGCGTCGCCCTGTGATGTCAGCGTAACGCGCGCACTGACGCGGGCAAAGCCGACAGCGCCGGCACTGCCTTCGCCCACCAGCGTGTAGCCATGCGGTGGATTGAGATCCGCCAGCGCGACCCGGCCTTTGAAGGTCGCAGCAACCGGACCGACCTTGATCTGCACGGTCGCATCGAAATGCTGCGCATCGCTCATATTCAGCGCCCGGCATCCCGGCAGGCAGGCTTGCAGAACAGCGGGATCGTTCAGTGCCGCCCACACCTCGGAAGGCGGCGCCGCCAGGATCGAACTGCTGGAAAAATTCATCGCCATGGTTCAATCCTCATAGTAACGAGATAAAGCCTGCGTACCTTCGCGGCCATAGCCGCTTTCCGCCAGCTCGCGATACAGGCGGTAAGCGAGCGCCAGACCAGGCAGTTCCGCGCCAAGTTCATTCGCTTCGCTGCCGGCAATGCCCATGTCCTTGACGATATGTTCGATAAAGAAACCGGCGCTACGGTCGCCGTTTACGATCTTGGGTCCAAGATTGTTCAGCAGGAAGCCACCGGCCGCGCCGCCGCCGATCGAGGCCAACACGGTGCTCATGTCGAGTCCGGCGCGGCGTGCGTAGGCCAGGCCTTCGCAGACCGCGACCATGGTCGACGCGATCACGATCTGGTTGCACAGCTTGGTATGCTGGCCGGTCCCCGGGCCGCCTTGACGCACGATCTGCTTGCCCAAGCACTGCAGCACGGGTGCGACCTGTTCGAGCGCACTCTCAGCCGCGCCGACCATAATCGAGAGCCGGCCGTCGCGCGCACCGATATCACCGCCGGAGACCGGTGCGTCGATCGCCTGCAAGCCGGCGGCCTCGGCTGCTGCCGCAATCCGCTCGGCCAGTCGGGGACTGGAGGTGGTCATGTCGATCAGTATCGTGCCGGGCCGAGCCTGTGCGAGTAAGCCGTCCGCACCGAAATACAATGCCGCGACATCAACTGGTGTGCCGACCATGGTGATCACGATATCGCAGGCACGTGCCAGCGCGCCGGGGCTGGCTTGCCAATGCGCGCCGGCGGCGACAAAGGGCTGTGCTTTTTCGGCGCTGCGGGTATGGACATGCAGTGGATAGCCTGCAGCGGCGATGCGCTGGGCCATCGCACTGCCCATGATGCCGAGCCCGATAAAACCTACGACGGGCAAAGAAGTGGCTTGGTTCATCACATCTCCATCAGTTAGTATCGATGCCGCGCAGCAATTCGCGCACGCGCATCGGTGAAATTGGGTGACGCTCGACCACCACCCCAAAAGGCGCGAGCGCGTCGTTCACAGCATTGGTCAGAGAGCCCAACGCGCCCATCACACCACCTTCCGCCATGCCCTTGATACCAGCGGCCGTGCGCCGGTTTGGCGTGTGCATCGGGATAATTTCCAGCTTGGGCAATTCGGTCGAAGTGGCAATCAAATAGTCAGCCAGCGAACCGCTGAGGTTTTGACCGCTTTCGTCATAGTTGACGTGTTCAAACAGCGCACCCGACAAGCCCATGGTGATCGCGCCGTGCTGCTGCCCTTCGACCACCACCGGGTTTAGCAAAGTGCCGCAGTCTTCGGCGATCACGTAACGCGCGATACGCAGAGTCCCGGTATCGGGATCAAGTTCGACCTCACAGGCATGTGACGCGTTGGAATAAGTCATGGCCGGCGGGTCGTAGGTGAGGTGGAACTCCAGGCCCGGCGTATGTCCCGGGGGCAAAGCAGTAGGATCCAGATAAGCGCGCCGCGCGATATCAGCCAAACTCAAGCCGCTCGCTTGCCAGTCGTCGCTGCCGGACCGGCGCTGCTCAATCACGGCATCGATCATGCGCAGGTCGGCGGCGGCGGCGGCGAGCCAATGGGCGGCGATCTCCAGCACTTTGCGCGCCGCCTTTTGCGCGCACAGGTAGAGTGCGCCGCCGCCGGCGGTGCCGCTGCGCGCACCGCGACTACCCATGCCATAAGGTGCAATGTCGGTATGACCCAGCAGGATATGCACACTGCTTGGCGCCACGCCCAGCCCTTCGGCCACCGCTGCGGCCATGGGTGTCTCGTAGCCCTGGCCGCTCGGGCCGAGGCCGACCGATGCATTGACCACGCCGCTCGGCTCGATGCGGATCCAGGCGGCCTCATGCCCCGAACCCGTGATACCGGCTGCTTTATAGAAGCGCGAGCCATACGTGGTCGGCTCGACCACATTGCAAAAGCCTAAACCGAGGTAGCGGCCATTCGTCAGTGCGGCGCTTTGGCGTGCGCGAAAGGCCGGGTAATCGACGGCGGCAACCACCGCTTCGAACGTCGCCGACGGCGTCACGTCTTCGAGTACTTCGCCGGTCGCAGTGGTATAGGGAATATCGGTCGGCAACAACATGTTGCGGCGACGCACCTCGACAGGATCGAGCTGCAATTCCCGTGCAATGGCGTCCAAGGTGCCATCCATGACCCAGCTGGTGATCGACATCGGCGCGCGCATCGGCGCATTGCCGCACTTATTGGTCAATACGATCTTTACGTCGTAGGCATAATGCTGCAAGCGGTAAGGACCGGAAAGCACCATCGCCACTACTCGAGCCAGATAATTGGCGGGAAAGAAACAGTAGGCGCCGAAATCTTCGCGCATCTCCAGCTCGAGGGCCTGAAGTACGCCATGTTCATCCACCGCCGCGCGCGTGCGACAAAAATCCTCGCGCGAATGGGCGGCCGCCATCAGGTTTTCCAGACGGTCCTCGCGCCAGCGTATCGGCTTCTTCAACTGGCGCGCCAGTGCGGCGACCACCAGTTCCTCACGGTACAGCGCAATTTTTTGACCGAACGAGCCACCGACATCGGGCGAGATCACCGTGACCTGGCTCTCGTCGAGTTTGAGCCGATTGGCTAGCTGGCTACGCAGCGCATGCGGTACTTGAATGCCGATATGAAACGTCAGATGGTTGCGCCCGGCATCCCATTGCGCCACGCAACCGCGCGTCTCTATCGGTAGCTGGGTCTGGCGCTGCTGCGAGAAACTGGCTTCAACGATTCGATAAGCGTCCTGCATGTGCAGTGCGGGTTCACCGTGTGTCGCATGCTGGTGCGAAACCAGATTACGCGCCACCATCGCATCAACTAGCGCCGCGCCCGGCTCAAGCGCACGCCACATGTCGGTGACAGGTTCGAGCGGCTGATAATCGACAAACACCAGCTCAGCCGCATCTTCGGCCAAATAGCGGTCGGTCGCGATCACGCAGGCCACTGGGTCGCCCTGGAAGCGCACGACTTCGCGCGGCAAGGTCTCGACCTCGACGGGCAACAGCCCCTCAATAGGCGGCGCCATGCGCAGTGTTTGGGTCCACTGTGCCAGATCCGCTCCAGTGACGACCGCGCGCACGCCGGGTGCAGCCAGCGCCGCGGTCGCATCGATCGACAGGATGCGCGCATGCGCATGCGGCGAGCGTACAAAGCATGCATGTAACGCACCGGGAATCACGATGTCGTCGAGATAGCGGCCCTGGCCGGTCAGTAGCCGGTAATCCTCGGTGCGACCCTGTGCGCGATTGAGATAGCGATACTTAGGCTGCGACATGAGCATTCCCCTCACGTAGGCGCGCTGCAGCCAACAAAATTGCACGCACGATATTCTGGTAGCCAGTACAACGGCATAAATTGCCGGATAAGACTTCACGCACCTGCGCCTCGGTCGGGTCCGGGCACTCGCGCAGGTAAGCCTCGAAGGTCATCACAATACCGGGCGTGCAGAAGCCGCATTGCAGACCGTGGCATTCATGCAAAGCCTGCTGCAACGCTGATAACTGCTCGTCTTGTGCGATCGCTTCGATGGTGGTGATGTCCATCACGTCGGCCTGCGCTGCGTACGTCAGGCAAGCGCGGGCCGGCCGACCGTCCAGCAATACCGTGCACGCACCACATACGCCGTGTTCGCAACCGACATGCGTACCGGTCAGCCCGCAGTCTTCGCGAATGACATCCGACAGTAGCTTGCGCGACTCACAATTCACCTCGTAGGTGGCGCCGTTGATCTTCAGTAACAGATTGCTTTTTTTCATAATCACTTTCAATGTCCCACATGGCTGAGCGCCTGCTCGACAGCGCGCCGGGTCAACACCAGAACCAGTTCACGCCGATAAGTACTGCTGATCTCTGGGGAATCCTCGGGGTCAACCGCGGCAGCTGCCGCCGCACCTATGCGCTGTGCGAGATCGACATGACGCGCCTCGCCGCAAAACTGTATCGCCAGTTGTTCAAGCAACACCGGCTTGTCGCTTACGCCGCCCAGCCCGATACGCAGTGTGCGGATGATGTCGCCATCGAGTTCCAGCGTGACAGCGCACGCCACGATCGCGAAATCACCGTGGCGCTGCGCGACGATCTTGAAACCATGCCGCTGGGCCGCCCCCGCCCTCGGGAAACGAACGGCCGTGACCATCTCGTGCGCGGCAAGATCGGTCGTCATCACCGACTCGATGAAGTCCACGGCCTTGACCTCGCGCGTACCGAGCGCGCCGGCGATCTCGACGGTGGCATCCAGGGTGACGGCGACCAATGGGATTTGGGCAGCCGGATCGGCATGCACCAAGCTGCCACCCAGCGTGCCGCGCTGGCGAATCGCGTAATGACCCACCGTCGCTACCGCATCCGCCAATAACGGACATGCGGCACGCACCCGTGCGCTTGTGGCGACGTCGTGGTGCCGTGTCATCGCGCCGATCACCAGCGCATCGGCGGTTTCGCGTATCCCGGCCAGCTCGGTCACGCCATTCAGATCGATCAGATGCTGCGGTTGCGCCAAACGCATGTTCATCATCGGCCCCAGGCTCTGCCCGCCGGCAATCACTTTGGCTTCGTCGGCGTACATTTCGAGCAAGCTCAAGGCATGGGCCACCGAGCTGACGCGATGATAGGTAAATGCCGCCGGTTTCATCGCGCCACCCTCCTTGATTCGTCCGACACGCCGATATTGGCGCCGCCGCTTGCTTCGAAGACGTGCAGTCGACTGCGGTTGATCGGCAGTTCGACACGTTCGCCGACGCTGAACGAACGCTCCTTACCGACCCGGAAAAACATGCCTTGCCCGCCGCATTGCACACCGAGGAACTGGTCGGAGCCGATCGGCAGTACCGAGCTGATCTCGCCGGTAATCAGACAGTCGGCGCCGCTGCCGCTTTCCGTACCACCTTCGTCGACATCTTCGGCGCGCAGACCGACCGTCACCTGTTGGCCGACCCGTGCCGCAAGCTGAAAGGTCTTGCTGGCGGGCAGCGCCAGCGAGATCCCGCCGCAGCGCACTTGCAAGGTTGTGCCGTCACGCTCAAGCTGGCCATCGATGAAATTGATAGGCGGGCTGCCCAGAAAATTGGCCACGAATTTATTGGCGGGACGTTCATAAATATCGTCCGGGGTGCCGATCTGTTGCACCACGCCCTGGCACATCACGACGATGCGATCCGCCAGGGTCAGCGCCTCGGCTTGGTCATGTGTGACATACACAAAAGTGGTCGCCATCGACTGGTGCAACGCCTTGATACTGGCGCGCATCGAAATCCGCAAGGCGGCGTCGAGATTGGACAAAGGTTCGTCCATCAGAAATACAGCAGGCTCGCGCACCATCGCGCGCCCCAAGGCAACACGCTGGCGCTGGCCGCCCGACAACTGGCCGGGACGGCGTTCCAGCAGATGCTCGATCTCCAACGCCTGCGCCGCTTTGCGCACCCGCACGTCAATCTCGGCGCTGGGGTGACGTCGCATCCGCAGACCAAACGCGATGTTCTCGTAGACTGTTTTATGCGGATACAGCGCGTAGCTTTGGAACACCATCGCCACGTCGCGTTTGTGTGCGGGCACGGCGCTGACCTCGGCGCCGTCGAATTGGAGGCTGCCTTGCGTGACGTCCTCCAGACCGGCAATCATATTGAGCGTGGTGGATTTACCGCAGCCCGAAGGACCCAGTAGCACCAAAAATTCCTTATCTTCTATTTGCAGATTAAGATCTTCGAGTGCAAGGTGTCCGTTGGGATAACGCTTGGTGACATTGGAAAAGCGGATTTGGGCCATGGTGCTCGATCCTTAACCTTTGACTGCGCCGGCGGTCAGTCCGGACACGATGTAGCGTTCAAACAGAACGGCAATAATGACGGGAGGCACAATCGCCAGCACTCCCGCCGCATTGATAAATGAGAAACTTGTCGTGAAATCCGAGGTAAGCGAGGCAACGATGATCGGGATGGTTTGAGATGCCGGCGTCTGCGTGAACATCAATGCAAACAGAAATTCGTTCCAGCTCGCGAGAAAGGTGAACAGGATGACCGCCACCAGCGACGGTAGCGCAAGCGGCAGGAACACCCGCAGCAAGGTCTGCAGACGCGAACAACCATCCACCCGCGCGGCCTTGTCCAGTTCGTCCGGCAGCGACTCGAAATAATTGAGCAACATAAATACGCTGAACGGCACCGTGATGGCCAGGTACGTAATGATCAGCGCCCCCAGGTTGTCGAGCAGACCGAGCTTGCGAATGAATAGGAAGAACGGCACGACCAGCGCAATGTCGGGAATCACGCGCGTCGCCAGCATGAAATACACCGACAGGTCGCGCCCGATGTAGCGGATTTTCGCCATCGCGTAGGCGGCCGGCACGCTAACGATCAAGTTCAGCACGACCACCGCGAAAGCAACGATCAGACTATTGCGCAAGGCGGGCAGCAAGTATTGCGCGGTGGACGGCACGAAACTGGCGTTATCGCCGGTGGCGGCGCTTGAGTCTCCTGCTGTAAAAATCGCGCGATAACTGGACAGCGTGAGCGGATGCGGAATCCAATGCGGCGGCACCGAGGTGATATTCGCCTCGCGCTGCAGCGAGGACGACACCAGCCACAAGACTGGCGCAAGCACGTAGGCGAGAAACAGCAGCGAGGCCAAAAACAGGCCGATGCGCTTAGCATAAAGGGCGTATGACATAGCTCAGATCCTGTTTCCAACCGTGCGAATCACGACATAAGACATCGCGAAGGTTGCCAGCGCGAGTAAATAGGCTATGGCGGCGCCCGAGCCAAACGAGAGATTGCGAAAGGTCTCGACATAGATGTGCCACGCCAGAACGTTCGACGCATTGGCCGGCCCCCCCTCGGTAAGGAGGAAGAACAGGTCAAAGTGGCGCACCGCCATCATCGCTTCGTAGATGATCACCAACATGAATCCCGGCCGCAGCGACGGTAGCGTGACATGTACGAAACGTCCCCACAGGTTGGCGCCGTCGACCCGCGCCGCGCCGTATAGATCGGTGGGCACCGATTTCAGCGTGACCAGCAGCAAGATGGTGGCCAGCGGTACTTCTTTCCAAACGAAGGCATTGGCGATCAATGGCAAGGTCTTGGCGGTGTCGCCTAGCCAGACCACATACTTATCAATAAAATGCAACTGCAACAGCGCGCCGTTCAGTGCGCCATAGCCTGAGTCGTAGATCCACTTCCACATCAGGCCATCCACCACATAGGGGATAGCCCATGGAATCAACAGGACGGTGGACAATAGGCGGCGGCCGCGAAACTCTTGATTCAGCAGCAGCGCCATAAGAGTGGCGATGACCATAATGGCCGACACCGACATTACGGTAAACACCAAGGTACGCTCCACCGAAGTCCAAAACAAAGGATCGGCGAACGCTTGGGTGTAATTTCCCAAACCCACAAAAGGCGCGCTGCGCGGCCGGGTCAGCTTGACGTCGAATAAGCTGATCCACAGCGAATAGAGAATCGGAAACACCGCGACCGCGAACAACACCGCCATCATCGGCGAGAGCAGCAGAAGCGCGCTGCGCTGGTCCGACGCGTTGACGGAATGCTTGGCGAGCCAACGCCGTCCGATGCCGGGGGCTTGAATGGTGCTCACGCTTGTTTGCTCAGAGAAGTCCACGATTGGGCGGAATGTTTGAGCGCATCGGCCACCGAAGAACGACCGAGCAGCGCCGACTGCCATGCGGTGCCATTGACCTCATCCCAGTCGCCGAACCAGCGGGCAATCACATCTTTGCGGCGGGCCTGCTCTTGCTGTTTTTCGAACATGGCGAAATCACCATACTTTTCGTAGGCCGCCCGTATCTCGGGGTCTTTAAAGAGCGGTTTGACGCCGAAGGCCGTGCCGGTATCAAGAAACATCGCTTTCTGGAAGGCATATTGGCCATCAAACTTTCCGCCGAAAGCCTCGATCAGCCGTGCCGCATTCGCGCCGCGTTGTTTGTCTTGGCCCGCGCTGGCGCTCATGGCATGCATACGCATCCACGCCACCGTGGTTTGCGAGCCTTTCGGACCCGCTGGAATCAGCGCCTGTTTGATATGGCCGGCCACATGCGATTGCTGCGGGTCGTTCAGGGCTTCAATCCGATAACGCGGCAAGAGAGCAAATGCGTGGTTGCCGGATGCGACCGCTTTCATGCCGTTCAATTCACCGAGTTCGACGCAGGCGGGCGACAAAATCTTATGCTTGTTGACGGCATCGGTCAGCCATTGCAGCGCGGCAACCGCACCGTGCGTGGGATCGTCCATGACAGCATGGCCATTGTCGTCGACAAAACGGCCGCCGTGCGAGAACACCATCGCCGACATAAATTCGATCAGCCAGCTCTCGCGAGCCATCGAAACCATCAACGGATAATCGGACAGTCCCGCCGCCTTGATCTTCAGCGATTGGGCTACAAGCTCGTCCCAGGTGGTGGGTGGTGCGGCAATGCCGGCTTTGGCCAGCTTGTCGGCATCGTAGAAAAAACCCATGTAGTCGGTGTAATAGGTCATGCCGTACTGATGACCTTTGTAGCGTGTCGACTCGGTGCAGAAGTCGACCACGTCCGCGTTATACGCCATCAGCCGCGGATACGCGTCGATCGGTGCGAGCCAGCCGGCATCGGCCCATTCCGGCAACCAGGCATCCGAGACCCAGAGCATATCGATCGGGGCTTGACCGACAAATTTGGTGACCATCGCCTCGCGATATTGGGCGTAAGGCAGGTTGTTGTAGTTCACCGTCAAACCGGATTCCTTCTGGAACGCGGCCAATTCGCGCTTCACGGTATCGACGCCGGCAGACCATGCGTAGAAATTGATCGGCTGTGCGGCGCGCGCCGATCGTACCAGTCCGGTCATGCCGACCGAGGCAAGTCCGGCGGCCGCGGAAAGTTGAAGGAGGAATCTACGGCGATCGAGACCACGGTTTTCGACAGTGCTCATGACTAACTCCTGCGTACGCCTTAAGGCGGTTCTAGGTGGCGGGAAAGAAACTGCATGGAATAGCGATGGGATGAAAAGTATTTGGCCGAAATTAAGTCGTCAAGTGACGACTTAATTATTTTTACAAATTCCAATGACAGAATTTTTTGTATTTGATCGGCAAATTTTGAGGAATTGATGGATGTTTATACGATTTTTTACCGAAATTAACGAATTCACGTAAATCTTCATATGAAGATGAGAGAAATCTTTCGGAATCGAATGTAGCGAAAAATACACATCTTTCGACGCACCGCGCACGTCAAAAGGCAGCCATGCTCCCTACCAATCGAACGACGGGATGAGTCAGACTGGGTTGAAATCGGATGGAAATCGTACGAGAACGCGAGCTTGAGCTGCGCGGCCGGCGCCGCGCGACTCAAGCCCATTAGCCTTGGGCGGCTGCCGATGCGGGTGCGGCTGCTAATACCGGTGCGGCAGCTAAAGCGGGTAACAGCACTGGAACGCTGGCGAGAAAGGCGCGCACCTGCAGGGCGATCACGGTGTGCGCGGGAGTCGGATTGTCATTGAAGTAGACATGACGGCGGATCGCCAAGTGAGAGATGGCACCATGCAGCAGCCAGCCGATTTCGGCCGCTTCAGCCGCATCCGCGGGTACCGCGCATCCCGCGTCATGGGCGGCTTCTGCCACAATGATTTCAAGCGCATGCGTGACGACTGCGGCAGTGAAGTCCGAGGCCATATGCAGTTCGGCCAGCGACGTGTAGAGAAACAAGCGCAGCCAACGACGCGTCAGCACAGTGTCGTAATACTCGCGATAAAACGCGTTGAGACGCTCCTCCAGCGGTCGCGAGCGATCTTTGAGCTGCACATACCAAATGGCCTTGAAGCGACCGACGATTTCGCGCTCGTAGACCTCATTGAGCAAAGCGGCCTTATTGGGAAACAAGCTGTAGAGCAGCCGCTGGGACACGCCGCACGCATCTGCGAGCGCGCGGGTCTGGGCCGTCAAACCATTCTCCGAGAAATATTCAGCCGCCTTGGTGAGCACCTGCACCTGACGCTCGGCGCGCGGCATACGCCGCGGTGGCGCCTTAGCACCGCTCTTGACCGGCTTGCGGCGCGCGGCCGGAAGTGGTACATCCGCGGCATCCCCGACCGATTTTTTTTTCGATGTGCTATCCGTCATTTCCTTGCCTTGATCGTCTCAATGAATTATTTGTCGTCATTTGACGACTTAAGTCTTGATATAATACAGCGGGCCAGCCCAACTTAGATGCGGTTTCTACCAGGCTGTGGTACGCGTCGCTTAGCTTGAGCCCAATGCGGCCCCGACGCCCCTATGCTACAGGATTCCGAGCCGGATTCTCGTCGCTTGCGGGCCAGGAAATATTTCCGTCTAGGTACGCTCGAGCACCGAGGCCAGGATCTGGCCCGCGCGCTGAGCTTGTGCGGCACTGACATTCAAGTGTGTGACAGCGCGCACCGTACGCGGCGCGAAAGCGCCTATGAGCACACCCCGTTCCCGCGCGAGCCGTACCACCGTGTCTGCATCCGGCAGGTGCGACGGCAGCCGGAAGATGACGATGTTGGTCTGCACCGTCGCCAGGTCGATTTGCGCGTCGGTTTGGGCGATGTGCTGCGCGATGATGCGCGCGTGGTCGTGGTCCTCGGCTAGCCGGTCAATGCCGGAATCGAGCGCATGCAGGCCGGCGGCGGCAAGCATACCCGATTGCCGCATCGCGCCCCCGAGCATGCGTCGCACCCGCACGCCGCGTCGCATCGCCTCCACAGTGCCGGCCACCAGGCTGCCGACCGGGCAGCCCAGCCCCTTGGACAGCGCCACCGACACCACGTCGAACGGCGCGGCTAATTCTGCCAGAGACAGTCCTGTCGCCACCGCTGCGTTGAACAGCCGCGCGCCATCCAGATAGGTGCCCACGCCCAGTGGGCGTGCCGCCTCGCAGAGGGCAACGATATCGGCCTGCGGGAACACAACCCCGCCGCCACGATTGTGTGTATTCTCGAACGCGATCAGGGTGGTCGGCGGGAACACCACGTGGCCCGACGGCTTGTAGCCATCGCGGAACGCTGCCACATCGAAGGTGCCGCCCTGCCCGGCAACCGTGAATTGCACGCCGGAATTAGCCGCCGATGCGCCGGCCTCGTGCCACGTGATATGCGCCTCGGCGCCAACCACGACCTCATCGCCGGGTGGGTCAGCAACTTCAGGCCGATCTGGTTAGCCATGGTGCCGCTCGGCACGAACAGTGCGGCCTCCTTCCCCAGAGCGATGACTGCGCGTCGCGCCCAGGCCGGCAAACTCAACACCCATCGCGTGGTTGAAAATCCGTCGTATCCGACGCGATTGCGGTGGTGATCGAAGTGCTGCTGCTTTAACCGGTCGTACGATACAAAACAAGCGCCACTCAGAACCGTCATCACGTTTCCAAGCAAGTTACTTAAGCTTTGATTCTTGAACAGGGTTTGATGAATGCATTCATGAGTCAGCAATGCACTGAAGATCGTGGTATGAGTCAGCAAGAGAGCACCGATCAACGGCATTTTCACGCCCCCTCGGCTCACTAGATAAATGCCGTAGACATACCCCAATATTGTATAACAGACAACCAGTACGTCGATCACCGAACGCAATGCACGTTGGCCTGTGGCGCCGAAACGAGGCATATCGATCACACCCATATCTGCAGCACATAGTCGAATGCCGCCTGACCGTTGAACAAGTCGACGCGCTGCAGCGTGATGCGCAGGCCGTCGGTCGCGTCACGCACCAACGTATGCCGGTAGCTGCCGCCGAAGTGGCGCACCGTGTCTCGGCGTAACTCCATCATATGGAAACGCGAACGCACTTGAATTGTCGTGCCTTCGACCGATTCGAATACGACATGGCTTATCAGATGATTGGTCTCCCACATTGGCGCTTGCGACCACGCATTCGGGTGCGAAACCCGGCCCCGGCGAATCTCCATCATCAATTTGTCCTCGGCGAAGATGGACGGCGAGCCTTCCCACTCTGTTTGCTCCGGCGAAACGGGCATCCAGTACACGCCGCGATCGTCGAACAGGTCGATCCACGACTGCCAATGCTTGCCATCGAGCAACTCGGCCTGCAGGTATAGAAACTGTTCGACTTCGCGCTGCAGTTCTGCGCCCACGTCGATCGCGACACCGAATCCGGCCGGCCGGATTGCCGCTTTCTTGTTAGCCGCGTCATGTGTGTTCATCGAAGTGCTCCCGCGCTACTCGGCTTGCATATACGTCAGCCAGGCACGAAACTGGTTTCGCATCACGGCTTCGGAGGTGCCGTGGTTCGAGTAGATGATGCCGCCCTCCTCCCGGTCGTCGCCGTAGTTCCGATGAAAGCTAACCCAGTCGCCGCCATTGGACGCCAGACCCCACTGGGCCTTGGTCCAATTCTCAAGGTCGTCGGCATTGATCATGGTTGCCGGTGAATTGACGAGGTTGTAGTACCACAGACTGCGCCGGTAGATCGCCTCGGGAACGCCTTTGAGTCGAAAGTGCCAAATCTCCGACAGGGTCTTGTCGGCCGAAATCGGCCGCAGACAGCGCAGTTGTTGCAGCGGCGATTGCACCGACAGATAGGGATAAATCAAGGTGTGGTGAAGGTTGCGCGAGAGATAATGCTCGGCACGCTGCTCGCCGTATGCTTGCTTCAGCAAATTTTCGTGCTCGAGCGTGTCCGGATCTTGCGGGCGCAAGCCCATGTAGGCCTTCAGAATGCCATGCCCATGGGGAAAGTTAATCGTCTGCACTGCATCCCACTGCTCAAAGCCAGATGCGAAAGCCGACAGGTAGTGGTAGTAAAGCGGCGCGAAACCCTGCTCGTCTATCAGTCGCTTCTCGACTCGGGCCGCCGCGATTCCGGTGGACTGATGCGTGACCGAGGGGTGCAGCGCGTCGAGCTGGTTCTCCATAAAGAACTTCCAGTTGGAGTGCTGGATAACGCGGTGACAAACCGGCACGATCTCGACCTCGCCCATCGGCGAGCGATCGCACATATCGTCGAAGGCTATGCACGCTTCGCCGAGAAACTCAGTCAGCGACGGCCCTTCGTCAACCAAGCTCGCGAAGACAAAGCCGCGATAGCTGTCGACGCGGGCGGCACGTTTTACGTCGCAGTCGGGATTGCCCGGCGCCATGCGTGTGTTCTCATAACCTTTGGCCAGGGGAATCGCACGAACCTTACCGTCAAGGTGAAAACTCCAGGCATGGTATGAACAAACAAAAGCATGACCGGTATTGCCCTTGAGGTTGCCCACCAGTTGCACGCCGCGATGCGGGCAGCGGTTATAGAGTACCTGTACCGCACCGCCCTCCTGACGCACCATGATCATCGGCTGGCGGCCGATGGTTAGCGCACAATAATCGCCGGGTTTCGGCACCTGCGACTCGTGCCCGCAGTAAACCCAAGTCCGCTCCCAAATCTTCTCCATCTCGACATCGAAGATATGCGCGTCGGTGTAAGCCGACTTGTGGATACGATCAGGTTCGACGAGCGAATTCAGATCCATCTTGGCCGATTCCTAACTATTGTGCGTGATGGCGAAACATACGCTCGTCAAAGCGCAGCCCACTAAAAGTCGTAACACTTTTCCCACGACACAATTTGACACGCCGGCACCGGCGCTCACTGCGGCATACCCGAATCTACCCGCCAAATCCCGAACTCTCGAAGAAAATCACATCGGCATAGCATCCAGTCAGTCACGATACCGTCGAGGTGTAGTTCGCTGCTGGCGGGCTTTATCCGCGGCCAGGAGCGCGAGCCCGACCCGGTTTCGGCGCAGGCCAAGCCCGCCGTCGACGCGTATGTATGTTACTCGCGATATTCAAGGCGTCCGTTGGACGCCCACGGCTATAACTGCTGAATGTGCAGTAGATTGGTCGTACCCGCGATACCAAAAGGCATGCCGGCAGAGATTACGATGGTCTGTCCGATTTTACCGAACCCCTCATCCAGCACGGTCTGGCGAGCAAGCTCGCTCATTTCAGGGACACTCTCCACTTCGCGACACAACACCGGATGCACGCCCCACACCAGCGCCAAACGTCGTGCGGTGGCGAGCCGCGGCGTCATGCCGATAATCGCCGCCTCGGGACGTTCGCGCGACATGCGTAAGGCCGAGTAGCCCGAGCTGGTATACGCCACCGTGGCAGCTACATGCAACAACCCCGCAACGCGCCGCATCGCGCAGCCGATGGCGTCCGCCAACTCCGCGCGCGGCGTCGTATGCGAAGCATCGATGGCCTCGCGGTAATGGGGATCGGCTTCGGTCTGGACGATAATGCTGCTCATCATGCGTACCGCCTCCAGCGGATATTTCCCGGAAGCGGACTCGGCCGACAGCATCACCGCATCGGCGCCGTCGTAGATTGCCGTGGCAACGTCGGAGGCTTCGGCACGCGTCGGCACTGGAGCGCTTATCATCGACTCAAGCATCTGCGTGGCCACGATAACCGGCTTGCCGGCTTTACGACACTCACGCACGATACGCTTCTGGATCGACGGCACCTGCTCGGCAGGCATCTCCACGCCGAGATCGCCGCGCGCCACCATCACTGCGTCGGTTTCGGCGACGATTTCTTCCAGACTATGAATTGCCGCGGGCTTTTCCAGCTTGGCACAAATTGAGGCACGGCCTTGAACAATCGCTTTGATCTCGCGGATGTCCTCAGCACGCTGCACAAACGACAGCGCGATCCAGTCAACACCCAAGGTAAGACCATAGTCGAGGTCACGGCGATCCTTCTCAGTCAGCGCCGACAGCGGCAGCACCACGCCGGGAACGTTGACTCCTTTGCGATCGGAGAGCGGGCCGCCGTTGATCACACGCGTCTCCGCGTAGTCCGTGCCGCAATGCTCGACGCGCAGGCGAATCCGGCCATCGTCGAGCAGCAAATCGGTGCCCTCGGTCAAGGCCGCGAAAATTTCCGGGTGAGGTAATGCAATACGTGTGCGATCGCCCGCCCGGCTGCGATCCAGATCAAGCCGGAAACGGTCGCCTGCCTCAAGCTGGATGGGCCCTTCGGCGAATGTGCCAATCCGCAGCTTGGGCCCTTGCAGATCGAGCAACACGCTGATGGGCCGACCGACTTCTTGCTCGACCGAGCGGATAAGATCCAGGCGCTGCTTATGATCTTCGTGCGTGCCGTGGCTGAAATTCAGGCGAAACACGTCAGCACCGGCATGAAACAGCGCCGCTATCGTTTCTCGATCACCGCTCGCCGGACCCAGCGTGGCGACGATTTTTGCATTTCGGTTGCGACGTATGTCAATACCCATGTCAATTCTCTCTTGCGATATACCGGACGAGACGAATATGCGCGGCCCCTGCTTTCACCAACACGAACAGAACAACATCCGCAGCGGCTTACGGGTCAAGGCAATCATCTTCCCCGAATGTGTGCGGGTTGTAGTTCCACTGCATCTTAAGGGCCGGAGGCACGCACCACAATACGAGAAATTGCATAGCCGTTATTCCTGCACGGCATACGACATAGATATGGGATAGTGCTACCACAAGAACATGAAATGACGATGGCAGCTCAACGCATACCATGGAATCGATTCGCGCCGACAACGGGCTTGGGTTGCCCGCGATTAGGCATAACTACCAGTTTATTTAGGATGCCTAAACATTTATTGGCGATGCACTACTCTTAAAATTATTGAGACGACTTAAGCCAACAAGGCTTTAATAAAATCTTTTTTGGTATTTTCGGGCTGCGGCTTAAATTGCAGGGCGGACTCAACATGCTGCAAATGATGCGCCATCAACTCCACGGCCTTTTCAATATCCCCGGCCTTTGCTACCTTGATAAATTCCGCGTGCTCGTTTGAAGAACAGGCGGCATTGCGGCTCGATTGATACAGCATGGTAATCAAGGCGCTGCGCCCGGCAAGCTTGACCAAAATATCGGCAAGCACCTGATTGCCGACTATCGTAGCCAGCAAGATATGGAAATCGCTTAGTAATTTGGAACGCACTTGCACATCGCCGCCGGCAAGTGCAAGTTGCTCCCGTTGCAGATGCTGGTCGATCTGACGGTAATCTTCTTCCGTTGCCTTGGCGATAAATTCGCGCACCAGCGTCGTCTCTAGAATGCGCCGCACAAAAAATATCTCCCGCGCCTCTTTTTCGGTAGGACTGCTGACGAAAGCACCTTTGTCCGGCACCAAGTCTATCAATTTATCCTTGGACAGCATCACCAATGCAGCGCGGACCTTCGTGCGGCTCACCGAATACATCCGCGCCAAAGCCTCTTCCCGCAACTTGGTGCCGGGGGGTAGCCGCTGCTCGGCGATGGCCTGCGTAATATCGCGAGCGATGGCTTCAGAGCTATCCGCGCTGACGAGGTCGGACTGCGTGTTCATGGGGCGCTATACCTGTAAAAACGGAGAATTCATCCTTATGCACAGGATTGTACCCGAAGCAGGTATACACCCAGAAATAGCACACCACAGGTGTACCCCGCTTTGCGGATCTTTATATCACGGCATTCAAGCTTGCTTTGGCGCGATCCTTTTGTGCGTCATACTCCAAAACCGCAGCATGATCGCGATTCAATACCGAGTGGGCTCGCTGCTTGTCGATATCCTTCTCCCACGATGCGACCACCACCGTGGCGACACAATTGCCGAGCAGATTGCCCAGTGCGCGAGCAATGCCCATAAACCAGTCGATCGACAGCACAAGGACCAAGCCGACCACCGGGATCGCCGGGATGGCCGATAAGGTGGCCGCCAGAATAACAATCGCCGAGCCGGGTACGCCGTGCGCTCCTTTCGAGGTGATCAAGGCAACCGCCAGAATCGCCAGTAAATCAGTGAGCGACAAAGCGGTATTGGTGGCCTGCGCTATAAACACCGCCGCCAAAGTCAAATAAATAGAAAAGGCATCCAGATTGAACGAATACCCCGTTGGGATCACCAAACCAACGGTGGAATCCTTGATACCCATATATTCCAACTTTCTCATGACCTGCGGCAACACAGCATCTGAGGATGCGGTCGCCAAAACTACCAGCAGTTCTTCGCGCAGATACCCGATGAATTTGAAAATGCTGAAACCGGATACTCTTAAAATCGTGCCCAAAATTGCGAAAACAAAAATAATCACTGCGCCGTAGAACAGCAACACAAGTAAAGCAAGTTGTTTAAGTGAACCGATGCCGTATTTTCCTACCGTAAAAGCAATCGCCCCGAAAACGCCCAGCGGCGCGAGCTTAATAATAAATGACATGCACTTGAAAAAGGCCGCCGACATGCTGTGGACGAGATTGACAATAGGTGCGGCGCTATCGCCAATCAACGACAAGGCGCAACCAAAGATGATCGAGAACAACAGCACCTGCAACACGTCGCCCGATGTAAATGCACTGACCACGGTATTGGGGATAATTTTCATCACGTAGTCCGCAAAGCCGGCGCCTTTGACCTTGTTCGCCGTGTCGATGTAAGCGGTCAGCGACTTCGCGTCCAGCGAAGCGGCATTGATATTCATGCCCGCACCGGGATGAAATACAAACGCCAATACCAACCCCAACACCAAAGCGATGGCCGTCACCGCTTCAAAGTAAATCAGCGCCTTTAAACCTACTCGCCCTACCTTCTTTAATTCACCGGCGCCGGAAATACCCTGAACCACCACGCAGAACACAATCATGGGAATAATCATCGTCACCAGCTTGATAAAACCGTCGCCCAGCGGTTTCAAGCTCTCGCCGAACTTGGGATCGAAAATCCCAACCATGATGCCGATCACCAGTGCAATCACGACCTGACCAAAAAGCGATTGATATAAACGCTGCATGCTTGTCTCCTGTCCTAGGGTTAACGCAAATCACCTCCACCTCTAGACATCGACAAAAAGCGGTGGACTCGACAAAATATAATGCATACAATTATTGTATGCAATAATTGAATTTCAATAAAGCATACACAATTACCCTAGGAGACAACCATGCCGGACAGCCTGCCCTCCAACGCATGTTGCGGTGCTCAAATCATTCGCTGGGCCCACGAGTTAGCCGAACATACGGACACACCGGGTGTCATGACCCGCACCTATCTGACGCCGGCACACCATGGCGCGGCGGCGCAGCTGGCCGAGTGGATGTGCGCGGCCGGCATGAGTGTCCGGCGCGATATGGCGGGCAATGTGATTGGTCGCTACGAAGGGGAAACCGCCAATGCGCCGACCTTACTCACCGGTTCGCATTTCGACTCGGTGCGCAATGGCGGCATCTACGACGGCAATCTCGGCATCCTGTTACCGATTGCCTGTATTCAACAGTGGCACACCGCGGGTCGGCGCTTTCCCTTTGCGCTTGAAGTCATCGGTTTCGCGGAAGAGGAAGGCGTGCGCTTTAAAGCAACCTTGCTGGGTAGTCGTGCTGCCGCAGGCACCTTCGACATGAAAGTACTCGACAACCTAGATGAAACCGGACTCAGTATGCGAGACGTCATGGTGGCATCCGGTTTCCATGCGGCCGGTCTGTCCAAAGCGGCTTATGCACCCGAATCGATATTGGCCTTTGTTGAAGTCCACATTGAACAGGGACCGGTTTTGCTTAACGAACAGCTGGCGCTGGGTGTAGTCACGACCATTTCCGGCGCCTCGCGCTTTATGGTCGAGGTCAAAGGGTTGGCCGGACACGCCGGCACGGTACCCATGAATATGCGGCGCGACGCGGCCATGGCGGCAGCGGAAATTGGCCTGTATATAGAACAACGCTGTCAGGGCATAGCAGGATTGGTGGGGACCGTCGGTCAACTCAATATCCCAAATGGCGCGGCAAATGTGGTGCCGGGTGAGGCGATTTTTTCGATTGATATTCGTGCCGGTGATGATGCGATACGGCACAGTGCGGTTGCCGATGTTCTCGCCAAAATCGATGCAGTCGCACAAGCACGTAAGGTCGCAATCCAGGTCAAAAAGACGCACGAAGCCGCCAGCGCACCTTGCGCCCGATGGCTGCAACAACAACTGGCAGCGGCCATTGACGCCTGCGATATACCCGTGCGACACCTCCCTTCGGGCGCCGGGCACGACGCCATGGCAATGGCAGCCATCACCGATATGGCCATGCTGTTTGTACGTTGCGGCAATGGCGGCATCAGCCATCATCCGGATGAAATCATGAGCGCCGAAGATGCGGCTCTAGCCGCTCGGGCATTTAGACATTTTGTAGAAAATTTTAAAAAATGAAATAACCGATACCTCCGCTTTACCTTGGTGTTGCTGCATTTCCTCGAACATTTTGCCCTTAACTAAACGAAGGTACCTATGAGTTCCAATCAACACGCCGCCCTGCACGCGCGGCTCGACACCTGGGT
>Ga0302178_10000640_pt1 | contig 31069 bp, 28 predicted proteins | sample I_Palsa_E1_3_FD_198790 | JGI IMG/M metagenome (GOLD analysis project Ga0302178, IMG submission 198790) | Peat permafrost microbial communities from Stordalen Mire near Abisko, Sweden - I_Palsa_E1_3 | ecosystem: Environmental > Terrestrial > Soil > Palsa > Peat permafrost | place: Sweden... | reverse complement strand
GGGCAAGCCTCACCGCGGATACGAACAAAAGTCTCGCTGCCGGCGTGAGGGCAAGCCTCACCGCGGATACGAACAAAAGTCTCGCTGCCGGCGTGAGGGCAAGCCTCACCGCGGATACGAACAAAAGCCTAGCCGCCGCCGTGAGCGCAAGCAACAGTGCCTCGGGCTGGGTGATTGCGCTGGCCGATATGCCGGCGCTCGCACCTGCCACCATCGCCGCCGTCAGCGCAGCGCTGCTTAGCGACGACGCGATTGCGGCCGCTTGGTATCGGGGCGTGCGCGGGCATCCGGTCGGCTTTGGGCGTGCCCATGGTGTGGCTCTCGCGCAACTCGACGGCGACACGGGTGCGCGTGCACTGCTTAACGACCCGCGGCTGATCCGGATCGATACCGAGGATGCCGGGGTGTTACGCGATGTCGATTCCCCTGATGCACTTTAAGCACTACACAATTCTATTCTGCATAATTTTGAGATGACATCTATGATTCAACTACGGTAGTCCGAGCGGTCGCCGTGCAGGTACCTCCTTCACCGCTCTCTTGCCGCGACCACGGAATCCGCCATGATCACTCTGAACATCAACGGCCAGAAACACGATGTCGACGTGCCGCCGGACATGCCGCTGCTATGGGTATTGCGCGACGTGGCCGGGCTAACCGGAAGCAAATTCGGCTGCGGTATCGCCCAGTGCGGCGCCTGCACCGTGCACTTGAATGGCCAGGCGGTGCGCTCTTGCGTCACCCCGGTCGCCGTAGTCGGCGCGCAAGCAATCACGACCATTGAAGCCGTGGACGCAACGCCCGCCGGCAAGAAAATTCAACAGGCCTGGCTCGACCTTGACGTGGTGCAATGCGGCTACTGCCAATCGGGCCAAATTATGTCCGCGACCGCCTTGCTGGCAACCACGCCAAACCCCAGCGACGCCGATATCGACGCGGCCATGGCCGGCAATATCTGCCGCTGCGGCACCTATGTGCGAATTCGTGCGGCCATCAAGCAAGCGGCCAAGGGAGCTTGAGATGGAGTCCTTACGCGATCAACACGGCGCCGATGCGGCGCTTGATTTCACTCAATCGCGCCGCCAATTTCTAAAACTCGGCATCGTCAGCGTGACCACGGCAACCGGCGGTGGCATGTTGCTGAGCTTTACACTACCGGCCACGGCGCAAAGCGGCCCGGCTACCTCGGCCGGACCCGCCGCAGGCGATTTCGCGCCCGATGGTTTTATTCGTATCGACCACAACGGCCAGGTCACGCTGATCATGCCCAAGGTGGAAATGGGCCAGGGCGTCTACACCTCAATTCCGATGCTGATCGCCGAGGAGCTAGAGGTAGCGCTAGACCAAGTACAACTTGAAGCCGCGCCGCCCAATGAAAAATTGTATTCCGATCCTAATCTCGGTGGCCAACTGACCGGCGGCTCGACTTCGATTCGTTATGCCTGGGATCCGATGCGCCGCGCCGGCGCGGTCGCGCGCACCCTGTTGATCGGCGCCGCAGCGCAGCAATGGCAGGTCGACCCGAGCAGTTGCCACGCCGAACGCGGCAGCGTGATTCATGCCGACAGCCAGCGTCGCGCCACCTACGGCGCACTGGTCGACGCAGCCGCCAAATTGCCGGTGCCGACTACGGTCGCGCTGAAAGATCCCAAGGATTTCAAACTGATCGGCACGACGGCCAAGCGGCTGGACTCACCCGACAAGGTGAATGGCCGGGCTCAGTTCGGCCTTGATATCCGCTTGCCCGGCATGCTCTACGCCGTCGTGGCCGGCTCGCCCGTGATCGGCGGCAAACTTGCCCGGGTCGACGACAGCGTCGCCAAAACACTGCCTGGCGTACGTCAGGTGGTACGTCTTGAGAATGCCGTGGCCGTAGTCGGCGATCATACTTGGGCCGCCAAGCGTGGGCTCGCTGCGCTGAAGATTGAGTGGCACGAAGGTAGCAATGCGAAACTGAGCAGTGCGGACCTGATTGCCGATCTGGCCGCGGCCAGCCAGCACACAGGCGCGGTTGCCCGCAAGGATGGCGACCCGGCGACGCTCCTCGCTCATGCCACGAATAAAGTCGACGCGGTCTACCAGCAACCGTTCCTGGCCCATGCGACCATGGAGCCGATGAATTGCACGGTACAAGTCACGGCGAACGGCTGCGATATCTGGGTCGGCACCCAGGTGCCGACCTTTGTGCGCGATGCCGCGATCAAGTTGACCGGCCTGCCTGCCGAAAAAATCCGGGTGCACAATTTTCTGCTGGGAGGCGGTTTCGGGCGCCGGCTGGAAGTCGACGGGGTCTCGCAAGCGATCCGTATCGCGCTGCAAGTCAAGGCGCCCGTCAAGATGCTGTGGACGCGTGAAGAAGACATACAGCACGATATGTACCGACCCTATTATTACGACACAATCTCGGCTGCGCTCGACAGCGACGGCCGGCCGGTCGCCTGGTCGCACCGCATTGTCGGTTCATCGGTGATGGCCCGCTTCGCCCCTGCGGCATTCAAGAACGGATTGGACCCGGATGCCGTCGAGGTCGCCGCCGACCCGCCTTACGATCTACCCAATATTTATGTAGACTACGTACGCCAGGAGCCACGTGGCGTACCGACGGCCTTCTGGCGCGGGGTGGGGCCGACGCGCGGCACCTTTGTGGTCGAAAGTTTTATCGACGAACTCGCGGCCAGCGCCAAGGTCGACCCGGTAAAATACCGGCTCGATCTCCTCGGCAAATTGCCGCGCGCGAAACAGGTCCTGCAACTGGCCAGTCAGGCGGCCGGCTGGGGCAATCCGACACTTGCTGAGCCCGGTTTTCGCAACGGCCGGGGCGTGTCGGTGATGCATGCCTTCGGCAGTTTTCTCAGCATGGTGGCCGACGTCGCCGTCAATCAACAAGGCGAAGTCAGAGTACAACGCGTGGTGTGCGCGGTTGATTGCGGCATGGTGGTGAATCCCGACACCATCGAAGCGCAGATTCAAGGCGGGGTTATTTTCGGCATCACTGCAGCCTTGTACAGTGAAATTACCTTCAAGGAAGGTCGCGTCCAACAAAGCAATTTCAACGACTATCCGATGTTGCGCATCGATCAAACACCGCTGATCGAAGTCCATCTGGTGAAAAGCGCCGAGGCCCCCGGCGGCATCGGCGAACCCGGCACGGCGGCGCTGGCCGCGGCGCTCACCAATGCCATTTTCGCCGCTACCGGCAAACGCTTGCGTACCTTGCCGGTCGGTCAACAACTACAAGTCTAATATGGATAGTGTCGATCTCGAAGTTCTGACGGCAGCCTTAAGCTGGCATGTGGCCGGACACCCTACTCTGCTGGGCACCGTCGTCAAGACCTGGGGCTCGGCGCCACGCCCGCCGGGTTCGATGATTGCGATTCGCGACGACGGCCACGTCAAAGGCTCGGTCTCGGGTGGCTGTATCGAAGATGCGCTGATCGAGCAGGTGCGTACCGGCGAATTGCGGCCGCGCACGCCAGTGACGCTGACTTACGGCCTCACCGCCGATGAAGCACATCGCTTCGGTCTGCCTTGCGGCGGAACGCTGCAAATCGTCCTGGAGCCGGTCGCCGATCATACGCAACTGCGCGCATTGCTCGATGCGGTAGAGGCCCACCGCTTGGTCACGCGCACGGTCGATTTCGACAGCGGCATAGCCACGCTCAGCGACGGCGAATCTGCGCCCCAGCCCGTGTTTGACGGACGATACTTGATCGCGAGCCACGGCCCGCGCCACCGCCTGCTGATTATCGGTGCGGCGCAGGTGTCGCGTTATCTGGCCAATATGGCGCTAGCGCTCGATTATCGCGTGATCATCTGCGACCCGCGCACGGAGTATTTCGATGAATGGGATATACCCGGTGTCGAGTTATCGCGCGAGATGCCCGATGACCTGATCGTGCGCTTGCAACTCGACGCCCATAGCGCCGTGGTTGCGCTCACGCATGATCCCAAACTTGACGATATGGCTTTGCTCGAAGCCTTGAAGTCGCCGGCATTTTATGTCGGCGCGCTGGGCTCGCGGCTAAACAATGCGCGGCGGCGCGAACGCCTCGCTTTATTCGATTTATCCGCCGCTGAAATTGCCCGCCTGCACGGGCCGGTCGGCTTGGATCTGGGCGCACGCACGCCACCGGAAATCGCGGTGGCGATTCTGGCGGAAATCACCGCCATCAAAAACCATGTGGTGGTTGCTGCCAGCCGACGTCTGCGGCCGTCGACAGAGTCCGATAGCTTGGCGTGCTCGACGGGCGACACGCAGCATACAGCGATCGAGACAGGCAAAATCTGCGGCTTATAAGGCAAGTGAGCGTATCTGAAATGAATTGCACGTTGTATCGGCAAAGCGGCAGCCAACTTTTGAGGGCACATGCAAAAAATCCATTTCCCCACGCAGATCTTGACGCGGCTCATCTTCTCCATCGCGCTGACCCTGACACTCGCCACCGTGGCACGGGGTGCCCCGCCCGCACCCGCTGATCTGCTGCAATCAGGCGCCTATGTTGCTCAGGCGGGCGATTGCATTGCCTGCCATACGGCACCCAAGGGTCGGCCGTTTGCCGGTGGGCTCGCCTTCCATACACCGTTGGGCACACTCTACAGCAGCAATATCACGCCGGACCCCGCCACCGGTATCGGCGCGTACAGCGAAGCCGATTTTGCACGCGCCATGCGCGAGGGCGTCGCGAAAGATGGGCGCAATTTGTATCCGGCGATGCCCTATCCCTCGTTCGCCAAAATCGACGATAACGACATGCACGCGCTGTATGTGTATTTTATGCAAAGCGTTAAGCCAGTGGTCCAGGCCAATCGAAAAAGCGCGATACCCTGGCCGCTCAATGCACGCTGGCCGCTGAAATTCTGGAATATGGCGTTTCTGAAACCCGGCGTCTATACGCCCAAACCTGATCACGACGCGATGTGGAATCGCGGCGCTTATCTCGTGCAAGGCCTCGGGCATTGCGGCGCCTGCCATACGCCGCGCGGCGTTGGTTTTCAGGAGAAAGCCACCGATGACGGCGATGGGCTGTTTTTAAGCGGCGCACTATTGGACGGCTGGGTCGCCTCTAATTTAAGCGGCAATCAGAACAGCGGCCTGGGACGTTGGTCGGAGCCGGAACTTGCCGCATTCTTGAAGACGGGTGTGAACGCCCATGCAACGGCATTCGGCTCGATGACTTCGGTAGTCAATAACAGCACACAAATGCTGAGCGACGACGACGCAAGCGCCATCGCCCATTATCTAAAAAGCCTGCCACCCGCCAATCAAGGCGCCGAGCCGCCGTATCAGTACGCCGACCAGGGCGCGGCGGCACTGCTGGCCAAGCCAGCAGGCCACACCGATGCACAGCTCTACAATGAATTTTGCGTACATTGCCATGCGGTCGACGGCCAGGGGCATGTACCGTTTATGGCGCCGCTGGCGGGCAACCCGAATGTGCTGGACCCGAATCCAACTTCGCTGATTAACGTGGTGTTAAACGGCAGCGACGATTTAGCGATACGGGGTGTGCCGGCTCCTTATCCTATGCCGAAGTTCGCGCATCAGCTCAATGACCGGCAAATCGCCGATATCGTCACCTTTATCCGCGCTAGCTGGAACAATAATCTGCCGGCGGTGATGCCTGAGGACGTGGCGCAGCTGCGCCAGAGTACGCAGACGGCGCGGTAATTTGGTGCGCGCCTGGGAGCCTGAGGGCCTGCATGTTGCGGCTGCAGGCCGCAGCGGAAACTATATTTGTCATGCGAAAAATACCTCGAGCACCCTGCGATCGTCAACTGCATCACGCTGATGCAGGAATCAGCGCAAACCGTATTGCCAGGCAAAAAATGCCCCCAGCGCCAGTGCGATCGTCAATAACATCTGCTTTGTCCAGGCACTCACGACGATCGCCACGCCTGCCGCCACCAATTGCGGATTGCGCCAGCTCAGCTCCAGCCCCGCATGGTGCGGAGCCAGCACCATGGGCGTAATGATCGCGGTCAGCACGGTCACCGGAACAAAACCCAAAGCCGTGCGCGCCGCCGGCGAAAAGCGCACGCGCTCGCCCACCAGCAAAACCAGTGCTTTGGTCAGATAAGTTACACCGGCCATGCCCGCTATAGTGAACAGGGTATTCATGGCGTCAGCTCCGCGGCTGCCGCGTCAGTCATCGCCCGGCGCGACAGCACCATCCCCACCGCAATGCCGCACAAAACTGCGGCCAGCAAGCCCAATTTATAAGGCCAATCTTGCCAGGCATAAGCCAGCGCTCCGGCACTGACGGCTGCGGCCAAGGCCCGCAAGGTATTCAACTGCGGCACCACAATCGCAATAAACGTGGCCACCATGGCGAAATCGAGACCCAGCGATTGCAAACCCGGAAAGGCGCTGCCGAAAACCAGACCGACCAGGGTCCAAGCCTGCCAATTCACATACATGGCCACGCCGGAGCCCAGCATGTGCCAATGACCATAAGGCCGGCCCGGTTGACGGCGCTGCGACGCCGCACTGACCGCGAACATTTCGTCGGTAATCAACATGCCCAGCAGCATGCGCCAGCGCCATGGCAGGCGCTGCAAGTAGGGCAACAAGGTCGCGCCATACAGCACATGGCGTAGATTGACGATCAAGGTGGTGGCCCACACCACCAGAAAACTGGCGTGCGCGCTGATCAAGCCGATACCGATAAATTGACTGGAACCGGCAAATACCGCCAAGGACATCAATTGTCCTTGCCAAACCGGCACCGGGCTCGCGGTCACCAGTGTGCCGAAGATCACCCCAAATGGAGCGGCGCCAACCAGCATCGGGATCGTGTCGCGCGCACCGGTTGCGAATTCGCTAAAGCGGGGGTTGGGCGGCGCGGTGTCAGCGACGGGGTGGAGCATGTAAGCTATTCCGGTTTCAAAATGAAAGCGTCAGGATAGCCGATTTCGGCCCGTCTAGGCGACTGTGGGCGTTGCTTCGTGCTCCAAAATTAGACACAGCCGCGTTGCGCGGCTGTGTGGATCCGGCTAGATGCCGGGATGTTGCGCGTTCTAAACGCGCGGGGTAAAACCAAGCGGATCGATAAGCGTCAAATCAGCAAAGGCAGACCTTCCACAAGGACCACGGCACACAACATGCCGAGTAGTGCGCCGAAAATACGCAGCGCATTTAGGGTGAGTTTAGACGCAACAGGAATCGCGCCGAAGAACAGCGCACCCGCAAGCGCCATCGGGATTAAAAGGATCAAGTCCGTCAGCGTCAGCGATTCCATATTCGTCCCCTGCTTTGTTATGACCTAAGTATAGGAGACGATTTGCCAAAAGAAAGTTGTTTTTGCCGCTGATGACAATATCGCTTAAATTTACAAAGCTTACGCCGCTACGATGGGTCACGGACGAAGGTCCTGGCATATTGTGTGCGTTCGGTTCGTCGTTTAAGTAATGACTTACTATCTCAAAGGTACGGTGCCACCTGCAAGTTAGCTTTATACTAAGCATAACTAAACTATATTTCCGATCAGAAAATATTTCCACTATAAGCGTGCAGCCGATGATAAGCCGAATCGCTGTCTAATCTGGGATGGCTTAGCTGCGATGCTATATCCGAGAAATCGTCAATTCAGGCGTGGGCATCGGCAAGCCAAAACTGACCACGTCGACACGCGCCCAGCCCTGCTGTTTTTCCAGCACCTTGGCGATCGAATCGTTGAGCCCGAGCAAGTACGGCGGGAATTCCCGGCTCCACTGCCTTGACCGTACGCTGCAATCGGAAAATTTGCAATGATTGGTCTATCTGCCCCTGTTATTTAAAGCCGGGCGAATGTCTACCGCCGACAAAACCAACGCCCTGCAAGCCTCGCGCTACAATATAAGTTGCCCAAAAACATGGATAGAAGTGCGATGCCGGCTGACTCGATACAAGAACAGATCGCAACCTTACGCGAACAGGGGTTTGTGGTGGTGCGCGGCATGATGACGCCCGAGCGCGTAGCGGCCATGCGCGCGTGCGTCGACCGGCAACTGGCCGAGAGCGCAGCACCGCTCGAATACGAGGCCGATTTACGCTATCCGGGCGCACCGGAATCGCGCACGGCGCATGGCGGTGAAACCGTGCGGCGCTTGCTCGACGCGTATGCACGTGACGCGCTGTTTGCGCAATGGGGTGCCGCGCCCGAAATACGCGAGTGGATGCGCCAGTATTTCGGCACCCGCGCTTGGCTGTCTCGCGCCCATCACAATTGCGTGATGACCAAACATCCGACCTACGGCAGCCTGACCGGCTGGCACCGTGATTTTCGTTATTGGGCTTTCGAACAGGACAATCTGGTATCGAGTTGGCTCGCACTGGGCCGCGAAACCCCGGAAAATGGCGGTCTGTGGTTGGTCCCAGGCTCGCATAGAGCGGCATTGGGCCCAGATGCATTCGACGCCGCCAAATTTTTCCGCTCGGATCTGCCCGCCAATGCCGAACTGATCAGCACGGCGTATTCACCGGTACTGGAAGCCGGCGACGTCGTGTTTTTTCACTGTAATACACTACACTCCGCTGGCCGGAACACCACCACCGATATCAAACTTTCGCTGGTGTACACCTACCATAGCGCGAACAATGCGCCGCTGCCCGGCACGCGTTCCGCGTCAAAACCGGAAGTCGAGCTTTAAGCTTGGCGCCCTTGCCCGGCGGAGCCGGAAATAACTTAGCGCCTGGCCGAGAACAATAAGCCAAGCAAACCGGCGGCTGTTGCGACGGCGCCGGCCACGAACAAGGTCATGGTCTTGTTGGTGGGCGCGCCGGTGAAAAATCGCGATACATCGTTGCCCAGCGACTGCTGCGATTGAAAACCGAACACCAGGAGGACAATGCCACCCACCAGCAAGGCTGCGAAAAGCACTTTTGTCATCGGAAATCCTTGTTTGCAAACCGGATACGGCACGCGTTGTGCTTGCCGCTGTCCAGTTTGATGTCATGGTAGTCGAAGGCCCATGGCAGCGTCCAGCGAGATAGCGCCACCGATCAAATCCGGGCACTAAATGCCTGATTCAGGGTCGAAAACGTATAAGCCGGTTCATGTGGGCTGCTTGTGGCATGATGCAGTCCTTTCAGCGTGGCACAGCCGGGCGCCACTGCTAACCCTAGAATTCCCGTTTGTGCGACCCGGCATGACCCCGCACGACCCAAACAGCAGACTCATGGCTATCAAATCGACAATCTACAAAGCAGAATTGCAAATCGCCAACATGGACCGCCACTATTATGCGGACCACGGATTGACGATTGCACGTCACCCCTCCGAGACCGACGAGCGCATGATGGTCCGCTTGTTGGCCTTTGCACTCAACGCCAACGAACGGTTGGAATTCTGCAAAGGCTTAAGCGATGTCGATGAGCCCGATCTCTGGCGCACCGACTTGACCGGCCGGATTGAACAATGGATCGATGTCGGTCAACCCGACGACCGCCGTCTATTGAAAGCCTGCGGCCGTGCCGATCAAGTCTGGTTGTGCGTCTATTCCGGCCGTGTTGCCGATCTCTGGTGGCAGCCGATACGCGGCAAATTGGAACGCGCCCGCAATTTAACCGTCATTAGCCTGGCTGACGGTGTTGCCGCCGAGCTAGCCAAACTGGCACAGCGCACGATGCGCTTGCAATGCACCATACAAGATGGCCAGGTTTGGATTGGCAGCGCCGACGCCGACGCGGTTCAGGTCGAGTGGACGGTACTGAAAGAAGGTTCGGCCAAATAAGTCAGCGCTAGGAGCTCAACACCAAGCTAGAGCCCGGCGCCGAATAATATGTACTCGACCCTAAATATAAGCATGAAATAGCCGCTTGGCGCTGAATCGCCGAGACCTAAGCAGCTTATTCGCTGGCCGCGGTCATTGCCGGCACACAGTTAAGCGGTTTATCGATAGATCGGCGCCGTACTATCTGGCAAGAAGATATTTAGTAGCTATAACTGAGCGATAAGGTCGTGGTCGTTTGCTGGCGGCTTTCGGTAATCGGACTGTGAGCCGCGTCACCTTGAAGCTCGGCGATTTTTACGTTAGCGGTCGCGGTCCAGTGTTTGGTAATCAGATAATCGGCTTCCAGACTGAGGTAGACATTATTGACGCCGGCGCGCGCCGTATAGCTGGGCAGGCCCGACGCCAAGTTTTGCGCCGGCGTAATGCCGAAAAACGTATTCTGATACCGACCATTTCCCCAGGTTATGCCGGGACCGGCGCTTAAATACCACTGCGTCCCCAGCGGCAAAGTCGCGATGGCGTTGGCGTCGATCACCAAACCCTCCGCATGACCACCGATGTCCTGAGCCGCCGAGGTCGACACGGTCAGTGCCGAAATCGTGTAGGTCGCAAATAATTTGGCGCGCGGCGTCATCGGCAGATTGGCCAGCCCAGCCAAGTGAGGATCGTCGGCCGAGTGCCGCTCGGTCGTATCGTATTGCAGCGCCAGGCCTGCACTCCAATGGGGATCGTTGATGAAATAAACGCCCAACGGCATGTCCTGCTTGGCAAACAAACGATTTTTGTATTCGATATCGACGGCCGGTATCGGCAAATAGCCGATCGAATGGCTGCCTGGGTAGCGCGGCCCGGCTTGAACGCCCGCACCGAGCGTAACCACCCAGTCTGGCTGAGCCACCACAGCAGGCGTGGTCTGCGAGCTTGCTTGCGGGGCCGCCTGAGCCCGAGCCTGCGTGGAAAAGCCGGAAATCGAGAGCATCGCGGCCAGAGGCAGCGTCGCGGCCAACAAGGAAAAGCTAGGTTGAGCGGGCATCTTAGACATGGTAGTGGGCCGCGCGAGTGCGCCTGCCCTGGTTAGCCACCATTATGACGGGCTGGACCCAATATTTCACGGGCAAAAATCACAGGCAAAAAAAACCCGCTCACGAAGAGCGGGCTGAATCCATATCAGGAGGAGACATGGAGGAGACAGCTCAAATATAGTGGAAATAATTGTGCATTGCAACAGTTATATTAGGGTTTTCCTTGGTTTTGCTATCCAAGCAGATGCATCTTTGTATTCCATAATTTGGAATAATCTCGCAAAGCCTTACCCCAAGGGGTTTTCACCGAGTTGGAGCAGTCCAAGCAAGGGTTGGAATGAGATGATAAAGTGCGGCTCTAACTTATTGATTGCTGTGCGCGGGCATTTAGCCCGCATGTAGCCGGACCCCAACTGATGCCGAAAACTTCGTCGCTTGCTTCCCCTTCACTCTTTGACCAGCGTCTGGCGCTGTTCAAGAACGACACGCACCGTGCGCTGTTGCGACAGGGCTTGCGCGGCATAGAAAAAGAAAGCTTGCGCGTCACGCTGGATGGCCAGCTCGCCTATACTCCGCATCCGGAAGTCCTGGGTTCGGCGTTAACCCATCCGCAACTGACCACCGACTATTCTGAAGCGCTGATTGAAATCATTACGCCTGCTCAGTCCGATGCGGCGCAAACACTGACTTCGCTCGATACCTTGCACCGCCATGTGTATGCCAAGCTTGACCAGGAAATTTTGTGGAACGAGTCGATGCCCTGCGTGTTGCCGCAAGACGACGAAATTCCCATTGCCGAATACGGCAGCTCGAATATCGGCCGGCTCAAACATATCTACCGGCGTGGTCTAGCCTTGCGATATGGTCGGTCCATGCAATGCATCGCCGGCATTCACTACAACTATTCCTTATCCGAAGATGTTTGGCGCGTGTTGCGCGAACATGAACACGCCGAAGCCGATCCCGTTGCCTTCCAGTCGCAACGCTATCTGGCTTTGCTGCGTAATTTCCGGCGCTATAGCTGGTTGTTGATGCTGTTATTCGGCGCGTCGCCCGCCGTCAGCAAGAATTTTTTGCGTGATCACGCGCACTCGCTGGAAACCTTCGACGCAGAGACGTTTTACTTGCCCTACGCCACCAGCTTGCGCATGAGCGACCTCGGCTACCAGAATAATCCTGCACAAGCCGGTATGTCGCCCAGTTACGACACGCTGGATGACTATTTGCGCAGTTTGGCGCAGGCGGTCAGCCAACCTCATTCGGCGTACGAAGCAATCGGTACACATCGCGATGGCGAATGGGTGCAGATCAACACCCATGTACTGCAAATCGAAAATGAATTTTATTCGACGATACGGCCCAAGCGCGTCACGGATCCCGGCGAGCGCCCCTTACATGCGTTAGCTACACGCGGCATCCAGTATGTTGAAATACGCTGCCTAGACATCGATCCGTTTGAGCCTATCGGTTTGAATTTATCGACGGCGCGTTTTCTGGATGCATTCCTGTTGTTCTGCGCCTTGAACGACAGCCCGGATCTGCCGCCTGCCGAGTTAGACGAGGCCAATCGAAATTTTGCGCAGGTGGTGACGCAAGGCCGTCGCCCCGGTTTGCAACTCGAGCGTAATGGCAGCGCAGTGCCGCTGGCGGATTGGGCCAATGAATTATTCGATCGAATCGCCATGACCTCGCAGTTGCTCGACACGATACCGGCGAAGGCGTCGCTCGCAGACGGGTCTGAGGGAGTTTCGCATCATGCCGCGCTGGCTTTGCAACGCGCAAAACTCAATGATCTGTCCTTGACACCGTCGGCCCGCGTACTTGAAACCATGCGCGCGCGTCATCTGACCTTCGAGCAATTCGCTCTTGATATCAGTCGCGAACATGCGCGTAACTTCAAAGCACGTCCGCTCGATGCCGCGCAAAATGCCTTCTTCGAGCAGCTTGCACAAACTTCACGACTCGAACAAGCCAGGCTGGAAAGAGATGAAGCCGATGATTTCGATGGCTTCGTGAAAGACTACCAGAGGCTGAATATTGCCCTCGGTGAAACCGAGCTACCGCGTGCACAAGCCCTAAGCTAAACCCGCTTGATCGATATACACCGATGCGGGTTTGGGCCGTCAGTTTGCCCTCCTTAAGCGGCCAGGGCTAATTTGCTTTTTGCGCGACCGCTGATGGGCTGCTGGAATACACGCCGGCAGTTTTAGTGCCGGCGGTATCGAGATCGGATGCATCCCAACCGCCTCCTAAGGCCTTAATCAAACCAACCGCCGCGACCATCCTGCTGCCGCAGACATTCACCAATTGCTTATGGGTTGAATAGTCGGTGGCTTGAGCCACGATGACCTCAAGATAAGTACCGGTTCCAGCTTTGTATTGATTGGTCACGATTGCTAAGGCTTGATCGGCGGAATCGGCGGCAGCTTGATCCAACACCACCTCTTTTTCGAGGATGCGCAGCGAAGCGAGATTGTCCTCTACGTCCTGAAACGCGGCTAGCACTGTGCCGCGGTAATTGGCCACATTCTGATCGTAGGTCGCGCGTGCCGCTGCTGTTTGCGCCGAACGCAAGCCCCCATCGAACAAGGTCGCCGCGAGTTGCGGTCCGACCGTCCAGAAACGCGCCGGCGCCGTCAACCAATTGCTAAAAGTGCTGCTTTCAAAACCTCCACTGGCCGACAACGTCAATGAAGGAAAGAACGCCGCAATCGCCACACCGATTTGCTCATTCGCAGCGGCGGCCTGACGTTCAGCAACGGCCACATCGGGACGCCGCTCCAGCAATGCCGAAGGAAGTTGCAAGGGTAGCACCGGAGGCGTTGCGCTCAATGGCATTGCCGGTATCGCGAAGGTCGACGCGGGCTGTCCGACCAGGACGGCAATCGCATGCTCGTACTGGGCACGCGCGATGCCATTGTCGATGGCCGCGGCTTGCGCCTGTTGCAACTGGGTTTGCGCGGTAATCACGTCGGAGCGTGCGGCAACGCCTTGCATATATCGATACTGCGTCAATTCCAACGACTTCTGATAGGCGAGCGCCGTTGAGTCGAGCAATTTCTGAACAGCGTCGAGTTCGCGCAACTGGAAATAATCTTGCGCCAAGGTGCCTTGCGCCGACAACTGTGCATTAGCCAAAGTCGCGGCGGCACCCTGCGCCGTGGCTTTTTCAAATGCAACCTGGCGTCGGATTTTGCCCCACAAATCGGGCTCCCACGAAGCATCGAGCCCGGCGGAATACTGGTTGTTGATGCCACCGCCAACACCCTGAGTTCCTGCTTGTGTATTGCCGTTGCTAAACGACGCTGTCGACGACTTCGAGCGTGCCTGGCTTGCAGTCAGTCCCAAGGTCGGAAAATAAGCAGCCTGTGCTTCGGATACCAATGCACGCGACTGTTGATAGGCTGCAGCGTAGCCGGCAACCGTCTGGTTATCGAGATTAACGCGGCTTTCCAGCGCATTCAGTGTCGTATCGTTAAACACTTCCCACCAAGGGCCGCGCGCTGCCTGGTCGTTCGGTTGCGCCGTTTTCCAACCCGCTGCGGCTTCCTTGAATTGAGCCGGAACGTCGACCGCCGGCCGATGGTAGTCGGGGCCGACAGTACATCCTGCCAACACCATGGCACTGACTATAACCCCCCCTAGCCCAAGCGACGCATGCTCCACGCCCGAGCGCCCGAGCGGCGCAATTTTTGGGTAACGACGGTCAACTGGCATGACTAATTCCTGGGGGTTTGAATACACTTATGCGTAAAGGCAAGCTTAATGATCCTGGGGCAGTAGGATAATCGGCTTAACACCTCCGCGGGTTACCCACGGCAGCCGCACTTTTACGAGGTATTACGGATAAACGTAGCGCTCAGATTTGTCGCGATGTCTTATCATAACTGACGGCCAAAGCGATATTCGCGACAATCGTTTGCGGCGCGGGAAATCGTCATCCGGCGACTCTCGATATTGCCATCGAGCAGTAGATCAATGCTTGAGCCACAGCCTTGCCGCAACCATCAGCACGATACCGATCGTACCCAGCAACAGCATCAATCGTAGCAAGGTCATTCCTGCTTGCCGCCGGCCACCGGCAAAAGTAGAGGCAAATTTATGTGTACGCATGAAAGTGTGCCAAGTAAGTGAGCTTAATAAGTGAGCTAATAAGCGAGCCAATAAGTAAGCCAAAAAAAAACCCGCCATCGGCGGGCACCAACATCATGAGCGACTAGCTCACTTCTTGTTGACGGCGTCCTTGAACGCTTTGCCAGCAGTAAACTTGACAGTTTTTGCGGCGGCAATCTTGATTGCTTCACCCGTCTTTGGGTTACGGCCGGTACGCGCTGCGCGCTGACCTGAGCCGAAGCTACCAAAGCCGATAAGCTGAACGGTGTCACCGGTTGCAACTGCGTTCTTGACTACATCCAGCAGCGTATCCAGCGTTTCGCCGGTAAGAGCCTTGCTCGCGCCAGTCTGAGCGGCGACGGCATCGATCAGTTCCTGTTTATTCATAAGGTTCCTTTCTCAGTTTGGGTTGATACAACGGCACAGCCGCGACGATTATACGTGCGCGGATGATGTCGTCGAGCGGTTAAGGTGATTTGCGAAAAATATGAGCCCAATTTCGCCTAGCGACTCGTTGCCAAGGCACAGCCCCTACGTTACCACGGTAGGCTTGCTATGATAACCACCTACGGAGCCATATTAGACGGGGGTTTTAACAATTTCTGACGATTTAGGCAATATTTCCCGTGGAATCCTAAAAAAGTCGCTCTATGCTGCAGCAATTGACCGCCAAATGGGCCTAGGCGTTGGTTTTTGCCAACGTCTTGTCGTGGACATAAGCTCTGCCGCTACCGCAGGTCACCCTTGATACGTAGCCGTGCACCGCTTGGCGCACGTAGCGCAGGCGGTGATCTTAGCCCATTTTCTTTCGAAATTCTTTCAATTATTGTGCTTGACACCGCAGCGCTCCCTGTTTGGGACCTCACCGGGTTTTAGACTGAGCGCCGTTTTACCTTGCGCTACGATCGCGAAAATGCCGAACGACACATCGTCCCACACCGGACAAAGCGAATTCTGATGGCAACTATACTTATTCCCGCCCAGCTGCAATTGCGCGAGGACGGCACGCCGTTTTCATCGAACTTCGATGATATTTACCATAGCGAAGCAGGCGGAATTGGACAAGCCGAATATGTTTTCGTCAAAGGTAACGACTTGCCGCGGCGTTGGGCAGGGCGCTCGCTATTTTCAATTTTAGAAACGGGATTTGGGCTGGGTATCAATTTTTTAGTTACCTGGGCTCATTGGCGTCGCGATCCGCACGCCTGTTCAAGATTGCATTTCGTCTCCATCGAGAAGCATCCTTTTTCGCGCCAAGACCTGCGCCGCTACTTCGTTTCGCTGAGTCAAACTCACACAGCGACGTACGGGACGCACCCCGAGAGTACTTCCTCCGGAATGTCCCAACTCGTTCAATTACGTGACGAACTGGCGCCGCTGACTCAGGCATTGTGCGAGCAATGGCCCGAGTTGGTGCCCGGTATGCATCGCCTTGAATTCGAAGGCGGCCAAGTGGTATTGACCTTGATATTCGGCGATGCGATTCAGGTTTTTCCCACGCTTACCATGCGTGCCGATGCGTTTTATCTCGATGGTTTTTCGCCGTCCAAAAATCCAGAGCTGTGGAGTAGCGCAATCTTCAAGGGCATGACGCGCGTTGCAGCACCCGGCGCCTCATTGGCAACCTATACGATTGCGGCAAGCGTCAAACATGGTCTGACAGATGCCGGTTTTGTGGTGGATCGCAGCAGCGGTTACACCTCCAAGCGCGATATGTTGATTGGCCGATTTATTCCACGTTTTAGAGTGCGTCGCCATGAACCGCCCGCGCCGTTTGAAAAAAAATTCCCCGATAGCACACGCCATGTGATTGTGATTGGTGCGGGTCTTGCGGGATGTGCAATAGTCGCTGCCATGGCTGAACGCGGCTGGCAAGTGACGCTACTGGAACGTCAGAGCGGTCCCGCGATGGAAGCATCGGGGAATCCCGCCGGGGTATTTCATCCGATCATTACCCGTGACGACAGTTTTGCAGCACGTCTGTCGCGCAGTGGTTTTCTTCAAGCTTTGCGGAGTTGGAGCAAGCTGCTAGCGCACGGTCTGCAGTTTAATTTGCATGATGATGGCTTGTTTGTCGCCGCGCAAAGCGACGAAGAATTTTCGGCCATGGAAACCGCCTATGCCGAATTAAAATTACCTCTGACCTATGCGCGTTTATTGACGCCGCAAGCAGCCAGCGCGCTAATCGGCGTCACGCCATTGTTCGGCGGCTGGTATTTTCCACAAGGCGGCTGGATCGATCCGGCAGCACTATGCCGGGCGCAATTGAACGCGGCCGGGCCCAAGCTCAAAGCTTGTTTTGAGATGTCGGCCGATCAACTTGAACGACGTGATGATGTTTGGCATGTATTGAATCGCCACCATCAAAGTATCGCCCACGCTCCAGTCGTGATTGTCGCCAACTCGCACGACGCAGGTCGGCTGACAGGCTTGCGGCATCTGCCGATTAGCCCAATTCGCGGTCAACTGACTTTATTACCTTATTCTCCCGAAGACGCGCATCTGCTACCGCTCAAACAGCCGCTGATTGCCGACGGTTATGTACTGCCACTACCGAATCAGCAATTGATGACGGGCGCCAGCTACGATTTCGACGATAGCGATCCCATGTTGCGACGGGACAGTCAGATCGAAAATCTGCGACGGCTGCACACACTGCTACCGCAATCCGACGCCATTTATGCTCATACTGCCGACACCTTGCCGCTCGCGGGACGCACAGGGTTTCGCTGCGTCACCTCCGATCGAATGCCGATGATCGGTCAATTTGCGAACGAAGCTCAGGCACTTGCGCGCGCCGGTGAATTGTCCGGCGCCCATTTTGCCGATCTGCCCAGGCAAGACGGACTCTATTGTGCGTTTGCCTACGGTTCGCGAGGTCTGGTATGGGCTTCGCTCGCGGCTGAAATATTGGTGTCGCAAATCGAAGGAGAGCCCTTGCCGATCGATAGAAAATTAGCCGATGGCGTCGATCCGGCACGCTTTTTATTACGTTTTTTACGACAAGCACCTGGCACCTAAAGCCTCGCGGCTTTGAAAGCGTTGAACCGGTCGCGGCACGTGGATAACTTGTGGATAAATGCCTTGCTTACTGTGTATGGATTCTGCATAACTGGTCGACGACCTTCGTCGACCCAAAAGTTATCCCGGGCTCCGGCCAACTGTGCAAACTTTATCCGAGCGGTTGTACGGCCGGCAAGCCGCTGATTTTATTCATGTAAACCGGGTTATGCACAGTATTGGGCGTTGCTTGTTAACTACTACGATGTATACATATAAAAGAATTAAAACAAACTTAAAAGACAGGCCTTGAGTCCAAGCCCTGAAGGAAACACGCACAGGAAAGCCCGATGTGCCACGGTATCGGCCGTGGCACGCATGCTTGAAGCATAGCTATGGCACAATGAGTTCGCTTTTTGGGGATAGCTCCTCAAGCTTTACATCAAGCGCATTGCACAGCATCTCGATATAGATCACATCCATGTCAAATGCTGTTTGCACTGTTTCAAATGATCCGCTGCGATGGATCTCGTCCAAAGTTGCTCAAGTTACGTATCTTTCGATCGTGATGTTCTCGAACACCAGGCAAAGCAGCACGGTAAGCCGATAAGCACGAGTGATGTCTTATCGGCATGCGATTGCCTGATGGAATTTGCAAAGCAGGAGGAGCACCTTGATGAAATCGGCATTTTCTTTTTTGCCGGATTGGCCTTTGGTGCCAGATTCGATTTTTTGGGCAGGTTTGGCATTGCTGGTCGCCGGCCTGTTTAGCGAATTCGGCTGGCGCACGTGGCGTTTGCCTCGCATCACCGGTTATGCGGTGGTTGGTTTGATTGCCGGTCCGGCGGGTTTGGATGCGATCGGCACTAGTATGGGCGTGGATGTACGACTGGTACTGGACGTTGGATTGGGTTTGCTGTTGTTCGAGTTGGGTAGCCGTCTCAATTTGAGATGGATGCGCAAAAACACTTGGCTGATTTTGACTAGTTTGGCGGAAGCCACGTTGACGTTTATTCTCGTGCTGCTCGCCATGCGCTTGATGAATGTGCCGTTTATGACGGCAATAATCATTGCCTCTATCGCGATTTCGACATCACCCGCCATGGTGATCCAGCTTAAAACCGAGCTCAAGGCCGAAGGCCAGGTTACGCAGCGCTTGATTGCACTCACGGCCTTGAATAGCATCTATGCCGTCGTTCTGACCAAACTTATTTCTGCGTGGCTGCATCAGACTTTCTACGGAAATTTTTTTGCCGCGCTGCTCGAACCGATTTATCTGATAGGCGGTTCATTAGTGTTGGCTTACGGTCTTGCGCGCGGCTGCAATCTTTTTTATCAACGTATGGGCATGCAAGACGAACATTCCTTTGTTGCGTTGATGGGTTTTATCCTGCTTGCAATTGCCGTAGCCCACGTATTCAAGTTGTCCATCATTCTTGCCATGCTGACGGCAGGTATTCTGTTTAAAAACCTTGATGACCGCCCGCAGCTTTGGCCGGAACATTTCGGTACGGCCGGGCGCTTGCTGACAGTCATTTTGTTTGTCCTGACGCTGGCCAGTTTTCGCTGGGAATATATTGAATACGGCGGACTGGCGGCTTTGGTGTTAATTGCTGTGCGGTTATTTGCCAAGTGGGCTGCGGTATGGGCATTTTCGCGACCGAGCGGCATCAGCCTGCGCCAAGGCACAGCGCTGGGTCTATCGCTTGCGCCGATGTCGGTCTTGGCGTATTTGCTGGTCGACGACACCTATACGTTCTATCCCGGATTTGATCCTGATTTGCGCGCGGTCATCATGTGCGCCATTGTGATATTGCAAGTGATCGGCCCACTGATTGTTTCGCGCATGCTGGGATGGGTTGGGGAACGCAAAGTATAAAAACCTGTCGGCAAACGATCTAACATTCAGGAGAATCGCTATGTCACTTGGGTCATTCCAAAAGTCGGAATCGTTCACATTCGGCGTTGAGCTTGAAGTTCAAATCGTCAACACGCATGACTACGATTTGACCCGCGCCTCGTCGGATTTAATGCGTTTGGTCGGCCACAAAAAGGTTCCAGGCGATATCAAGCCGGAAATGACCGAAAGTATGATTGAATTGGCCACCGGTATTTGTACGAGTCACGAGCAAGCACTATCGGAGTTGCGCACGCTGCGCGATGTACTGGTCGAAGCTGCGGATCAGCTTGACGTGGGCTTATGCGGTGGCGGCACGCATGCATTCCAGCAATGGAACGAACGCCAAATTTTCGATTCGCCGCGCTTTCAGTATCTTTCCGAGCTTTACGGCTACCTAGCAAAGCAATTTACAGTATTTGGCCAGCATGTACACATTGGCTGCCCGGACGCCGATAGCGCTTTGTACCTGTTACATTCGATGTCGCGTTTTATTCCGCACTTTATCGCTCTGTCTGCATCATCGCCGTTTGTACAAGGCATCGATACAGGTTTTCATTCGGCTCGTTTGAATTCCGTTTTCGCATTTCCTTTGTCTGGACGCGCCCCTTTCGTGCTGAGCTGGGAAGAATTCAAGGTTTATTTTTCGAAGATGGTGGCCACGGGTGTGGTTGAAGGCATGAAAGATTTTTATTGGGATATCCGTCCCAAGCCCGAGTTCGGAACCATCGAGGTCAGAGTCATGGACACACCGTTTTCGGTAGAACGCGCTGCGGCCATCGCCGCCTACATCCAGACATTGGCTCGCTACCTGCTGGTCGACAAACCCTTGACTCTGCATGAAGACGATTATCTGGTCTACACCTTCAATCGTTTCGAAGCTTGCCGTTTTGGCTTGGGGGGCAGTTGCGCCAATTCACGCGATGGCGCTCGGGTGACGATTGCGGCCGATATTCTTGCGACCCTTGAGTTGCTTGAACCCCACGCCCGTATCTTGAAATCGGAAGCCGCCCTCGAAGAAATTCGCCGGATCGTCGTCGAAGACAGCAACGACGCGACTTGGCTAAGGCAAGTTCATCAAAAAGAACATTCATTGAATGAAGCAGTCAGGCAGCAGTGTTTGCTGTGGCGGCGCCAGAGCTGAATCGTTGCCAAAGGCTCGTTTGGCGGCGAAAAAAAGGTCGTCCGCAACGCTTTTGACGACGCAGATCCCATGCGCCCGCGGAATCCAAGCTGATCGAACCGTGGGCGAAAGCCTTTTAAAGCCGCTCAGAGCCTTCGACAGAGGGTTTACATCCCCATGATCGACACTTACGTGTTTGAACGCGCCAGCGGGCTGTAGTCTCGTTGTATCGACTTTCCTAGCTACGAGTGCATGGCCTGGTACAGGTCACGCTCGACAATCACTTTCAAAATGATTTGTATCATGTTCCCTACCCACATGGGCAGGGTTCTTTAGTTTAGTTAACAGTATTTTATTTAAAGATAACAGACGTTAACAAGGTTGCTCGTTTTCTGTGAATAAGTGCTTATTACCTTGAATAATCAATAGCTTGGCGTGGGTATAACTAGCTGACAATAGGTAGGAATCATGCTGGGAATTTGGGATAACATTGCGGGTCAGAGTGAGGGTTCAGGACTTATCCAGAAATTATCCACCGCACTTACAGAAGTTCTTAACAGCTTATCCACAGGAAATAGTGTTTAATATGCTGTATCTGCTTACCAGTGTTATCCAATAATCCTGCGGAATGGTAAGGTAGTGAAGGTATTCGTTCATTTAGTTTTACGTAGAGCGTGAAAAATGCGAAACTTTGGCATACATTGAATTGGCCGAGTGGTTTTGCCTTTGTGCAATATCCTTTAAATAATTTATGGCGATACTCGTACCTGGGGTCGCCCACTAATTGACGACTATGAGCGACGGTGTTTACGGAAACCAGGCGATGGGTCGAGTTACCCATGGCCTGCTGCGGTTGAGTACAGCAATGCGCAGCGAAGCATGGAATTGGGCCGAACAGGTTGGTTTGACACCGACCCAAGGTGAAATTCTGGTCTTGTTATTACAGCGCAAGGCTGCCTTGCGTCTTGGCGAGATCGCGCGCGAGACCGCTTTGACGGCTGCGACGACCAGCGACGCAGTCAGCACCCTGGAATCCAAAGGGTTGGTTGAAAAGCGGCGAGCGCTAGACGATGGGCGTGCTTTGGCGGTGCGTTTGACCACCAAAGGTCGAGCGGCGGCCAAGCGTGCGGTGCAATGGCCGGATTTTCTAACCAATGCTGTGTCCAAACTGGCCACAACCGAACAAGACACGCTGTATCGGTCGCTAATCAAGGTAATACGCGAACTTGAAGTCAGCGATACCATTCCCGCCCACAGAATGTGTGTGACTTGCACGCATTTCGAGCCGGGTCATGGCACGGCGCGCAAGCCGGCGGTGCATCGCTGTATACTCCTCAATCAGGAGTATGGCGATTCAGGCGTGCGGCTCGACTGTGCCATTCATGAAGCGGCTGATGCAGTCACTCAGCGCAAGACATGGAAGTTGTTTGCGGCAAGCTGATTGCGGGGCGCCATTAGCGTCAATCAGGTTCGATCAGCGCATGCTGTGGCCGGGTATCCGGCTGGGCTGATCGAAATCCGTATTCGGAAGGGATTTATCGATGAGTTCACGTAGGATTGCCGTGCGACGTTCCGGCGTGCACGGCCGTGGTGTTTTTGCGACTAAACCGATCGCGGCGGGCGTGCGCCTGATCGAATACAAAGGCGAGCGTATCTCCTGGGATGAAGCGCTCAAGCGGCATCCCCATGATCCCGACCATCCCAATCATACTTTTTACTTTGCGCTCGATGATGGGCTGGTGATTGACGGCAAGATAGGTGGTAATCAAGCGCGCTGGATCAATCATTCCTGCAAACCGAATTGTGAAGCCGATGAAGTTGACGGCCGTGTGTTTATTTTGACCTTGCGCGACATACAGGCCGACGAAGAGCTGTTTTACGATTACGGTTTGGTGCTCGATGAGCGTCACACAAAAAAACTAAAAAAAGAATACGCGTGCCATTGCGGTCATGCACGTTGTCGCGGGACCATGTTGGCGCCTAAGCGTTGAATAGCGGGCTACACGTCTTCGTTGTCGCTGCGCCCCGGCGCAGCACGTAGAGCTTAAGACCAGCGGGTATTTTTGCTATCGGCTTTTTTCAGTTGTGCGGCTTGTGCGTCGTCAAGTAGCGGCAATCGGATAACAAATCGGGAGCCGCCGCCATCTGCCGTTTCGTAAAAAATCTCACCGCGATGCAGCACCGCTATATTGCGCACAATGGCCAGCCCGAGGCCGGCGCCGCTGATAGATCCGCTTGCCAGTGTGGTCAAGGCATCGCCGCGAAAGAAGCGTTTGAATAGATCGCGCTGTAGTTCAGCCGGCACGCCAGGTCCGTTGTCTTCGATAATCAGGTCGATATGGCGCTGGGTACCGGGCCGGGCATCCGGTTCGGCAGCTAATGGGGTGCGCCCGATGCTTAGGGTGATACGCCCGCCTGTTCCTACCTGAGGCGCCGCGTATTTCAAGGCATTGTCGATCAAATTGGTGATGGCTTCACGCAACAGCACGGGATTGCCGCTTACATTGAGCGGGCTGCCGCTGCCTTGTTCGTAATCGAGTTCACTGGCGAGAGCAACGTCCGATTCACACTCTATGTCGCTCGCGAGCGGCCGGCCGGAACCCCCGGCCATGGCCAAGTGCGGATTCACGTCGAGCGCGCTGTCTTGTTCGATGAGTGGTCGGCCGGAGATGAGTGTCAGCACGTCGTGGCGTTGGAAACCCATATCGACGTCTTTGGATAGCGCACGCGGCACCCATTCGGCGCCGGTTTCGAAGGTCAGGGCGGCAAGATCCACGCAGGTGAAGTTGGCGGCATGTTCACCGGGTTCGGCGCGAGCCAGTGACAATAATTGATTGGATAGACGCACCGCCCGGTCGGCCGCTGCGCGCACCTCGTGGACAGCGTTCTGGATGATTTTTGGGTCGCTGGAGGTGGCTGCTTGTTCGGCATGCAATTTGACTGCCGTCAGCGGTGTGCGTAATTGGTGGGCGGCGTCGGCAATAAAGGTGCGCTGGCCTTCGAGCGCAGTTTTTAAACGTTCAAGCAAAGCATTCAGCGCACTGGTCAGCGGCCGTATTTCGGCCGGGACATGGGTTTCATCGACCGGCTCAAGCGAATTATGAGTTTGCTGGTTAAGGGTGTCGGCCAGGCCGATCAACGGGTTGATTTGCTGGCTAATGGCGCGAACCACGACGATCCAGCCGGCCACCAGTAGCAGTAATAAAGGCGTCATGATCGATAACAGGAATTCCGCTGCGATGACATAGCGGCGGGAATCGAGTTGGCCGACTTCGACCAGGATATGTGAGCCGTCCGGGCGTTCCAATTGGACTTGAGCGATACGGGCATTAGAGCCGTCGATGGCGCTTTCGAAGATCACCCCGCGACGTATCGCGCGGGGCGAAGTGCCGGTTAGCGGCATATCGGAGCGTCCGGCAACTTCGGCTGCGTTGCTGATAATGCGGTAATAGAGTTCGTCGCCGGGGTCCGATAGTATCGTACTACTAAGCTGACGGGCGACTTCGTTGCCGCTAGGGCCGGCGATCTGGATTTGCTGCGCGACCGCGTCGGCGTATTGATACAAAGTGTGGTCGACGCTGCTTTGGGTATCGTGCCATGCCAACCAGAATGCGGCTAAACCACTCGCAAATGCCAGGGCGGCAAGCGGCGCGACCAGTCGGCGTAGTAGCGACCGGCGCAAGCTGACGACGGAGGTCGGAGCTGTCATGGCAGTGTCAGTACTGAGCTCGGTACTCATGGAGTGCGCGGCGAGCTATTTGCGTCACGCATCGACGTGCAAGCAGTTTTGGTCACAGATAAGCGCGCCGGAAAATCCACTACGGATGCTTTGCGAGCAGGTTGATATGCACCATCCGTAGTGTCTGTCATCGGCACCCGCATTCCTCAGTTCGGGTTGATTTCCTGCAGCAGGTAGCCGAAGCCACGCACTGTGACGATTTCGACTCTACATTGTTCAAGTTTTTTGCGAACACGATGGACGTAGACCTCGATGGCGGTATCGCCCAGATCGCCGCCAAAATGTGTCAGATGGTCTTGTAATTGGGCTTTGCTGACAACACGGCCATGGCGCTGTAGGAGCATTTCGAGCACCGCGAATTCCCGCGGCGACAATTCCAAGGGTTTGTCTAGATTGAAAATACGGCGATCCACACCCGATAAGCGCACGCCGCCGACACTGACTTCGGGGCGCGAAACCGGGCCGCGTGTGCCGCTGCGACGTAACACGGCGCGGATCCGCGCTTCGAGCTCGGAGGGCTCAAAGGGCTTGGGGATGTAATCGTCGGCGCCGCTGTTCAAGCCTTGCAGACGATCATTGAGTTCGTCGCGCGCGGTCAGGATGATGACCGGTGTATGGCGATTGTTTTGGCGCAAGCGCGACAGCAAAGTCATGCCGTCGATACCGGGCAGACCCAGATCGAGAATGATCAGATCGTGGCGGTTTTGCAGGAACGCCTGCTCAGCGAAAATACCGTCATGCACCATATCGACGGTAAAGCCGGCATGTTCAAGGCTACTTTGAATGCCGCGTGCAATCGGGCGGTCGTCTTCGATTAGCAGGAGTCGCATATCCATGGCTCAAGTACACTGAAAGTTATTGCTGTGGCAAGTTGCTCAAGATCGCTATGATGATATTGAGCCTGCGTGCCGCGGTCTTTGCTGCGTGGTACCGTGGTACATCATCTATTTATGAAGCACAAGCAGGCGGGCCAAACTTGTACTACGGCCCGAACCGTTTCATTATCGTTTGCAGACTTTATCGAGCCGCATGACTGATATCCCGATCACCCAACTTGAAGCCGCAATCAATTACTGGCGTGCCCGATCGCCGTCCCGTGGCGACGAAATGAGTTTGTGCCCGCAAGCTAGCGCGCTATCCAAACCTTATGCCTTGATGATTGTACAGCGCAGAACCACGCTTCCGTTAGACGAACTTGACCCATTTGCGCGAGAAGCACTCGAAGCTTACGAAAGCCTTAACGAAAAGCCTGTTTAAGGCTTTCAATTAGATTGCGGCGGGGCGGCAGTTTCGATAAAACGCGCCAATTCGAGGTCCAATGAGGTAAGTCCACCCGCATCGTGGGTGGATAGTGTGATGTCTACTTTATTCCAGACATTGGACCATTCGGGGTGATGATCCATTTTTTCGGCTTTGAGGGCGACACGCGTCATAAACGCAAATGCAGCGTTGAAATCCTTGAAGACGAATTGCTTGTAGAGCGCGTCGCGGCCCGGCGTGACGATCCAAGCTGGGAGTGCCGGCAACAAGGTGGCGCGTTCTTCTGAAGTAAGTCGGTTTGCCATGGTGTACCCCTGATGGCGAAAAAGTGTGCAACGCTGACCAAACGGCTGAATGGATTGCAGTGCGTGGCTTATTCTACACCGTGAGCATGCACTGACGCTTTGGGCTGCCCAAGCACTGCAGCCGGCCGCTAATCAGTTGAACTGAATGCTGCGGTGTGTGATTCGGTCGTGGCTATCCACATCGGCGGCTTGGTATATCGGCAGATCGCGCAGTTTGGCCAGCAGCGCTGGCATATCGGCATCGATCGCCGCGATAACGGCCTCGAAAGAATCTATCACGAAGTAGGTTTGCTGAAATGTGTCGATCCGATAGTTGGTGCGCATCACCCGCTCAAGGTCGAAGCCCAGGCGATTCGGCGCAGGGTTTTCGAGGCTGTAAAGCGATTCGCCTTTGCTGGAAACGATACCCGCGCCGAAAATCCGCAAATCGCCCGCGGCGCGGTCGCGAATTAGGCCAAACTCCACCGTATACCAATAAAGTCTGGCCAGCATGATGAGGTCTTCAGGGTTGGCCGCGGCGGCAAGCTGGCCATAGCGTTGCATAAAATCGGCGAAGACTGGATTGATCAGCATAGGCACATGGCCGAATAAATCATGAAAGCAGTCGGGTTCTTGCAAGTAATCAAGTTGATCGGGGCGACGCATCCACCAGGTAACGGGAAAGCGGCGATGAGCCAAATGATTAAAAAAGACCGTGTCGGGTACGAGGCCCGGAACCGCGACAATTTCCCAGCCACTGGCTGCCTTCAATTGCTGGTTGATTTCGGAAAATACCGGGACCCGGTCGGCGCGGACTTGCAGTTTTGCCAGTCCTTCCAAAAACTGCGTGCTGGCGCGTCCTTGCAATAGGGCGCTTTGCCGCTCGAATAATTGCCGCCAGACAGCATGATCGACGCTCGTATAAGCTTCGCACGGCTGGTCCAGCGTGAAATCGGCGCGGGTCGACAGATTCTGTGCGAACGCTTGCTGCAGTTTTTCGGTGCTGGATGCCGCTGACATGATCAAATCTGCCTTAGAACGAATTAAGTCACCATTTTAGTGAGAGGTGACTGCGAGAAGAGCGCATTATTCGTCTTAAATTGCATTGATATGCAATAATCGTGCATATAAACAAAAAATATGCGGAGAATCATCATGATCGACCTCGATCACTTCGATTTGGCTTTATTGGACGTGCTGCAGCGCTTCGGGCGCGCCACACATCAGCAACTTGGCGAGCATGTGCCTTTGTCGCCGTCGCAGATTGGCCGCCGTTTGCAGCGCTTGGAATCTGCCGGCGTGATCGAGGGCTATCGGGTGACGTTGCGACCCGAAAAACTAGGGCTGGGCGTGACGGCTTTTACCAGCTTGAAACTCAAACATCATGGCGATTCCATTATCGAGCAGTTTCAGCAGCAGATCGAGGTTTTGCCCGAAGTGCTCGAATGTCACGCCGTGGTGGGCGACGCCGACTATATGTTGCGTATTGTGGCCGCCGACCTGAATGCCTTGTCGACCTTTGTGATGAAAAAGTTGATGCGTGTACCGGGCGTCGATAGCGTGCGCTCGAATATCGTCTTGACGACCTTTAAGCGCAACGGCGCATATCCACTAGGGCAGTTATCACCGGGGGCGCCGGCGGATTGACTTGTGTCGGACGCGGCATCCGCGCGGCGGGCGCCGCATCGACCGGGCCCGCCGGCAGGTATTTATTTACCGTTGAGTAAATCGATGTAGGAGCCGTGCACCAAATCTTTTTGGGCCACGCCGAGCTTTTCAAACAATTCATGCGCCTCAGCTTCACCACCGGCTTCGTCTTCTTCTTCACCCAGCACGACTTCGATTTCAACAAAATCGCCCAAACCGTCGACGCGGTCGAGCTGGATGCGTGAGCGGCCGACCAGATAGACCAGGCGTTCTTTGGATACATTGCCGCGGGTTTCGAGCGCGGCGCTCAGCAGCGCATGCGTGGCCTCGGCATTGGTCACGGGGCTGCGCATATAAAACGAGACTTTGGGACCATCGCGGTCGTCGCGCTGGTAATAAATCATTTCGGCAGGGGAGCCGTCGTCAAAACGACGCAGCTTGAGGCGGCCGGACGGTACTTCGTAGAAAGAATCGAGCTGGCGGAATGAAAGCGGCGCTTGATCGGACAACGCCGCGGCGCTTTCGCGTAGTGCGTCGTAATGCAATGCACGGGCTTTGATTTCGATGTTTCGGGCCATGAAGGTATCTCTCTCTAGTTTAGGGATTGATGGCATTTGAACCGTAAGCCAGTTTGCAGTTCAAACGATGACAGACTGATGATGCGGCCTTTTCGATTATCGCTGTGTTTTGCGTTTTATTATGAGACGCCCCCAAACCTGTCGCTGCGCGCCAGGCCCCCCGAGGGGGTCAATAAAACTTGGGAGCGGCCCGGCGTTTTATTGTGAGACGCCCCCAAACCTGTCGCTGCGCGCCAGGCCCCCCGGAGGGGGTCAATAAAACTTGGGAGCGGCCCGGCGTTTTATTGTGAGACGCCCCCAAACCTGTCGCTGCGCGCCAGGTCCCCCGAGGGGGTCAATAAAACTTGGGAGCGGCCCGGCGTTTTATTGTGAGACGCCCCATTGCTGCCCGATCAATTTCAATGCGGCTGCAATCGCCGGCTCATCGCAGCGCTCGGCGCGCGCCACAAACGTTAGCTCGGTGGCTACGGTTACCGTGTCGGCAATGGCCAAGCCGTGGGCATGAGCTTCTCTTAATACTACAGCATCGCGTGCCAAGGCCAGTCCGATGCCGGATTTCACCAGTTCGAGCATCGAGGTTTCCAGGTCGACTTCGGCGACTTTGATGGGGCTTACATTAAGCGCTCCGAAAATAGCCGACAACAATCTGTTATGCCCCGAGGCTGGTGGCGTCCAGATCCACGGCATGGCCGCCAGCTCGCGCCAGTCGCTGCCGGCCAGACGGTCTTTCCAACCGGCGGGGGCGAGTACGCGATAGTTAAAGGGCGTCAAGGTGACGGTGTGGAAGCCACGGTTAGCCGTTTGGGCGGCGGCAGCCGGTAACACTTCGCCCGCGCCCGAATTTGCACCTGCGTTAGCCGGGTTACGCACGCCGGGTCGGCCAATGTAATAGCCGACGTCCAGTTCGCCGGCCGCGACCCGTTCAAGCACCCAGCCCGACATGCCATGGCTGAGCGCGGTTTCGATTTGCGGATAGCCTTCTACCAGCGATTTGAGAAATCCGCCCAGGCGCAGGAATTCCGGATCGAGGATGGTGCCGATACGCAGTTGGCCATGCACCGTATCGCGCATCGCGGCGGCCGCGCGTTCGACATCGTCGGCGCTGCTGAGCGCACGCTCGGCCAGGGGGAGAAGCGCTTGGCCGTCGCGGGTCAAGGTCAGGCCGTGCGCGCTACGCGAGAACAGCGTCAGATTGAGGGTTTCCTGCAAATGCTTGATACGCAAGCTGACGGCCGGTTGCGTCAGGTGCAGGGCGCCGGCCGCCCGGGTTAGATTGCCGGTACGGGCGACAAGTACAAAGGCACGCAGTAATGTCAAATCCATAGCGAGCTATATTAGCCGAACTTATATCTGAACACAGAAGAAATCATTAGATTCTTGGGTAGCAAACACTCTATTCTGGCGAGAACCTGGCAAGGTGAAAGCCTGCCGAATGCGATTGTAAGGTTCTGAGGCTTACAATATTTTTCTGAAAAGCCGTGATTTTGAGGCATCGATGTTGAGCCACCGAGTTGGGGCGCCGAGTTGAGACACCATGAGTCAGCCTAATATTCCTATTATTTCCCACCATATCAATGGCCGCGCCGTGGCGGGCACGAGCGAGCGCTACGGCGAGGTGTTTAATCCGGCGTTCGGCACGGTGTCCGCACATGTGCCGCTTGCGTCGGTGGCCGAGGTGGCGGCTGCGGTGGCGGCCGCGAAAGCGGCCTATCCGGCTTGGAGCGAGATGGCGCCGCTGAAGCGCGCGCGCGTTCTGTTCAAATTCAAGCAATTGCTCGATGAGCATGTCGACGAGCTGGCGGCGATGTTGACCCGTGAGCATGGCAAGGTTTTTTCGGATGCAAAAGGCGAGGTGACGCGCGGCATTGAAGTCGTCGAGTTTGCTTGCGGCATTCCCAATCTGTTGAAAGGCCAATATACCGAGCAGGTCGGCGGCGGTATCGATAATTGGAGCGTGCGTCAGTCGCTGGGCGTGGTCGCTGGCGTGACGCCGTTCAATTTCCCGATGATGGTGCCATGCTGGATGTTCCCAATCGCGATCGCCTGCGGTAATACCTTTGTGCTGAAACCCTCGGAACGCGATCCTTCGGTGCCGGTACGGCTGGCCGAATTGCTGAAAGAGGCCGGGCTGCCCGATGGTGTGTTTAATGTGGTTCATGGCGATAAAGAGGCCGTCGACGCGCTGATCGAGCACCCTGATGTCGAGGCTTTGTCGTTTGTCGGCTCGACGCCGATTGCCGAATATATTTATGCCCAAGGCACTGCGCGCGGCAAGCGTGTCCAGGCTTTGGGCGGAGCCAAGAATCACTTGGTGGTGATGCCCGACGCCGATCTTGAGCAAGCGGTCGACGCGCTGATCGGCGCGGCTTACGGATCGGCCGGCGAGCGCTGCATGGCCATTTCGGTTGCGGTAGCCGTCGGGCAGGTGGCCGATCAATTATTGGAAAAGTTGGTGCCGCGGGTGCGCGCACTGGTCGTCAAGAACGGCATGGAGCCCGATGCCGAAATGGGTCCGCTCGTGACCGGTGTACATCATGCGAAAGTCACGGCGTATATTGAAGAGGGTGTGCGAGCCGGCGCCACCTTGTTGGTCGATGGGCGAGGTCATAGCGTAGCGGGGCATGAGCAAGGTTTCTTTATGGGTGGCACCTTGTTCGATCACGTGACGCCGAACATGAAAATCTATCAAGAAGAA
>Ga0302178_10000639_pt1 | contig 31095 bp, 25 predicted proteins | sample I_Palsa_E1_3_FD_198790 | JGI IMG/M metagenome (GOLD analysis project Ga0302178, IMG submission 198790) | Peat permafrost microbial communities from Stordalen Mire near Abisko, Sweden - I_Palsa_E1_3 | ecosystem: Environmental > Terrestrial > Soil > Palsa > Peat permafrost | place: Sweden... | reverse complement strand
GCCGCTGTCGCTGCTCGCGTTAATGAGCGGATTGATGGCGTACTGGCTTGCGTGGCAATACACGCAGCACGTGGTCGACCGCTCGCTGGCCGATCTCGCCACGGCAATCTCCAAGCAGATCCAGCTAGCGGGCGTCGACGCACCCCTCACGGTGCCGCCGCTTGCCCGCGCGATGTTCTCGGATCCTGTCGAACAACTGATCTACCGGATCAGCGACGGCGATAGCGAGATCGCCGGCGAACCCGATCTGCCGCTGACCGGCACGAACGTGCGACGGATTCACTACGCGTACGTCTTCGAGACGAACTACCAGGGCACGAGCGTGCGCGCGGCGCAGGTGCGCGTCGACCAGCCGCACGGCAATCCGATCGTTGTGGAAGTGGCGCAGCGTGTGGGCTCGCGGTATCGGATAGCGGTTGAGTTCATGGTCGCGATCATGATGCCGCTGCTGCTCCTGCTGCTGGCGGGCTGGGTGATCGTATGGCGCGTGGTGAACCAGCAGCTCAACCCGCTGACCGATCTCGCCGATACCCTCAACCGGCAGACCCACATGTCGCTGGAACCGGTCGACGAATCCTTTGTTCCCATCGAAATTCGTCCTCTGACGAGCGCGATGAACGCCCTGCTCGACCGCCTGAAAATGGCGTTGGACGGGCAGCGCAAATTTATTGCCGATGCCGCCCATCAGCTTCGTACGCCGCTCACCGCCGTCAAGCTGCACGCCGAGCAGGCTGCGAGCGCCAAGGACCCCGCGAAGGTGCAGGATGCGGTCAAGGAGCTGCGGGCGTCGGCGGATCGGGCTGTGCGCTTGTCGAACCAACTGCTCTCGCTCGCTCGCGCCGAGCCAGGCGAACAGGCCGCGCGTTTCACTGACTTCGATTACGCCGCGCTCGCGTTCGACACCGGCGCGGAATGGGTGCCGCGCGCGCTCGCAGTCGGTATCGACATGGGCTTCCAGCGTCTCGACGATCCCGACAACGAACATCCCCTGATCGTGCGCGGCAATCTCGTGCTGGTGCGCGAGGTGATCGGCAATCTTATCGATAACGCACTGAAATACGTCCCCACCTCACGAGCCGAAGGCGCACGCGTGACCGTTACGGTGACGCAGACTGTCGATGAAACCGGCCAGAGGATGGGCGAAATCGTGGTCGAAGACAACGGTCCCGGCGTGCCGCTGGAACAGCAGCCCGATCTCTTCAAGCGCTTCTTTCGCGGCGATGGCCACGGCGTGGAAGGCGGCGCCGGACTGGGTCTCGCGATCGTCCACGACATCATGGCCCTGCATAACGGCAGCGTGCATTACGAAGACGCGCCAGCGCCCGAAGGCGGCGCGCGTTTCATCGTGCGGATGCCTTTGAAAACGGCATAGAAAAACGCCACGGAGGAAACCTGCCGTGGCGTTTTTTCTTGCTGACATCCTCTACGAGCGCCCTACTTTTTCTTCTTCAACGCCAGCATCGTGCCGCGGCACTTCTTGGCGCCGCAGCGGCACTCGTATTCCTTCTTGAGTTTCTTCGTGATGCGACCGTCGATGACGAGACCGTAGTCGTAGTACAGCTCTTCATCTTCCTTGATCGCACGCAACGCGTGGATGACCACGCGCCCTTCCTTCTCTTCGGCTTCGCAATTCGGCGCGCACGAATGGTTGATGTAGCGTGCGCTGTTGCCGTCGACCTTGCCGTCGATCACCTTGCCGTTTTCGAGCGCGAAATAGAACGTATGGTTCGGCTCGTCGGGGTTGTGCGGATGACGGCGCAACGCCTCTTTCCACGAAATGCGTTCGCCTTTGTACTCGATTATCCGTTCGCCTTTAGCGAGCGGCATCGCGGCGAACACGCCCTTGCCGTGTATGCCCGAACGGCGGACGGCGACCCTCCGTGAACTCATCGAATGAATCCTTTAAAACGAATCGGTTTGGCTTAGCAGACGCTTCAACTTCGCCTCGTCCCGGTTTCACGCGAACGGTGACGAACCGGAACGTGGATTAAAAAAACGCGGCGGCCTGAATGCGAGGCGCCGCCGCGTTGCTGTCTTTCTCATTGCATTGGTTGCTTCACCTGCTTCGTGTGTTGCAATTCACTGTCCTTCGCCGCCCGCGTGAGGTTCAAACCATGCAGGCGAACAACGGCATCGTACACGTTAGGCGCGCACGAGTTCAACCGCTCCATAAATTCAAGCCGCGAGTTTCAGCGCTGACCGAACGAGATATCGCCGAACAACGCTTTTTGTTCGCGCGGCTGCGAGCGCCAGTATTGCGGCGGCGCTTCGACGGTCGCACCCAGTTGCGCGGCCGCGTGCCACGGCCAGCGCGGATTGTAGAGCAGCGCACGCGCCAACGCGACGAGATCTGCCTCGCCCGACTCAATAATTTCTTCGGCGTGCTGCGGGTCGGTGATAAGACCCACGCCCATGGTATTCACGCCGGTGGCTTCCTTGATGGCTTTGGCGAACGGCAGTTGATAACCCGGTGAGAGCGGAATTTTCTGCAAGGGCGATACACCACCCGACGACACATCGATCCAGTCCACCTTGTGTTTCTGCAACTCCTTCACGAACACAATGGTCTGCTCCAGATCCCAGCCGCCTTCCACCCAATCCGATGCCGACACACGCAGGCCGACGGGTTTATCGGCGGGAAAAGCGGCGCGCACGGCGTCGAAGACTTCCAGCGGAAAACGCATGCGATTTTCGAGCGAGCCGCCGTATTCATCGGTGCGCTGGTTGGCAAGCGGCGAGAGGAACTGATGCAGCAAATAACCGTGGGCCGCGTGGACTTCGAGGGCATCCAACCCGAGGCGCGCGGCACGTTTAGCCGTCGCCACGAAGGCTTCGCGTATACGAATCAAGCCGGCAGCATCGAGGGCTAGCGGCGGCGTTTCGCCTTCTTTATGCGGGATCGCCGACGGCGCCGAGGGCATCCAGCCGCCGTCCGAAACGGCGATCAACTGACCGCCTTCCCAAGGCGCTGCGCTCGACGCTTTGCGGCCCGCGTGGCCGAGCTGCATCGTGATGGCAATGTGCGAATATTTTCGAATGGCGTCGATGACCGGTTTGAGCGCGGCTTCAGTCGCGTCGTCCCAGAGGCCGAGGTCGCCGGGCGTAATCCGGCCATCGGGCTCGACCGAGGTTGCTTCGAGGCAGAGCATGCCGGCGCCCGAGAGCGCGAGCTGTCCGAGGTGGATCATGTGCCACGCGGTGGCTTCGCCGCGAACGGCTGAGTATTGGCACATCGGCGAGACCACGATGCGGTTCGGAAGCGTCACGCCTCGCAGCGTGAAGGGCGAAAACAGAGCGCTCATGGGAGGATTTCCGGAGGAAGGAAAAAGGGGGCGTTTTAGGATAGCACTTCGGTTTTCTCCCTGCTGACAGCAGACCCGATCGCTTGACCCATACACCCACACCCTCGCCGCCTACTTCTCTACTACCGGATTCGTGCCGCGTTACCTTCAGTTCGACCAAACCTTTATTTGGCTGGCTCGAAACGGTCCAGCCATTCGCCAAACATCTTGCGCGCGGCGCGCTCGAGCGCCGGGCCGTGCCGGACGGTATCGGCGCGTAAGGCGTTCACGGTAGTCCCGCTTTCCGCCACTTCGCTTGGGTACGCGACAAGCCAGCTTTCAAAACGGTCGACCAGGACTTCCGGATGGCATTGCAAGCCCAGGACGTGATCGCCCCAACTGAAAGCCTGATTCTCGCAAAGATCGGTGGATGCAAGCCGGGTGGCGCCATTAGGGAGATCGAAGGTATCGCCATGCCAATGGAGAACCGGCGTCGGCTGACCATCTGCTTCGAAATGCCGCAAAGCGGAAGCCCGTCCCGCCTCGGTCAGCGTCAACGCCTTCCAGCCGAGTTCTTTTTGCGCGGCCGGATAAACCTTCGCGCCCAGCGCACGGGCAATCAACTGCGCACCCAGGCAGATGCCGATAGTCGGCAACCCCGCCGCAATGCGCTTTTCCAGCATGGCGAGCAACGGATTCAGATGGGGAAACAGCGCGTCATCGTAAGCGCCGATCGGGCCACCGAGGACGACCATTAATGACGTATCGAGCGGATTGGGAGCGTCGATGCGAGCGCGGCCCACGTCGAGATAACGTACCAGTTGGCCACGATCGCCCAGCACCAGTTCCAGGCTGCCGAGATCTTCGAAATAGACGTGGCGTATCGCCAGGACTTCACGTTTCATCGGCGGTCACCCTGGAAAGCCGGCAAGCTGAGATCGATGCGCACGGCATGAGGCGGCGCACACGAAGGAGAGGCACGATCGGCCAGCCAGCGCACCGCCAACGGGCACGCGGCTCGAATAGTCTGACCGGCACCGGCGTGCTTCGCGCTCAAGGCGCGAAGCACGGACGGCGAACCTGAAGCTTCAGGCAGCGACGCTTACGCGACCTGCGCGAAGATCTTCCAGTTCTTCTTCTGCTTGGCGAGATCGCCTTCTTCGTATACCGAACAATCGAGACGCAGGTCGGTATCGGCCATGTCGATGTTCAGCAACGCGCAGTGGTGCGGCGTCTTCTTCGGGTTCTTGCTCGCTTCGAGGTGCGTGCAGCTCAGGCACATGCGATGCGGCGGAATCTGCTGCACCACTTCGAGCTGTCGAATGGTCTTGAGCAAGCTGCGATACAACTGCGATTGCTCATCGACTTTCAACGTGCCGACTGCCTTCGACAAGAACTCCGGCCATACCAGCGCCTTCTTGGCCGCCGTCTTTCCGCGTGCGGTCAGGCGCACAGCCAGCGCGCGCCCGTCGTCCAGCGCACGGCGCTTTTCGACCAGGCCCTTGCCTTCCAGCGTGCTGACGGCATCGCTCGTGGTCGCGGCGGTCAACGCCGTTTCCCGTGCGATCTCGCCAAGCCGCATTGGACCGCGCCGCTGCATCAACAGGACGAGAATTTCGCCCTGGGTCGGCGTCAAGCCCGCACCCTCAGCCCATTCCCATGCCTGGCTACGCATCGCCGTGCTCAACCGCAGTAAGCCATGGGTCACCCGCCCTGTGGCCTGCTCTCCGTATACGCCTTCGCTCATAGTCGTTCGCTTCGTCTTTCTTGATGCTTATCTGATGGTTCGGCAACGGCTTGAAACCGGTAAAACGTCAGACCCCGCTCGTTTTACCCAAGTCGCTGCAGGCTTAATCGCCGACGTATCCGACCGGCGAATCCTTTCGTATCCACTACCGTCTCAAAATTCGGGCGATCAAACCGATGCAGCTAGTTCATCGTCCGGATAAGGACATCTACGTTTCTCCGTGGCGCCTGTTCTAGACCGTCGAGCGCTTCATTTGTTTCACCGGCGTTGCAGCTCCCTACCGGTAAAACCGACATTCTAAGCGACTGGAACCAAACGTACACCTTAGTTATTCACAAAACGGTGTGGATAAGGCAGTGGATAACCACATTATTCGATGTGCGCCGATTCTTGATAACCTCCCGGCGCGCAATTTCGCCAAATTGTTATCCCTCGAAACCCCGCTCGATGCAAGGCTCCACACCGTAGTTGTGCGCACTCCAAACTGTTGAGTTTGCGGAGATTTTATAGGTTGTCCACAGAATTGCACGATGCTTGTTAACTACTATTACGAATGTATACGAAGTCATGACAGTAAACCTTGGAGACGGGTTATCGGCATCGACCTGAAAAAAATGACGAAAAAAAACCTGCCGGAGAGCAGGTTTCTTTTTTCTGGAAGCCGGTCAAACAGCTGGAGCCAAGACTGTTCCCTATCATTCCCGCCACTGGAGACATTGCTGGCGCACGGCTTCGTGCAGTGAACGCTCCCGATCGAAAACACCGCGCAACCAGGTTGCATCGTTCATGTTGCTGCGTGCAATGTCACCGACCTGACGCAGCGCTTCGTTCGAACCAAGCGCGTCGGCGTGAGGCGCGATCACGTCAAGCGTTGCGAGGATGTCCTCGGCAATCGTGCGGCGCTCACCCGTCTGCGGATCGATGCAACTGCCTTCCAGGCCGAAGCGGCAAGCTTCGAACCGGTTGAACGTGTAGACGAGATAGTCGTCCTCTTTCAGCGTCAGGGGTTTATCGAGCAGCAGGTAACGCGCGAGCGTCTGGATGTAGCAAGCAATGGCCGCTGCACGATCAACCGACAGCGGCGTGTCCATCACCCGCACTTCGATCGTGCCGAAACCCGGCTTCGGCCGGATGTCCCAGTAAAAATCTTTCATGCTGTTGACCACGCCGGTGCTGACCATCTTCGAGAAATATTCCTCGAAGCTGTCCCACGTGAGCGTGAACGGCGCGCGCCCGGACAGCGGAAATGCAAAGACAGAATTGAGGCGAGCGGAATGAAAACCGGTATCGACGCCCTGCACGTACGGCGACGAAGCCGACAACGCGATGAAGTGCGGAATGAAGCGCGACATGGAATGCAGCAGGAACAACGCGCTGTCCGGGTCCGGGCAGCCAATGTGCACGTGCTGGCCGAATACCGTGAACTGCTTCGCGAGGTACCCATAGAGCTCGGAAAGGTACTGAAAGCGCGGAGTATCGAAGATCTGACGGTCGCTCCACTGCTGGAAGGCGTGTGTGCCACCGCCGCACAGCCCGACGTTGAGGTGGTCAGCAGCGGCCACGAGAGTGTCACGAATGGCACGGAGGTCGGTTACGGCCTGTTCGTGCGTCGTGCAGATGCCCGTGGACAGCTCGATCATGCTTTCGGTGATCTCCGGCGTGATGCTGCCAGGGATCTTTTCGTCCTTGACGAGCCGCATGAGATCGGAGGCGGCCTTGGTCAGGTCGTAGTCGTGCGTGTTGACGACCTGGATTTCGAGTTCAACGCCGAAGGTGAATGGCTCCGAGTTGATGAAAGGTTCGAGTGACATGGTGCCTCTTGATTGACAAAGCCTGGGTCGCCGGCCGACAGCTTATGGGCACGACGCGCCGGCTAAGCCGGGTAATGCGCTCAAGCGCTCAATGACAAGTTCAATGACACGCCCGGCGACCCGATGAAAACGAGAAATAGACAGGATAAAACGCTATGTAAGCCTTACCTGCACGCTACTCGCGCCGTTCGCCGATCGCCGACAAACTGCGATACACCAGGAACGGCGTAACAATTTGCAGCACAACGATCGAGCACATCACGATTGCGCGCAGCGTCGGGTCGTAGTCGGGATACAGCACGTACATATCGTCGACGAGCAGGTAAGCGAGCGCCGACATCGGCGTCAACGCCACCCCGAGCGCCGCGCCCTGTTTCCAGTTGAGGCCGCTCGGTTTCGCAAAGATCAGCACGCCGGCCAGCTTGCCAATGAAACGCGCCACGATCAGTGCCAGCGCAGCCACACCGCCGAGCGCGATATCGCGCCATTCGAACGATGTCAGCGTCAACGCGAACAAAATCACCGTCAGCAACCAGCCCGCCGTGCCGAAATGGGTTGGCCAGAGCTGTGGCCGCTCGTTCGAATTCTTCACGATGATGCCAGCCGCCAGCAACGCAAGAATAGTCGACAGCTTGAACACATGCGCAATCGCAATCGCGAGCAGCACGAGGCCGAACAGCGCGACGAACGAGTGCTCGTCGTTGGTATTCAGTCGCCGGTACAGCAGATTGCAGGCCAGTGCGAGGGCCAGCGCCAGCACGAGCGAACCGAGCAGCAGATAAAGCGGCTGGACGATGGTTGCAAGCGTGTTGCCGTAAATCTCCTGATGTAGCACGCCGGCCGCGAGTTTTTCGACGATCACCGCGTACATGCTGTTGAGCGCGGTCAGCGTGAGCAATCGCTGTGTGACCTGACCTTCCGCGCGTAGTTCGGTACGCAGTTGAATGACCATGGCCGGCGACGTTGCCATGGCGATTGCGGCAATCACAACAGACGGCATGGTCGGCACTTTGCACAGCGTCAATGCAATCAGTACGAAACCGAACGTGAGCGTGCTTTCAGCAATGCTCGACAAGATCAGATACGGATTGCGTCGAATCCAGCGCAAGTCGAGCCGGCTGCCGAGTTCGAACAGCAGCAGGCCCAGCGCGACGTCGAGCAAGGGCCGCGAGATCCCGGCCGAACTGACATCGATCACGCCAAAACCTGCATTGCCCGCGATCAGGCCGATGACAGCGTAGCCCGTGATGCGCGGCAAACGCCAGGCGCGCCAGAGCAGTTCACCGCAGAGGCCCGCGGCGACCAGTGCAAGGCCGGCCCAAAAAATGGCGTCGGGTGCGAGTGGCCAAACCGGTAAAAATGAAAAGGCCGACTTCATCGTGAGGACTTCTCCTTCGCAGCTAGTGCGGATAGACAGTGAATGGGCAGGTAGTGCGCGGCAGCAGTGAGCGTTGCCGGAAAGGTTGGTTGCCCGGTGATTCTTCAGGTTCCGTCAAGCCCCGTCGGGACCCGTCGGCCAATTGATAGCCGTTTTCGCTGGTTGGCCAGTCGGTCCGTTGCCGTCATGGCAGCGGTTACAGCGTTTTTTTCAATCCACGTTGCTCGTGCAGAGCCCGGGCGAAGCGATAAGCCGGCAAGGCGGCCAAACGAAAGAACGGGGATTGTGCCATAGCTCCCGGCAGCCCCTGTTCAATCCCTGCGGCAGTTGGGACCAAGCGGTAACAATGGGTTTTAGCGTGTCGGCATAAGGAAAAATCTACCTTTGATCGGCCCGGATCTCGTGGTCGTTTCGTCTGAGATAACGCGGTTTTTTCACTTTGAACGCTGCCGATGACGCTTGTTTTAAGGTTTACAAGTTTTGTTTATATATACGTAGTAGTAGTTAACAAGGCCGCACGATTTCTGTGGATAACTCCATTTTTTTCAACGTTTACAAGCGCTTGAAGGGCGCATAAGCAGATCGTGAACATGTGGGCGCCGGAGGGCGAACTCGGAACAACTTCGGGCGAAATCGCGGCGTGAGCAAGTTGTCCCGTTTACGCCCACAGCGAGTACACAGGTCATTCGCGTGAAATTCGACGGGTTATCCACAGGCCGCGGTGGATAGTTTGCCGACCGGTGTTTCTAGCCGAGTTCGCCTTGTCGTAATGCCCGCAAAAGGAAGCGCGCGGGATCGATTGCATCGGCCAGTTCACGCTCGATCGGCCACGGTTCTCCTTCGATTTGCGCCGCGATCAGCTCGGCGGCCAGTGTCGACCACACCAATCCGCGCGAACCGAATGCAAACGCGCCATACAAGCCGGGCATGCGCGGCAAATCGAGCGGCCATGCGCCGGAAAGACGGGTGGCATCGGCACGTGCGGCGGTTTCGTCGGCGAGGGCGCCAATCATCGGCATGCGGTCGCTCGTCACCGATCGGAACGCTACGCGGCCTTCCAGCGTTTCCGGCCTTGGCTTGAAACCGGTGAGGGCGGGCAACATCATCGCGACACGTTCGAGATTTTCGGTATGACCGGCGGGCTGGATCTGCTGATTGATGTCATCAATATCGTAGGTTGCGCCTGTCAGCGTGCGATGAGCGCCGAGCGGCACGGCGTAGCCATCGCCGACGATAGGTACGCGCAGGCCATCGAGCGGACTCGAGTCCAGTAGCGTTAGCTGGCCGCGCACGCCGCGCGTCGGAAGGCCATGGAGCGCGGCGAGGCGTTGCGCATCGCCGGCGTTGGCCAGGATCACAACGGGGGCTTGGGCGAGGGCGCGGCCGGTGGTGTCGAAGGCAGTCCATGTGCCGTTTTCCCGATTGATACGCGCGACTTCCGTGCCAAAACGGATGGTTAGCAAATCTCCCGCGGCCTTGCATTGCGCGGCGCATATCGCGGCGGGGGAAATCCAGCCGCCGTGAGGGAAAAACCATCCCCGACGCGCGACAGGCTGGCCGGCCAAGCGGGTGGCTTCGTGTTCATCGACGGGTATTACATAGGACGGCGGTAAGCCGAAGCGCTTGATCGCGGATGCAATTGCGCGCGCATCGTCGGTGGAATCTGCGATTTGCAGCAGTCCCTGGTGGCTGCGGTTCAGGGTGTGGCCGGCGCGTTCGAGCTCGGACCATCGGTGCAGCGCGTAGAGAAATCCAGCGCGCGTCAGGCGGGCCGCGATGCTGTCGTCACGCCAGACGATCGGGTGGAAGACGCCGGCGGGGTTACCCGACGCATCGCGGGCGAGATCGTCGTGACGCTCGATCAGGCTGACTCGCCATCCCCGCGAGGTAAGGCGCTCGGTGATCGCACAGCCCGCAAGGCCAGCCCCGATGACGATTGCATGGCGCGGCGTTTGAGACGGGGAAGCCGATGCAGCGTCCTTCAAAACCTCTGTTGATGAAGTGGCGTCTTCTATCGTCAACGCAAGCGGTGGTTCATGTCGCCGTACACGCCAGCGAGGCGCGAAGCGCGCTTTCACATAAGCGCCATCCGGGGTTTCATCGCTGATAAAGCCAGCGTCTTTGAGCGCGCGGGGAAGGAGGGGATGCGCTTCGGCGCATAACGTCGCCTGATCCCCGGCGACGCGGGCCAGCGCCTTGGCGATGTATGCCAGCTTCGCGTCGACCTGCGAAAGCCGCAGATAAAAGGCATCGGCACGCAGCCAGATTTTCGGCAGCATGCTTTCCAGTTCGCCGATGGCAAGCGTCAGCACCACGTGCCCGTTTTCAAACTCGAGCCTGTGCAGCCCGGCAACCTGAATCGGCCACACATCGATCAGTAATTGGGAAAGCGTGGGCTGCTCAACGAGTACGTCGGGGAGATCCATTGACGCTAGCGGCCCGACCGCCACGAAATGCAGGCGCTCGCAGCGCTGCGGATCTGCGCGCCAAGCGGCCCATGTTTCGATAAACAGCCGCCCGGCATCGAATTCCGCCTGCAGGACCGTGAAATTACGCTGCCGGGACCAGCGCGCGCGATCGCCAAGCACGTTTGCGCAGAAAAAGGAATGGGTCATACGAAAGGTTTGAAAGCAAACTGATGATATGACCTTCGCCGTGCATTTCCAACAACGCGCTGCATTCCCGTAAAGCTAATAGGGGCAAGGCTTAGCGCGTGATACGCCGGATCGCCCGCCAACCGTTGGCAAAAACCAACGGAGGGTGAAATGAACGGTACGAAAGGATTGCTTGCATGAAAAGGGCGGCGGATAGCGTTTCCGCTTGCGACCGATCATGCGTAAATCTTCGAAACCCTTGTCCCGCTTGGGTTTGCGCTGCGTTATGATAACAACCGCCGAGTAAGGAGGAGGCCCGGCGACCGGGGTGTGAGGGTTTGCCGGAATAGTGGGCCAGGGGGCTGGACCCGCGCCAGTACTCGACTGCAAGGCCCGCGCACGTATAATCGGCGCGTTCGCGCTGTTCGTGTCAACCTAAACTGATAAAGGAACCTTAATGAATAAACAGGAACTGATCGACGCCGTGGCCGCTCAGACCGGCGCCAGCAAGGCTCAAACCGGCGAAACGCTGGACACGTTGCTCGAAGTGGTCAAGAAGGCCGTCTCGAAGGGTGACGCCGTGCAGTTGATTGGCTTCGGAAGCTTCGGTTCGGGCAAGCGCGCAGCGCGCACCGGCCGTAACCCGAAGACCGGCGAATCCATTAAGATTCCGGCCGCCAAGACCGTCAAGTTCACGGCTGGCAAGGCATTCAAGGACGCAGTGAACAAGCGGTAAGTTGTAGCCGATTGTCAGTAGAGAACCCGCCTCTGGCGGGTTTTTTTCGTTATGGGCCGGCGTTATTCGCTTGAGCGCCTGTGACAACCTAATGGCCGTGTCCGGGGGCGCCGCAATCGCAATCATCGCCATGGTCATGATGATCGTGGTCGTGGTCATCTTCATCCATCTCCCACGACGGGAACGGATCGGTCAACAATCCCTCCGACGCTTGAGTCCATTCATCATCGGTGACAAGACAGGCGTCGAAAGCCGCGCGCCAATGCGATTCGTCCAGGCCGGTTCCAATCAACGCCAGTTCTTGCCGCCGGTCGCCGATGGTCGTATCGTCGGCATCGCCGTACCAGTCCGCGGCAATTTCAGCTTCCAACTCCGCATCGCCCGTCGGCCATTCGCTGCGCTCTTGCGCGGCCCACCACATGCCCGCGGGACCATGCCGTAGCGCGCCACCGGCTTGCGACAACGAGCCGCCAATATCGCTGCGAGTCGCCAGCCAGAAAAAGCCCTTGCAACGCAACACATCCGGCCATTCCTGATGCACCAGCGCCCACAGCCGCTCGGGATGAAACGGCCGGCGCGCCCGATAAACAAAGCCACCAACGCCCAGGTCGTCGGCCGCCAAATCCGATGCCGAATCCGGATCGGCGTTCAACATCGCCAGCCAGCCGGGTGCGCTCGAGGTCGCGTCGAAGTCGAAGCGGTCCGTGTTCACCAACTCGCTTGCCGGCACCGCGCCTTGACGGGCATCGATCAGCTCGGCGCGCGGATTGAGCGCATGCAGGATGCGCCGGAGTTTGGCGAGCGCGTCGGTATCGACGAGATCTGTCTTGTTGATCACGATCACATCGCAGAACTCGATCTGCGCGATCAGCGCTTCCACGACCGTGCGGTCGTCGTGGCCATCGTGGTCCTGGCTTGCCATCCCGCGCTCGCTCAGCGAATCCGTCGACGCGTAATCGCGCGAAAAGCTTTGCGCATCGACGACGGTCACGATCGTGTCGAGGTGAGCGATGTCGTTATCGAAGACGAGGCTTTCGGCGATCAGCTGCGGGTCGTCGGTACCGGACGCTTCCACCACGATCGCGTCGATGCGACCTGCAGCAGCAGCGCTGCTGATTTCACTCGACAGATCGTCGATCCTGCCGCGAACAACCGCGATGGACGTGCCGGCATGATGGGCGAGCAAATGGTCGAGCAGCGTGGTTTTGCCGACGCCTGGCAAACCGGCAAGCACGGTAACGGGCAGGGGCTGATTCATCGGGTTTGGCATCGAAAGAGGGCGCGAAGTCGCGCGAGCGGCCGCTAAAAACGGTGGCGCTTTCAAGAAAACCCGCCTCGGATAGTGGCGAGCTGGAACGCGGAATTGTGCATCAAACGCGGCTGGAACGCCGCGCCATGCGATGAAAAACAGAAGAAGCAGGATGAAACAAAGCGACCGGAACCTGAATCAGCGCGATGCCGTCAGCAGCTTCCACTTACCCAGGATGTTGATGATCTGCCTTGAGTACTGATCACGCAGCGACGGCGTTTCCGAATGGTAAGCGCCGACCGCCTGCCACGTGTTGCCATACTTGTTCATCTTCTGGCGCAAATGCCACGCGGCGATATAGACCGACTTGCACGGCTGCATCAGTGTGGTGGTCGAGATTCCGTACTGTGCGAGTTGCGTCAGGTGCACCGAATTGATCTGCATCAGACCATAGTCGATGGAACCGTTCGCGTTTTTGTTCATTGCGTCCGGCTGGTTGTGCGACTCCTGCCAGGCGATCGCTCGCAGGATGAGCGGGTTGACCTTCTGATACTTGGCGGCTTCGTCGAAGCAGTCGGCGTGCGCCGGCGCGGCTGCCAGTGAGGCGCCGAATCCAATCGCAAAGAGTCGCAAAAACATTTTCATCATGTTGGGTACCACCTGATCGACGGTGCGTCTTGCACCCGCGGACCGCTGGGTGAAGGCACGACTTTCGGCAAAACCGGGTAACACCCGGTAAAACTAGGTAAGACTCTGTAAACACGGGAAAACCCACCCGCACTTTGCGCATCCAGCGCACCGAAGCGCTCGTATCATACCGGCAGACTATGGCGTTTTAAATTCGACCATCCGACATAGCCAAGGCATGTGACGCCAATTAATCTGAAAGGATTTCGAAAGTTGAGCTAACCGGACGTGTTTGCCTTTATAGGCTTATAAAATCAGGATGACTCTACTGCACGGGCGAAGGCGAACAAATATGACAATTTCAACCTTTCCCTTATATAGAAAGGGGTGAGTAAGGGTCAATGCGAATATCGTTTTATCAGAAGATTTTTTTGAGACTTCTGGCGCTTTAGTATTTGAGGATCGTCGGCCAAGGATTAGTACTTTTGTGACAAACCTGACACGAAAAGCTGCTATGGTTCACGTTTTTGGGATATGGCATTGCCCGGGCATCGGCCCTGGAAACGTCTGTTTTAAGCCTTCGTGGTGTTGAAAGCGTCAAGAGACACGCAACACGACCGGCTTGCTACGACGTGATCAGCAGGTCTAGACATCACACTCCATGAGAAGAAAACGTATGGCATTGCGTCGCGCCGCGACGGCTTTGCTGGTGGCCGGTCTTGTCACCACGCAACTTGCGCACGCACAGGTGACACTGAATTTCGTCAATGCGGATATCGATCAGGTTGCGAAAGCGATCGGTGCCGCGACTGGAAAGACGATCATCGTCGACCCGCGTGTCAAAGGGCAATTGAATCTTGTATCGGAAAATCCGGTGCCAGAGGATCAGGCTTTGAAAACGCTGCAGTCGGCATTGAGAATGCAGGGCTTCGCACTCGTGCAAGATCACGGTGTGCTCAAAGTCGTGCCCGAAGCCGACGCCAAGCTTCAGGGCGTGCCGACCTACGTCGGCAATGCGCCCACCGCGAGAGGCGATCAGGTCATCACCCAGGTGTTCGAGCTGCACAACGAATCGGCCAACAACGTGTTGCCGGTCCTGCGTCCGCTGATCTCGCCGAACAACACGATCGCCGCCTACCCAGCGAACAACACGCTGGTCGTCACCGACTATGCCGACAACGTGCGGCGCATTGCGAGCATCATCGCGGGCATCGACACAGCGGCGGGCCGGCAGGTCGACGTGGTGCCGCTGAAGAACGCGAACGCGCTCGACGTTGCCGAGCAGCTCAACAAGCTGCTCGATCCGGGTTCAATCGGCAGCACCGACGCCACGCTGAAAGTCACCGTCACCGCCGATCCGCGCACCAACTCGCTGATGCTGCGCGCGTCCAGCGGCGCACGTCTCACGGCGGCGAAGCAGCTTGCACACAAGCTCGATGCGGCCACCACGCAGCCCGGCAACATGCATGTGGTCTCGCTGCGCAACGCCGACGCCTCGCGCCTCGCCAAAACCCTGCGCGCGATGATGGGCAAGGGTGGTGGCGATAGTTCGTCGTCGTCGTCATCATCGGGATCGGGGTCGTCGAGCGGTTCGGGTTCGTTTGGCCAGGGCGGTGCTTCCGGCTCGTCCACCGGCAGCAGCGGCTTGCCGCCACTGCCGGGCGGACTTGGCAGCAGCAGTTCGTCGTCGGGCAGCAATCCGATGGGCGGCGGCGGCCAGAGCAAGGACTCCAGCTTCAGCAACAACAACGACAGCAGCGGTTCCAACGATCAGCCCGGCAACGGCATGATCCAGGCCGACACGGCCACCAACTCGTTGATCATTACCGCGTCTGACCCGGTGTATCGCAACTTGCGCGCGGTGATCGACCAGCTCGACGCCCGCCGCGCGCAGGTCTACATCGAAGCGCTGATCGTGGAGCTTTCCGCGACAACAGGCGCGAATCTCGGCATTCAGTGGCAAGGCGCGTTGCTTTCGCAAAGTGGCAACAACGGCATTTACGGCGGCTCGAACCTGGGCACGGGTACATCGAGCATCGTTGATTTGACGGCAGCCGGCGCCGCGGTCGCGAGCAATCCGTCGACGCTTGCGGGCCAGTCGAACATCCTCGCGCAGGGCCTGAACATCGGCCTGCTGCACAGGTTCGGCAACTTCTTCGGCCTGGGCGGTTTGCTCCAGGCGCTGTCGACGTCGTCGGATGCGAACATTCTGTCGACGCCTAACCTCATCACGCTGGATAACGAGGAAGCGAAGATCGTGGTCGGCCAGAACGTGCCGGTGGTGACGGGCTCCTACGCCACGCCGACTGCCAATACGGGCACGTCGGTCTCCGCGTTCAATACGTTCGACCGGCGCGACGTGGGTGTGACGCTGCATGTGAAACCGCAGATCACGACGGGCGGCATCCTGAAGCTTCAGCTCTATCAGGAAGATTCAAGCGTCGATACCACCACGACCAACAATCCCGGCGGCGTGACGATCAACACGCGCTCGATCCAGTCGACCATCCTGGCGGACGATGGTGAAATCGTCGTGCTCGGCGGCTTGATGCAGGATCAGTATTCGACGAGCAACAGCAAAGTGCCGCTGCTCGGCGATATCCCGTGGATAGGCCAGTTGTTCCGCAGCGAAGCGAAGACGCGGACGAAGACCAACCTGATGGTGTTCCTGCGCCCGGTGATCGTGCGCGATCAGGCGACCAGCTCGCAGATCTCCAACGATCGCTACGATTACCTGCGCCAGCAGCAGTACAACTCCACCTCCGATAACCGCATCGAAAAGGACAAGGACGTGCCGGTCCTGCCGCCCGCGCCGATAGGCCCGAGCCAGGGCGGTATCCCGTCGCAGAATTTGTTCGACTTGAACAACATGTCACGTTCGCCGGCGCAAGGCGGCAGCACGACGTTGCCGCAGGCGCCGCCACCGAAGATGCAGGATCAGCAAGGGCAGTATCAAGGCCAGCAGCAGTACCAGACGGCGCAGCCGCCGGGCCAGTACCAGGGGCAAGGTCAGGGGCAATACCAGGGCCAGCCCGCGAACGTGAACAATTACGCTGTGCCGAATAACTCGGCGCCGGGCGTGCCGCTCAACGGCAACGCGGGAGCGAAGCCGTGAGCACGCTGAGCGCGTCCGTAGCCAACGTTGCCACGAGCACGCCCTCGCCGCTCGCGGCGCGGCTGATCCCGTACGCGTTTGCACGGACCGGGCAGATCCTGGTGGCGCACCAGCATGCGGACAGCATCGAAGTGTGGATCAGCGATAAAACCAGCGACGCGGCACTCGCCGAAGTTGCTCGCAATTTCGGCGCGCTTTCCATCGTGCGTTTGCCGGTGGCCGAACTGTCGGCTGCGATCAATTCGGCTTACTCACGCAATGACGGCAGCGCGGCGCAGGTCGTGGGCGAAGTGGAAGGCGAAGTCGATCTGTCGCGGCTGATGCAGGACATTCCCGAAATAGAGGATTTGCTCGAATCGGAAGACGATGCACCGATCATCCGCATGATCAACGCGTTGCTGACGCAGGCGGCGCGCGAACAGGCATCGGATATTCATATCGAACCGTTCGAGACGTCTTCGGTGGTGCGCTTTCGTGTCGATGGCACCTTGCGCGACGTCGTGCGCCCGAAGAAGGCGCTGCATGGCGCGCTGATCTCGCGTATCAAGATCATGGCGCAACTGGATATCGCGGAAAAGCGGTTGCCGCAGGATGGCCGCATCACGCTGCGCGTAGGCGGCAGGCCGGTGGACGTGCGTGTGTCCACGCTGCCGACCGGGCATGGCGAACGCGCGGTGCTGCGTTTGCTGGAAAAAGATGCGCAGCGGCTGAATCTCGAAACACTGGGCATGGCGCGCGATACGCTGGTTCACTTCGACAAACTGATCGGCCGCCCGCACGGCATCGTGCTGGTCACCGGTCCGACGGGTTCCGGCAAGACGACCACGCTCTATGCCGCGATGTCGCGGCTCGAAACCGCGACCACCAACATCATGACGGTGGAAGATCCGATCGAATACGACCTGGGCGGGATCGGTCAGACGCAGGTGAACGAGCGCATTGGCATGACCTTCGCGCGCGCGTTGCGATCCATTCTGCGGCAGGACCCGGACATCATCATGATCGGCGAAATCCGCGATCTCGAAACGGCGCAGATCGCGGTGCAGGCATCGTTGACCGGTCACCTCGTGCTGGCAACGCTGCACACGAACGACGCTGCATCCGCTGTCACGCGTCTTACCGACATGGGCGTCGAGCCGTATCTGCTTGCGTCGTCGTTGCTTGGCGTGCTGGCGCAGCGGCTGGTGCGGCAGTTGTGTCCGGTGTGCAAGGCGGAGAGTTCGGAAGACGGCCACATTCATTGGCGCGCGGTCGGCTGCGACAAGTGCGGCAACTCGGGTTATGCGGGACGTCGCGGCGTGTACGAACTGCTGCTGCTCGACGATCCCATCCGCGCGCTGATCCACCGGAATGCATCGGATGCCGAAATTTTGACGGCCGGCCGCGCGCAAGGAATGCGCACACTGCGCGAGGATGCAAACCGGTGGCTTGCGACGGGCGCAACGTCGCTGGAAGAAGTGCTGCGCGTGACGGGCGGAGATTAAACATCCATGCCGGCGTTTCGTTTCGAAGCAATCGATCAGGCGGGCAAGTCGCAGAAAGGCGTACTCGATGCCGACAGCGCCCGTGCCGCTCGCAGCCAACTCAGGACGCAGGGGCTGACGCCGCTGGTGGTCGAAGCGGCGGCGACGCGCACGCGGGGTGAGCGCAAGCAGCGGTTATCGATGGGAAAACGCTTGTCGCAACGCGAGCAGGCCATTCTCACGCGGCAAATCGCCAGCCTGCTGACAGCGGGTCTGCCGCTCGGCGAAACGCTTTCGGTGCTGACCGAGCAATCCGAGCGCGATTACGTTCGCGAGTTGATGGCCGCCATTCGTGGTGAAGTGCTTGGCGGCCATTCGTTCGCGAATGCATTGGCGGAACATCCGCGCGATTTCCCCGAGATCTATCGCGCGCTGGTAGCCGCCGGTGAACATACCGGCAAGCTTGGACTGGTGCTGTCGCGGCTCGCGGATTACATCGAGCAACGCAATGCGCTGAAGCAGAAGATCGTGCTCGCGTTCACCTATCCCGCGATCGTCACGTTGATCGCGTTCGGGATCGTCACGTTCCTGTTGAGTTACGTGGTGCCGCAAGTGGTGAACGTGTTCGCCAGCACGAAGCAGGCGCTGCCATTCCTCACCATCGCGATGATGGCGCTTTCCGGCTTCGTGCGGAACTGGTGGTGGGCAGGGCTGATCGGCGTGGCGCTGGTGAGCTGGATCATCAAGAGCCTGCTCGCGCGGCCCGGTCCGCGCATGGCGTTCGACCGTTGGCTGCTCACCGCGCCGCTGCTCGGCAAACTCGTGCGAGGTTATAACACCGTGCGTTTTGCCAGCACGCTCGCGATCCTGACGGCGGCGGGGGTGCCGATCCTGCGGGCGCTGCAAGCGGCGGGCGAAACGCTGAGCAACCGCGCGATGAGCGCGAATGTTGAAGACGCAATCATCCGTGTGCGCGAAGGCACGTCGCTGTCGCGCGCGCTCGGCAACACCCGGACGTTTCCGCCCGTGCTGGTGCATCTGATCCGCTCGGGCGAAGCCACCGGCGACGTCACCACCATGCTCGACCGTGCATCCGAAGGCGAATCGCGCGAACTCGAACGCCGCACGATGTTTCTCACGAGCCTGCTGGAACCGCTGCTGATCCTTGCGATGGGCGGCATTGTGCTAGTGATCGTGCTGGCGGTGATGCTGCCGATCATCGAATTGAATAATCTGGTGCAGTGAAGAAGCTCATCCCATGAATGCATTTCAGACCCGCCTGCTATCGCTCATTGCGTTCGCCATTTTTTGCGCGACGCTGACGTGGTGGGTCATCACGCTGACGACGAACCAGAGCGCGCCGTTGCCTGCGGCGGCGGCAGGGCGCGCGCCGTCGGTGGAACAGGCGGCGACGTTGTTCGGCGGGCAACTGCAGCACCAGGAGAACCAGGACGTGCACCTGTTCGGGATTCTCTCGCTGCAACACGGCGCGGCGGCGATCGTGAGCTACGGCGGCGAACCGGCGAAGGCGATCTCGCTCGGCGGCCCGTTGACGCCTGGCGTGACGATCAAGGAAGTGCGGGCGCGCTCGATCATCATCGATAGAAAGGGCAAACGCTCCGAAATATTCCTGCCGCCGAACGCGCCCGGCCCGACCATTTATGTGCGCTGAAGCCGCTCAGGATCAAACAGGATCTGACGGGCGCCGCTTACGAAGTGAAATCTGCCCAGGCCAGAGCTATAGAATGCTTGCCTGCCCGCAACGACCGTCGATTGTTCCGATGAATGGTCCATGGTCCGGTCAAGGGCGGCGGAGGGGCATCGAACATCATGTCGGGCCTGAGCGCTGTAACGACATCAATTGGAAAGGAAGATCAAGTCATGCAAATGTGGATGAAGCGCCGCTACGAACTCCAGACGGTGCAAGGTAGCCAGGGCACACCCGGCGCGCGTCGCCAGCGCGGGTTCACGCTGATCGAAATCATGGTCGTGATCGCGATTCTCGGCATTCTCGCCGCGTTGATCGTGCCTAAGATCATGAGCCGCCCGGACGAGGCGCGGCGTGTGGCGGCGAAGGCGGATATTGGCTCGATCATGCAGTCGCTGAATCTCTATCGACTCGATAACGGCCGCTATCCGACCCAGGAGCAGGGGCTGCGCGCACTGGTCGAGAAGCCGACCACCGAGCCGGTCCCGAATAACTGGAAAGGCGGCGGTTATATGGATCGCGTTCCAGTGGACCCGTGGGGCAAGGAATATCAATACCTGAATCCAGGCGTGCACGGCGAGGTGGACGTATTCAGCTACGGCGCGGACAGCAAACCGGGCGGCGAGGGCAACGACGCCGACATAGGCTCGTGGCAATAGGCCCTTTAGCCTCGTCTTGCCCCTTTGACAGAAGCCAATCGACGTGAACATGCAGCACAAGCCGGACTGTCCAGCACCCGAGGCGCCGCGCCGCGCGAAGGTGCGGCCGCAGGCCGGCTTTACGCTGCTGGAAATGCTGGTGGTGCTGGTGATCGCGGGATTGCTGGTGTCGCTGGCGTCGGTGAAACTCACGCGCAATCCGCGCACGGATCTGAACGAGGAAGCGCAGCGTCTCGCGCTCCTGTTCGAATCCGCCGGCGACGAAGCGCAGGTGCGGGCGCGTCCTATCGCGTGGCTGCCGCTCGACGGCGGTTTTCGCTTCGATATCCGCACGGAAGACGGCTGGCGTCCGTTGCGCGACGACCTGCTGCGCCCGCGCCGCTGGGAAGGCGGCGTGACCGGCGTGACGATCCAGTACGTCGGTACGGATCAGTCCGCGGGGCGGGTAGTGTTCGGCACTGAAGCTATCGATACCGCAATGGAAGTGACGCTCGTCTCGGCGTCGGGCAGCGTGACCATTGTCGGCACCGGCAACGGCCGTTATCAGGTGCGCTGATGCCAACGCTCGCGTCCGGCCGTTGTGAAGGCCTCAAACTCAACCGCACGCGCGGCTTCACCATGATCGAAGTGCTCGTCGCGCTGGCGATCATCGCAGTGGCGCTGGCGGCGTCGCTGCGGGCCGTGGGCGCGATGGCGACCGGCGAAGCCGATTTGCACCGGCGGCTGCTGGCCGGCTGGAGTGCCGATAACGAACTCGCGCAATTGCGTCTCACGCATACGTGGCCGGACATCGGTTCGCATACGTTTGATTGCTCGCAGGGCAATCTCAAGCTGGTTTGCACTGAACGCGTGTCGACGACGCCGAATCCAATTTTCCGGCGCGTGGAAGTCATCGTGGAGTCGCCTGGTATCGCCGGTAATCTCGCGCAAATGGTCATGGTGGTGGCGAATGAAACCAGCCGTTCGCTCTAGGCGTGACGTTCGCGGTGTCCGAGGCGCTCGCGGCTTTACGCTGATCGAGATGTTGGTCGCAATCGCGATCTTCGCGGTGATCGCGGTGCTGTCGTGGCGTGGGCTCGACCAGATCATGCGCGGCCGCACGACCATCACGAACGCGATGGAAGATGAACGCGTGATGGCGCAATTGTTCGACCAGATGCGCATCGATGCCCGCCAGGCCGCCACCGACGATGAAGCCGGCCAGGCGGCGGTGGCTGTCGGCGGGAATTCGCTGCAGATTGTTCGCGGTGTCTATACACAAGGCGCGGCGCCGCGCTTGCAGGTCGTGCGCTACCGGCTGGTCGGCGGCGGCCGGGTGGTGCGTTTCGCGTCGCCGCTGCTCGGCAATGTGGGTGACGTGCGGCGGGCTTTATCGGCGCCGGACAGTTCCGATGGCTGGACCGCGATCCCGCTGATGGGCGGCGTTTCGACCTTCGCCACGCGCGCCTACGTGCCCAAGACCGGCTGGACGATGCGCATGGGCGACGTCGCCGCGCAAATCACAGAAAACGACAACAACCTGAAAGTGCCGCAGCTTGGCAACGCGCCGTTGCCCCGCGCGGTGACCGCCGTCCAGATTGCGCTCGGCGCGCCCAATCTCGCGTCTCCGATCACGCGCGTGTTTCTGATCGGAGAATGACTATGCGTTCTTCATCGGTTCAGGCGAGACGGCTCAGGTCATCGAGACCTTCCAGGCATGGGCAACAGCGCGGCGTTGCGATCATCAGCGCGCTGCTGGTCGTGGCGTTGTCGGCGATCATCGTGTCGGGCTTGTTGTGGCGCCAGCAAGTGCAGGTCCGCCGCATCGAGAACCAGCGGCTGCTCGCGCAGGCGCAATGGATCTCGCGCAGCGCGCTCGACTGGACGCGGCTGATCCTGCGTTCCGAAGCCGATACCTCGCCGAATGTCACGTATCTAGGCGGCGTGTGGGGCGTGCCCATCGCAAGAACGCGGCTGTCGGACTTTCTCGGGCAGATTGGCGATGTGCGGGCGCAGCAGGGCGCATCCACGTATCTGTCGGGATCGATTGAAGACGCACAGGCCAAATTCAACCTGCGCAACCTGGTCTCCACGCCCACGCCTGGTTTGCTGATCATCAATGTGCAGGAGATCGCGTCGTTCCAGCGGCTGCTGACGCTGCTCGGGCTCGACGCGTCGCTCGCCAAGACCGTCGCGTTGCAGCTTCGCGCAGGACTGGCGCAATCGGCGACGCGGTTCCAGACGCAATCGACCACCGCCGCCGCGAACACCACGCCCGGCGCCATGCAGGCCGCGATCGCGCAGGGCGGCGGAACGGGCGGTGGCAATTTCACTGACGACCCCGGTCTCGCCGATGCGGACAGCAACGCGCCGGTCGCGCCGCTGCAGATGATCAACGTGGAATCGTTGCTCGATGTCCCCGGTTTTTCGCCGGAAGCCGTGGAGAAACTGCGGCCGTTCGTGACGGTGCTGCCGACCACGACGTCGGTCAACATGAATACCGCGACGGCGGAAGTGATCGCCGCGACCGTGCCCGGCATGTCGCTTTCGCAGGCGCAGACGCTTGTCGCGCGCCGCGAGACCGTGTTTTTCCACGATGTGGGCAACGTGCAGCTCGCGCTGACCGGCGCGGGTGTGAAAGTGGACGCAATCGATCCAAACCAGATGGACGTGACCACGAAGTATTTCCTGATCCACGGCCGCGTGCAGCATGAGCGGGCGGAAGTGGACCGGACGACTTTGCTGTATCGCGATCCGGCGACGCATACCACGCGTATTGTCTATGTACGCGACCAGCTTTGACGCGTTTGGACGGGTTTCATCGGAACGATGTCGTGGTACCCGCAGTACAGTAAATAACTTTCGACACAGAAAACAAGAGAGCGGCCTTTGAGCACATTGATCGTCCTACTGCCGCCGCGCGATCCGGCGGTGCGCTCCGAAGAGTGGAATTTGCCGGAGTTGCCGTTTTTGCTGCTCGACAAGCGCAACGTCACGCAGCGCGCCGGCCGCGCCGCGCTTTCGCTGCTGCCGCGTGCGAGCGCGACGGTGCTGATTGTCGCTGCGCGCGACCTGCTGCTGACCGCCGCGCAAATGCCGCCGCTGAAAGGGCCGCGCTTGCGTCAGGCGTTGCCCAACGTGGTCGAGGATCAGCTGATCCAGGATCCGCAGACCTGCCATATCGCCGTCGATCCGGTCGCGCTCGCGAGCGGCCGGCGGGTGCTGGCGGTCATCGATCGCGGCTGGTTCCGCTTTGTGCTCGAGGCGTTTGCGAACGCGGGGCATCGGAATGTGAAGGCCGTGCCCGCCATGCGCTGCCTGCCGCTGCATGAGAGCGTCGCCGATACCCCGAATCCGTTCGTCGCGGGCATCCTGGGCGACGTACTGGCGACCGCCCCGATTTTGCTCGGCGGCGATACGCTCAGGCCGCCCGAGAGCGCTACGGCGCGCGTCGAGATCGCGATTGCGCGCGGCGAGCACGCCGCGCTGGGCGAAGGCCTGGCCATTCCCGCCGATGCCGTGACGTCCACGCTCAACGCACTTGCGGGCGCCCAGCCGATGACGCTGTACACCCTGCGCGACGTTCCCGGCGCCGAGCCCCGCCTGGCGTCGGCGCGGCCTGCGATTCCCGGCGCCGAGCCGCTGACGTTCGAAACGCTCGCACGCAACGCGCTCGCGAACCACTTTGACCTGTGCCAGTTCGAATTCGCCGCGCAGCCGTGGCGGCTCGACCGCGCGACCATGCGGCGCCTGAAGCTGCCGGTGGCGCTGCTGGCCGGGGCGCTGGTGGTATCGATGATCGGGATCAATATCCAGTGGATGCAGCTCGCCCGGCAACGCGACGCGATCAACGCGCAGATGACCGAAACGCTCCTCAACACGTTTCCGAAAACCACTGTCGTGCTGGATGCCCCCGACCAGATGTCGCGTCAGCTCGACCGCTTGCGGCTGGTGTCGGGGCAACTGTCGCCGTCTGATTTCCTCTCTCTAGCCGATGCCCTCGCCCGCGCGCTTGGGCCCATTCCGGTGAATGGGATCGCGGGGCTGGACTACCACGACAGACGCCTGGAGGTGACCTTCAAGCCGGAAACCAAGGTCGATCCTGGCTTGCAGAGACGCTTGGGGGCAAATGGGCTGGCCGGTGGTATCGACAGCAATACCGGCAAGTGGACCATCAGGAGCGCCCAATGAAACAAGTCATCATCGACACCTGGGGCGAATTCTGGAACGCGCGTACCCAGCGCGAAAAAACCATCCTGATGTGGGGTGGTCTCGTGGTGGCTATTGCGATCGTGTATCTGGTCCTGTGGGCGCCCGCGTATGAAGGGCGCGCGCGGCTTCGCAGCACGCTGCCCACCATGCAGCTTCAGCTCGCGCAGATGACCGCACAAGCCAACGAGGCGCGCTCGCTGGCAGGCGGCGGGCAGGGCGTCACGCCAACCGGCGGCGCGTTGCGCGACGCACTGGAGAAGTCTCTCGCCGACAACAACTTGCCCCCCGCGCAGGTCCAGGTGGTCGGCTCGGGCGTGCAGATCCAGTTGAAGAACGCGTCGTTCCCGGAATGGACGGTGTGGCTCGACAGCGTCAGGAAGCAATTCAAGGTGCAGGTCAGCGAGGCGCATATCACGGCGCTCAAACCTGACGGCCAGGTGGATCTGACGGCCTCGCTGCAACCGGCCCAGGCGCAATGAACTACGGCATGCGGCGGCTCCTCGCGGCTTGGCCGTGGATCGTGATGGCGGGGATATCGATGGTCGTGACGCTGGCCATCATGTTGCCGGCCGCCTGGATCGTGCCGCAATTCGCGAAATCGACGGACGGCCATGTGAATCTCGTCGACCCGGCCGGCTCGCTCTGGAAGGGCTCGGCCACGCTGATGCTGGCGACTGGCGGCGGCGCGAGCGGTGCCGACGGCGCGACGTTGCTGCCGGGACGGATCGAATGGCGCACGGCCTTCTGGCCCTTGTTCACCGGCCGCGTGCACATGGAGATGCGCCAGACGGACTCCATGCCGGACTCGGTTTTCGTCGACGCCGGTCTTTCCGGCTCAACAGTCTCAGCGGGTGCGATTGCCGTGCCGGCAAGCTTGCTCTCGGGCCTGGGCGCACCGTTCAACACGCTCAACATGGAAGGCAATGTGCGGCTGAACTGGACCGAATGGCGGATGCTTGGCCCCAACACCTACGGGCAGGCGATCGTGACGCTCGACGACATGGCGTCCAGCGTGTCGCGCGTGAAGCCGCTGGGGTCGTATCGCGTGGTGTTTCAGGCGGAAGGCCAGGCGGGGACGATCAACCTGACGACGACGTCGCAAGGGCCATTGTTGCTAAGCGGACAAGGGACGGTGTCGAAGACATCGACCACGTTCAACGGCGTGGCGACGGCCACACCGGATGCACGCGAAAATCTGGCGGGATTGTTGAATCTGCTGGGAAGGCATACGGGACCGGATTCCGTCGAGCTCACCTTCGCTCGATAAAGCCAGGCGCTTCGCTGCCGCGTTCAGTGCTTCGTACGGAGATAAGGGCCCCGGGGCATCCTTGCCCCGGCGAGTCTTACTCTTTGGCCGTGCCGCCGTTGGTGGCCGCAACCGTCGACGAATCCTGCGCGGGAGTCAACGCAGCGTTCGACCCTTTCACCACAGCCGCGCTCGCAGGAACCGGCGCCGCTGCGCTGCCGGTTTCCTGATCCATTTGCGCCGTGTCCCAGCCGCCACCGAGCGCCTTGATCAACCCTACCGACGACACCATCCGTTCCCCTGCGATATTCGCCAGCTTCTGCTCCGCAGTGAACGCCGTCGTCTGCGCGGTGAGCACGTTGATGAACCCGACCGTGCCCGACTTGTACTGATTGGTCACAATAGCAAGCGCTTGCTGCGCCGACGCCACCGCTTGCTGCTGGATCCCGATCTCGTTCGCGAGAATTCTCTGCGACGCCAGATTGTCCTCGACGTCCTGGAACGCGGTCAGCACGGTTTGCCGATACGTCGCCACGGCCGAGTCATACGACGCGCGCGCCGCTTCGGTCTGGGCGGCGCGCAAGCCGCCATCGAAAATGGTCGCCGCGAGATCCGGCCCGAGCGTCCAGAAGCGCGATGGCGCGCTCAGCAATTGCGAGAATATCGAGCTTTGGAAACCGCCGCTTGCCGACAGGGTCAGCGTGGGGAAAAACGCCGCAATTGCCACGCCGATCTGTTCGTTCGCTTGCGCCGCCTTGCGCTCGGCCGACGCGATGTCCGGCCGCCGTTCGAGGATGGCAGACGGCACTTGCAGCGGCACGTCGGGCGGTGTGGCGTCCAGCGGCGATGAGGCGAGGGAGAACGTCGACGCCGGCTGGCCGACCAGCACGGCGATGGCGTGCTCGTATTGCGCGCGGGCGACGCCGTTATCGATTGCCGACGCTTGTGCCGATTGCAACTGCGTCTGCGCCTGGATCACATCCGAGCGGGCGGCCGTGCCTTGTGCGTACTGGTTCTGCGTGAGTTGCAGTGTGCGCTGATAGGCGGCGACGGTGTCGTCGAGGAGCTTTTGCTGCGCGTCCAGCGAACGCAACTGGAAGTAGGTTTGCGCGAGCGAGCCCTGCGCCGAGAGCCGTGCGTTGGCGAGATCGGCCGCTGCGCTTTGTTCACCGGCGCGCTGCGCGCCGACCGTGCGGCTGACGGTGCCCCACAAATCGGGTTCCCACGATGCATCGAGGGAAAGATCGTAGTTATTGTTGATCGAACCACCGGTGGAAATCGACCCGCTCGAGCGGCTGGAGGAACCTGCCCGAGAGCCCGTCGCCGATAACCCCAAAGTCGGGAAATACGCGGCGCGCGCCTCCGAGACCAGCGCCCGGGCCTGCCGGTAAGCCGCCGCGTATTGCGCGATAGTTTGGTTCGACGTGTTCAGCCGCGTTTCGAGGTCATTCAGCTGGGGGTCGTTATAAATCGCCCACCAGTTTCCACGATCCACCCGGTCCGAAGGCTGCGCAACTTTCCAGCCCTCTGGCGCTTCTTTGTACGATGCGGGAACGGCGGTGTCGGGGCGTTTGTAGTTCGGACCGACGGCGCAACCGGCCATGGTCAGTGCCAGTGCGAGGACGATAGCGGACTTGCGAGGAAAGACGGGTATTCGGTTGAACGGCATCTGCTCTGGATTCCTGTCGGAAGTTGCGCGTGCTCCGACGCAATGCGGCGCGAAGCGTTTCGTGCAACCGGTCCGAAATGGTAACTGAACGCGCGCGTAGGGCGGGCGTCGGGCAGGCGTTAGGGTAACGGTTTGAAAGGAATGTGGGTGTTACCCGCCGCGCGGATTCGGTTACGGGTCGTTACGCAACACGCAGGCATTGCGGAAGTTGCGCAATGACGCGCCAGCAGCGGACGCGCCAGCAGCGGCGTCCAGGGTCTCAGGCGTCGCAGTGTTTCGGGCGGCAGAGTAGCGGGGTCTTGACGGGCGCGGGATCGGCAGGCTTGCGCGTGCGCCGGTTTTCGAACCACGCGGCACCCAATACGACAAACGATCCGCCCGGCAGCAAGAACACGATCACGTACAGCGCCAGCTTCCATGAGCTTAAATTCGGCGGCAGGACATGCAGCAAGGCGGCAGTTATCGAATGGCCGAAGCGTCGGCCGAGGAGGCGGGTGGTTTGGGTAGCGCGGTTCATCGGGTAAATCCATTTACGCATCGAAAGGTTCGATGCTTTCAGTCGGTCAGAACATGGTCTCGGGTGGCGCCTTAGCGCGTAACTCGTTGCTTAGAATAATATTGACTATGCAATTGATTTTCAAGATGCATTCCTTAGCAAATTTTGACGGTGTTGTTTTTAAGTCGCGATCTTGGGCCTGAGGGGCGTGGGCGAACGCTGCATGGAAGAACGGAACAGTTTGTCCCCCGTTTGAGCCCTTCGACGAAGACGCGGTGCGGGCGGTGCAGGCAGCTTCGACTTACTTTCAGCTTGACGATTCGAGCTTGTATCGCGAGGCCAAGGCGTTCCAGCGATCGCCCGAACAGGCAAAATACAGCTCATTCTCTCGTCAAATTAAAACAATGCCTATGCAAGGGTTTTAGCTATCGAATCGATAGTAGCGGCCTGTCGATGCACTAATTAGTAGGTAGCCGCCACATTCTCGTCGATTGCGGCCGCTTGGCAGATTGGAAAAGCGAAGGCCGCGTCTCCTTACGAGAACGCGGCCCTCTGCAATTAACAACGGATGGGAACCTACTGCGGCGTCAGGATCTGGCCAGATTGTCCCGGCTGATTCTCGAGCGTAGGGGGCATCGGCTGGACGGGCAGGTTTTGCCGCATCGGCTGGGATGCTGGCGGGGCGGGAGAAACCGGCGGCAACGCATTGCCGGAGGCGGTCGCACCTCCCGGCGTGCCCATCTGCGATGGTCCGCCGCGCACAAATTGCTTGAAGTCCGCGCCAGCCTTCCACGGGTTCGGCTCGCAGCCGAGCATGTTGTCGCAATGGGCGGCGAAACCGATCGTTGCCGTCCCTTCGTTGCTCGGCGTCTTGGTGATCTGGTATGCAAGCGCGCGTTTGCCGCCGGATGGGCCGTCGGTCTGGATGATGGAATCCGTGACGGTCTGCAGCTTGTATTCGGAATGGTTGCTTACCCAAACTTGCGCCCGCGCCCACCACGCGTCGCATTCGGCCTTGTTCGTACACGTGAGCGGCGCTGTGGCCTGCTCCATGGTCTCGCCGGCAATCTGGCCGCTTGTCGAGCAGCCGGCCATCAGAGCAATTGCTGCCACCACCGTACTCATCGACGCCGTCTTGGTCAGGCTCGTGCTTCTCAACAGGCTTTTTCTCATTTTTCTTCCTCTCCTTGATGTGTGTCCAGGCTGGCCGATCGTGCCCGGCCAGCCGCCAATCAGTCTGGTTTGGCTGATACGACGCTATTTTCAGACCTGACCCGCGGACGAGCGTTTCCGCGCGTTGCGCACTGTTGCAAAACAAGTAAGGGTTGCCGCTGCTGAGGCTGTGCGGCGAGGAAAAAGCTGCTGGATTGCGGAGGGCGCCGGCGTTGAAGCCGGCGCCCAGCCGTTTCAAACGCTAATGCGGTTCAGCGTGTAAGCACGGTAAGCGCCGACGAATGCATCGAACGAACCGACCTCTTCACGCTCGATTCTTGCCTGATCGTCCAGCGACTTTGTAGCGAGCACCGCCATTTCGCGTTCGGCCTCGGCGCTGAGCGGACGGCTGCGGAAGTAATCGGCGTGCTTTGCGCTCAGTTCGAACGCAAATTCGTTGAAGCTTTGATGGCGCTCTCTCATGGTCTCCAGCACGCGAGCGGACGGTGTCAGCGAGACATCGGCCAATCGTGCGCGCTGGGCCTTCAAGGCGGTCATGTGTTCGTCGATACCATGCAGCGCATCGAGCGCCTGCGCGACCGGTTCGATGGCGTCGAGCAGCGAATCCGCCCAGCCTAGCATGGGGACTTCGCGGCCATCGCGTACCAGCGTCAGGCCGGGCTTGCGGCCCTCCTTCGTGATGCGCGCGAAGTTCTCGTTGGCTTCCTCGTTGGCAGCGCGCGGCAAAAGCGGGCTGTCTTCGATCGCGCAATACAGCAGATACGCGTCCATGAAACGCGTGGTCTCCAGCGAGATCCCGGTCGGCTCGAATGGGTCGATATCGAGGCAACGCACTTCAATGTATTGCACGCCACGCGACGACAACGCATGCAACGGCCGCTCACCGGGTCGCGTGACGCGCTTTGGCCGGATGGTCGAGTAGAACTCGTTCTCGATCTGCAGCACGTTCGTGTTGATCTGCACCCATTCGCCGTCGCGCTGCGTGCCCATGGCTTCATACGCCGGATACGGCTCGCTGACCGCTTTCGCGAGCACGTCGAGGTAACCGTCGAGCGTGTCGTAACTCGGCAGCAACGCGGATTGCGCAGGGTTGTTCGTGTAGCCGAGATCGCTCATCCGCAGGCTGGTGGCGTACGGCAGATAACGCGTGGTGGCGTCGAAGGTCTCGAGCGAATTCGGGCGGTCGCGCAGGAACTGCTGGTTGAGCGCAGGCGATGCGCCGAACAAATACATCAGCAGCCAGCTTGTGCGGCGGAAATTCCGGATCAGCGCGAAATATCGTTCGGACTGGAAATCGACTACCGGCACGGTGCTGCGGTTATCGAGCGCGGCCCACGTGCGCCACACGTCTTCATGCAGCGAATAGTTGTAGTGAATTCCGGCGATGCATTGCATGGTGCGGCCGTATCGCAGCGACAAACCGCGCCGGTACACGTGCTTCAACATGCCGATATTCGATGTGCCATACCAGCCGATCGGGATGTCCTGATCGGCGGGAAGCTCGCCGGGCATGGAGTCGTTCCAGAGCAATTCGCTGCCGAGATGGGCGTAGGCGAAGCGATGCAAGTCGTCCAGTTGCTCGAGCGTGCGCGCGACGTCATGCTCGGCCGGCGTAATCAGTTCGATCAGCGCTTCGGAGTAGTCGGTGGTGATGAGCGGATGCGTAAGCGCCGAGCCGAATGTGTGCGGATGCGGTGTGGTGGCAAGCGTACCCTCGTGCGTCACCCGCAGGCTTTCCTTCTCGATGCCGCGCAGCCCTTGGCGCAACGCAGCGCCTTGCGGGCCGCTGGTCAGCGCGGATAAGCGGCGCAGGAAAGCGCTGTCAGACGGAGATGAGAAATTCGGATTTGCCATTGCTGCGACGGTTGCGTGTCTGGCGCCGAACCGAATGCGCCGAACCAGATTTTTGGGTAGCGGGCACTTTAACATCTCAGTGTAAGACGTGCTTGAAC
>Ga0302178_10000636_pt1 | contig 31210 bp, 24 predicted proteins | sample I_Palsa_E1_3_FD_198790 | JGI IMG/M metagenome (GOLD analysis project Ga0302178, IMG submission 198790) | Peat permafrost microbial communities from Stordalen Mire near Abisko, Sweden - I_Palsa_E1_3 | ecosystem: Environmental > Terrestrial > Soil > Palsa > Peat permafrost | place: Sweden... | reverse complement strand
CGCGTGCCGTTCGACGCGCGCACCGGCGCATTGTCCACGCTGACCAGCGTGATCGCGTACCCCGCGCCCGGCGCGACGAAACCGTTCGCCTCGGCGAATACATCGAGTGGACCCGCTACATCGAGCGCCTGCACTTGCGGAAAAATCGCGATGGCGACGCTACGCATGACTTCACGCTCCTGTGTCGTTGGCGCTTCAGCGCTTACTCTGGTCCGATGGAAAGGGCTGTTTTTCACGCGTTTTACGCGCTTGGCAGGAGACGCCGTGCGGTTGGCAGACTTCGACGGACCCAATGCATTGCGGCCATGGCGGCGCGCGGCGACACTGAATTGGTCGTCCACCCGCTTTCGTTTCTCCCGATGACCCGCTCCGAACAGCGCATTTTAGCAAGGTGTTCGCGGCATCGAGCGCGGCATCGGGGAGAAGCCCACCATCCAAGGAGCATTGAACATGACCACTACCATTGCCGGCATCCGCATTCCCGACAGCGCCATGGCGCGCGCCGCGACTGAACTCGTTCGCGATACCGAGCCGGACCTGCTGTATAACCACTCGCGCCGCGTGTTCCTGTTTGGCGCGCTGACCGGCGAACGGCGTCAGTTGGCCTACGACGCGGAGCTGCTCTACATAGGGGCTATGTTCCATGACATGGGCTTGATCGATGCGTACAGCAGCACGACTGAGCGCTTCGAAGTGGACGGTGCGAACGCCGCACGCGACTTCCTCAAGGGTTACGGCATTGGCGAGCACGACATCGAACAGGTTTGGGATTCAATCGCATTGCACACCACGCCAGGCATTACGCAGCACAAGAAACCGGTAGTCGCGCTGGTCACGGCGGGCGTGGAGATGGACGTGCTCGGACTCGCTTACGACGATTTCACCGAATCACAACGCAAACAGGTCATCACCGTGCATCCGCGTGAGGTGAATTTCAAGGAAGGGATCATCGATGCGTTCGCTCACGGCACGATCAAGAAGCCGGAGACCACTTTCGGCAACGTGAAGGCCGACGTCCTCGCACTCAAGGATCCCACTTACAAGCGCCTCAATTTCTGCAGCCTGATCCTCGGGTCGTCGTGGAATGACAGTGCGGGTAGTTGCGCTCACTGCAGCGACCCGGCGCATAATCATTGATGATTCGGCGAAGCGGAATCGCCGCTCCTCCACTGGAGCGGCCCGTTTATCGTTAAAACAGATAAGCGTATGGGATTTGCTTCGTTGACCTTGTTCGCTGAGGATTTTAGATTCGGGGTCTAACCAGGGTTTTTGCGGCGTATCTTTCCTGGCGCATTACCGCCGCTTCAACTCAAGCATTCCCGCCCCGAATCGAACTGACGAGTCCCGCGTGACGACATTATCCCCACACCAGACCATTGAGATCACGCCGTTCGAACGCTCTCCGTTGGGCGCTGAAGTAACAGGTCTCGACCTGAGCCAGCCGCTTGCCGACGAAGATTTCAAGCGCATCCATCGCGCCCACCTCGATCATCACGTCGTGGTATTCCGCGACCAGCGCATCACGCCCGAGCAGCAAATCAGCTTCAGCCGCCGTTTCGGTCCGCTGCAAATCCACGTGCTGCGTCAGTTCCAGTTGACCGGCCACCCCGAGATCCTGATCGTCTCCAACGTGCTGGAAGGCGGCAAGCCGATTGGTCTCGGCGATGCCGGGCATTTCTGGCATTCAGACCTGTCGTACAAGGAAACACCAAGCCTCGGTTCGTTGCTGCACGCGCAGGAATTGCCTGCGCAAGGCGGCGACACGCTGTTCGCCAACATGCATCTGGCATGGGATACCTTGCCGCAAGCGCTCCGCGACGCCGTCGAGGGGCGCGCTGCCGAGCATACCTATCTGGCGAAATACGCCGAGTTGCAAAAGCGCAGCCCGTGGCGCCCCAACCTCTCCGCTGAACAAATCGCCGAGGTAAATCCGGTCGTTCATCCGATCATTCGCACGCATCCGGAAACCGGCCGCAAGGCACTGTTCGTGAGCGAGCATTTCACCACGCGCGTGATCGGCCTGCCGGAAGACGAGAGCCGCGACCTGCTGCAAGCCCTCTTCGAACACAGCGTGCGCGACGAGCATATCTACCGGCACGTATGGCGCGAGCACGACCTCGTGTTCTGGGACAACCGCTCCCTCATGCACCTCGCAGCGGGCACCCCCGATCACCTGCGCAGAAAGATGTACCGAACGACGATCGAAGGCGATACGCCGTTCTGAGCGTCCCTACGCCCTGTTTCGAATTCAATTCTAAAAACATTTCTTCGGACTTTCGATGCCGTTTTCGTTCTCGCTTCCGTCCCTCCCCCGGCGGGGACCTGGGGGTTCCCGTTCGTCGCTGCGCTCATTTACTGCGGCCCTTATCTCGGTCTCCGTTGCCGTCTCGTCGATCGCTACAGCCACGCCCGCGCACGCCGAGGGCACCATCCGAATCGCGGAGCAGTTTGGTGTGGTGTATCTGCTGCTGAACGTCGCGCGGGACCAAAAACTGATCGAACAGGAAGGCAAGAAAGCAGGCGTCGATATCAAGGTGGATTGGCTGAAGTTGTCGGGAGGAGCCGCAATCAACGACGCACTGCTGTCGGGCTCCATCGACATTGCGGCCGCAGGCGTGGGGCCGCTGATGACAATCTGGGACCGCACGCACGGCAAGCAGAACGTCAAGGGCGTAGCCTCGCTCGGCAACCTGCCGTACTACCTAGTATCGAATAATCCGAACGTGAAAACCATCGCGGATTTCACGGAGAAGGACCGCATTGCGGTGCCGGCCATATCGGTGTCCGTGCAATCGCGCGTGCTGCAGTTCGCCGCGGCGAAGCGCTGGGGCGACAAGGACTACGATCGCCTGGACAAGCTGACTCAAGCCGTTCCGCACCCGGATGCCGCCGCGGCGATCATTGCCGGTGGAACGGAGATCACCGGGCACTTCGGCAATCCGCCGTTCCAGGAACAGGAACTGGCGGGCAATCCGAAAGCGCATATCGTACTGAATTCCTACGATGTCCTCGGCGGCCCCAGCTCGGCCACCGTGCTCTACGCGACTGAAAAATTCCACGATAACAATCCTAAGACGTATCGTGCATTCATCGCTGCGATGGCGGATGCCGCGCGCTTCGTCTCGGCGAATCCGGAAGCGGCTGCGGATACCTATATCCGCGTGAACAACGCCAGGATCGATCGCAAGCTGCTGATCGGGATCATCAAGAACCCGGACACGCAGTTCAAGATCACGCCGCAAAATACGCTTGGGCTCGCCCAGTTCATGTACCGGGTCGGCGCGATCAAGAACGAACCGAAATCATGGCAAGACTATTTCTTCGCCGATCCGGCGCTCGGCAACGGAAGCTGAAGCTGCCTGCTGCATGGCCTCGTTTTGACAACGCCCGCGATGTAGTTCACCGCGGGCGTTTTTTCGACCATCGCTTGAACATACGATCACGGCACTGGAACGACAAAACCGTCGCTTATGCGTCGGCGTGTTTTGAATATGCGCAATGATTGGTTCACGCGCACGCGACGCCCCGCTAAGGTCGTGTTTTATGCATGAATGCACAGCCATGGCCGCCAACCCCACCGTTCTTTATCCGCCGCCCGGAAGCAGTGATTCTCCCGCGACGAGCGCGAAGCTTCTCACCGTCGATAACGTCAGCCTCGAGTACCGCACCCGCGAGCGCATCGTGCGCGCCACGCATGAGGTCAGCTTCGACGTTTATGGCGGCGATCGTTTCGTGCTGCTCGGACCGTCCGGTTGCGGCAAGTCAACGCTGCTGAAAGCGGTGGCAGGCTTTATTGAACCAACCGCGGGGTCGATCCGGATCGACGACAAACCGGTGCGCGGTCCCGGTACGGACCGAATTGTCGTGTTCCAGGAATTCGACCAGTTGCCGCCGTGGAAAACCGTGCTGCAAAACGTGGCGTTTCCGTTGCGCGTCGGGAAGAAGCTGAGCCGCGCGGAAGCGCGCGAACGAGCACTGCATTTCCTCGATAAAGTCGGCCTGACCGCTTTTGCCGATGCTTACCCGCACACGCTTTCCGGCGGCATGAAACAGCGCGTGGCGATCGCTCGCGCATTGGCGATGCAACCCCGCGTGCTGCTGATGGACGAACCGTTCGCCGCGCTGGACGCCCTCACACGCCGCAAGATGCAGGAAGAACTGCTGCGCTTATGGGACGACGCGAGTTTCACGCTGCTGTTCGTCACGCACTCGATCGAGGAGGCGCTGATTGTCGGCAACCGTATCTTGCTGCTGACACCGCATCCCGGCCGGGTTCGCGCCGAGTTGAACAGCCATCAATTCACCAAGGACAGCGCGGGACGCACCGACTTTCAGCAGAGCGTTGCGCGCATTCATCGGCTGCTGTTCGAAGACACGGAGGCCGTTCAATGAGCACGCCGACTATCCCCTCGTTCGAACCTGTCGCACTCGTGCCGCCGGTTCGCGAAGAATACGAACGTTCCCCCGAACCGCTGCAGGATGTCGCCGTGGAGGCGCCCTTACCGTTCGGCAAGCGGCTTTCCAATCAGACGTGGTTACGCAAGGCGTTGATCGCCCTGGTGCTGATCGGGATATGGGAAGCGGCTGCGCGTGCGGTCGGCAACGACCTGCTGTTGCCTACCTTCACCGACACATTGACAGCCTTCGTACAAGGTATCTGGTCGGGGGAACTGATCGCTAAAACGGCGATCTCGTTGTCCGTCCTGTTGCGAGGTTATCTGCTCGGCGTGGTGCTGGCGTTCGTGCTGACGTCGCTTGCCGTGTCCACGCGTTTTGGACGCGACCTGCTGTCCATGCTGACCGCCATGTTCAATCCTTTGCCATCCATCGCGCTGCTACCGCTCGCGTTGCTGTGGTTCGGCCTGGGGACTGGAAGCCTGTTATTCGTGCTCGTGCATTCGGTGTTGTGGCCGCTTGCGTTGAACACCTACTCCGGCTTTCAATCGGTACCGGAAACGCTGCGCATGACCGGCCGCAACTACGGGCTGAAGGGGCTTCGGCATGTGCTGCTGATCCTCGTTCCCGCAGCCTTGCCTTCGATCCTGGCCGGGCTTCGTGTGGGCTGGGCGTTTGCATGGCGAACGCTGATCGCGGCGGAACTGGTGTTCGGCGCCAGCTCCGGAAATGGCGGCCTCGGCTGGTACATCTTTCAGAACCGTAACGAGCTTTATACGGATCGCGTATTCGCGGGATTGGCGGCCGTTATCGTGATCGGTCTGGTCGTCGAGCATCTCGTCTTCGATACCTTCGAACGGCTTACCGTGCGTCGTTGGGGCGTACAGCGCTAGAGAGCCCGACACGCGACTGGTGGCCAAAAAAAGGCCCGCAGGGAGCACCCGGCGGGCTGAACGCGTGGTTGAACCTCACGCCTTGTCGACTGGAGTTGCTTACCGGTGGGCCGCGCCCATCACGCCGCTCACCGGCTCCTTTCAGCCATCCAATGGCCGTCAATTTTCCCAAAGATCTTCAAAACACGCTTCAAAATACGCTTCAAAATACATTAACCGGGACATTCACCATCAATCGATAAACATCGCTGGTGGAATCCGAGTAGTACTTGCTGCCATGGTGATGCATGTAATAGAACTTGGCCGTGGCTCCCTTCAGCTTTCCCGAGCCAAACGTATAAGACGGAATGAAGCCGAACTCGTAATGGGTGCCATGAACCGGCTCGCCATTCTTCCAGTAGAGATCATGCAAGGCGCTTGAAGAATCGGCGTACCGATTCGCCATGTCTGATGCATCCGCTCCCCAACCATACGCGGTCCACATCGTCATTTTCAGACCCGGAACGCCGTACCCGCTCATGTTGACCGTGTAGCTGAGCGACAATGATTTTTCGTGCGGCGCGTTGTAGTCGACATCGAGTGAATTCGCCAGATAATCACCAGCGGACTGGCCGACATAATCGAAGAACTGATTGCTGGCGATCTGCTGGAATCCGACAGCTACGGTATGCGCGTTGTGCGTGCCTGAGAACTGCAAGCTATACGCGTGGTTATTGATCGAGCCTTCGCGACTCTGCCCCACATCATGGGTGTAGTAATAGGTCAAGCCGCCCGTCCAGCGGATCTGCGACGGGTCCCCAATGCTGCGCGAGAGCGACAGATAGTATTGATCCCACACATTTTCAGCACGGCTTCCGTATAACGACACGGCCGTATCGTCATTAGGCGTGTAGTCACCGCCCGCGAACGTGAAGCGGCTGAAGTGCGTGCCGCCGTACTCGGTCGACAGCGACGAGACGCTGGTCTGGCCGCGCGCCAGCACTGCGTCCACGCTCCCCGCCTTGAGCGTCAGGTTCTTGATCTCTTCGCTCGCGAGGGAAACACCCCGGTAGGTTGGCGGCAATGCGCGGTTATCGTGAGGAACGAGAAAGGGACTATCGAATAACTGTTGTCCATATTTAACAACTGTATTCGATACCCGCGCTTTCACGTCCCACACGCCCGGGTAGGTCCATGCAAGCTGATTCTGACCGCTTTGCCCGTCGTGATTCAGATGCACGCGGTTTCCCGCGCCCTGCCCGCCGTTCAACTTGAATGCGCTGAACAACGACGCGTCAAAACCAACACCGAATAATCCGCGCGTATACCCCGATTCAAATACCGCCTGATTGCCGAGAACCGAAGCGTCTTTCTTTTTGATACCTTCGGACTCGAAGTGTTCGGTATAACTGCGAAATAAAAGATTGAAATGTGAATCTTCAATAAAGCCCTTGGACTTCGCCTGATTGCTGATCGGCGCGTCGGCTTCCGAATTCGGCGGCGAACTGGGAGGCGCCTCAGTATGGCGTGATTCAACATCGTCATCGTCCGCGAAAGCGGACATGGCCGGATTCATCAAACCAGCGAAAACAATTAGAGATAGAGCGATTGAATGCTTTTGTTGTTTCATGTGCTTGTCTCTTAATTCTTTATGGGCAGCGAGTAAAGAGGGCCGATGGCCGTTCTCATATAAATTCAGCGCGTGCAAAAATGCTCACGCCGGGCTCGGAACGACTCACCGGAGGGTTGTGACTGCAGGGACTACGGGGACTACGGGAACTACAGGAACTACGGATACTTCACGATTGGCCAAACGACTCCCCGGTCCCCGTTAAGAACGGGGACCTTTAGTCCTGCCAGGGGGTGTCGAAACGGCAGTTAAATAAGGCGGATAACCAAGCGAATGTCAGGCGAGTAAGCAGGCTGCCGCAACTCCATGTTCAAGCGTGCGCAGCGGCGGCACTTCAACCGAACAACGCGCCTCCGCTATCGGGCAACGGGTATGAAAGACGCAACCCGTTGGGGGATTGATCGGACTGGGAATGTCGCTGGACAGGATCTGCACGACCTTCGTGCGTTCGATAGCGGGATTCGGCACCGGTACCGCGGAAAGCAACGCGCGCGTGTACGGATGCCGAGGACGGGCGTAGAGCGAATGTTTGTCGGCGAGCTCCATGACGTGGCCGAGGTACATCACCATCACTCGGTCCGAGATATGCTTGACGACGGCCAGATCGTGCGCAATGAAGATCAGCGCGAGCTTCATTTCCTGCTGCAAGGACTTGAGCAGGTTGACAATCTGCGCCTGGATCGAAACGTCGAGGGCCGACACGGGTTCGTCGCAGACAATCAGCTTCGGCTCCACGATCAACGCACGCGCAATCCCGATACGCTGGCATTGGCCGCCTGAAAATTCGTGCGCGTAGCGGTTGATCATCTGCTCGCGCAGACCGACCTTGGCCATCATCGCGCGCACCCGCTGGTTCATTTCGTCCTTCGACATACCCGGACGATGTTCACGCAAAGGTTCCGCAATGATCTGGCCCACGGTCATGCGCGGATCGAGGGACGCCAGCGGGTCCTGGAAAATCATCTGGATGTCGCGCCGCACACTGTGCCATTGCTTCGTCGTAGCGCCGCTGAGATCCTTGCCCATCCACACGATTTCGCCATGCGTAGCAGGAATGAGATTGAGGATGGCACGCGACAAGGTCGACTTGCCGCATCCCGATTCGCCCACCACGCCGAGCGTCTCGCCGGCCTTCAGATCGAAACTCACGCCGTCCACAGCCTTCAGCGTGCGCGAGCGCGCCCACGGCAACTTGCTCTTCGCCTTGACGTTGAAATGAACCTGGACGTCGCGCACGGACAGGATGGTTTGCTCAGACATGGGCCACCTCATGCAACGACTTCATCTGCTCGACCGGGCGATTGCAGGCTCGTAGCCAAGTAGTGTCGCCGCCAAACGATTCGAGCGGCGGCACTGACTCGGCGCAACGCTGGCTTGCATCTATGCAGCGCTCCTGGAACGGACAACCAGACGGCGGATGCGCCATGTTCGGCGGATTACCGGGAATGCCGACGAGCGGCGCGTCGCTCTGATCGAGCCGCGGCAGTGCGCGCAGCAAACCGATGGTATAGGGATGCGAAGGACGGGCGAACAGGTTGTCCGCGTTGCACTGTTCCATCACGCGGCCGCCGTACATGACCATCACTTGCTCGCATAGACCGGCGACCACGCCGAGGTCGTGCGTGATCAGCACGATCGCCGTGCCGAAGTCGTGTTGCAGGTTGCGCAGGAGTTGAAGAATCTGCGCCTGGACCGTGACGTCGAGCGCGGTGGTTGGCTCGTCGGCAAACAGCACTTGCGGTTCGCACAGCAGCGCCATTGCGATCATCACGCGCTGGCGCATGCCACCGGACAGTTCGTGCGGGTATTGATCGATACGATGTGCGGCTTCGGGAATGCGCACCGCTTCCAGCATTTCGATCGAGCGTTTCTTCGCAGCGCGCCTCGTCATGTTCTTGTGCAGTTCAAGCACTTCCGTCATCTGGCGTTCAATTGTCAGATACGGATTCAGCGACGTCATGGGATCCTGGAAGATCATGGAAAGCCGATTGCCGCGAATGCGGTTCAGCTTCTTCGCCGGCATGCTCAGCAGGTTCTCGCCCTGATAGATCGCGCTGCCCTTTGCACGGCCATTGGTTGCGAGCAGCCCGAGCATGGCGAGCACGCTCTGGCTCTTGCCCGATCCCGATTCGCCGACGATGCCGAGCGTGCTGCCTTCTTCCAGGTCGAAACTCACGCCGTTGACTGCGCGGACCACGGCGTCGGGCGAGTCGAAGGCCACTTCCAGATTACTTACCTTGAGCAGTGACATGGTGCTTACCGATCCTTCGGGTCGAGCGCGTCGCGCAGACCGTCGCCAACAAAGTTGATGCAATACAGCGTCACCGACAACAACGCCGCCGGGAACAAGAGAATCCAGGGGGCCGTTTCCATCACACCCACGCCATCCTGAATCAGCACGCCCCAACTGGTCATCGGCTCTTGAACGCCGAGTCCAAGAAACGATAGCACGGACTCCGTAAGAATAACGCCAGGAACCGTAACCGTTGTGTAAATAGCCACGATGCCGAGCAGGTTCGGAACAATGTGGCGCAGGATGATGCCGCTGGTAGAAACGCCGATAGCGCGCGCTGCTTCAATGTATTCCTTCGACCGGATGGCAAGCGTCTGGCCGCGTACGACGCGCGCCATGTCCATCCAGGAGAACACGGTAATGGTGAGCACCACGAGGTAGAACTCGCGGCCAAGCAGCGTGACCATCAGGATGGCGATCAACAGGTACGGGATCGCATACATCATGTCGACAATACGCATCATCGCGTTGTCCACGCGCCCGCCTACGAAACCCGCGATAGCACCCCACACAATACCGAGCGTGACCGACGTCAGCGTGGCGAGCCCACCGATCATCAGCGAGACACGGCCGCCCACCAGGCAGCGCACTAGCAGGTCGCGGCCGGTGTCGTCCGTGCCGAACAGATGCCAGTTTGCAAACGTTGGCGTGGAACTCATCATGTTCCAGTCGGTGGAATCGAACGCGTTCGGCAGCAGCATGGGGCCAATCGCGCAGGCCAGCGTGATCAACAGCAGGATCACGAGACTTGCCACGGCGGCCTTGTTGCGCGCAAAGCGCATGCGGGCGTCCTGCCAGGGGCTGCGGCCTTCCACCGGCATGGCCAGCACGCTCTCGAGCGCGGGGACGAGCGTTCCTTGTTTCATTGCGGACCTCATGCTGGTTGACTCATTTTTCAGTAGCGGATTTTCGGATCGAGCCACGCATACGCGAGGTCGACCAGCAGATTGAGCAGTACCGCGACCACCGTCACCAGCACGACCAGTCCCAGCACGAGCGTGTAGTCGCGGTTAGCCGCGCCGTTCACGATCAGCTTGCCGATTCCCGGCAACGAGAATACGGATTCGGTGACGACCGCTGCCGTGATCGAGCCGATCGCGAGCGGGCCGATCACCGAGACCACGGGAATCATGGTCGGCCGCAGCGCATGGCGCATCACGACCGTCCAGCGCGACAAGCCCTTGGCGTAGGCCGTCCTGATGTAGTTGGTGTTCATCACCTCGATCAGGCTGCCACGTGTCACGCGTCCCACGGTCGACACGTTGATGATGGTCAGCAGCGCGACGGGCAGCACCATGTATCGCACATGAAAGCCATTCCAGCCGCCGGCCGGGAGCCACTTCAGCAGGATTGCGAACACCAGTATGAGAACCGGTCCGATCACGAACGAGGGAAACGCGCTACCCGCGTTGCTGATGATCATCAGCAGATAATCCGCCGGGCTGTTGCGATACAGCGCCGCGACGATACCGAGCGCAACGCCGAGCACAATGGCGAGCACCATGGATACACCGCCGATAGTCAGGGACACCGGCAGCGCACGCAGCACGAGGTCGTTGACGCTCCAGTCGGCGTATCGGAACGACGCGCCCAGGTCGCCGTGCAGGAGACTGTTGAGATACAGCAGATACTGCTTCCACAGCGGCTCGCCGAGATGGTATTTCGCCTGCAAATTGGCGAGCACTTCGGCGGACACCTTGCGCTCACCGTCGAACGGACCGCCCGGGGTAGCGTGCAGCAGCAGATAGCATACTGTAATGACAATCAGCAGCGTAGGCACCGTCAACAGCACGCGCCTCAACGTATAAGACCACATGGGACATCTCTCCTGGCGGCGTCGCGACAAAGCGCGTCACGGCAACCGCCTCTTGCTGTTTGCTGGATGATATTGCGGGTTAGTGCGGGTTATTGCGGGTTATTGCGTCGCGCTCAGTGCGCCACGATATACATGTCCTTGCTGCGGTAACGGTCCATCGGGTTCTTCAGCGAATACCCGCCCACATAGCTTTTCACCAACCGGACCGTGGTGTATTGCAGCAGCGGCAGGATCGGATAGTCGTCCATCACGAGCTTCGCGGCCTGGGTTTGCAACTGCGTGCGTTTAGCCTGGTCCGTGCTGTCGTTCGCTTCTTTGATAAGCGCGTCGGCCTTGGGATTGCAATTGCCGCTGTCGTTCTGGTCCGAACCGCATTGCACAAGCTGCAGGAAGGTGGTCGCGTCGTTATAGTCTGCGACCCAGCCATTGCGTGCAATCTGGTAGTCGCCGGCATGACGCTTCTTCAGCAGGACCTTGAACTCCATCGCGTCGATCTGCGTGTCCAGACCGAGCTTCGTTTTCCACTCGGAGGCCGCAAAAATAGCCATTTTCTTGTGATAGTCGCTCGTATTCGTCGCGAAGTGCAGCGTCGTGCCCGGCTTCACGCCGGCTTGCGCGAGCAGCTTTTTCGCTTCTTCCACGCGCTTGGCCATCGGCCACGTCGACCAGTCGTAAGCCGTCACGTCCGCGCCCTTCACACCCTTCACAATGACGCCGTACGCGGGGATCTGGCCGTCCGCGGTGACCCGCTGCGCAAGGATGTCGCGATCGATCACCATGGAGAGCGCCTGGCGCACGCGCACGTCCTTGAGCAGGGGATCCTTGTTGTTGAACGAGTAGTAGCGCAGCCCCAGCATCGGCGCGATCTTCATGTCGGCGGCGAACTCCTGCTTGTATTTCGGGTACATGCCGGACGGCAACTGATACACCCAGTCGTTGTCGCCCGACTGGAACAGCTTGATGTCCGAGGTCTCGCTCTCGACAGGCAGATATGTCACCTGCGACAACTGCACGTGGGCCGCATCCCAGTATTGCGGATTGCGTGCCAGCACGAGCTTGTTGTTCACCTGCCAGTCCTTGAGCATGAACGCGCCATTGCTCACCAGCTTGCCGGGTTTGGTCCAGTCGCGGCCGTACTTATCGACGGCGGCCTTGTTGACCGGACCCAGATTCGTATTCGACATCAGTTCCGGGATGAACGACACCGGATACGGCGTCTTGATCTCGACTGTGTACGGGTCGATTGCGCGCACGCCCAACGTGTCCGGTGACTTCTTGCCCGCCACGATTTCAGCGCCGTTCAGCAAGAAGATGCCAAACGTACTGGCATACGGCGAAGCAATCTTCGGGTCGACCAGGCGCTGGCAGCCGTACACGAAATCACTCGCGACAACCGGCTCGCCGTTGGACCATTTGGCATTCTTTCGCAGATGGAAGATCCACGTGGTTGCATCCTTCTGCTCCCATTTTTCCGCCACGCCCGGCACAACGGTCCCGTCGGCATCGGTTGCGGTCAGCCCTTCGAACAGATCGCGCGTGACGTTGTTGGCCGGCACGGTCTCAGCCAGGTTCGGATCGAGCGTCTCGACCTCGGACGCGTTGTTGCGCACCAGTTCCTGCTTGGCCGCAAGCTGCACGCCGGGCGGCACGATAGCCGCATGAGCCAGATGAACATTGCTTGCGGCTGCAACGCAAACACTCGCTGCAAGGGCGGGAAGCCACTTGTTTGAAACGCGGCGATGAACAGCATCGCCCGGACGAAAAAACGCGTCAACGCGGGTGCTACGGGCTACGAGAGCTGCAAACAACGTCATGGGGATCCTTATTTTTTATGCGTTAATCAAGCACTGATCGGCGGAGCATAAGGGCTTTTGACCCTGTGCAACGCGGCGATGCGTGCCGTTATGTGTGGCTATCTGTTGCTATGTACCGCCGTTCGCGTGCCGAAGCAGACGCACAGCGGCCAGCATCTTAGCCCACCTAACATTTCGCTTTCGAATTTACCGATCAAGGTTGGCATTGTGTACCTGCCCTTGTCGCGTATTCGTCTCCTTCTCCAACAGTTACCTTCAAAAATCTTTACACATGTCCTACGAACCGGCGACATACGCGAGTTCGCGGGGAGTATTTCAGAGCAATAAAGTGGAATCCACTCACATGTGCTTATAGGCCATGTGTTTTGGGTATAGGCAAGCGGTGTAGGGTTTCACTTGCGCTTCATATACGCGCGCGCGGCCGTAAGTCAGCAGGCACGCGTGGTTCGCGCTACCATCGGCGTCCTTGGGATTCGTAGAAGGTGATTCGAGACAATGATCCGTTTTCGACAGATAGAAGCTTTCCGCTCGTTGATCATGATGGGTACTAGCGTCGGCGCCGCGCGCGCGCTGCACGTCACTCAGCCTGCCATCAGCCGCCTGATCGCGGATTTAGAGGCTGACCTCGGTTTCAGCCTGTTCAGCCGCGTGGGCGGTCGTTTGAATCCGACTAACGCCGGCTTGCGCTTTTATAAGTCGGTCGAAGAGAACTTCCTGGGGCTGGAGCGCCTGAAACAGGTCGCCGAGATTATTCGCGACGAAGCGTCCGAAGGGCTGACCGTCGCGTGCATGCCGGTGATCGCGAGCACCCTGCTGCCGCCCATCCTGGCCGACTTCGTCGAGCGTCATCCGGGCGTGCCCATTCGTGTCGACTCGGTAAAGGTCCCCGAGGTGCTTACGATCCTGCAAAACCATAAGGCGGACGTCGCCATCAGCCAGGCGTTTGCGGCAGTTGCGGGAATCGAGGTGGAGAAACTGCTGCACGCGCGGGCGCAGTGCGCGATGCCGGCGTCGCATCGGTTGGCGAAGAAAAAAACCGTGCGGGCGCAAGACCTGCGCGGCGAACGCATCATCGGCTGGGTGCCGAACTCAAGGCAACCCTATGCGGCCGAACAATCGGTGTTCTCGGCCGGCGAAGACCGGGCGAACTATACAGTGCTGACCGATACCGCGCACACGCGCTATGCGATGGTCGCGGGCGGCCTGGGTGTATCGATCGTCGAACCGTTTGCAGCCAAGGTGTGGCGCGCGCACGGCGTGGTCGTGCGGCCGTTCGATGCCGCAATCGAATACGAATACGTGCTGTCGTATCCGAGCAGCGGCATACGCTCGGATCTGGTCGCTTCGTTTCGCGAGTCCGTGCTGCGTGTCGTGGCAACGTACTCCCTCGACGAAGCACCGGCATCCGCAAGCGCCGAGGCCTGACGCTCGCGCCCCGCTCCGCGCTTTCACCGCAGCGGCGGGACGCCGTCAACACAGGTCGTGATGCCCCCCCTGGCCGGATGGTTCGCGTAACTTGTGATCCCCCACGCCGGACCATCACGCCCCTGCTCGAGGTCATGCACGGGGCTTCCCACCCTTTCGTAATCAATTACGCCCGTGGTATAAGCCCCGGAGCGTCTCCGCCTGAGCGCTTCGCCGGAAAAGCGACGGGAACAGACCATTACCCCAGGCGGATGCCCATTTTCAGGAGGAGCAAGATGTCCATGAAGAAGTCCATGAGTTCGCTGCATCGCGCACGTCCGTTCGCGCTTGGAACGCTCGCTGCTGCGGCGTTTTCGCTCTCGTTCGGGTTTGTCGAAAGCACACCCGCTTACGCGAAAGTCGCGCCGCAACCCGCTGTCCTGACGGCATCCGCAGTGGCAGTGGCTGACAAGTTCGCAGCCGATGCCGCAGAGCAGGTCCTCAAGGAAGGCGGCAATGCCGTTGATGCGGCGGTTGCGATCGCTTTCACGTTGGCGGTGACGTATCCGGAAGCCGGCAACCTGGGTGGCGGCGGTTTCATGACGCTCTACGTGGATCATCGCCCCTACTTCCTCGACTACCGTGAGCGCGCCCCCATTGCAGCCACGAAGAACATGTATCTCGATGACAAGGGCGAAGTCATCAAGGGCATGAGCCTGTACGGGTATCGCGCGGTCGGCGTGCCGGGCACGGTGTCGGGCATGTGGGAAGCGCAGAAGCGCTTCGGCAAGCTGAAATGGAAACAGGTCGTCGCACCCGCGATCAAGTATGCGCAGGACGGCTTTGAAGTCAGCGACCAACTTCAGGAACGCAAGGACGCCGCATCGAAGGACTTCGCCGGCAAGACCAATTTCGACAGTTACTTCGGAGGCCTGAATAAAGGCGTGAACTTCAAGCAGCCGGAACTGGCTGCCACGCTTCAACGCATCTCGGACAAGGGTGCGAAGGGTTTCTATGAAGGCCAGACGGCGGACCTGATTTCCACGGCCATGGCCGGCCATGGCCTGATCACATCGCAGGACTTGAAGGAATACAAGGCGGTCTGGCGGCAGCCGGTGCTCGCAAGCTGGAACGGCTATCGCATCATCACGGCGCCGCCGCCGAGTTCCGGCGGTATCGGTCTGGTCCAGTTGCTGAAGATGAAGGCCGATCTCAAGGACAAGTATGCCAACGTGCCGCTCAATTCCGCGCAATACATTCACCTGACGGCTGAAATTGAAAAACGCGTGTTCGCGGATCGCGCCCAGTATCTTGGGGACCCCGATTTCTACAAGGTGCCGATCGCGCAACTCATCGACGACGACTACATCTTGAAGCGTGCATCCGAGGTCAATCCCGACGCGCCGTCGGATACCAAGAGCGTCGTTCCGGGCCTGGGCACCACGATGCCGGAAAAGGCTGAAACCACGCACTTCTCGGTGGTCGACAAGTGGGGCAATGCGGTATCGAATACGTACACCATCAACGGCTATTTCGGCTCTGGTGTGGTGGTGGACGGCACGGGTGTCGTGCTGAACGACGAGATGGACGACTTCTCCTCGAAGCCGGGAGTCGCGAACATGTTCGGCGTAGTGGGCAGCGACGCGAACGCCATTGAACCGCGCAAGCGTCCGCTTTCGTCGATGACACCGACCATCCTCACGAAGGACGATCAAGTCGCCATGGTGATCGGGACGCCGGGTGGCTCGCGAATCTTCACATCGATCTTTCAGGTGATCAGCAACGTCTATGACTTCTCGATGCCTTTGCCTGAAGCAGTCGCGGCAATGCGTTTTCATCATCAGTTGCTGCCGCCGAACACGATTTTTTGGGAGCCGTACAAGCCCATTGAAGGCGATCTGGCGAAGCAACTGGAGGCGAAGGGATATACCCTGACAAAGCAGGGGTTCAACGGCGATATCCAGGTCATCAAGATCGATGACAAAACGCCGGAACCTGCTGCCGATCCGCGCGGCCGGGGCGTGACGCGCGTGATCCAGTAAGCGGGCGCGTTAGCTCCAGGTCGGTTTTAGACAGACAAAAGGGCCAGGTCACTCAAGACCGGGCCCTTTTGCTTTTATACCGTGCGCGAATTCCCTCAAAGCCGTATTGGAACGGACCTTATAAGGATCGCGGCATGACTGGAATCCCGTTTTTGAGATTGGAGGCGGCTTAATGTTGCCCTAGTCTCTGTGCTGGCCCCAGTCCAATGCGTTGGCTCCCGCCAACACTATAAATAAACCTATCGAGACGACCCTGAAGACAGCGTGCCCGGACGGCTGTTGACCGCCCAGCCCACTTGTTTCAGCCTGCTGATAAAGGAGAACAGCTCATGATGGAACCCCACATCCAGCCACTTGGCGGCATCGACATCCAGGATGACGCACCCGCGTCCCAATCAGGCGGATTGATCGACCGATACTTTCAAATCAGTGCGCGCGGCAGTACGCAACGGCGCGAAGTAATCGCCGGGATCACTACCTTCCTGGCGATGGTTTATTCCGTGTTCGTCGTCCCGGAGATGCTCGGCAAGGCCGGATTCGACACACGCGCCGTCTTCGTGGCGGTGTGCCTGACGACTGCGTTCGGTTCGCTCTTGATGGGCATCTGGGCTCGCTTGCCGATCGCGATCGGCTGCGCCATCTCGCTCACCGCATTCACCGCTTTCGGGCTGGTGTTGGGCAAAGGGCTCTCACCGGCCGTCGCGCTCGGCGCCGTCTTCCTGATGGGCGTCACCTTCACCGCGATCTCCGTCACCGGCGTGCGCTCGTGGATCCTGCGCAATCTGCCGGCAGGCGTCGCACATGGCACGGGGATCGGGATCGGCTTGTTTTTATTGCTGATCGCAACGAACGATGTCGGCCTGATCGTCAAGAACCCGGGCGCTGGTTTGCCCGTTTCGCTCGGCCATATCACCGCGTTTCCGGTGCTGATGTCGATCTTCGGACTCGCGGCAATCATCGGGCTGGAACGCCGGCGGGTGCCGGGCGGGATCTTGCTGGTGGTGGTCGGGTTGTCGGCGCTGGGACTGGCCTTCGATCCCGCCGTCCGTTTCACCGGCGTGTTCGCGCTGCCCTCGCTGAGCGCGCCTGGCCATGCTTCGCTGATCGGCGCGATGGACATTCGCGGCGCCCTTTCGCTGGCCGTGCTGCCGAGTGTGTTTGCACTGGTGATGACCGCCGTCTTCGATGCCACCGGCACGATTCGCGCGGTGGCAGGGCAGGCAGGTCAGATCGATGAGAAAGGCCGGATTGTGAACGGCGGCCGGGCGTTGACGGCGGACTCGGTCAGCTCGATCGTCGCCGCGTGTCTCGGCGGTGCGCCGGCTGCGGCCTATATTGAATCGACAGTGGGCGTAGCGGCCGGTGCGAAGTCAGGCCTCGCGGCCGCGACCGTTGGCGTGATGTTCCTGCTGGTGATGTTCTTTTCGCCGCTCGCTGGACTTGTGCCCTCGTACGCAACGGCGCCGGCACTGATGTACGTCGGATTGCTGATGCTGGCAAGCGTGAGCAAGCTTCACATGGACGATCTTGTCGACTCCATGTCCGGTCTTGTCTGCGCCGTATTCATTGTGCTGTCGGCCAATATTGTGACCGGCATCATGCTCGGCTTCTGTACGCTCGTGGTCGGGCGCGTGATAGCCGGCGAATACAAGAAGCTGAACGTTGGCACGGTGGTGATTGCCGCAGTGCTCGCCGCGTTTTATCTCGGCGGATGGGCAATCTGACCTGACGGGCTAGCAAGCGTTTAGCTCAGCCAGCACGTTCCAGCACGTTCAGTATTGACACGCCCCGGTTGCCGGCATTTCCCGGCAACCGCCTTGACTCAGACAAGGCAGCCTGATCGGCGTTCGAGAGCGATGAAGCGGCTCGATCAGACCGTCGATTCAGCGATTGGCCAAGCTCCAACCGATTTACTTCCGGCGATACGCTTCAGCCAGCACTGCGCAATTTTGCAGATGCAGGTTCAGCGCATGGGCAGCTTCGCGGCGCACGACAGCCTTCGCCTTGCGGAACCAGGAACCGAACGAAACGATCAGCGAACTTTGAGCGGTGGTTTTCATGAGAGCACCTCAGCGCGAATTAAGGGATTACCCGTTAGGGAATACCCTTATTATACGCATTCGATGCTGCATTGCAAAAAAGATTTTGAGATCGGCGGGATATAGACAGCGTCAACGCAACAGCGCGTAACTCAAGCTGGATTGGACTGGCCCTTGTTTTCTAAGCCGGTACTGGACGCAGAGGAACGCCCTCTGCGCCAACGAGCGTGCTCAAGGCACGACGGAAAGAAACAGGAAGGTCGCGAAAATAACCAGGTGAACCACGCCTTGAAGCACTGTCGAGCGCCCGGTGCCAAGCGTCAGGACACTCACTATCAAGGTCAGTGCGAGCAATACGATTTCCTTCGGACCCAGGCCGAGAGCGATCGGTTGGCTGATCGCGAGCGACACCACCGCTACGGCTGGAATGGTCAGCCCAATACTTGCCAGCGCCGACCCAAGCGCCAGATTCAAGCTCGTTTGCAACCGGTTCAATCGCGCTGCGCGTAATGCGGCGACGCCTTCCGGCAGCAGCACCAGCGCGGCGATCACCACACCCACCACCGCCTCAGGCGCGCCGGCACTGGCAACGCCCGCCTCGACTGCCGGTGACAACAACTTCGCCAGCCCAACCACTGAAATCAGCGAAAGCAGCAGCAAACCGCCCGAGGCCCACGCGTAACCATCGGTTGGCAGCGGTGCATGAACGTCGTCGGATTCGGCTCGATTCGGATCGAGCGCGGGTACCGGCGGCAGGAAATAGTCGCGATGCCGCACGGTCTGCACGAACACGAACACAACGTACAACACGAGCGACGTCACGCCCACAAACACCAGTTGCGATGTCGACAACCCCGGCCCTATCACCGTGCTGGTAAAGTTGGGCAAAACCATTGTCAGCACCGACAGCGCACACAAGATGGCGAGTGTCGCGCTTGCGCCCTGCAACTGGAAATTCTGCTCGTGATGGCGCATGCCGCCCACGAGCAGGCAAATCCCGACAATCCCGTTGCACACGATCATGATCGCGGCGAATACAGTGTCGCGCGGCAACGCCGCTTTTTCCGGGCCGCCCGACACCATGACGGAAACAATCAACGCCACTTCGATCACCGTGACCGCGATCGCGAGCACCAAGGTGCCGAACGGCTCGCCCACTCGATGCGCCACCACTTCGGCGTGGTGAACCGCGGCAAATACGGCCGCCGCGAGTGCGATGGCGGCGAGTACTAACAGGAAGCCGTTCGGCATGGCGAACGTCAGTCCCAGGATGACAAGTGCGGCAAATGGCGCAATGCACGTCCAGTCCAGCTTGAATTTCATCGATGCTCCAGGTCGGTGCTGCGTGTGGATGGAAGTGTCGGGAAGGCCGACCGGATGTAGGGTTTAGTCCGGCCCGAATACTTGAAAGTGCCGTCAGATTACAGGTTCTTGGCCCTGACGGCCTCTCGCAGGGCTTGCAACAACCGTCCGAAGATGCATTGGCGGCTGTAGACAGCGCGCCTGCCTGCGAAATGTTGGGGAACCGTAAACCGTTACGCGTCAGTGAGTTGGCCGTGGCTCACGCACGTTGTCCACATGGCTATCCACAAAAAATGTGGATAAGTCGCGTCTTCGATTTTAGTCGGTAGCGTGTGTCAGTTGGCTACTCGTGGGCAAGTCCGCAGCGCTCCATCCGCCGCCCAGCGCCTTCACAAGCGCGATGCTCGCTTCCATCCGGCGGCGTTCGATCTGCACGGCCGCCCGCTGGTCCGACAACACGATCGTCTGCGTCACCACCACGTTCAGATACGTCACCGCACCGTTCTCATAACGATTACCGACGCTGCCGAGTGAACGTTGCGCGGCATCGACGGCTTCACGTTGAGCGTTCGCCTCGCGCTGCAATACCAGAAGTCCGGTCAGGTTGTCTTCCACCTGCCCGAACGCGCTGAGCACTGTCTGGCGATAATTCGCCACGCTTTCATCGTAGGCAGCACGTGCCGCGTCGCGCGCCGCCGCCCGGCCGCCAAAGTCCAGGACGGTAAATGCCAGTTGCGGTCCGAGCGACCAGAAGCGGCTCGGCGCCATCAGCCAGGAACTGAAGTTCGTGGCCTCCAGGCCCCCGGTAGCCGCCAGCATCAGGTTCGGAAAAAACGCCGCCGTCGCAACGCCGACTCGCGCATTCGCTTCGGCCACCCGGCGCTCCGCCGCGGCAATATCCGGCCGCCTTTCCAGCAGGGTCGACGGCAAGCCCAGCGGCAAGACCTCAAGCATCACCGCCGGGTTCGGCGTCTGGCGTTCATTCAGCGGCGCGACATCAAGGGAAAAGGAGGACGGCGGCTGGCCCACTAAAATGGCGATGGCGTTAATCAGGCTGCTCTTGGTGATCTCCAGGTCGATGAGTTGCGCCTGCGTCGACTTGAGCTGTTCCTGTGCCTGGGCCACATCCGATTCAGCTGCCACGCCGTGATCAAAGCGGTCCTGCGTAAGACCGAGCGCCTTCTGGTAAGCGTCGAGTGTCTGTTGCAGCAGACGCTCCTCCTGCACAGTGCTGCGCAGATCGAAGTAATCGGTGGCGAGTTCGGCCTGCATGGATAGCAGTGCGCTTTGCAAGTCCGCCGCACTTGCCTGCGCTTGCGCCTGGCCGCCCTCCACCGCCCGCGAGATGCGGCCCCACAGATCCGGCTCCCACGAAACCTGCGCGTTGATCGAATAGTCGGGCAGCGTGACGCCGGCGCTCGACTTGTACAGCACATTCTGCGAGACACGCGTCTGATTAAACGCGGCGTTCGCGCTCACGGTCGGAAAATACAGCGCGCGGCTCTGCGCAACCGCGGCCCGCGCACCCCTGAAGCGCGCCGCCGCTGCAGCCACATCCTGATTCGCAGCCGCCACCTGCACTTCCAGTTGATTCAGTTGCGGATCGCCATAACTTTCCCACCACGGGGCGCGAGGATGCGTGTCGGCGGGCTGAGCGGGTTTCCAGTCCTTCGATGCCGCCAGCGCCTGCGGATCAGCGGATTTGTACGCAGCGGGCACGGGCGCCACCGGCCGGACGTAATCGGGACCCACCGTGCAAGCGGCGAGCATCGACACGGCCCCGGCGACCAAATATGACCGTGCCGCGCTCATGAACTTGTCTCCCCTTCCGACGCTGCCTTGCTGCCCTGCGGCGCGCTTTTCCCAATCCGGACAACGGCACCGTCGACGATCGCATCCGGCGGATTCACAATCACGCGCTCGTCACCTGTCAGGCCCGACTGGATCGTTACGCGTGTGCCGTAATCGGTGCCGAGCACGATCGGCACCAACTTGACCCGCCCATTTGAATCGACGGTCGCCGCGCGCACGCCTTCCGGCCTGAACAGCAGCGCATTGCCCGGCAACATCAGCGCGGGATCGTCGCTGGTCAGGTTGAAGCGCACCTGGGCGTATTCGCCGGCGAGCAGGTCGCCGGCGGGATTCTTGACATCGACCTCGACGCGCATCGTGCGAGCGACCGGGTCGACGGCGCCGGCGGTCCGCACTGTTACGCCCTCGAACTTGCGGCGTCCCTGGTCGTTCATCAGCAATTCGGCCGGCAAGCCCACATGCACGAGCCGCGCATCATTCTGCGGGACATCGACGAACACGCGCAACGTGGTTGCATCCTGGATATGGAACAGTTCACGGCTTGCGCTCGCGCTGCCCGCGTCGATCAGTTGGCCTACGTCGGTATTGCGCACCGTCACCACGCCGTCGAACGGCGCGAACACCCTCTGGAATGACGCAAGTTGCGCAAGCCTCGACACATTGGCCTGCGAGGCATTCAGCGTCGCTTGCTTCGCCAGCAGGTCTCCGCTCTTTTCGTCCGCTTCCTGCCGCGATACCGAATTGTTTTTCAGCATCGACGCCCAGCGGTCGGACGTGGTTTTCGCCAGCGTGTAGTTTGCCCGCGCGGTCTGTTCGTCGGCACGTGCCTGCCGCAGTTGATCGTCGGTTTCCGGTGCATCGATCTCCGCGAGCAACTGGCCTTTCTTCACATGCTGGCCAATATCCACGTACCAGTTGCGCAGATACCCGCTCGTGCGCGCGAAGATCGGGGCGTCGGAGAAGGCGCGGATATCGCCGGCGAGAATCAATTCCTGCGATGGTTTCGCGCGCATCGGCCGGATCACCTCGACGGTCTGCACGCTGTTGCGATCAGCGTCGCGCTCCAGCTCCGCGTGCGCCGCATGCCTGGAAAAAATGCCCTGCGCCGCCAGCACGATCACCACGACGATCACGGCAAGCAGCCACCAGCGGCTGCGTCGCGACGGTGGTTTTCCATGCGGTTCCTGTTGTTGCGTTCCCATCGTTGCTCCAGATACGGCTCGGTTTTTTGTCGCTGTCGCTTATTCAGTGCCCGGCACGTGCGCGCCGTCCTTGCCGGCTTTGTCGTCGCGTGCCGCGACCCGCCGGTACACCATCGAGAACACCACGGGCACGAAAAACAGCGTGGCCACCGTGCCGACCATCAGCCCGCCGATCACCGCGCGCCCGAGCGGCGCATTCTGCTCGCCGCCCTCGCCTAGTCCGATTGCCATGGGCACCATGCCGATCATCATCGCCAGCGCAGTCATCAGGACCGGTCGGAAACGTGTGAACCCGGCTTCGAGCGCGGCCGCCACGGCGTCGCCATGCTCCTGCAACTCCGTGCGCGCAAAACTGACCACCAGGATGCTGTTCGCCGTCGCGATACCGATGCACATGATCGCCCCGGTCAACGCCGGAATGGACAAGGTGGTATGCGTGAGGAACAGCATCCACACGATGCCCGCAAGCGCTCCCGGCAACGCGGTGATGATGATGAACGGATCAAGCCACGACTGGAAATTCACCACGATCAGCAAGTACACGAACACCACCGCGAGGATCAGCCCGAGCGCCAATCCCTTGAACGACGCGTTCATGGTTTCCACCTGCCCGCGGATCTGGATCCGGGTGCCCTTGGGAAGCTGGCTGCGGGAGTCGTCGATCAAGCGTTGTACGTCGTCGGATACGCCGCCCAGGTCGCGCCCCTCGGTGGTCGCGTACAGATCGATGGCGGTCTGCGCGTTGTAGTGGTTGATCACGGCATCGACCGATGTGCGCGACAAGTTCGCCAGCGACCCGAGCAAATTCGTATTGCCAGTTGGACCGTTGAGAGGAATATTGGCGACCGATTGCAGCGAATCCATGTCGTATTGCGGCGCGGTGGTGATGACGTTGTAGCTCACGCCATTCGCCGGATTGAGCCAGAACGTGGGCGTGGTCTGCTGGCTTCCTGAAAGCGTGATGAGCAGATTGTTCGCCACGTCCTTCTGCGTGAACCCGGCTTGCAGCGCCTTGGTCCGATCCACCTCAACATTGATACGCGGCAGGTCGGAAGGCTGCTGGATGCGGGCATCGACAAGACCCGGCACGCGCCGGATCTTCTGCAACAAGTGCTGCGCGAAAACCCGGGCGCCATTCACATCGCGTCCAACCAGTTGAACATCAAGCGGCGCAGGCGTGCCGAAGTTCAGTATCTGGCTCACGATGTCCGCCGGCAGGAACGAGAACTCGACGCCCGGAAACTCGTGCGGCAAACGCCTGCGCAGTTCATGCACGTAGTCAGCGGTCGGCTTGTGATTTTCGTTGAGACTGACAAGCACGTCGGCATCGGCTGAACTGATCGTGCCCGTGTTGCTGTACGAGAGATTGATGCCGGATACCGGCAAGCCGATGTTATCGATGATCGAACGTACTTCGTTCTTCGGGATCAACTGGCGGATGCGCTGGTCGATCCGATCCGTCAGCGCCGCGGTTTCTTCGATCCGCGTGCCAGTGTGCGTGCGGAAATGCAACGCGATTTCGCCCGAGTCAACGGTCGGAAAAAAATCGCGCCCAAGGAACGGCGCGAGTCCGAACGACAGCAGACAGCAGAGCAGGAACACGAGCGAAAACCGTCCCGGGTTCGCGAGACGCGCTTCAAGAACGCCGCGATAACGCTTGCGCACGCTCTCGAACCGGTGCTCGAAGGCGACGTGAATGCGCACGAACGGATTGCGTGAACCCTTGAGGCGGGACACATCGCCGCCCATTTGCTGATGACCCCGCAGCAGGTATTTCGCGAGCGTCGGAATCAGCGTACGCGAGAAGAAATACGACGCAAGCATCGCGAACACCACGGCTTCAGCCAGCGGCACGAACAGATAATGCGCGACGCCCGTGAGCAGGAACATCGGGATGAACACGATGCAGATGGACAGCGTGGACACGAGCGTCGGCACGGCGATCTGCTGCGCGCCATCGAGGATCGCATGTTCGAGTTCCTTGCCCTGCTCCAGGTTCTGCGAGATGTTTTCGATCGCGACGGTGGCGTCATCGACGAGAATCCCCACCGCCAGCGCCAGGCCGCCAAGCGTCATGATGTTGATGGTCTGCCCGATCGCGGCCAGCGCCACGAGCGAGGCCAGCATCGACAGCGGAATCGATACCGCGATGATCAGCGTCGCGCGCCAGCTACCGAGAAACAGCAGCACCATCAGCGCCGTGAGGCCGGCCGCGATCAGCGCTTCACGCAGCACGCCCGAGATCGCCGCGCGCACGAACAGCGACTGATCGGACGTCGGTTCTATGTCGAGCGAGTCCGGCACGAGACCGCGCAATGTCGGCAACAGCTCCTTCACGCGCGAGACGATATCGAGTGTCGACGCGTTGCCGCTCTTGTTCACCGTCAACAGCGCGGCCCGCGTGCCGTCCACCCGCACAATGTTCGTTTGCGGCTGGAAGCCATCGCGAACGTGTGCAACATCCTTGATGTAGATCGTGCCGCCGGGCCCGGTCTTGATCGGAATGTCGTTCAGCCCTTCAATGCTGCCAGGGCTCGCGTTGAGCCCAACCGAATACTCCGTCGGCCCGATCTTGGTCGTGCCGGTCGGCAAGATCAGGTTCTGCACGCTGATCGCATTGACCACGTCCATGGGCGAGAGGTTCTTCGCCTGCAGCTTGCGCGAGTCGATATCGACCATGATCTGGCGTTGCTTGCCACCGTAAGGCAGCGGCACGGAAGCTCCCTGCACGGTGGCAAGCTGGGTCTTGAGAAAGCTGTTGCCGTAGTCGTAAAGCTGCTGCTCAGTCAGAGAACTTGACGATAGCGCGAGCCGCAGGATAGGCACCGTGGACGCGTTGAAGCGCAGGATGTTCGGCGGCGTGATGCCCGGCGGCAACGAGCGCAACTGAGTCTGCGACAGCGCGGTGATTTCCGCGATCGCTTCATCAACGTTGGCATTCGGCTGGAAGTAGATGCGGATGATCGCAATGCCCGGCAGCGACTGCGATTCAATATGTTCAATATCGTTGACCGCCACCGACAAACCACGCTCGTAATTGAGCGTGATGCGCCGCTCCATCTGATCAGGGGGCAGGCCGTTGTAAGACCAGATCACGCTGACGACGGGAATATCGATGTTCGGAAAAATATCGGTAGGGGTGCGCAGGATCGTCAGCGGTCCGATGATCAGCAGCAACAGCGACACCACGATAAACGTGTACGGACGCGATAAAGCGAGTCTGACGATCCACATCGAAAGTTGGCTTGTCGTTTGAGTTCATTTGCCTCTCGCGGCCCGCACGAGAACTTCCACGACGATGACACAAATACGCCGTCTTAAACAAATGGCGCGAGCGTTTGCGCGTGGTTTTCCGCGCATAGCTAGGGCAAACACTAGACGAATCTGCTGAGCAGTTGGGGCGAGACGAACAATGACGGGACAGTCCTGGACGACAGACTCTGCAAAAAAGAAAGGGCGCGGCCAGTTTCGCGGCCGCGCCCTTGAACACCTCGCTCAAATGAAACTCAGGAGATGAATTCGGTGTTCAGCGTGATCTTCGCGTTTCCAGCGAACAGCTTGGACACCGGGCAGCCCTCTTTCGCTGCGTTGGCCAACTTCTCGAACGTGGCTGCGTCTGTGCCGGGCACCTTGCCCTTCAAATCCAGATGACAGGCAGTGATCGAGAACCCGTCGCCGTCCTTGTCCAGCGTCACGGTAGACTTCGTCTCGAGGCTTTCCGCCGTGAGACCCGCCTGCGTGAGTTGCAAGGACAGAGCCATCGTGAAACAACCCGAATGCGCAGCGCCGATCAGCTCTTCCGGATTCGTTCCGGGACCGCCTTCGAAACGGGCTGCAAAACCATAAGGCGCGTCTTTCAATACGCCGGTTTGCGTCGAAATGTAACCTTTACCGTCCTTGATGCCACCACTCCATTTTGCCGATGCTGTTTTTTGCACGAGTGTTCTCCAGAAAGTCAGGGTGGATATGCCGCGCAATACCGCCGCAGCATGGAATCGACCGTCAGGCCGGTTGCACAAGCGCCGGCTCTTGACGCGCCATCGGGTAGAGCGAAGCACACAGGATGCCCGAAAGCACAGCGGGTGTGTTGCCGGGTCCATTTTCCCGCGCCAGCCCTATCAAGGAGGATAGATGGGTCCACAAGTAGTTGAAGTTGTTGAAGATCGTGATTTACCCGAGCGTGTCGATGTTGTCGTTATCGGCGGCGGCATTATTGGCGTGAGCACGGCCCTTTTTCTCGTCGAGAAGGGCATGTCGGTAGCGGTCTGCGAGAAAGGCCATATTGCCGGCGAGCAATCCAGCCGCAATTGGGGCTGGTGCCGCGCGACGCATCGTGACCTGCGCGAGCTGGAACTCAGTCTTGAGAGCCTCAAGCTGTGGCGCGAGCTGGACCGGACGCTCGGCATCGATACGGGTTTCCGGGAATGCGGCATCCTCTACGCCGCCGACGACCCCAAGGCGCTCGCCGATCACGAAAGCTGGCTGGCGCGCGCCGTCGGCCTGGTGGGCCGCGAGGGTATAGATTCACGCATCACATCGAGCGACGAGACGGCCGTGCTGATGCCTGGCGTGGCGCGCAAGTTTCCGGGCGGCATCTACACACCCTCCGACGGCCGGGCGGAACCGCAGCGCGCGGCGCCCGCCATTGCCCACGCCCTGCGCGCCAAGGGCGTGAAGGTTTTAACGCCGTGTGCGGTGCGTGGTATAGAAACAAGCGCGGGTGCGATCAGTGGCGTCGTGACCGAATACGGCCCGATCCGCTGCTCGAGCGTGGTGGTAGCAGGCGGTGCGTGGACACGCTTGTTTGCTGGCAGCGTGGGCGTTGAGCTGCCGCAGCTGAGCGTGAGGTCGTCGGTGCTGCGCACGGAGGCGGTCGACGGTGGACCTGAAGTCAGTGCCTGTAACCAGACGGTCGGATACCGCAAGCGGCTGGATGGCGGCTACACGATCGCGAATGCGTTCCGCAGCCTGGCCGAGATCACGCCCGACAGCTTCCGGCTATTCAGTCAATACTTTCCGGCGCTGAAAAGCCAGTTCAGGTCGATGGACTTCGCTTTCGGCGAGCGGTTCTTCGAGGCGTTGCGCCAGCCTCGGACATGGCAGCTCGATCAGCCAACCGTCTTCGAAACCGTCCGTACGCTCGATCCAGCGCCCACCCAAAAATTCAACGATGTCGCTATCAACGCGTTCCGTGCCCTCTTTCCGGCGCTTGGGGACGTGAAAGTGGAGCAGGCATGGGCGGGTTATATCGACGTTACGCCTGATGCGGTGCCAGTGATTTCGGCCGCGCAAGAGGTTCCGGGTATGTTTATCGCCACGGGATTTTCGGGCCACGGTTTCGGAATTGGACCGGGAGCGGGAAAGCTGATGGCTGATTTGGTCGCGAACGACAAGCCGCTGGTGAACCCGCGAGCGTTCCGCCTCAGTCGCTTCAGCGACGGCACGAAGATCGAACTGGACGGGGGATTTTAAGCGAGAAAACAGAGGAATACGAATTTCACAGAGGATGTTTCTCGCTTTTAATACTTCCGAGCCCTCCGCAGCATGGATGCGGGAAGACGTCTAAAAGCTAGCCCCCGCCAGCTCCGAGCGGTCGCTCAGAGCTGCTTTTCCAACTTACTTGCCCGAGATTACCCGGCGTGCTTCGATCTCAGCGAGTTCAAGCGCAGCCTGCTCGGTTTTGACCGGACGACCACATCCGCGTCCAATTGTCTGCCCAATGGACCCGTTTACGTGTTCCGTGACAACGCGGATATAGCCCTTGAACATAGCGCCCGGTGCCGGCATTACGAGTGCCTCGACGGTCTTATTGCCCTTCGTTTCTTTGAATGCCATTGCGGCCCCCTGTTTAATAGTGGGCGGATCCTATCACGAACGAGCGTCCTACCCCTTTCGGTCGTACCGTGTTGCACGCGCGGCTCGACGGCAAGACAGCGCAAACGGGTCGGAGAATCCACTACGCTCTTCCGCGATAGCCGGTTAAAGAGCGGACGGGGCTAAAGCCCAATGTCGGGTAGAATTTCGGACTAGTTTTGGACCAATCCGGACCACCTTTATATGACAAGCTCCAAGCTGTACCTCGACGTGTGGTCGGATTTCGTGTGCCCTTTCTGCTATCTGGAAGTGCCAGTTATCGACCAGTTCAAGCAGACCTATGGCGAGGCGGTTGAGGTTCGCTGGCACGCGTTCGAACTGCGTCCAGAACCCGCTTCCGCGATCGATCCGGATAGTGATCTCCTGCATGAAACCTGGGAAAACTCGGTCTACCCGATCGCTAACGAACGCGGTTTGTTGCTGCGCCTCCCGCCGGTTCAACCGCATAGCAGGAAGGCGTTCGAGACCGCGTTTTTCGCGCGCGAATCGGGCCGTTTCGACGTTGTGCATCGTGCGATCTTCAAGGCATATTTTGAGGACGGCATCGATATCGGCGACACCGATGCGCTGCTGGATATTGCCGCGACCTGCGGCATCGATCCGGAATCGCTGGAAGAAGCGTTGCTCGGCGACGAACTCACCGACGCGGTGATCGAAGACGAAGAATTTGCGAAGAAGCTCGGCGTAACGGGCGTGCCGTTCGTCGTGCTCTCGCGTGACGGCGTGGGCGATCAGGAACCGCAGCCGCCCATCGCGTTACGCGGCGCGGCGCCAATCGAGCATTTTGAAGCAGCGCTCGGACGCCTGTTCCCGGAAGGGTTTTCGGCTGCTTGAGTGCACGCTGGCGGGCTTCAGTACACTGTCAAAGCTCGAATCACGTTACGGTTCCCGTCGCTACATCGTGCGCGGCGGGCGCCACCGTCCCCGTCAACACGCCTTCTATTGCTTTCAGCACTGTCGTCACATCGGGCGGAGCAAGCTGGTCGCCGACAGCAACCGAATGCGACGACGAGCCAATGCCAAAATGCTCGCGAGAGGTTGCCGTAAAAATCATCACCGTGGGCCGGCCCAGCGCATACGCCAGGTGGACCAGCCCGGTATCCATGCCCACGACCAGTGCCGACGCTTCAATGCAATGCGCGCACTCGGTCACGGTCAGCTTCGGCAAAACGATCGCCCCCGGCACGAGCGCCGCAATCTGCTCGCCCTCTCGGCGCTCGCCTTCGGTACCCCAAGGCAGCGCGATCCGATAACCCCGCGCCGTCAGCGAACGCCCCGTCTCGGCCCATCGGTCGATCGGCCATTTCTTTTCATCGGCGGATGTAGCGTGGAACAGCATGGCAATGGGCGCGCCCTGGGGAAGCTGTAGCGGCGTAGCCAGCGATGGCAGATGAAGATTGAAGTCGGGGGTTTCATCGAAGGAATAGCCCAGCGCGTCGGCCACGCTTACGCGCATGCCACGCCACGCATCCGTTTTCGGCCGCGGCCCGAAACGTTTGTTGTACGCAAACGCCGCACCGAGCTCACCCAGATCCTTGTTCTTGTACCCGTAACGCCGCCGCCCGCGAGCCAGGAACGCAATGATCGCGCTCTTGTACACGCCATGGATATCCAGGACCACGTCGTACTTCTCGGCCCGCAGGTCACCAATAGACGCAGCGATATCTTTCAAATCCGCCCAGCTGCGCGCTTTCTTGAACTTGCGCAGCGGCGCACTCAGCACGCGGTCAACGGCTGGATTCCAGCGAATGATGTCGGCAAAGGCCGCGTCTGCTGCCCAGTCGATCTTGGCGGACGGAAATGCACGGCGAAGATCGGAGACCACAGGCTGCGTCTCTACGATATCGCCCAATGATGTCACCTTGACAATCAGGATTCGCTTCATGGGGATGCTATGGGACCTTTATTTCGCCAGCGTGGGGGTTCAGGCGGAAACACTTGACCCTGTGCCGCCGGACGGCTGACTCGCTTGACCGAACGCGCTTTCGGCAGATCGAAAGCCATTCGGGTCATGATCGATTTGAAAGCCGGAATTCTATAAATTGGCGTCAAGCCGCGCTGTCAGTATTTGTAAGTTCTGAGATGATCGTTCTGCCCGAATTATCCGTCGAAATGACGGTTTTCACTACTATTTCACGGTCTTTCATGAACCAAGCGCCTGACGTCCAGACGTCTTGGCATGGGAAATTGCGTCGCGCGATGGCCGTAAAGAGGGCCCGCTCAGAGCGTTTTGGCACCGAAGGTGTCGCACTGGCCCAGATCGCCCGTCGCCAGTCCGCGATTCAACCAGCGCTGCCGCTGCACGCTCGTGCCGTGCGTAAACGCTTCTGGAACCACGCGTCCTTGCGTCTGCTTCTGCAGCCGGTCGTCGCCTATTGCTCCCGCCGCGTTCAGCCCTTCCTGGAAGTCACCGGGCTCGATCAGCTTTGCGTTGTTCTTCTGAGCCAAGTTGGCCCAGACACCCGCGAAACAATCCGCCTGCAACTCGACACGCACCGACAACTGGTTGGCCTGTTCCCGCGACATCCGTTGCCGGGCGGCATCGACCTTATTCATGACGCCCAGCACGTTCTGCACGTGGTGGCCGACCTCGTGCGCAATCACGTACGCCTGCGCAAAATCTCCACCCGCGCCGAAGCGCTCGCGCAACTCCCGATAGAACGACAAATCGATGTACACCGTCCGGTCGTTCGGGCAATAGAACGGCCCCATGGC
>Ga0302178_10000635_pt1 | contig 31240 bp, 29 predicted proteins | sample I_Palsa_E1_3_FD_198790 | JGI IMG/M metagenome (GOLD analysis project Ga0302178, IMG submission 198790) | Peat permafrost microbial communities from Stordalen Mire near Abisko, Sweden - I_Palsa_E1_3 | ecosystem: Environmental > Terrestrial > Soil > Palsa > Peat permafrost | place: Sweden... | reverse complement strand
TGTCTTTTTTTTCATAATTCCACCAGCCACAAAATGAACCAGATTTTCTGTAGAAGCGCTTTCCAGGAAGCGTACGCCGGGAAAATTCTTATTGTCGAGCTCGATCATACTATCTATTTTATTTTTGCATGTGCTGACGAGTATTTTGTAATCCTCAGGACTAATTAGGTTTTTATAAACCAACGAGGACTTGTCAATGACGGCGGTTGCCACCTTGAATTTAGTCATATCTGACGCTTCACGGATAATGACCTGCATCACGCGGGTTTGCATCGCTTCATCCATCAAAGGATCATTGCTACCCATCATAATGGTGAGGCGACTCCAATCGATATTTGCGCGATAGCCACCCATTTTCAGCAGTTTTTTGGCGTTTTCGGTAAGTAGCTTTAGATCGCTGAGATTGTTGCCAGTCAGTTTTATTTCATCTATAAACAGAATCGGATTGTTATACTCGGCATTAATCAACTTCATCTGTAGTTCGCCGATGATCTCTTCGTCGGGGTCGGTAGGCTCGGCATACGCAGCCGGTCGCGTTGCGCCCAACACATCTTGGATGTTTTTGTTGGGAATCCTGATCTCAACCAACGGCGCACCGAGAAAATCCGCAATCAGTTTGACCAATCTTGATTTTCCAACGCCACCCGGCCCCTGGAGCCAGACTTGTACTCTGCTTGGATTTTCGCTAACCGAGTTAGCGACAATTCTCTGCACCAGCGTTTCAATCGTATCCCAATTTATTTCTGGATAATCGATCACCAATTCATCCAGATCCGCATAGAATTTCGCTCTGAGAATTGGATCATTCCATCGTTCTGTAAAATCTTTTGATTCGTACGGTCGCGCTAACAGGATCTCTTCGCGATGACGTATCTTTTGCTTAAACCAATCCCCCCCTCTTGTGTTGCGTGGATGTTTGATTTCGGCATAAACTGTTTGATCAAGCGCCTTAACCTCGGCCTGAGTATCTGCCGGATATTTGGCCAACATTTCCGGCGTCGTGCTTTGTTTGAGGCTTTTGTACGTTTCCTCCGCGGCAGTGCGTTCGTCAAGCTGGCTGTCGAAGATGACGGTTTGCACTGTATGCTTGATCAGAGTGGTGCTCGCATTTGTCACGCTGGTGGTCGTAGCCTGAACGATGTTGCCGCGCGTGTCTTCTTTACCGTTGCCGAACTTAGAATTGCCATATCCAATCAAGGCAGCGCCAGCGGCCGCTCCGGCAACTTCTTGCAACGCGGTTCCTACGCCCGCCGCCACGAGTTTGGCGGTCCTAGTAAAGGATATTGTGCCAGGTTCTACAGTAGCATCGACCACGCGCTGTTTTTGCCGCTTCAAAAGAGATAGCAACTCGACTATCGGCTCGGCCAATGTTTCAATCAACAGATCTTCAACGTCGAATTGCAGAGCTTTCACGACCGCTTCCGTCGCCATAGCCGCGCTTAAGCGAAGCTGTCTGGTGGCTCTTAAAATACTGCCGGTACGGGTAACCGCGACCGGATCGGCCATTGACCGTTTTTCCCGCGCGGCTAGCACCCCGAAGGCAGGGTTACACCATAATTTTTTTTCGACGGGCGTTTCGTTAGATGCTTTGCTTTCTTTGGCATCTAGCGCGACCGAGTGCTCACTCGGCACGGCACTATGAATATCCATATTTGAACCGATTCCAGCCATTGCGATTTCGCTCCTACAAAAATGAGTCAATCAAATAGCCCTGCGCAACCCTCTCGCAATCGCCGGGAGCTGCCCATGCCGCCTCGGGCGAATTTGACTTTAGGTGTGTGCGGGTGGAACTATCGTTGCATTGGCGGAATATTTAATCCGATGGCATCGCGTCTTGGTTGCTCGTAAACGAATCAATGACGCGAAAACCGCAATGGATCGATGTTATCGTGCAGAGCAGGTCAATTACAGCTTAATAAAAATCATCTTCACTCAATTGATGTTGCTGAAACTCTACAAAAAAAACTATGATTATTTTTTGTACTTCAAGGTAAAAATTTCGTAGTCCTATTATTCGATTCGTATTTTTGCTGAAAAACAGATGGAAATTTGAGAGAGTCGACATGATTTTAACTATATTTCAAATGGCGGCTGACATCATCCATGCCGAACTCGAATCCGGTACATAATTGTGAGTAAATAGTTTCATACAATAGTATCTTCCAGACCACGCAGTTTTTTTTGGCGGGCCATGCTGTGAGGATGCATTCCTCAGGACCACTTCGATGATATCCATTAACAAGGCAGCGCTGGCCTCGCCTTCCAATGACCGTGAGGAAAATTCGGTCGCACCGGTTCGCCCTGAGACGCCGCCGGTTGCGGCTCCCTCATCACCTTTGTCAAAATTAAAAGCAAGATCCGCACAGACGCCCCTGCCGGTGTCGCGGCCCATCGGTAAGCGTCCGTCTGATTGGGGTGAGCGACATCCTGGCAGTGGCCAAAATGATCAGGCCGGACTCACGCGAAGTAAGCGGGACTCTTTGCGTCAAAGCGTTGCGGACGACACTTCGTCGGACCCGCGAATGGATAACCGCTACCCGTTCGCGCCACCTGTGCCAACTCTACCGCCAATGTTTCTCGGCAAGCCATCCACCAGGGCAACGGACTTGGCGAAACTGCCCACGGCTACTTCGTCGATCCATCCCGCTGCGCGGTCTATCACTTTAGCAGCGCATGACACGCCGATCGCGCCACAAATCTCGGCCGCGCCTGAAATAACCTTGCGGCACGAAGTTGCGCAAGACGCTGCGGAAATTGGCACGCCACCAGAAATTTTACGTGTCGCGTCAACTCAAGCTTTACCCGCAGCGCCGTCAATTATCTCCGCACGCTATGCCCCGGAGGTAGAAGAGGTGGTTATGCAGAAAGTCGGCTTACTGCGCCAGTTGCTGTCGAACACCGCAACCGGCGCCGTTGTCGGATGGACCGCGAATATCCTGCATGCCGCCGGGCGCGAAGGAATCATTACCGAGCTTTCGACGCAAATACGCGAAATCATCGGAGATTTAGCTTCGCAATCACTTGAGCACGCGCCAGAGCATGTGAAGGTTATCGTATCGGCGAGCATTATTGCCGGAACCGCCATGCTCAATGCGCTGTCAGCGATTAAGCAACACACTAGCGGCGAGGCAAACTGGATGACTCGAAGCGCTCAGGCGGGCAACATTGCCTTACTTGCAGCAGCGGCTGGAATCGCTGTAAAAACAGGTACCCTTGGCGATGCCGCCCCGCTGCTTATTAAAGCGACCACTTACACGCTCGTGCGTGACAGCATGAATCTATTTTTCAGGCTCTATGACAACCGCCCCTCCCACTATGGAGGCCTAAACCTCACTGCCCTGCTGGTTAATTTGGGCGCATATTCCGGCAATCAAATTGCTGTGAACGAATTGGAAGGTCTGGGCGCAGCCTATTCGGGCACCAGCGCAATTGCCCAAACTGAGTCGGTCAAGAAGGCATACGGCCATATTGCTGGTTTTTCCGGCGGCAATGCCTCGGGTGAAGCCCTCGACGCCTTGGTCTATCCTGCGCTCACCGCTTTTTTCGACCATGCCGGTGATGGTGTTCGAGCCGGGTTGAAGGGTATACGAGACGTACGGCTTCGCACCAGCGTGCATGTCCCATTTGGAAAGGATATTATCAACGGCTTGGCGGGATACGAGCTTGTCGGTGACGTAACTCGGGCAGATGTCTGGAACAAATTGACGGGAGGCGCAGTTGGACGTCAATCGCTGTTTGTGATTCTATTCACCCTTCTAGGAGCAATCAGCAAAGTCGGACCGGCGTTAAAATACGACCTCAAAAACAGTGCTCACCTGACCAATGCCATGGCTGGTGGAGCGATCGGCTTGATGTATTTCTTGTTTATGGAAATCAACAACACTTCAAAGCGGCCGACGGTGCAAATCACAAACGATACCGTGGAAGCGGGCATCATCGATCCGAATCGTAGTGCTATAGAGTTAGCGCGGCGCCCAAGTCACGCGATCGAACATCCTTAAGCCGCCCGCCGACCGTAAAGCGCTGTATCGCTCGACTATTCAACGACCGGGCAGCGCGGCATTGCCTGGCTTAACAGCGAGCTCGCCCGGCGAAAGTGTATCGGCAGCAGCAGAATCGGCTGACGGCCGATAGATCATGTAGGTAGCGCTATAAGGCACGTAGATCATCGACCCATCTGGCTCGCAGGTCCGTGTTGGCGGCAAACCGCCGATAGTATTTACGCGTTGGATCAGCGCCGTGCGGGCGAACCGCCCCGCTGAAGTCGGGCTTCCGGCGTTGAGTCGAGCCCCGAAACGTGCCCAAGGCAAATTCTCCTGGGAGACCACCTCCTGGGCATCGATCTGGGTCTTGACATAACTCTCGTCGTCGGCCGTGAAATAACCGCCCGGCAAAACTGTTCCGACATTCTCGCCGCTCGAGTTGAACAGCGTCGATTCGGCACCAAGATAAATCCAATCAAGTTCGGCGGGATTGCGATCGCACTGATAGACAATATCTCCGCCACTGATCAACACGTCGTCCAGCATATCGCCGGTGGGCGCTTGCAGCGATTGCGGCAAGCTACTGTTCACAGGCGGCAACACCGGCGGCGCCGCGCATGCCCCCAACATCATGAGCAACAACACCGATGCGCCGCGCCCCAGCGATGCAGCAGCCGATGTCGAAATCGACACGGTGCGATGACTTTTTGCCGAGGGAAAATCTTGCAACACTGTGATAGCGCCGACTCGGCGATCGAATATTGACATGCTCAAGCTCGCGATTATTAAACACTCAAGTTAACATGGTCATGCGCCAAGCTAGCCCCCGGGGGCGAACCCGCTGTGCTCAGGCTGGACCACGCCTATTTTTGCAATTTATCAAATGCTGTGCAGCTTTCAGTCGTCCAATGCGAAGCTCTGCACTCCATAACGAACCATCGCTTCGATGCGACGCGAATATATCCGGCTCCCCATGTTTTATGAGGCTCACCGATGGTACCGTTAAGAACTGGACCGTCCTCGCCGCAACCATGCAGCCAAGCGATGACTTCCGCTGCTTTTATACAAGGAGTTTTCATGCCTTTACCCGGAATTAGACCCCCTTCCACTCCGGTGACATCGCCGGGCGACACGAATGTCTCGACGCCGACGACGGCGCCGTCGCCACCGGCTGGCACGCCGCGGCGGCGCGCTTCGACCGGCGGTGCACTCGCCAACCTGCCCGCGCTCGCGCAAGCGCGACGCGCGAGCGATACCGTGCCGCCCGCGCCAAATCAAAGTAATGGCGCACGGATGAAAGAAATGCAATCGATTCAGGATGGGCAGGCGGCCATACAAAACGGGCAGCTCGAAATACAAAGCATGCAGAACATGATTGCTACCGCCAAAGAACGACTTGACCTGGAAAAATTAGCGAGTCATAACATGACCGAGCTCACTAAAAACTAAGCGAACAGCGCAGCCATGGTCTGCGCTTGATTCCTCGAATCCTATTTGGCGAAGCAGATTACGAGCGTCGGGTCGACGACTTCAATTCCAAGCTGAATGCCCGATTAAGTGCGGCGCGCGTGCCAGCATCTAGCGCCTTTTGCCCGATGGCCGTGTTGACGAGTTGTTCAAGTTGCGCGAAACGCTCTCTATCCGTCGGCGCCAATTGTGACCAATTCATGCCCTGCTGTTCCAGATAGTATAAAAACCTGGAGACGCAGGAACGATACTGCTGCGATAGCTGCGCGGGCAGGCTCGCCGTTACTGCCTGATGCTCGGGAATAACCGGCCTGCGCCGCACGATTCCCGACGGACCTTGCAGCACCAGACCGAATGCCTTATTCACGGCGGCGCGCGTATTGGGGTCAAGCTCGTGTTGTCGAATGGCGCCAGTCACGATTTTTTCTAGTTGCAGCGGACGTACTTGGCCCGCAGTCACCAGCTGCGACCAATATATGCCTTGCTGCTCGAGATGGCTTAACAAGCATGAGACATAGGAGCGATGCTGCGGCGATAACTGCCCGGGCAGGTTTGCCAGCAGAGTCCGGTGCTCGGCGGATTGAGGCTTAACAAGCCTCGAAAATGGATTTCCCATACCCGCCAGCATAGGTAATGCGCGGCACTGACAAATCATCGAAAACGAAGTTCGGTGCGCCGAAACGAAACGGCATGCTCAGGCTCGCGACAATTCAGGAGCGCCACGCGGATTGAAGTGTCCGCGCCTCACAGGCAGCCCATCGAGTCGCACTGACATTTTTTTTTACTTTACGTACAAAACAGATCTATCTACTCTATCTAGCGATGGCAAGGGTTTCCTTCATCACGCCAGTTTTTTGACAGCAACGCGCCTCGCACCCCAAGTCAGATTAAATTGGGCGTTTATGATGATCCCCCGAGAGGAATTTTTTATGCCGACACCCATCGGATCAAGACCGACAAACCCGGCGCGAACTTCACCTGCGGAAGAGACCACGAAACCGCCCGCGGCGGCCGTCGCTAACACCTCTGTAGAAACGACTATTCCGGCGCCATTGCAAGCGCTGCTACGTTCCCGCTCTCCTGTACGAACCGCTGAACACGCGGCTAGGCGGTGGGCTGAATTGCCCCGCATACAATCTAAACAAGAAACACTTGAGCACCAAGCGGTGCTGGAGACGAGTCAGGAACTGCCTGACGAGCACGAACTTCACATCGATTCCGAGTCTTACCGACTGCTATCAAATTCGCTGAGTGACCAGGCGCAGAAACTTCCCAGGGAAGCGCCTGCTCGGCATCCATATGGCAATTTGGCTTTTGCGTGGGGCTATCACGATATACCGGGTGTGCCTAAGCCTTATGCCTGGAATATGCACAAGGCAGCGTCGCAAAGTGCTGCCGCAAAAGCTGCCGCTGGCGGTAGGCCTCGGACAGACGACGCGACGCAGAAAATTCCCATCGAAGCGCCGCAAGGTGCAGCCACAAACGTTGCCGCTGGCGGCGGACTTCGGGCAGATTTCCTGATGCTAGGGATGGGCGAGCTTCGGGTGCGTGAAGGCAAGACTGCTCGGGAGGCCGCCGCGCTGTCCGGCATCACTGATGAGCTGGACGTTGCACTGTTACAGAGCTTCAAAGATAAGTTGCATGCCGAGGGGGGTTGAGCTGTGCTCAGGCGCTAAGGTCAGCGCGCAAAAATGGGGGAAGCTCCCAGGGCGTGTGAAAGCCCCCCCGTCGCAGATCAAGGCAGCGACAAATCCGGCTTGTGGATAACCAGCAGCGCCAGCATATGGTTCGCGCCAGCTTCACCTTGGCTACCGGCCTTCACGATCAGGTTCATCCCCACTCCAGAGCGCTTGGCGTTGGCCTCGAATGCATACAGCGAAATGACTTCCCAGCTGTCGTCCTTGAGCGGCAGGCGATAAATTTCGTATGCCAGGAGATCGCATTCAGCACGCTCCGCCTGACTGAGTACACGTCGCGCGGCGCCGGCATCGCCCTTGCCCCTTAGCGAATGCAGGCGGGCCTCAGCTGCGTCGATACGACCCGCCACATCGGGCTTGAGCGCCAAAAACGCACCACAGGTATGATTGCCCATAGTCGGAATAGCCTCGGCTTGCTCCTCGAATTTTTGCAGCCGGTTTTGCGGAAGCAATTGCTCCGCAGTCATGCTTTCGGCTTGCACGCCTTCCATCGCCGCTTCCAATGTGGGGCGATGGTCCTCGATAAATTTATATAGAAGCTCGCGATTCAAGAACTGACGCTCTACTTGATTTAACAGCGGGCTGATCAAACCATCGGCCGTACGAGCCAGACGGGATACCCCGCCCATAGCGCCCCACTTTAATTCTGCGCTGGCACCGACCAGTGGCACCGTATTCAACAGACCACTGACCCCGCCGTCACTGAAACCGGTCTTCGGCGTTGCCTGCACCACGGACGCCTTGACGCTAGCATTCCAACGGCTGGAGCGCGCTTCAAAGGGCACGTCCGCACCGTCCGAATTGGTATTGCGCCCAGCGCGCTCGCGCGTGTAAACGAGATCGGCCGACACCGCAGGCCCCAAGGTTGAACCGTGTCCGACATCGCCGCGCACGGTGCCGCCAACGCCCAGTAAGCCGGTCGTCGCACTCGTGTGCTCGGTGATCCAGTTCAACGCCACATTCGGGTCGTCGCTAAAACGATCAACAAAACTTTCCCAGAATGCGCGCGGCGTCATGGGCGCTTTACTCGCATGATCGAACATAAAATTGACCACGTCCACGCCACTTTGCTGCCAGTCCGTCTGATCGTTACGAGTGGCGATGCATGCTCCCTCGCCGCGGCTCCAGTCGTGACTCACCGAAGCCTCCGCAAAGCCCGCAGCGACGCTGTCGCCGAATGGCAAAAGCGGCACGCCGAAGGCGCCGGTCAAGCCGACGGACAAGGATTTGCTGTTTTGCGTGCCAACAAAAAAGCGCCCACCGGTCAGCGAGACACCCATGGTCACCGTCGCGGTCCTGGCCATCTCGGCCCTGAGCGCCGGCACCACCGACGCGCCATGACCCGCCTTCAAACCGAGAATCGCGTGCACATTGAGACCGCCGCCGCCGCCATCGGTAAAATGGGTCATCGATTCGTACGGACACCGCGCCACCCGCAGGGCAACCCGCCTAGCATCCTCCAAGCTGGGCCCCTGGCGTGCTTGCTTACGCGTGATAATGTTCCAGGCATCGCGCCATACAAACAGCGGATTCGATTCATCCCCGCCGCGTGCGACTGAACGCGCCACTTTTACTCTTCGCGGCATTAACTGCAACTCATCCGCCACGGCCGCGGGCACCGTGCCCTCCCGCAGCGTCGCGGCGGCCCAATCTTTAAGCACCTGAAGATGCAACTTCATGCCTGGCCCATCAGGCGATCGGCCAGGCGCGCCATACTTGCGCAACTTTGACGGCGCCCCGAGCTCCTTGAGCATCGCCTGCTCGTCCAAGCGAGCGCCGCCGGGCAAGCACAAGCCCTGGTATCGACGATCCGCGCTGGCCAGGACATCGCGTAAATCGACCTCGACGCTCTTGCGGCCGTGATTTTTCCATTGTTCCAGTGTTGCAATCCGCGCCAACACAATACTCAAGCGAGTCAGATCCTGTTGCACCAATGGATCATTCGCCTGCGTCTCAAGATAGCTGAGCAGCGGGTCTATTGCATTGTTTAACGCGCTTGTAAACTTGACCGCTTCGAAATCCAACAAAGTCCGATCCCCGCCCATCGCGCCGTGTCGCATCTGGGATATCGGTGATTTGTAATGCCCAATCATTTTGGGGAAGATATGGCCCGCTTCGCGCGCCAGGTTAGCTGCGGTGCGCGGGCCATGATCACCACGCTCGCCATAGACGCTGGTTTTATTGAGGCTCGCGATGGTTTTGTTGAACTCCGTACCCGGGCCGCTTTCGGTAAATCGGCCCTTATTCCAGGCCTCATAGGCGTACTTGTAGTACTTGTCGTGTGGATAGGACAGGCTCACGCTCTCAGGATGAAGTTTCCCATGGGCATACAGGAGTGCTTGAGTCAGCAACTGCTGTGGCACGTCATAGTCGGTGCCGACCGATTTGCACAGCCAGCCGGCCCGGGCCGCGGACGTGTCGACGCCCCGCACCAGGTCATCCAGCAACGACGGCCCGCCCGGATCAAAGCCCTTGTCCGCCAAAGCGATGCTAATCCGCATGGCGTCGCAAAACGCTTTTTTACGCAGCGGTATATCAACATCTTCCAAGACAGCCTCTTTGCTAGGCGGTGTATCGATGCCTTCCCAGACAATCTCTTTGCTTCGCGGTTTATCGACGCCTTCCAAATGGCACAACACCTCCATGCCGGCGCCTGTGGCTGCGAGCACCCGGTGCAACGCGGCCAACTGCGCGCGTAGTGGCGCCGGCGGCCGGCGTGGAGCCATCTGTGCGGCGTCCAAAAGCGCTGCGACCTGCTGCCTACCGCCTGGGCAGACCGAATGCAGCGCGGTTGCCAGGATGAGCTGGGGTTCATAGCGGTAGCGCGCATCTTTCTGCTGAGGTACAGCCTCGAACACACGCTGCGCAAGCGCTTCTGAACCACGGCCAAACATGCGTATGACATTTGCTCGACAGACATCGGCATCAACCCATGCCCGCGTGGTTTCCGGCGCTTGAGGCTGGTCTTCCGATAAATTAGACGTTTCGCTCAATGCAGCCATGGAGGCTGCCATATTAGGCTTTTCGCTCAATGCAGCCATGGAGGCCGCCACTTTACTGTCGACGACAGGCATCGGTCGACCGGCCGATGCCTCGGTTTGAACCGGAGGTAAGGCAACGCGCCGCGGCGGCCCGCGTACGTCGGGCGGAGTGAGACCGCCGACATTGGACCGCGACCAAGCCACCGGCGACGTGGAGAAAGAACTGCTGCTCATCGCGCCGATCTTTTGAGCACGCCGTTTGAGCTTGCCGAGCGGGCTTTCATCGGGGGCCGGCTGCGTTGCGGCCGCGGACGGCTCCGCCTCTTGAGTGCCCCCGGCACTTTGCGTGGTTGGCGCAGACGCGCGCAAACGAATACTGTTCGGTAACCATGCCATGTTATGTCGCTCTTCGGATATCACCCTTCGGAACGGAGATAGTGCGCGGCGCAAAACCAAGGGCCAGACCGCAATCTCCAACAAACAGATTCCAGCAGGTTCTCATATATACGGCGCCTAGTTTGTCAGGAGAAACCCTTCATTGGCACATTCATTTCTTTATCGAAACCTTTTATTTCGTCAATCCATATGGCGTTTTACACTACATTATGGCTGATATTAACTATCAAAAACATCACCCCGCACTCATTATGATATTAACTTATTGCTCGAAATGCACGAATAGTTGACACTTAGCGCGCGACTGATAAAAGCCATATCATCCGATTAACCAATTACAAACCATACAAAATTGTAATATATTTATATCCTTTAAATTCAAATAGATACGATTTACATTGCATTTAAATGTAATATTTACACATGGGATTAAAAATAAAATCTAGCAATCTCAATGCGAGGCTTTCATCGCACATCGTCAATACTCAAATTAGTTCAATAAATAATAAATATTTTTTTCGATACGCGTATCCTCCGTTACGGTAAATTACTCCTAACGCCAATATTATTTTGGGGCCAGGAAAACATTCTCAACATTATATTAGGGACAGTTGGAATCACTGCATTGGCATGAATAACTCCTTGCCGGCGGTGATATTCCGTATATGAACTTGAGTGACAAAGGGCATTTCATGCTGGTAGCCGTGTTAACAAACAATAGTGCGCTGTTGGAGACGGTCAAGATGTTTTCCCAACTGTCGGACTCCGACTCGATCGTCCATTTCCGGACCATGGTCGATCTGATTCGCCACCTGATATCGCGCACAGCGGTCGACGCGGTCATCGTCGACGCCGATGCGGATCCTAGCCTGGGTACGCTCGGCTTACTGTCGTCATGGCGCTCATCTCATTCGCGCAGCGACTTCACGGTGGTCGTCATCGGCCATTTCATCCAAGAGCACACCATGTCGCGAGCCTTCGAGATGGGCGCGGACGACATCGTAGTGGGGCCGGTGAACGTTGTCGAACTCTATACAAGGGTGACACGGTGCGTGCAAGCCTTGCGCAGCATCCCGGCCGAAGCAGCCGAAATAGAAATCGGCGATTACTGCCTGCAACAACGCTCTTTGCAAATCACTTACCGGGGCGAGCCGATCCGCTTAACTGCGCGTGAATTCGCGATCTGTTGGTTGTTTTTTTCAAGTCCGGGCACGCTACTCACCCGCGCACGGATCGCGGTCGAAATTTGGGGGGCGGCGGCCGATCAGGTGGGCCGCACACTGGAGCAGCACATCTATAAGTTGCGACGAAAATTACATCTCGATGGCCGTGGCGGCATCGAAATCGAAGCGGTTTATTCGTCGGGCTATCGGCTGCATGAGGTGAGCAACACCAGCCCAGGCACTGAGCACGCCACACACACTCCCGGCTAAAGCACCGTAGGCGATCGATGCGTTTTAGCCATTTTCGTTTATAGCGTAGTGAGTTCGCGGCATCATCAACACGGGTCGGGCAAATCCCTTATGATAAAAATTCACTCTCACGGAGCAAGCCATCATGCCGGTTAGCGGAGCTTCATCAGCAGGAAAAACGCCCGCCTCATCCCCAGCGGAAGACCCCTCGAGCAGCGATTCAGGCGGCGATTCGGGCGACGCCAGTAGTAGCGATGTGAATCAGGCGCTTAACCAAATGATTGGTTCAATGGGCCAGCAGATCCTCTCTTCAGGGCAACAAAACTATAACACCATCAAGGCGAACAGCGACGACGACGACTCCTGAGAGGCATCAGGTAGCCGAGCCGTCTGCCTCGGCTTGCGATACCCTTACGGTTATCGACTTGACACGTCATCAGCATGGATCAGCCGTGGCGTAACCAAGAAGAGCGTCTCCGATTTCTCCTTTTGCTTGCTCTTATAGGTGAACAACTTCCCAATCCAGGGGATCGACGATAAACCTGGAATACCGGTAGTCAGATTGGTGTCCTGGTGCACCACATAACCGGCAATCAACAGACTTTGCCCTTCTTGTATCAACGCCTGAGTATCGATCGTACTGTTCGAGATCACCGGCAACGTGCCCACCAATTGACTGGTAATTTGCCCGTCCTCGATATGCACGTTCAGGCGAATGTGCGTGGTGTCGCCGTCCTTCACAATCGTGGGCAGCACGCGCAGCGAAACACCGGCCGAAATACTATATAACTGCGCCGATTCATAGCCTGCCACCGGCACGTAGAACGTCTGCTTGTTATCCATGACGGCTTCCACATTATCGAGCGTGGCAACCTTGGGGCTTGAATTGATGGTCGCTTGATTGGTCTGTTCCAGAGCACTAATGCTCGACATCAAATATTTCGCGGAGCCGCCGATCACGGCCGTAAAAACGCCTCCGGTCGGGTCCGAGAGCACTGCGCCCGTAGTCGCCGCAGTGGTCGGGTTGGTAAAGCCCTGCGGATTCAGTGAGCCGGGGTTGCCGAGTTGGTTGTTCGAGCCAGTACCGGTTTCCAGATCGACGTGACTGCCGTGCAAGCGCCAATCTATGCCAAGTTGCTCAAGTGCACTGTCGGTAATTTCAATAATGGTAGCGTCGATCTCCAACACTTCCGGGCGCGTATCGAGGGAGTCGATCAAGGAAGAAAACGCCGCCATGCCGTCGGGCTGCCCGCGGATCAAAATCGAATTGGTGCGAGCATCGGCCTGGATCACCGGCATATTGGCCGGAACGAAACGGGAGCGCGGCGCAGCGTTGGCAGAATCGCCCGAACTGGCGTTGCTATTGCTTGCTGAGTCCACACCATGAGCTGCCGGCGGTAACGGCGGGTTGCTCTGTGCCGGCGGCGGCGCCGCGCCACCCATCAAACCTTGCATACCGGTGGTCCAGCCGCCACTGCTAGGCAGCGGCGGCGTGGAAGAGCCCTGCCCCCCCGCTGAGCTACCGTCAGTCCCGGCCACGCTGCGCAGCTTGTGCTCGTCTGTTTGCGGCACCGTCTGGGCATCGCTCTTCTGTTGATTGCTTGGATCATAAAGACTGCGAAGTATAGTGGCTACACCCTTGATGGTTACCGATTCGCCGTCGACCGTCATGACTCGGTCGTTAGCCGAGGCATAGCGCAAGGGGAAAACATGCACTGCCTGCCCGCCCACTTCGGCCTGATGACTCTGATCCACCAAGTGCGCGACATCCGAGACGAGGTCAACATAGCGCGGCGGGCCCGACACCACAGTGGTGTTCGCCACGTCGTCATAGCGCAGAGGAAAGTGTCTGTCCACCACATCCAGACTGCTCAGCGATGCGCGTAAGTCGGCGTTGGTGGCGGAGCTAAGGCCGATGGTGGCACTGGTCAATTCGTTGGCGCCGTAAATGCGCAACACTGCTCCGTCGAAATAATAAACAAAGCCAAACGAACTGGCCATCTGATCCAGCATGCCTTGCGGAGAGATCTGAAAATGGCCCGATACACTGCCTTCCACCTGGGGGGAAATCCAGGTCGGCAAAGAGGAGCTGGCGCTGATATCGCGCAATACGTCCTTCAGATCTTTATGGTCGGCCACATAGTCGATTCTATGAACATGCCACGGGATTGGCGCGGCGCAAACCGAACCCGCGGCGCTGGTCAGCGCCCCCGCAAGCAGACAACGCAACGCAACGTTCGCGGCAAGCCTGCGTTTTGAAAAACCAGAGGCGACTATAAATCTTGTATTTTTAGCCATTGAGGGTCTCGGAAGGCGATTCGTCGAACTGCTTGCGATAACTTTTGACCAGCGTCGAGCGGCTATTCAGGCCCCAGCGATGCGCGGTGTCCAGCACGGTCGCGGCACTATGCACATCGGTCTGCAGTTCGTCGTGTATGCCTTGCAAACGCAACTGCCGGATAAGAGCGCCGGGAGAAATGCCCAACGAGTGTTTGAACATCATTTGCAGAGAACGTTCCGTGACGTAAATATGTGCCGCGACTTCGCGGGTACTTAAGCCGTAGTCCGAAATATGTTCCACCATATAGCGATACGCACGTCGATACTTTGCCGGAAGACGTGCAGCGATATCGTCGAGCACTTCGGCTCCAGCAACTGTGCGCGATGCTTGAGCCGGCAGTGTCAGGGTTTCCAGACGCAGGCAAAGCAGCGCTTCCTGGGAATAAGTGGTGTACAACTGCAAGGCGCTTTGCATTTGACCGCGATGCGCGGCAACTTTGGCCCGAGCATAAAGAAGATCGAGGTTCCAACGCCGCGCCACGCCGTCGATGTCCCGTTTCGAAATCGTTTCGAGTATCCGCTCGGCCGCCGGAGCAAAGCCGCCACTGAGCGCCGCCAATACTGCGTCTACCTTGGCCTGCACCGGTATCGACCGGCCCGGCCATAACGCGCGCTGGGCAATAATCGATGACAGCGGTCCCACCGATTCCGACTCGCCTTGCGCAACCGCATACAGGTAACGTAGATAATTGAAGTGATTGGCGATCAGACTGATCTGAGCACCATCATTTTTGGCCCAATCCGGCAAAATGGGAGGAGGTGCGGCGCCGGCCGAGGTCATCCCGGTTTCACGACCGGAATGCCAAAATGCATGGTCGGTCAGCGAACCCGAACAGCATATTTCGCCGCGCACAGAGCAATCGGCGGCCAATAGCGCTACCGTTTGGCTCCACAAAGGATCGTCGGCCTCACCGGCCAACTCCACGGCTTGCTGCACCAGTTCGGTGGCGCTGCGCTGCTGTCCGAGCAAATGATGCACGATAGCCATGCCGATCGAGCCCTCAATCATTTCCTCGCGGGTCGCGCCGTCATCGCGCGCCATGCGGGTAAAGCAACTATGCGCGGTACCGTAACGAGCGCGCTTTAATGCTTGCCAACCGGCGTTGCGGCAGGACATGACGCGCAACTGCTGGTCATTGCGGCAGGCCTTTTGAGCACGGCGATAGCTGTGTTCGGCCTCTTCGTCGTTGTCAAGCAAGGAAAGCACATCGGACATGGCCAATAGCCGGCTATCGTCGCCTGGAATCAGTTGCCGGTCACCGCGGTCGGAAACCTCCGCGACGATTTCGTAGGCATGTGCCAAATCGCCATCCAGCAGAGCAGCCGCATAGCGCGGCAGCATAGCTTTCGACGCAATACCCGTAACTAACGCAAAGTAAATTTTGATAACCATGATATGTCCCACTCAAAGGTAGCAGCAGCGAATACAGGCGAAGCGCGAACGCCTATAGGGCAGAGTCCGCGTAACAATGGACCACCTCAAGAGTAATTGCCCAACAGACTAGACAATCTCAAGAATGCGGTGTGCAATCCTCAAGATTTATCTACCAGGAGCTGTTGACCGAGCGGTCAGTGCGATGGGGTAACGGTTGGCGGGGATTGCGGAGATGCTGTAGCGGCTGGCGTTTTTTGTGTAAAGCCGGAAATAACCGAACCAAAGCCGCTGAAATGCAACGCTTCACGTACTTGCGTGGAGATGGCCGACGTCAGAAAGACCAATAGCAGGACTCCGATGATGCCGCGTATCGGCTGACTTAGCGAGCTTGGTTCAAGTTTATCGGCCGCACGCGCGATGATACCGAGGCCGAGATCGACCAACACCAGCACCAACACCACCGGCGCACAGAGCTTGATCGCGATGGTCATCACGGCCTCGCCCTGATGTATCATGAAATCCGCAGCGGCCGCGTTGACATCGGGTAGTGTCGTCGCAAGCGGCCACCAACGGTACGAATCGAATAATGCCCCCAGAAGCACCGTCAGGCCGCCGGAAACAAAGAATAAGGTCACTGTCAATTGCAGCAGAATATTCGACACCGGCGTATTCTGCTCGCCTTGCTGCGGATTGGTCATCTGTACATTATTGAAGCCGGCGATGTTATCCACCAAGGCGCCAACCGTCTGCGCGGTCCAGAAGATGGTCGAGGCTGCATAGCCGATCACCAATCCCAGGAACGCCTCTTTGCCGGTCAGGAACAGCAAATGGACAGTGTCCATGTTATCGAATTGATCCGGCGACTGCGCCGCGACAATAAACCCGGTCATGACATAGACAACTCCCGCACGTGCGGTCCCCGGCAACACCTCCGAACTGGTTGCGGGCAGCACCAGGAACATCACCATCGGCCGGATGCTGGACATAAAGATCATATACATGATGCCCTGCACATTGGCATGCAGCCCACCTAAGGCCTGCCACAGCGGAGAGACGTCTAACATGGATCACCTGACTGATCGGCTTGCTCGGCAAGCCGCTTACGATGCTGCCGCCCGGCCGACGTTTCGGCTGAATCGTCGTCGGCCACAATTTCCGCTGCAACTTGCAGCGCGCTATCGAGCTTGCCGCGCATGTCGCGGCAGGACTCCAGCGAGGTTTCGCCGCGCGCAACCTCCGTCCTGGCCCGGCTCACCACCGCCTCTTGTGCATCGACCGCCGCGCGCGCCTGTTGACAAGCTGCATCGCGGGCGTTCACCTGCTCAATCAAGGTCCGCCGAAAACTATCGTGCGCCAAGTAGTGTTGCGGCGAAAAACCGCCTGGCTGACTCAACATCTCCGCCACTTCCGAGGCGCAGTCTTGAGCCCGCCCCTTGGCTTGTTGAAGCTGCGCTTGCGCCTCTGCCTGCGCATCCTCGCAGAGTTTACGTTGCGCGATGCATGCCGCCAAAGCACGCTGCGACTTTTTCAGTGCGCGCTCCTTCAAGCCGATAATGGTGCTCCAAGCACGCAACTGGCGATTCATGATGCACCAAAATTGCTGACGATCTCGGCGGTCTCGTCGGCATGAGTAGCTTCATGTGTTTTCTGACTCAGAAATGACTCGAGCCAGTCGTGATGTTCAATCGCTTCATCTGTCAGCGGATCGTTACCGGCCTGATACTCACCAACTTGCAGCAGCGTTTCGACATCCGCATAACGCGCCATTAATTGGCGCATGCGCGATGCCCCGTCGCGATGTGCCTCTGTTACCACCAGCGGCATGACACGGCTCAAGCTATTCAGAATGTCGATGGCCGGATAACGGTTGCGCGCGGCAATTTCACGCGAGAGTATCAAATGCCCGTCAAGAATACCGCGCACTTCTTCTGTGACCGGGTCGCTTCCGCTGTCATCCTCCGCCAGCACCGTATACAGTGCGGTAATCGAGCCGGTATCGCTGGTGCCGGCCCTTTCAAGCAAACGCGGCAGTTCGGCGAACACCGACGGCGGAAAACCCCGCCGCGTCGGCGGTTCGCCCGCAGCCAAACCGATTTCACGCTGAGCGCGCGCAAAACGCGTGAGCGAATCCATCATCAGCAAAACCTTCAGCCCGAGATCGCGAAAATATTCCGCTACGGCCGTACCGACATAAGCGGCTTTGGCACGTTCGATCGCCGAGCGATCGGATGTGGCACAGACGACGACCGTACGCAGCATGCCGGCTTCGCCCAGGGTCAACTCGATAAATTCTCGAACCTCACGGCCACGCTCGCCAATCAGCACGATCACATTGACGTCGCAGTTGGTGCCGCGCGCCAACATGCCAAGCAAGGTACTTTTGCCCACACCCGCTGCCGCAAAAATGCCCAGGCGCTGCCCTTCCCCCAAGGTCATCAGGCCATCGATTGCACGGATACCTGTTTGCAGCGGGATGTCGATGAGTTTGCGCCGCATCGGATCCGGTGCATTGGCGTAGACCGATGCCTGGGATTCGATTTCAAGCGGACCGGCGCCGTCGATTGGGTCACCCAGACCATCGATCACGCGCCCGAGCAGACCTGGACCGACACCGATCGACAGCGGTTTGCCACTGCCATAGACGCGCGTCGTGCGCGATAAGCCGACTGTACTGCCAAACGGCGCGAGCAAAGCAAACTGCCGATTAAAGCCGACCACTTCGGCGCGCTGCAAGCGCACTCCACTAGGATCGCGCAATTCACAGACTTCACCCAGTGAGGTATCGAGCCCGCCTACGCGCAGCAGTGTGCCCGACACTTCGACCACCTTACCGACCTGCCGACGGGCCTGCACGCCGTCCAACGCGGCTTCGAGCCGATCGATGAATTGTTCCGGGGCATTCATGAGGTCGGCTCAAAATAAGGTGTTGTGGGAGCCTCATCGGCAGACTCCTCAGGCCACGCAGCCCCGCTGCTTGGCGACGCATCGGTGTCTTGCGAGGTATTCAGCAAGGCGCGCCGCAAGGCCGCGAATTGCGCGTTCAAACCGGCATCGAGCACGCCGTAGTCCCATTCGCACAAACAACTGCCTACGCCGGCCGAGGCGTCAACCAGGACGTCAAAGCCGCCCTCCCAGCCTGCCTCCGCGGCAATTTTCTCAAGCATGAGCCGAGCTTGCATTTGATCTTCCGGATGCACGGTCAAACTCACATACGACTCGCCGTCGATGACCCGTGCCAGCGTTACGCCAACTCGCGCCAACAATGCCGCGCGATCGGTTTCCAGTACCACTTGCTCGACGGCCTTCATGACTACGCGCACCAGCCTCTGCTCCGACAGACGAGCACTCTCTCGCTCAGAGCGCACACGCTGTTGCATCGTGTCGTGGATGTCCTCCGTACCGCGCCGCAAACCAGCGGCATAACCGAGCCGTCCGCTGTTGTCGTATTTTTCCTTGGCCTCGCTCAAGAGCGTCTCGGCTTGCGCATTGGCATCCAAGGTAATCGACTCCGCCAGCACATGCGCCGCAGCAATCATGGCCGCGGCATCATTACGAGCCTCGGTCAACGTACTATCGATGTCCAGCACCTTGAACACCTCATCGCGGCGCAAGACATCCTGATCGAAGCCTATCGCGCGGTCATCCAATTCATTGCGATCGATCCAAATTACCATGTGAGCTCCGGGATCAAGGCAGTCACGCTGGAAAGAAAACGCAGGGTCTCCGCATTAGGCTCGGTCGCATGTAGCGGCACTGTGGTTGGTGTGCCTACGATTTGCAAAACGATCAAGTGCCATACCCCGGGTATATCGATGCTGCCGTCGTGCTGCATTATTTCCAGACCTGCGGCTACCAGTGCTTTCGCATCAAGCGACTCCGGCAAGGCTTGCATGGTTTCGCCATCGGTGACGGCACTTTGCCTCAGTGCCACCAGCGAAGCCTCGCCGATTGCCTCGCGCAACTGCTCAAGCTTTGCGCGGTCAATACAGCGACGCACGGCCGATCGCATGGCATAAAGTCCTCGTACTGCCAGCACGCGGCGCAACATTGTCGGTGGCAACACGCCGAGACGGTTGCCCGTGCGCAGGAAGGCGCCGGCCGGAACCACTTGCGGCATCAGTATTTCCCGCAGCCAGAGCGGGCCGTCGCCCGCAAACGAACCCAGCGAGGGCAATCCGGGCAAAACGCCCAACAACTCACTACCCAATGCGTTCAACCGCGCTTCATAGGCACGCAAATAGCTGCAAAGAGCCTGCATCATCGGTTCAAGCTGTACCGCGTCCCAATCTGGCTGAACCGCAGGTACGATCGACACTTCACTCACAGGGGATTACCCCCGTCCGACGCAGCAGGCGGCGAAACAGGTTTGGTGGCCACCGGGCGCAGTCCGCTGCGCTGCACCAGATCGTCAAACACTACCTTTATCTGGCTACGCCACGTCCAGCCGAAAACACCGCCGATCAGCGCCAACAACATGATGACCGCGACCCACCAGCCGCCACCGCTGCTGTGCGATTTGACGAAATCGACCGGAAGTCCGGGTACCAACGTAACGCTGACATTGTCGTAGGTCAATCCTTCAACACTATGCACCACCAGGTTTTTGATACTCGGCAGTAGTGCAGCAACGTTGGTGTTGGGTCTATATTTAATAAACACTGCGGCCGACGACGGCTTTTCGACTGGCGCAAGCGGATCGTTGTTGGGCAGCACGATCTGCACGCTAGCGTAGGCAACCCCATCGATACGCGACAGCATGCCGGCGAGTTGCTGCGAAACACCATACATAAAGCGCACACGTTCTTCGGTCGGAGTCGAAATCAAGCCGTCTTTTTTGAACATGTCGCCCAAATTGACATAAGCATCGCGCGGCAAACCATGCGCATGCAAGACCTGAATCGCTTCGGCGAAGTCCCCGCCGGGAATCGATACAGACCAAGTCTTGCCGGCGTCGGGCGTACTTTTATCCGGGTCGAGACCGGCTTCAAGCAACACCGCCACCATATCGTCGGCATCGCCCTCGGAAAGTTGAGCGTAGAGCTGCTTGCCGCATCCCGCGAGCATCAGCGTGGTGATCAGCACGACCACCAGCATCATCCACCGGCTTACACGGCGTTGCATATTAGGAGTTCTTCATCAAATTCTGTACCGCGCCCTTGCCACCCTGAGCAAAACCCATACCGAGTTGCTCCGTGGTCATCATCTGAGTCATGCGAAATTGCAGTTTGATCGATGCGGCGGTGTACTCCTGGGGACTCATGGTCGCTGAATTCGCCTGCAGTTTATCGACTTCCGCTTGAATGTCTTGCATCTCGTGATCTTGCGACGCAACGGCGTGTCCAAACTCCGCCTGGCCGCGACTATGCTGCATCCCGGCGGTGTTGCCGGCAGGACTGGTTTTCGCGGCGTCCATCATGGCGCGAAACTGCTCGGTCGCCTGAGCCGGCGCCGGCGCGGTTGGCATACTGGGCGCGGCGGCCGGGGCGGCGGCGCTCGATTGACCTGCTGCTTCTACTGCTTTAAGCGAGGTGATAGCTGCACTTTCGACGATCATGGCATCAGGCTCTCAGAAAATGGCTAGGCGCGAAATCCACCAGGCCGGGGTTAACTTCCGTGGATTCAAGCTGCCGTGGCTCGGGTTTGACCCCCATCAACAGATTGACCAGCAAAACGGATTCCTCATCTTCGTCGCGAGCCACGACTTCGTTGGCATAGATACGCCAACTCGGATCTCTCAATGAGCTCAGACAGATCGCCAGCAAGGCGCTCACATAAGCGCCAAAAGGCTTCTGCATGGGTTGACATTCAAGTGTGCGCAACATCTTTGCAGCGGACGAGAACTCTTTACGGGCGATTAGCAACCAGGCATCGTAAATTTGCAACTCACGAAAGCGCGGTCGCATGATTTGAAGTGCCGTCAGCAAGCGTTGAGCATCATCTAGATAGCCTTTATTTACACCCGCGATAAATAACACGATCAAGGATGAAATCAACTTGTCCGAGCAAACAGTAAAATCCAAAATAACACCTCTTTGAGCTTCGCCAACGCCGTTACGCCAACGACCGGCCAATATGCGGCAACGCGCAACGGCATATATTTCCAATCGACAGGGCTCACCCTACTCGTCGACCTGCCCCAAGCAGCCCATCGATGCGAAACCGTATGCCAAGGGGCGAAATTGACGGCCCGACTTCGCCCAAGGCGAGATCTCTTCGCAGCGGACGTGCAGATGCTCGGGTCGGCGCGGCACTATCAAGCCTTTCTTAGTAAACAAGCAGACATACACGCGGGCATGCAAGCGCGTTGAGGCAAATCGGGCATGGCTGATGACAAGACTGAAGCGCCCACAGACAAAAAACTGGAGGATGCGCGGCGCGATGGCGAAATGCCCAAGAGTACGGATCTGGCGATCGGCGCGCTGCTCATGGCCTGCGCGTTCACGTTCTCAGTGGCCGGACCAGGTATGGGAGAACATCTGCGTGTCTTGATGAAAATCGGCCTGGATGTCGGTCGGGCGAGTTCCGCCGATTTCGACGCACGCGCAGCCATGATAGAGATCGTGACGCAGGTCGGGTTTTTGTTATTGCCGGTATTTGCCGTAGCGATGCTGGTTCCAGCGCTAGCGCTTATTTTACAAATCGGCATCAATATTTCGTTCAAGCCGGTTGAACTCAAACTGACTGCAATCAGCCCTGCGGCAGGTATCAAGAAGATTTTTTCGGTTCGTTCCTTGATCGACCTGGCGAAAATGGTGGTCAAGGCCGGTGTTTTGATCCTGGTGTTGTACAAGGTGACGCTTGGCCTGCTGCCGCTGGTCGCGGGGGTCGTGTATGAAACCGTGCCTGACGTGATCAAAATTTCCTGGCTGGTCGTCTGGCATTTTTTAGCCATTGCCGGGTTGGCTTATTTCATCTTGGGCTCAGTTGATTTCGGCATACAGCGTTGGCTGTTTATGCGCGACCACCGGATGAGCAAGGACGAAATCAAGCGCGAAGGCAAGGAGTCGGAAGGCGACCCGGAAATCAAGAACAAGCGTAAAGAGATTGCCCGTAGCGATGCCAATGCCGCGCCCAAGCCAAGTATTACCGGGGCCACGGCTATCGTGGTGAACCCGACTCACTACGCTGTGGCGCTGCGCTATGACCCGCTGGAGTATGGCCTACCGCGCGTGATTGCCAAGGCCGTCGATGCACAGGCATTGGAGATCCGCCGCGCAGCCGAACAAATCGGCATACCGATTTTTACTAGCCCGGCCTTGGCGCGCTCACTCTACTTGGTGCCGCTAAACGAAGCGATTCCCGATGCTTTGTTTGAAAGTGTTGCCGAAGTATTGACCTGGGTCAGCCGGCTCGGCGCCCCGAACTAGGCCTGAGCACCGCAGCTTCCACCAGGATAAAAATGATGAAGCTCAAAATTATGAAGCTCAATCTGTCCGATTATTCGGGTGAAGTCAGTATTGCAGCACTCGTGGTCGCGGTGGTCGCGCTGATGATACTGCCGTTACCGACCTGGCTGATCGATATTTTACTTTCAGTCAACATCACCCTCAGTGTCGTTCTGCTGACGGCGACCATGTATATCCCAAGAGCCACGACACTGTCATCCTTTCCGTCGCTGTTGCTGTTCACCACGCTATTTCGCTTATCGCTGAACATCGCTTCAACCAAATCGATCTTGTTGCATGCCGATGCAGGCCATATTATCGAAAGTTTCGGTGAACTCGTGGTCGGCGGCAACCTGGTGGTCGGCCTGGTGGTGTTTATGATTATCACCACGGTGCAATTTATCGTGATAGCGAAAGGTTCCGAACGCGTTGCCGAAGTCGGTGCACGTTTCACCCTGGATGCCATGCCCGGCAAACAAATGAGTATCGACGCCGATGTACGGGCCGGCAGCCTGACGCCTGAAGAAGCACGGACTAAGCGCGCCAATTTGTCGACCGAGAGCCAGTTGCACGGCGGCATGGATGGCGCGATGAAATTCGTCAAAGGGGATGCCATCGCCGGGTTGATCATCACGATGATCAATATTTTTGCCGGGATCATTGTCGGCATCAACTATCACGGCATGACAGCCGGCGAAGCGGCCGCGCGCTTCTCGGTGCTATCCGTCGGCGATGCGATGGTGTCGCAGATCCCCTCGTTGCTCATCTCGGTCGCAGCCGGGATCATGATCACGCGGGTCTCCAACGAGCACGACAAACCACGCTCCTTGGGGACGGAAATAGCGGCTCAGTTGAGCACCAGTTCGCGCGCGCTGATCACCGCCGGCGTGCTGTTGTGCGGCTTCGCCGCGGTGCCGGGTTTCCCGACCGTGATTTTCTTGATCATTGCCTCGTGCCTATTTTTGGGGGCTCAGGTGATTTGGCGTAAAGCAAAAAAAGACACCAAGATCAAGGAAGAGGCGCTGCCGTCGCTACAACGAGAAGGCATCAAGTCCGCTATAAATAGCATCCTCTCGGGTGCGCCGGCATTCGCGGCGCCAATGGCTGTCAAATTGTCAGCAGAACTAGCGCCCAAACTCGATCCGCAGCGGCTCAATGCCGTATTCGAAAAGGGGCGGCAAACCGTGGTCGAAGAACTTGGCCTGCCCTTTCCTGGGATCGTTTTTTGGGCCAGCGAAACCCTCAAAGGCTTGTCATATGAGGTCCTGATCCACGATGTGCCGTCCGAGCCCGAAAAATTCGGCGCAGCCACCGAGATAACCTTGCCATCGACCGGCGAACCCGATCTGGAAGCGCTGATCGGCGCCAATGTGATCCGCGTCTTGCGCCGCGATGCGCGGCTCTTCGTGGGCGTGCAGGAAACTCAGTGGATTTTGGAACGCGTCACGCTCGATTACCCGGGCCTGGTTGCCGAAGTGCAGAAAGCGCTACCCGTGCAGCGAATCGCGGAGGTCTTACGCCGCCTGCTCGAAGAGCAGATCCCGATTCGCGACATTCGCACCATTCTCGAAAGTATGGTGGCATGGGGTCCCAAGGAAAAGGATCTGATTATGCTGACGGAGTACGTGCGCGCCGACCTGGGCCGCATGATCGGACACCGCGCCTCGGCCGGCTTGCGCAAAATGCCGGCGATCGTGCTCGATCAGGAATTGGAGCAGACCATCCGGCAGGCCATCAAACCGACTCCGGCCGGCAATTTCCTGACATTGGAGCCGCGTCAGGTCGAACTGATCATTCAAAGCCTGGAACGAATGGCTACGGCCGAGCCGCCGGCCAATCTGGCCGTCGTCACAGCGGTCGATATCCGCCGCTATTTCCGCCGCATGATCGAAAAACGCATGAACTGGTTGAACGTCTATTCGTTTCAAGAACTTAACGGCGAGATCGACCTGCAGTTGTTCGGCAGCCTCTCGCTCTAAACTCAACGACTCGGAGTGAGCAATGTCCGATAGCACCACGCGCTTGCGTTATCTAAACATCTTGCCGCAACCCGCGCCGCCGACGGCAACGACGGCTGCCCCGGCGCCCGACAAAAGTGCCGGCGGTGCGGACAGCAGCGCTCGCTTTCGACGCTTGCTGGCCACCCAGAAAGCCTTGCGCCAAGCGGGAGACGATCAAATCGACGCCGACGCCGAGACTGAAATTGGGGCCCATGGTGTTAAGGCGGTTGAGATCGAGGGTGAGGTCGATCCTGAAACATTGCTACAGCTAGCGCCCAACGAACTGCCCCCACCCCATACACCACCAAAGTTTGCGCCGCCCCGGCAGCCGCTTTCATTTACTGGCAACGCCGCCCGGACGGCCTCCACGCCCAGCAAAGCCGCACCACAAGATTTGGTGGAGTCCTTGACGCAGAAGGTCAGCGAATTTTGCAACGCCGCGAGCGGCGCAGCGCAGAAAGATTGGATGATGACGATACGACTCGATCCCAAAATGATTGCCGACACCACGCTGCACCTCTCTATTTCGGGACTGAGCTTGTCGCTTCGCTTTCAAAGTCCGAACTCCGGTTCGCGCGCTTTACTGTGTGGTAATAGCGATGCGCTGGTCACGCGGCTAGAAACGCGCGTAAACCGGAAAGTCACCCTGGACGTGGTGGCGTAATGCACGCCCGCAGGCAAACCGAATCAACATTTAAAAGCCATGTTCGACGAACTACGTGATCGTTTAACGCATTTCGCCCCCCCCATCGCCGCTTTTTCCAGGGCGCTTTGCGCCGTCACGCAAGCAAGCGACATGCCTTTCTTCCTGCCGTTTGCGCAGCCTTCGCAGATGATCGAGGCCGCGCGAACTTCCGGCATGGCAGGCCGTCCCGCGCGCTTCAAATTCGCCTCCGAATACGGTGAGATCTCGGCCGTGGTCGATATCCGCCCTTTTCCGGCGCTCGAAAGTATCGCGCTCGATCCGGACCCCAAGCTGCGCATCGCACTCGCCAATCTCTGGCTGAATGCAACGCTCGCGCCAACGCGTGCGGCTGGGCTCGAAAATTTGCACATCACTGATTTGACGCCCCTGGATACAGATGCTCAAGCGCATGGCACAGGTCTGCCGATTGCATGGGGCGAGGACGAGTCTCCGTTGGACTGCGTCATCACCGCCCTGCCGACCGCACTGGTCGAGGTATTCGCACAACAAACTCAGGACTCCCTACCGGTCGAGCGTTACGCTCGCTTCGGCAAAGTAAGGGCCACCGGGCGTCTGCTGCTTGCCGCACGTACCTGCCGTCTGAGTCTGCTGTCGTCATTGCAACTTGGCGACGTGCTGCTGGGTTGGAATGTACCTCAACCCTACCATCCCGGCGATGCCCTTGAGGGTGTGCAGATCAGTTGGGGCACGACGCGCGGCACGTGCCTTGTGGCCACGGCCACAATAGAGGGCCACCAAATTATCATCACTCACGGGCCCATCATGTCAAACGAAGAAATCGATCATCAGTTCACCGAGCAAGAACCGGAATCGGAGTCGCATCAGGATCAGGATCAGGAGGAGCAAGACAACGCTCAAGATCTGGCCGAGTTGGAAGATATCGAGTTACCGGTACAACTGGAACTCAACACACTGGACTTGTCGCTGAGCACCTTGGCGACATTGCAGCCTGGCTACCTGCTGGAACTGCCTATTCCGATCGACGACGCTCAAGTTCGACTGGTGGTACATGGTCGTACGATTGGCAGCGGTCGACTGGTTGTGATCGGCGGCCATCTCGGCTTACAGATTTCACGTATTTCGGCGCGCCATGAACCCAAGTCTTAATTTCGCTTCACTGCTGATCACGCTACTGGCACTTGGCTTACTGCCTTTTATAGCGATGGTAGTGACCTCCTATACCAAGGTCGTTATCGTTTTGGGCCTGCTGCGTAGCGCCCTCGGCACGCAGCAAGTGCCGCCGTCCACGGTGACCAACGGCATCGCGGTGATCGTGACTTGTTTTGTTATGGCCCCGGTGGGCATGCAGGCTTACGACGTGGCGCAACACTCGCAGCAAGATGGCAGTGGCCAAGCGATACAGATGTTCGAAGCGGCACGTGAGCCATTCCGCCAGTTTCTGAAGAAACACACGACCGTGCGCGATACGACTTTCTTCCTGCGTTCCGCCAAGGAAATATGGCCTCCCGCACTGGCCGCTCGCGTGACCGCAGACGATTTGATCATCCTCGCACCGTCGTTTACCGTCACCGAATTGACCTCGGCCTTCAAGATCGGCTTTTTGCTTTACCTGGTATTTATCGTAGTCGATCTCGTCATAGCCAATATCTTGATGGCGCTCGGGCTCTCGCAGGTCAGTCCGACTAATATCGCGATCCCCTTCAAGTTGTTGCTATTTGTCGCCATGGACGGTTGGTCGATGTTGATCCACGGTCTGATTTCCACCTATAAGTAAATGCCATGGACTATGACAATATTGTCAGCCTGACCACCAGCGCATTAACCTTATGCCTGCTGGTTTCCTTGCCGGCGGTAGCGACTGCTGCCCTGTCCGGCCTGCTGATCTCGTTCTTGCAGGCGATCACATCATTGCAGGACAGTAGTATTGCCCAGGTGGCCAAGTTGATTATCGTCACCTCGGTGATACTCTTCAGCGCCCCCTGGGGAGCCTCGGCGGTTCTACAGTTTGGGCAGTCCGTCACCCGGGCAATGTTCCCATGAAAATCAGGCCGAATCAGCATCAAACGAATGCAGCTACCACCACGCACAAAACACCGAGCACGGCGCCAACGCCGCATACCGCAAGTAGCCGCCGGCGCAGTTCCAGCAACGCCGCGCCGCAAGAAGGAAGCGACCTGAAAGAATTGGTCGTCTTGCATCAGAATTTCCAGCGCGCCAAAACTGCTTGGAAACAGCGTAAGGGAGATTCGGACAGTAACGCGAGCGGTCAAAGCGAAGAGTCGATCGAAAATGAAAGTTTTCTGCAAAGCTATACCAGCAATGCCGAAAACTTGAACCTGAAGGTCGGTGGCGATGATGGCCGCCAAGGCAATTCGCAATCGGGGTCCGATTCGGACTCCGACTCGGACGAGCAAGCAAACTCGGACGCAGAAACGCCGACAAGGGTTGATTTGTCGCTGAAAGCACAACATGCCCTACGGCCGGGGGCGGCGAGTGCCGGTATGCGGGCCGATGCCGCCTGGGCCGAAGCCGAGCTGTGCAAACTTGCGGCACAGAGTCCGCAACACGCGCACGCGGCTTCGCGCCAAACGCGTGTCAATGACGTGAGCCAGATGTATCTAAACGATTGTGCAAAACACGGCGTAACCCCGAAGCGGCGCAAGGTAAGCGAGGTACGCGAGGACTTGATCGTAGATTTTAAGCAGCAAACGCCGGAGGCGGTAAAGAAGCTGGCGGCAATGGTACTGACGATTGCCGATCAGAACTACAACCTACTTTTGCCGATATTGCGCTTGAACCTGTTTCTACCTCGGCTACCCACGCAGTATGGGTCCCCCATCGCACGCTCACGATCGCTATCAAGAAGTAATTCGCTAAGGAAACTTCGCAAATGAAAAAGCAAATTCGTGTTTTAACAGGTATGCACGCAGGTGCGCGACTAGAGTTAACTTCAGGCATTTTACATATCGGCCCAGAATCGGATGCCGATATACAGATTAGCGACTGGACCGACGCAGCGATGGTACTTGACTATAGAGATGACGGCGTGATTACGTTGGGCGCGGCAGGCGCCGGCCACACCGCGTCCCAGCTTTATGATTTGATTCCCCGGCGCTGCAACGACATCGTACTGTGTATCGGCCCGTCGGATGAAATCTGGCCGACGGATCTCGATTTGCTGCAACGTATGCTCACCCCGCCCCAGGATGTCAGCCTGCCGCAGGCCGACTATGCCGAAGCGCGTTCACGCGCCAGCGTGATCCGTTGGAGTATCTACGCCGTCGTGACCGCCGTGCTCGGCGGTACGGCGATTCTTGCAGTGTCGAGCCAGACGCCGAGTGGCCCACCGCCGAACTCCCCGGCAGGCCGGTGGCTGACGACGGACAGAATTGTCGCGCAACTGAAACTGCCCGATCTACATACCAGCCATCAAGGCGATCATATTCTTGTCGCCGGAATTGTGCCCACGGCAAACGACGCCTACGCCACCACACAAGCGCTGGGCCGAGTGCCGGGCGCCGCTGTCGAGACGCAGATTGCGGCAGCGGAGACCATCGTGGACGATCTCCAATCCTCTTTGGGAGAGCCTGGCTTGGCGGTGAGTTACCTCGGCGACGGAGGTTTTCGTATAGCCGGTATAACGAACAACACCGCCCATGTACAAAGCACAGCGGAACGCGTACGCAGCGACTACGGCACGGCAATAAAACGCCTGGTCTTTGATTTAAAAGAACATGGCACAACCATGGCCAACGTCAGTTCGATACTGACCGACGGGTCTATTCAATATATCGAGCTAGCGGATGGAACCAAAAATTTTGCTACGGTAAATCAACCTGACCCGGTCGTACCGCCCGACGCGTCAGCAGTACCGGCCAATCCAACAGATTCCGAGGGACACGTGAATGTACCAGGCAATTAATCCGTCATCGATAGAGACGTTGGAGCATATCGTTAGCATCATGGCGGAAAAAAAACACGATGCACGCATTGCCGAATTAACCGCCGATCTCAAACTCGCAGCTGACGAGGTGGTGCGTGCCGCACGTAGCGAAGAAGATCATCGAACGCGGTCGGCTGCGCAATCCGTGGCCGATGGGCTGATCGCCGCCGCCGAAATATGCGTGCGGATGCAGGAAGCCAGCATCTAGATAGGATATTGCACCCGGCTCTTCGCAGCCGGGTGCAATATCAACAGAACTCGGCGGCCAGCGTACCTGACCGCCAAGTAGCAAGCCCGGCCAAGATTATTGGCATAATTTTTGATTATTTAAGGAGCATCCATCATGGGCCTAGGAGCAGCAGCAGCACCCGCCTCAGCGGCTGGCGGAGCAGCAAGCGGTGCAGCCGGCGCCGCAACTTCAGCCGCCAGCGGCGCGGCGACGACGGCCACAGGCGCCGCGGACACGGCCTCGCAAATTGCTTCGATGCAGGCTATGGCGCAGCAGGAGAACCAGATTAACAACGAGATGACCCTCGATCAGCTCATTGAATCTGGCCCAAAAAACACCGTGAAATTGACGCAGGGTTAAGACCCCTTGTTGCGTCGTTCAGCCATACGAGTTGTCGCTTCCTCACAAAAGCTCGGTGGTGGGCATCGGACTAGCTCTGATGCCTTTTCTTTTTTATTGCAGCTTATTTATGCTTTGACCTGGAACACGCTATGACGCTGGTTCAATCTTAATCCGCCATGAGCCTCGAACGACGCAACGCACTAATCGTGAGCTTATCTGGAAATTCCTAATTCCCAGTCTATCGTCGATGCCGGTGTCGTGGAAGTCAATGGTTTCGATGTTGCAATCGATTTTTTTGAACCGGACCCCGCCGCAATTTATTTGAATTTCGAATATGGCATCGTCAATAGCGGCCGCACCCTGCGCATATTCCGCCTGCTACTTGAGGCAAACCTCATGATCTATGCCCAGGATCAGGCTCAACTCGGTTTGGACTCGGACACCGGTGGCATCGTGCTCATCGTACGTGTGCCGCTGACCGACGAAGTCGATGGCCCCTGGCTGGGTGAATTGCTCGACCACTATGCGGAACATGGTCGCTACTGGCGAGAAAGCATTATGTTGTCTTCCGATGAAATGTTCGACAACCTGGCAAGCGGTTCATACGTGTGGATACGCGCCTAATTCGAATCTATAACAACAGCACTCCCGAGTAGGGCCGCCGGGCGTCAAACAGAGGCTGGAGACTTGCATGACGAATCTTAAATTGGTGCCGATGCAATATCCCACTCGTTCGTTTATGCCATGTCTGGCACAAGAGCGTACGCGTGAATTGATATACGTCGCATTCGAAAAACTCCAACTGAGTCCGACCGACACCGGGCAAGTCGACGAGCTGGCGGGCGTAGCAGTCGACGGTGCCTTCACCTGGGTAGTGCCGACCGTGCTGCGGCGACCGAGAACCAGAAAAGAAAATCGCGGCTTGTTGATTAGTGTAGAAACCGGCTACACCGTGGAGAAATTGGATCGGATCGAACTCATACACCTTCTGCAATCTGCCGGCACGCTGCTGGCCAACGGCTC
>Ga0302178_10000631_pt1 | contig 31417 bp, 31 predicted proteins | sample I_Palsa_E1_3_FD_198790 | JGI IMG/M metagenome (GOLD analysis project Ga0302178, IMG submission 198790) | Peat permafrost microbial communities from Stordalen Mire near Abisko, Sweden - I_Palsa_E1_3 | ecosystem: Environmental > Terrestrial > Soil > Palsa > Peat permafrost | place: Sweden... | reverse complement strand
ATCTCAGGTCAAGGCGAAAAAGCTCAAGGAGTTCGAGAAGCTGCTGGCCAAGGCCCACACCGCCGACAGCACGAAGGCGCTGGGCAAGCTCACCGCCCTGGTCGACGGCAAGCGGCAGATCATCAGCGACCCGCCGACCATCGTCCCGGTCGAGGAGGTCTTCAGCGGCACCCAGGCCGCCGCGATCTACGAGCAGGTCCGCGCCGTGCTGAGCAAGTACCAGCGGACCCTGCAGTCCGACCGGCGGCACCTGCTCAAGCAGTTCACCTTGGTGCAGGTGGCCCGCAAGGTCGTCGGGGTCGGCAGCGTCGGCACCCGGGCCTGGATCGTGCTGATGGACGCCGGCGACGGGGTCGAACCGCTGTTCTTGCAGGCCAAGGAGGCCCAGGTCTCGGTCCTGGCGGACTACGCCGGGCGCAGCCAGTACGCCAACCAGGGTGAGCGGGTCGTCGCCGGGCAGCACCTGCAGCAGGCCCAGAGCGATATCTTCCTCGGCTGGACCCGGGTCGCCGCGCCGGACGGGGTGGACCGCGACTTCTACGTCCGCCAGCTGAAGGACTGGAAGTTCTCGGTGCCGATCGAGTTGATGCTCCCGCCCGGTATGACGGGCTACGCCCGGGCGTGCGGGTGGACCCTGGCCCGAGCGCACGCGCGCTCCGGCGACCGGATCGCCCTGGCCGCCTACCTCGGCGCGTCGGACAGATTCGACCAGGCCATCGCCGACTTCGCCGAAACCTACGCCGACCAGAACGAGCTCGACTACGCCGCGCTCCAGGCCGCCGTCAAAGAGGGCAAAGCAGAAGCCATCAGCGAAATCTAACGCGGCAGCACCTTGACCTAGCCTCCCCCACCCGATGAGACATCCTGCGCCTCCGGTCCCGGCAACCAGGCGGGCCGCCCGCCGCGCAAATCATAGCTAGAGCACGATCCGGGTGGCCCGTTCCGGCGTGGCTCGACCAAACGCTGAGCCTGGTCGAGTCGCGCGCGTACGCGGCCGCTGGTGACATCCAGGCAGCTGTCGCGACTGGATCGGACCGGTGCTGCGGCGTGCCCCTGAACTGGCCCATGCCCACCGGCGCGTGCTCACCCGCCGTAGCGATGCGGTCCGCCGAGCCGGCCAGCTTGACCTGATCTGATGTCACATTGCGCGCGCCCGCCGCGGGCCGGATGAATGTGCACAGCCCTCCCCCCGCAGCCAGGCGGCGGTGCGGACCGTGAAACCAGTGCCGTTCTGATCCATATTTAGAATTTCTTACGGACACCACTTCTTGAGTGGGCAAGTTACGTGCCGCGCAGGCACGGCTCGGGAGACCGCAGCCATCCTGAATGGAGTACACGATGAGTGACGGGACGCGTTTCGACGGAGTCGGCGTCATCAGGACCAAACGAGATGGCGGCGCGCTGACCCCGGACCAGATCCGCGCTCTCATGCGCGCCTACATGAGCCGGGAGTTCGCCGAGGAGCAGATGTCCGCGCTCCTGATGGCCATCTTCTGGCGGGGCATGACATCCGCCGAGACAGCGGAATGGACGGGCGCGATGATCGCCTCCGGCGAACGCGCCGACCTGTCCGGGCTGGGCCGTCCGTCTGTCGACAAGCACTCCACCGGGGGCGTGGGCGACAAGCTGTCGCTGATCATCGTGCCGCTGGTCGCCGTCTTCGGCGCCGTCGTGCCGCAGATGTCCGGACGGGGACTCGGCCACACCGGCGGGACGCTGGACAAGCTGGAGTCGATCCCCGGCTGGCGGCCCGATCTGGATCCGGCCGCGCTGCTAGAGATGCTGGACAAGGTCGGCGGCGTCATCACCGCGGCGGGCGACGAAATGGCCCCGGCTGACCGGCGGCTGTACGCGCTGCGCGACATTACAGCCACCGTGGAGTCGATCCCGCTGATCGCCAGCTCGATCATGTCGAAAAAGGTGGCCGAGGGCACGCAGAGCCTGCTGCTGGACATCAAGGTGGGGTCCGGGGCGTTCATGACCGACATCGACCAGGCCCGGCTGCTCGGCTCGACGATGATCGAGATCGGCCAGGCTCATGGCGTCCGCACCGCCGCGATGCTCACGGCGATGGACACACCACTCGGTCGCGCCGTCGGCAACGCGGTGGAGGTCGCCGAGGCGCTGGACGTGCTGGGCGGCGGCGGACCCGCAGATGTCCGGGACCTGTCAGTGGCCGAGGCCGAGGCGATGCTGCAGCTGGCCGGGATCGACGGCGATCCCGCTAAGGCCCTCACCGACGGCCGGGCCCTGGATAAGTTCCGCGAGATGATCCGGGCCCAGGGCGGCGACCCCGATCAGCCACTCCCGGCCAGCCCCCTGCTGGGCGTCGTGTCCGCGCCGCGTGACGGCATAGTCCGCCGCCTGGACGCCTATGCGGTGGGCATGGCCTCATGGCGCCTGGGAGCCGGGCGGTCACGCCCCGGCGAAGCGGTGTCGGCGGCCGCCGGCGTGATCTGCCTCGCCAAGCCAGGCGAGCCCGTGGCCAAGGGCCAGCCCATCGTGGAACTGCGCGGCGACGACCCGGGCCGGCTCGACGCGGCCCGCGCCGAACTGGCCGGGGCGATCGACGTCGGCGATGAGCCAGCGCCCGCGAGCCCGCTGATCCTCCAGCGCATTGGTTTGTAAGGGAGGAAGGCCAGGCCCGTGCTGCTGCACGGCTCGCCTTTCACGTCGAAGGCAGGATGTCCGGCGGCTCCAGGCGCATCAGGTCGTCTTTGCTCCAGTGCCGCTCCGGATCGGCGGCAAGACGATAGGCGTGCCGGAGCCGGGCACTTTCCAGCTCGTTCCGGACGCTGCGGGCGTTGGCGAACCGGGGCTGGCTCATCTGCACCGACAGATAGTCGCGAAATGCCGCCTCCGCTTCGTCCGACAAGTAGTAGGACGACCGGTCCGTCATCAGCCGTCCGATCGCGAGCAGCTCGTCGACGTCGTACTCGGCGAAGTCCAGGTGATGCGCGATGCGCGAGCTCATACCGGGGTTTGACTCGAAAAAGTGATCCATGCGATCCTTGTATCCAGCGAGAATTACCACTAGATTGCCCCGCTGGTTCTCCATCACCTGCATCAGGATGTCGATGCACTCTTGGCCATAGTCTTTCGAGTCCTGGGCGCGGTACAAGGTGTAGGCCTCGTCGATGAACAGCACGCCGCCCATCGCGCGGTCGAGAACCTGCTTGGTCTTCGGCGCGGTATGCCCGATGTACTCACCCACAAGGTCATCGCGCATGGCATGCAGGACATGATTTTTCTCCAGGTAACCGAGCCGGTGAAGCAGGTCGGCCATCTTCAATGCCACCGTGGTCTTCCCGGTCCCGGGGGGCCCGGTGAAGCACATGTGCAGGTTCGGCCGGGACGCGGAGAGCCCGAACCGCTGTCGCGCTCGGTCGACCAGCAGCAGCGAACCGATTTCTGCCACCTTCTGCTTCACCGGGACGAGTCCGACCAGTTCGAGGTCCAGCTCGATGAACAGGTCATCGAGGTGTGCTGCCCGCCGTTCCTCAGCGAGGGTGATAGTGGCACCCGGCTGCAGCGTTTCGTTCCGTCGGCGAGTCCGGCCGCTTCGAGCGGGCTTTGGCCCGGCCGAGCTGGCGGCCAAACGGGCTGCCGGACGGGCTGCCGGACGGGCTGCCGGACGCCGGGTGGAGTTGCCAGAAATCCGCCGGGATACGGCGGCCGGAATTATCGGCGAGAACTCGCGGCGCAGCCCGGGATCCATCGCGTTCAGACCCGAATCCGGCCGGAAACCGCGGGCGGCGAGGCTCTCCGGACTCGTCTGGCGCCAGCCGTCCCGGACGAGGAAGAGCGTCGTCACGACGAGGACAATGAAGCCGACGATGATCCCGAACAACACGGGGCTCGTCCGCCAGGCCAGCAACAGACCAACTGTGATGCCCAGCAGGAGTATGCCGAGTCCGGTATATCGCAGTCTGGTGGCCCACATAACACGAGTGAGGCTAGCCGGGCGGCTAACCGCAGGTCAACCGCAGGCCGCTCGCCGCCTTGCGCTCAGAGCAGGGCAGGGTCAGGCACCAGGCACGACACCCTGATATTGTCAGTTACAGACTGACAACTCAGGAGGTACGTGCGGTGACGTCCAGCACCCAGCAATCTGTGATCGCGGCCTGCTCGTTCTGCGCGAAACCGAATACCGAGGTCGCGACCCTCGTCGCCGGGCCGGGCGTGTACATCTGCAACGAGTGCGTGGCACTCTCCCAGCAGGTCATCGAGGCCAAGGCCAAGGCCGTCCCCAGGCTTGCCCCGTGGCTCCAGGTCGATGATGTCGAGGCGGTGCTGGCGAACCTTCCGCGCATCGCCGAGGCGGGCGCGCAGGTCGAGGCCAGCCTGACCGGATGGGTACGGCGAGCCCGGGAGCTGGGGGCTACCTGGGCTCGTATTGGTGACGCGCTGGGAATGACCCGGCAATCGGCATGGACACGATTTTCCGGCGAGGAATAGAGCCCGCCTTGCCGTGCACCTTCCTCGCTCTCTTCGTATCACATCTGATACATTTATCTCAGTGGACGAGGAGGGTCGATGAAGATGACCGGTGGAGGATCTGACACGCCGGGGCTAGCGCGGCCCGAATTGGTCCGCGTACTCGAATCGGCGGCGCGGCTCCAAGAGGTCGTTCCCGATGCTGTGCTGGTAGGCGGCTCGGCTGCGGCGCTGTGGGCGAACCATCGTTCCTCTTATGACCACGACCATGTACTGCAGGATCTGAGTGCCCGTTTCGATGCGGTTCTCGAGGCGATCGAAGCGACGGACGGATGGGTGACCAACCGAGTGACCCCAGGAAAGATAATCCTGGGTGAGCTGGGCGATATCGAGTCCGGCGTCCGCCAGCTCATCCGGAACAGGCCGCTGGAAGTCACCGAAGTGACGCTGCCGTCCGGGCACGTGCTCCGAGTACCGACCCCGGACGAAACCCTGCGCATAAAGGGATATTTGGTCGTCCGGCGCAATCAGGTCCGGGATTACCTCGACGTAGCGGCCCTTTCTGACCGTTACGGGATCTCTCATTCTGCCGATGTGCTCGGACATATCGACGCCTACTACTCCGATCAGCGCGGCCCCGAAGCGGAGGGGGTCGCGACCCAGCTCGCCCGGCAGCTGGCCGATCCGAGGCCAGCGGACACTCGGACCATCCAGCAGCTTGACCAGTACAAGGATCTTGATGAGCGCTGGACTGACTGGGGGAATGTGACCGAAGTCTGCCGCTCAGTGGCCGTGGAGATGGTGCAATGATGACCGCCCTTAAGTTCCGCAATATCACCGTTTCTCCGGATGACCCAGTGGACACCTGGCCCTTCGAGGGCATCCTCGCGGCAGTTGAGCGGGGCAGCCTTCCGGACTGGCGTCGGCTGGCGGCAGCGATCCGGGCCGATCCCTGGGGTCCAGTGGCCCGGCAAGTCCTTGAAGCTATCCGTCTGTCCCGCCCTTATGGCACCGCCGAGCTTCTGGAGGGAGTAGTGGAGCGTGCCCGGAAGCTGGCCGCCGATTCGGAACGCGAAGACGTGGCCGCTGAGGTACGGAACCTTGTCGGTAGATCCGGCCTGTCCAGACAGGATTTTGCCGAGCGGGTAGGCACGTCGCGGTCTCGCCTGTCGACCTACATGTCCGGGAAAGTCGTACCCTCGGCGGCGTTGATGGTGCGGATCCGGCGGGTAGCGCTAAAAGCCGATGGGGACCGTCATATGGTGACGACGACCTTGCCTTGGGCGGCGTCGGTTGGATCATGGCCCCAGGGGAGCGCGCTGCTACCATGATCGTGCGGCGGTTCGAATCCGCTCACCGACTCCAGACCGGATAAGCGCCGTGACGCGAGCGGGTGATCTGAGGCGGGAGGCCAGGGTTGGGCCAGCGCACGCTATCCGGCCTCGCGAAGGCCTTCAAGCGGGACCGGACCACCTTTCGCCAGGCCATCGACCCGCAGGAGGCTTTCCGGCTGGGTACCTCGCTCGGGCGCCAGGGCGACGTCGAAGGAGCGCGAGCGGCTTATCAGCAGGCGATTGACTCCGGGCACGCCGAGCATGCCCCCGCGGCCGGGTTCCACCTGGGCCTCCTGCTGGGCCAGCATGACGACATAGACGGCGCCAGGGAGGCCTACCGGCAGGCGGCTAACTCCGGCCACCCCGAGTACGGGCCGACGGCGGCACGCAACCTCGGGCACCTGTACAAGCGGCAGGGGCGGGGCCGTCAAGCGATCGCGGCCTACCTGGCAGCCATCGATTCCGGTCACCCGGACGTGGCCCCGTGGGCGATGCTCTATCTGGGAAACCTGTACCGTCACCTCGGGAACGAGGCTGCCGCGCTGGCCAGCTACCAAAGCGCCGTCGATTCCGGCCACCCGAAAGCCGGCCCGCAAGCCGCCCGGCACCTGACTGATCCGCCCTGAGCCGTACGCGCGGTCGCAGGCGTCGGGGAGATCAGTGCTTGCCGATAAAGACCGGGGCGTCCAGCGAGGCGCTGCCCTCGCCAGCGTGGATGTTGCTAGCGACCAGGTACTTGCCCGTCTCGACGATCTCGATGTTCTTCCCGTCCGGGTCTTTGAGAACCATGAACTTCGAACCCTCGACCGGGCCGTCTGGCGTGACCTGCGGCTCGGCGTAAATGGTATAGCCCTTGGCCGTCCATTCCTTGTACGCCGCGTCGATGTCCTCGACTTCGAAGCAAGGGTAGGCGTAGCCGACGTCGTCCTGTCGGCCATCGAAAGATGCTCGCCGCACCGGGTGGAACTCGATCAGCTCCAAGATGACGTCACCGACGGCGAGAAGGGCAACGCGCTGCTCGTGCTCAGGCAGGCCGAGAGCTGTCCCGGTCTTGGTCCCGGCCTGCACCTGCAGTGCCATGCCGGTTACGAGGCCGAACGCGTCCTCGAAGAACTCCAGGGTTCGCTCCAGGCTGGTCACCGTGATGCCGATGTGATGGAATCTCACGTCGATAGCCACTGGCTGCTCCGGTTCGAGAAGGTTGCCGCCGCCGGTCCGACGATATGAGAGTCAGCCGACCTAAGTCAAGTAAATACTATCCTTACTTAGTCGGCAACTCAGCGCCCGTCTCGGGTCAGCTGATCGCGCTGGACCTTACCGAGGGCGTTGCGGGGCAGCGCGTCGACGAAGCGGATTTCACGCGGTCGCTTGTAGGCGGCAAGGCGCTGAGCAGCGAAGTTCAGCAACGCCTGCCGGTCAGGTGGTCCGTCACACACGACGTAGGCCACCACCGTCTCGCCCCACTCCTGGCAAGGATGCCCGATGATCGCGACCTCCTGCACAGATGGGTGGGCAAGTAGCAGTTCCTCTACCTCCCGGGGGTACACGTTGTAACCCCCTGAGATGATCAGCTCCTTGGAACGCCCTACGATGCGCAGGTACCCGTCCTCGTCACATTCGCCGAGGTCACCCGTGCGGAACCAGCCGTCGGGTGTGAAGACCTCCGCCGTGGCCTGACTGTTGCCGTGGTAGCCCAGAAACACGCTAGGGCCGCGCAGCTGAATCTCGCCCGCTCCGGTCGGGGACTCGGCCAATCGCAGCTCGACGTTCGGCAGCGGAAGACCGACCATACCCGGCTTACGGACCCCCTCGTACGGGTTCGACACCGTGATCACTGTCTCCGTCAAGCCATAGCGCTCGAGCACCCGCTGCCCGCTGGCCTGGTAAATCTGCTCGAAGAGTCTCGGCGCCAGCGGCGCCGAGCCGGACACGCACAGCCGCAGCCGGCGCAGCGCCACGAGCCGGTCGTCGGCGGCCAGGCGATGGTACATCGTCGGCACCCCGAAAAATAGAGTCGCCCGGTCGCGGTCGATCGCCTCCGCCACCTCACAGGGCCGGAACTTCGGCAGCAAGAGCGCAGTCGCGCCGCACACCAGTGTTCCGTTCACGCCGATCCCGAGGCCGTGCATGTGGAACAAAGGCAGGGCGAGGGCGAGGCGGTCGTCCGGGTTCCAGCGCCAGGCGATGCGGACGGCTTCGGCCGACGCGAGCAGATTGCCGCTGGTGAGCACCGCGCCCTTCGGGACGCCAGTGGTACCGGAGGTATGGCAGATCAGCGCCGGGGTGTCGCGCGTCGACTGATCTAGCCTGGACGGCGGGCCATCCGGAATATTGACATCAATGCCGGTCACGATCATTGGCCCGGTCGACGCCGCGCCGATCAGCCGCCCGCGCTCGGCGTCGTCCACGACAGCCGCCCGCGGCGTGGTGTTACGGACGATGTGCCTGATCTCGCCGGCACCGTAGCCGGTGTTCATCGGCACCGTGACGAGGCCGAAGCGGTGGGCGGCAACGTAGGCCACCAGCAGTTCGATTGAGGCCCCGGCCGAGATGACGATCCGGTCGCCTGGTTGCAGCCCGGCGCGCTCGAACCGGCCCGCCACCCGGGCCGAGCGCTCCTCGAGCTCGGCCGCCGAGATGGTTGCGCCGTCCGGCATAACGGCCACGGCCTGCGCAGGATCGTCCTGCCAGCGGCTGACCCAGGCGCGCGGCAAGGACTCCTCGGCGAGGACATCGATCTGGCTGACACCCTCCGGCAGGTGCACGGCCGCTTGGGCGTAATAGGTGATCATGAACCCGGCTCCATCGTCTCGGCCCGTTCCCGGCTCGGATGGATGCGTCGCGGGCATCGACGGCAGCCAACCTGACATATATAGTACTTACTAACCATATGATGCCATGGGAGCCACGCTCCGAGGGAGGCTTCGTGACCAGGTTTGTCGCCTTCGAAGACACCGAGTTCCAGCGGGTCGCCGCCGACGGGTACAGCTTCGACAGCCATATCTTCTTCGGCAGCCGGAAGTACTCCGGCCCCGGCCCGCAGATCTACATGAATAATGTCGATCCGGGGGTCACGCTGGGCGCCCACTTCCACCGCATCGACCAGTTCCAGGTCTTCTTCGGAAACGACGGGGCGAGGTTCCAGCGCAAGCCGATTCCCTCGGTCTTCGTCCACTACGCCGACGCCTTCGCCACGTACGGCCCATTCTCGGCCGCCCCGGACGCCCCGCTGCTCTACGCCACGATCCGGGCCCAGTCTGACAATTACGGCGGAGTCATGCCCGGCGCCCGCGGCGAGCGCCCTTATCTCGGCCGGCGTCACCTCTCGGCCGGGGTGGACGGATGGGAAGCGGCCAGCCGTCCTGCCGCGGGCGCCATCAGGACGGCCGAGGTCCTTCCCCCCGCTGCCGGCGGGCTGACCGCCTATCTCGTGCACCTGGGCGCCGGCGCGGCCTGGAGCTCGCCTGACGCCGGGAGCGCCTCCGGCCGGGCACTGTGCGTGCTCGACGGCGAACTGCAGGCGGATGAGATGTCCTACGGGCCCCGCTCGATCGGCTGGCAGGCCCGCACCGACCCCGCGCTTTGGGCGCGGGCCGGGGCGGCTGGTTGCGCCCTGCTCATGCTGGACTTCCCCTGGCCTGCCAGCCAGGCGGTCCGTCAGGAGACCGGCGGGCGCAGCGCCGAGGCGGTCCCCGGAGCGAGTTCCGGCAGCTGACGGCCTTCCGGCCTGATCCGACGCTGATCTGAGGACCTTGCCGAGGGCTGATCAGAGGATCGTTCGGAGAAATTATCGAAGGTGCGCCGGCCGGGGCGGCCCCGGCGGCCGGGCATGCCAGATCGAGGCGGCCGCCCGGCTTACCAGGCGAACGACAGGCCCAGGTCGACCGGTAGCACGATGCCGGTGATGTAGCGGGCCTCGTCCGAGGCTAGGTAGGCGACGGCGGCAGAGATGTCCTGCGTCTCGATCCAGGGCTCGCCCAGCGGGTGCATGGACCGCATGACCTTCTTGGCGTCCTCGAGGTTCGGCTCGGGCGAGTCGGGGCTGAAGATCTGATACAACCGGTCGTTCAGCACAAAGTCGGTGGGCACCGCGGTCGGAGCGACGCAGTTGATCCGGATCCGGTACGGCGCGAGGTCGTTCGCCATCGAGCGCATCATCCCGATGACGCCGGTCTTGGCCGCGATATAGGGCGACAACTGCGGCGCGGCCTTGATCGCGGCGGCCGAACTGGTCATGATCACCGAGCCGCCCTGGCCCGCCGCGATCATGGACGGTACGGCCGCGGATACGGTGTGCCAGACGCCGGTGAGGCACACCCCGACCACATCGTCCCATTCGGCCTGGGAGACCTCCCAGAACGGCCGGGAGTTGATCCCGATCCCCGCGTTGGCGACGACGATATCGATCGGCCCGATCTCGGCGACGCCAGCGCTGATTATCCGCTCGATCTCGGCACGGTCGCGCACGTCCGCGCGGCCGGCGTAGATCCGCCCGCCGGCGGCCTCGATCAGCCGGACCGTTTCGTCCAGATCCTGCTGCGTCGCCTGCTTGTACGGAACGGTGTCGTAGGTACACAGCCCGTCGAAGCCGATGATCGACACGCCCTCGGCGGCCAGCCGCTGCGCGTGCGAACGGCCCTGCCCCCGGGCCACGCCGCTGATCAGCGCGACCTTGTTCGCCAAGCGTCCCATCATTGTCCTCTCGAGTCCTGTCGTGGTGCGGAGATGCCCGGCGTCCGGCCGCTGGCCCGGCCTGACCCTCAGCTGCCCCCCGAGGCGATCAGGTCATCGATCAGCGGCCGGATGCGTGCTTGGACCCGGGGCAGCGAACCAGGGTGCGGGGCGAGCAGGAACTGGCCAGACTCGATGGCATCGAGGATCTGTTTGGCCAGCCCGTCCGGCTCGAGCAGGTGATCGGTGCTGCCGGTGAACGTGTTCGGGTTGCGCTGCGGCGCGACCCCGCGGTCGGCCTTCGGCCGGTACCGCTCGGGCCGCTCGCGCGGGCCCTCGGTCATCAGCCTGGTCCGGGTGGGGCCAGGGCAGACCACGGTCACGCCGACGTCGACGCCCTGGGTGCGCAGGTCGGCCGCCAGCGTCTCGGACAAGGACAGCACCGCGTGCTTGGCGGCGTTGTAGGGACCGTTCAGCGCGACCGTCGTCAGCGCGGCCATCGACGCGGTATTAACCACGTGCCCGTGGCCGCGCGCGACCAGGTGCGGCACGAACGCGGAGATGCCGTGGATCACGCCCCAGAAGTCGACGGCCATGATCCATTCCCACTCGACCCGCTCGAACTCCCAGATCGGCATGTTCTTGCCGACCGTTCCGGCGTTGTTGCAGACGATGTCGACCCGGCCGAACTCGGCCAGCGTCCGCTCGGCTAGCCGGCCGACGTCCTCGGGCGAGGTGACGTCGGTCCGGACTCCGAGCACGCGACCAGGCGCGTCGGCCAGCCGGCCCGCGCTGACGGTGAGCGAGTCATGATCGACGTCGGACATGACCACGTGCAGGCCGGCCTTCGCGAACTGCTCGCACAGCGCGAATCCGATCCCGTTCGCCGCGCCGGTGACGACTGCGACTTGTCCAGGCTCCAGCTTCATGACCGCAATCCCCTAGATGCCGATGCGCTGCGCGAGCAGTTCGCGGTGGTAGGCGGGATCACCGAAGAGCAGTTCGCTGCTCTTCGCCCGCTTGAAGTACAGGTGGGCCGGATGTTCCCAGGTGAAGCCGATGCCGCCGTGGATCTGGATGTTCTCCGCGGCCGCGTGCAGGTAGGCCTCGGAGCAGTACGCCTTGGCCAGGCTCGCCGCGATCGGCAGCTCGTCGACGTCCTCGGCCACGAAGCCGCCGTAGTAGGCCGCCGACCGGGCCGACTCCACCTCGAGGAACATGTCGGCGCACTTGTGCTTGATGGCCTGGAAACTGCCGATCGGCTTGCCGAACTGCACCCGGGTCTTGGCGTAGTCGACGGCCATATCCAGCACGCGCTGGGCGCCGCCGACCTGTTCAGCGGCCAGCGCCACGGCCGCCAGGTCGAGCATGCGGCTGACCGCGGGCCACCCCGCGCCCTCGGCGCCGAGCAGCCGCGCGGGCGTCGCGTCCAGCAGCACCCGGGCCTGCTTGCGGGTCTGGTCAACCGTGGCCAGCGGCTGCACGGTCAGACCGGGCGCTCCGCTCTCCACGGCGAAGACCGAGACCCCGGCCGGGGTCCGGGCCACCACCAGGAAGAGGCCGGCGACCGCGCCGTCCAGGACGTACAGCTTCTCACCGGTCAGCGTCCATCCGCCGGCGCTCCCGGTGGCCGCGAGGGATACGCCGGCCTCGTCCCACCGGCCCGACGGCTCGGCGAGCGCGACGGTGGCGATGACATCACCGCTGGCCAGGCCGGGCAGGTAGTCAGCCTTGGCGATCTCGTCGTCGATGCTCAGCAGCAGGTTGGCCGCCAGGGCGACGGTCGCGAAGAAGGGGGCGCACAGCAGCGCCCGGCCCATTTCCTCGAACACCACGGTCAGCTCTACGTAGCCGGACCCTGAGCCGCCGAACTTTTCCGGGATGGCCAGGCCGGTCAGCCCGAGCTGCCGGGCCGCCTGGCGCCACACCCCGGCGTCGTAGCCCGGGACGGTCTCCATCAGCCGGCGGACCTCGGACTCGGGCGACTTCTCGGTGAGGAAGCGCCGGACGGCCGCATGCAGCTGTTCCTGTTCCTCGGTGAAGGCGAAAATCACGCGTTCCTCCGCAGCCCGCTGGTTAGAAAATAAGTCCCGCTGGTTGGTTAGTAAGTACTGTACTACCTCGTGTCCGGCCGGTCCACTGTCTCGGCGCCCCCGCGGAACTGATTTTGTATAGCGTTTACTTGCAATGGTCCGGGCTCTCCCCTAGCCTGCAGTTGAGACCTGCTGCGCATGGAAAGGGCGGCGAGCCGGATGGACTACTCGATCTGCCTGGCCACGACTGGTGCTGGACTCTGGACCAGCCACGACGCCGGGAAAAGCTGGTTGCTATCCCGTTGTGACCGGCCCAAGTACCCCTACGAGCTATGCACCCGGGCGGTCGCCTCGACCGCCGCGAGGCCCGGGGAGGTCTGGGCGTCGATCGACAGCGAGCATGGCGAGGACGTCGTGGCCCGCAGCACCGACGGCGGCGAGACCTACGCCTTCGCCGCGGTGCCTGCTCCCGGCCGGCAGATCTGGGCGCTCGCCGTTGACCCGTTCGAACCCGGCACGATCCTGGCCGGCAGCCGGCCGGCCGGCGTGTACCGCAGCACCGACGGCGGGGCGACCTGGTCGGCGCTGCGCACCAGGGTAGCCGAGACGGCAAGCATCGGCCACACCCGGGTCACGGGCATCCGGCACACGGAGGTACCCGGCGAGGTCTGGGTATCGGCAGAGATCGGCGGCCTGCTGCACAGCACCGACGGCGGCGACAGCTGGGAGAAGGTCCACACCGAGGGCGGCCGGGCGCTGCTCGGCCCGGACGAGGTGTGGACCGACGAGCGGCATTTCGACATGCACGACGTGGCCGTCGGGCATACGGCGGACGGCCGCCCGGCCCTGTTCGCCGCGACGCCGATCGGCTTCTTCGCCTCCGAAGACGGCGGGACGTCCTGGCGGTGTACCCGCTACCCGGTCGACGGCGCCTACGAGGCCTCGCTGTTCTACAGCCGGAGCCTGCACGTCAACCCGTCCGAGCCGGCCACAGTGCTCTGCGGCGTGGGGCGGCGGCCACCGGACCACGGCTCGCTCGGCGGCATCCACCGCAGCGCCGACGGCGGGCTGACCTGGCGCCCGGTGAGCCCGGTACTGCGCTCGGTGGTATGGAAGATGACGGCTCACCCGGCCAGCCCCCGCCTCGTCGTCGCGGTCACGCTGTTCGGGCAGGTCCTCACCTCCGCCGACGGCGGCGAGCACTGGCAGCCGGCCGACCGCGAGTTCGGCGAGATCCGCGGCGTCTGCGTGACCGGCGCATAGACGTTTGCGTTACCCGCACATAGACGTTTGCGTTACCCGCGCATAGAGGAGCATCACGGTGACATGGGATTACGAGCTCTACATCGACGGACAGCAGACCCCGTCGGACGGCGACGGGCGGATCACCGTCCTGGACCCGGCCACCGAAGAGGTGATCGGCAGTGTGCCGGACTCGACCGGCACCGATATGCAGCGGGCGGTCGCCGCGGCCCGCCGGGCCTTCGACGAGGGTCCCTGGGCCCTGGCTCAAGCCGGCTGAGCGGGCCCGGATCATCTCCCGGATGGCCGATATCCTCACCGAGCGGCACCCCGAACTGCACGATCTGATCGTCGCCGAGACCGGGGCCACGGTCGGCGGCAACAACATCGGCACGGCCGATTTCATCCAGTGCGCGGGCGCGGTCGGCGCCGTCCACTGGTTCGGCGCGAACGCCGCCTCGGCGATCGACTAGGTGGAGCCCGGTCTGCCGGCCCCGGGCATGACCGGGCTGGGCGGCAATATCCTGGTGCGCGAGCCGGCCGGCGTCGTCGGCGCCATCACCCCGTTCAACTACCCGTTCCAGCTGAACCTGTTCAAGGCCACCCCGGCGCTCGCGGCCGGCTGCACGATCGTGCTCAAGCCGCATCCCTGGACGCCCCTAGACGCGTTCGAGATTGCCCGCGCCGCCACCGACGCCGGCGTGCCGGCAGGCGTGCTCAACGTGGTGCCCGGCGGGGCCGAGGCCGGGAGCGGGCTGACCGGCAGCCCGATGGTCGACGTCATCACGTTCACCGGCTCGACCCCGACCGGCCGGCGGATCATGGCCAGCGCCGCGGGCACGATCAAGCGGGTCAAGCTGGAACTGGGCGGCAAGAGCGCCCGGATCGTGCTCGGCGACGTGTCCGAGGCCTACGCGGCGACCATCGGCTTCACCGACGTCCTGGCGCACTGCGGGCAGGGCTGCGTGCTGGAGAGCCGGCTGCTGCTGCCCAAACGGCTCCGCGAGGCCTACGTCGACGGCGTGCACAAGGCCTTCGCCGACGTGCGCATCGGCGATCCGCGGGACGAGGCGACGACGCTCGGGCCGCTGATCCGGGCGGCCCATCGCGACCGCGTGGACGAGCTCGTCCGGTCCGGCGTGGCCGAGGGCGCGCGCGTGCTGGTCGGCGGGAAACGGCCGGCGGACCAGCCACGAGGCTACTTCTACGAGCCCACCGTGCTCATGGACGCCCGCAACGACATGCGGGTAGCGCAGGAGGAGATCTTCGGGCCGGTGCTGACCGTCATCGGCTACGACGGGACGGACACCGAGGCGGTCCGGCTGGCCAACGACAGCATCTACGGGCTGGCCGGCGGCGTCGTCTCGAGCGACACCAGCCGGGCGTTCAACGTCGCGCGGCGGATCCGGACCGGAATGATCTCGGTGCAGACCGAGGTCCGCGGCTCCGTCGTGCCTGCCGCCGGGGATCCCCAGGGACCGGGGTGGGGCGCCCACCCGGGCCCGATCGGCTCCAGCGGCGCCTTCGGCGGGTTCAAGCAGAGCGGCATCGGACGGGGAGTGGGGCGCGCACGGGCTGGCCGAGTTCACCGAGCTCAAGGTCATGACCTGGAGCTGACCGCTGCCGGAGGATGGCCGCCGTGGCGAGTGGGTCACGCGTTGACGACGACGCCCGCGTCCGCCAGCTCGTCGATCTCCGCGGTGGCGAAGCCCCAGTCGAGCAGGGCACGGCGGGTATGCTCCCCAGGCTCGGGCGCACCCGCCGGCTGGGCCGCAGGTGTCCGCCCGAAGCGGGGCGCCGGCGCCGGCTGCGCGATCCCGTCCACGGTCACGAAGCCGTGCCGCTCCCGGGTCAGGGGATGATCCGCGACCTCGCCGAGGGAGAGCACGGGGTACACGCATGCGTCGACGTCACGGAAGATCGCCGTCCATTCGTCCCGGGTACGCGTCTTGAACGCCGTCGTGAAGACCCGCCGCAGTTCGGGCCAGCCGACCCGGTCCATCTGGGGCGGCAGGTCGTCCGCCGATAGTCCGAGCCCGGCGACGAACAGCGCGTAGAACCGGCGCTCCAGCGCGCCGACGCTCATGTATCCGCCGTCGGCGGTCTCGTAGGTGTCGTAGAAGGGCGCCCCGCCGTCGAGCAGATTCGTGCCGCGCTCGTCCGACCAGTCTCCGCTCGCCCGCAGCGCGTGGACGAACGCGGTCAGCGTGGCCGAGCCGTCGACCATCGCCGCGTCCACCACCTGGCCGAGCCCGGAGCGGGCCCGCTCGACCAGCGCCGCCAGCACGCCGGTGACGAGCAGCATGCCGCCGCCGCCGAAGTCCGCGACCAGGTTCATCGGCGCGTGCGGGCGCGCCCCCGCCCGGCCCAGCGGGTACAGCGCGCCGGACAGGCCGAGGTAGTTGATGTCGTGCCCGGCCCGGTGCCGCAGGCTTCCCTGCTGGCCCCAGCCGGTCATCCGCCCGTACACCAGAGCCGGGTTGAGGGCCAGGCACTCCCGCGGCCCCAGCCCGAGCCGCTCCATCACCCCAGGGCGGAAACCCTCGACCAGGACGTCGGCGCGCGCGGCCAGCCGCAGCACGACCTGCGCGCCGGCCGGGCTCTTGACCTCGACCGCGACCGATCGCCGACTGCGCGCGAGCGGATCGACCGGCCGCAGCGGCGGCCGGCCCACGCGGTCGCCGCGATCGACGCGCAGGACCTCGGCTCCCATGTCGGCCAGCATCATGCAGGCGAATGGGGCCGGGGCCGCACTGGTCATCTCGACCACCCGGACCCCGGCCAGCGGTCCGCTCACGAACTGACGCCCAGGTACCGCCGGGTGAGCTCCGCGGCGTCGATCGTGTCCGCGGGGCCGGCCAACGCGACCTGCCCGCGGTCCATCAGGTACACCGTGTCGGCGATCTCCAGCGCGCGCGGCACGTACTGCTCGACGATGAGCAGGGCCGTGCCGGACGCGGTGATGTTCACGAAGGTGTCGAACACCCGGTCGACCAGGATGGGGGCCAGCCCCAGCGAGGCCTCGTCCACGACCACGAGCGAGGGCTCGCTGAGCGTGGCCCGGGCGAGCGCCAGCATCTGCTGCTCGCCGCCGCTCATGCTGCCTGCGACCTGGCCGAGACGCCGTCCCAGCTCGGGGAAGATCGCCGCGATCCGTTCGATGCCGGCCCGCTCGGCACCGCGCTTGGCCTGCAGGATCAGGTTCTCCCGTACGGTCAGGGACGGGAAGATGCCGCGCCCCTCCGGCACGTGGCACAACCCGGCCCGCGCGATGAACTCCGCCGGCCGCCGCGTGATCTCCTGCGTCCCCAGCCAGACGTGTCCCGACATCGGCCGCATGAGCCCCGAGATCGTCCGCAGCAGGGTCGTCTTCCCTGCCCCGTTCGGTCCCAGCAGGGCGACCACCGAGGACGGCCGGACGGTGAGCGAGACGTCGCGCAGCACGACCGTCTCGCCGTACCCGGCGGTGATGTTCTCCGCCCGCAGCAGCACGCCGGTTCCTGACTCCACGGCATTCTCCCCGGATCCATCCGCCACGCCGCTCACCCGCTCGCCATCTTGAGGGTCTCCGCGTCCAGCTCGGTACTGCGCTCGCCGAGGTAGGCCGTGCGGACGGTCGAGTTGCTGGTCATCTGCTGGGCGGTGCCCTCGAAGATCAGCAAGCCGAAGTCCAGGACGTGCACGTGGCGGCAGATACGCATCACCAGTTCCATGTCGTGCTCCACCAGCAGCACGGCGACGCCGCGCTCGGCCACCACCCGCTGCAGGATGTCGCCGAACTGCCGGCTCTCCGTGGCGTCCAGCCCGGACGAGGGCTCGTCGAGCAAGATGACGTCGAACCCGCCCGCGAGCACGCGGGCCAGCTCGACGAGCCGCTTCTGCCCGGTCGAGAGCAACCCGGCCTGCGCGCCTGCCAAGTGCGCCATGCCGACAGCCGCGAGCGCGCCCGTGACGGCGGCGTCCACCTGCCGGCCCTGCGGGCGGCTGGCCGCTAGCTGCCGCAGCGGGTTGGCACCAGCCAGCGCCGCCTCTCGACCGAGAGCCACGTTCTCGGCGACGGTCAGCGAGTCGAACAGCTGCGCCTTCTGGAAGGTGCGACCGAGACCCCGCCTGGCCCGCGCCGACGGGCTTGACCGGGTCACGTCCCGGCCGTGCAGGACGACTCGACCCTCGCTCGGCCGCAGCAGCCCACAGCACGCGTTAAATATCGTCGTCTTCCCGGCGCCGTTGGGGCCGACCAGGCCGGTGATGCCCCCCATCGGCGCGCGCAGGCTCACGTCACGCACGGCGGTCGCCTGCCCGTAGCGGACAGTCAGGCCGCTGACGTCCAGACCGGGCGCGTCGACCCCGGGCTCCTCCTCCATGGGCAGCGCGGGCGGCTGCTCCAGGAGCAGCGCGTCCTCCGGGGACAGCGCGGGCGGCTCCTCCAGGAGCAGCGCGGGCGGGCGCGGCGGCAACGCCGCCTCGTCGGCCGGCACCAGGGGAGCGGGGGGCTTGCGCCGCCCGACGCGATCGAGGACCTCGCGCAGGCGCCGCGGCACCCTCGGCACGTGGTCGGCCTGCAGCGCGAAAACCACCGCGAAGAGCCCGGCGGCGATCTCAAGCCAGGTGTTCACGTTGGGCGCCGTCCAGTATCCGGGCAGCACGACCAGGCCGAGGGCTCCGAGCACCGCGTACCAGGGGTCACCGACGGTCGCGATGACGACCACGGCGACCAGGGTGAGCGAGTTGAACGAGGCGTAGTTGCCGCCCACCCCGTAGTGGAACAGCATCGCGAGCAACGCGCCGGACACGCTCGCCATGGCCGCGGAGATGCAGAACACCACCACCTTGGTCAGGTTGACGGAGGTGCCGTAGGCCTCCAGGCCCAGCGGGGAGTCCGACATCGCGCGCAGCAGCCGGCCGAGCCGGCCACGCTGGACGACCAGGGTGAACGCCGTGGCGAGCAGCACGATCAGCAGGATCAGGTAGTAAAAGCCGGTGTCGCTGTCGAGGTGCCAGCCGGCCAGATCGACGTGCGGACGAGGCGCGGGCACCCCGTCGGTCGCCGACCCGAACATGAAGGACTGGTTGTAGAACATCTGCTCTACGAAGATCCCGAAGCCGAACGTGGCCAAGGCGAGGAACACGCCCGACAGGCGGATGGCGGGCACCGCGAGCAACGCGCCGATCAGGACGGCGATGACGATCGCGGCGAGCAGGGCGACCAGCCAGGGCACATGCATATCGGCCAGGTGGCTGAACGTCGCCGCGCCGATCGCCGCGAAAGCGAACTGGCACAGCGAAAGCTGACCCGACGTCCGCACCAGCAGACCCAGCGAAAGCAGCAGCAGCACCTCGATCAGGAAGGCCGACCAGACGCCGATGTAGGCGCTGGCGAAAGCCGGGATGAGCAGCAGGATGATGACCACCACGGCCCCGAACCCGCCCCGCACCAGCGGCGGCGCATAGTAAGGCGGCCGGACGACCTGGGTGAAGGTGACCCGCCGGTCAAGCAGCAGCCGCCGGGGCGTGACGATGAGGACGATGAACAAGATCGCGAACGGCAGCGAAGCCGGCAGCCCCGCCAGCCACGGCACCTGGACCACGTACTTGGTCGCGAGGGCGCCGGCGATGCCGATGACCAGCCCGCCGATAAAGGTCAGCGGGAGGTTCGAGAAGTATCCGATGGCCGCGGCGCCGAAGGCCTGCACGACCAGCAGCGTGATGATGAGCGCGTCCAGGCTGAGCGCAGGGGCGAGCATGAGCCCGGCGAGGGAGGCGAACACCGAGCCGATGAGCCAGGCCCACCGCCGTACCCGCACCGGGCTCTCCCCGGTGAGCGAGAGCAGGGCCGGATTGTCGACCACCGCTCGCATGGCGATGCCGGCTCGCACGTAGCGGAAGAACAGGTAGAGCGCGGCCGCCAGCGCGACCGCGAGCACGGTGACGATGATCTGGTCGTAGCTGACGTTCACGCCCACGATGTGGATCGACGTCGTGGGCAGGAACGAGGGGATGATCGACTGATTCTGCCCGTACCAGAGCGTGCCGACGCCTAGGACGAAGAGCAGGATGCCGACGGTGGCCACCACCCGTATCTCGGTCCCGACGCGGTCCAGCGCACGCGCGAGCCGCTCCATCGCCAAGCCCTCGATCGGGGCCAGGACACCGACACAGATGAGCGCGGCCAGCGGCCACGGCCACCCGTGCTCGTCGTGCAGGAAGAAGAACACGAAGATCGACAGGGCCGCGAATGCCCCGTAGGCAAAGTTGAAGATGCCAGCCGTCTTGTAGGTCAGCACGAGACCGGTCGCCGCTAGGCCGTACGCCGCGCCCGTCGTGATGCCTATGACGATGAACGGCAAGAACGTGGAAACCATGAACCTCGCGCCCCTTAGCTGAAGGCCACCGAGCTATTGCTTCGGCAGCCGCGCGTACCCGCGCGGGCCCTCGTAGGCACCGGACGGGACCTCCTTGAACAGCGCACTGTGCTGCTCGGCGAGTTCGGCCACGGTCCACCGGCCGTCCTTGACGATCAGGTCGCTGAGGTGCGGCATGCGCACGTGCGCGACGATGCCGCCGTAGACGATGAACGTCTGGCCGGTGATCTCACGGGCCGCGTCGGTGCCGAGAAAGGTCACGAACGGCGCGATGTTGGCCGGATCCATCGCGTCGAAGGAGTCCTCGACGTTCTCGAACTCGCCGGCCCGGCCTGAGTTCTCGAACGTGGTCGTGGTCAGGCGGGTACGCGCGCGGGGCGCCACTGCGTTGACCGTGACACCGTACTTCGAGGTCTCCTTGGCTACGGCGAGCGTCAGCCCGACGATGCCGAGCTTGGCCGCGGCGTAGTTCGACTGCCCGACGTTGCCGAACAAGCCTGACTCGCTGGTGGTGTTGACGATCGCGCGATGCGAGGTCGACCCGGCCTTGCTCTGCTCGCGCCAGTAGGCCGTGACGGCCCGGGTCGGCAGGTAGTGGCCGCGGACGTGCACGTCGAGCACCGAGCCCCAGTCGGCCGGGTCCGAGCTGAACACCATGCTGTCGCGGAGGATGCCGGCGTTGTTCACCAGGATGTCGATGTCGCCGAACGCGCTCACCGCCTGGTCGAGCAGGCTCTGCGCACCGGCCTCGGTGGCGACGTTCGCGAAGTTCGGCGCGGCCTGGCCGCCCTGTGCCCTGATCTCCTCGCACACCTCGGCGGCGGGGCGCTCGTCGCTGCCCGCACCGTTCCAGTCGCCGCCCATGTCGTTCACGATCACCCGGGCGCCCTCGGCGGCCAGCGACAGCGCCTCCTCACGCCCGATTCCCCGGCCCGCGCCGGTGACCACGGCCACCCGGCCATCCAGAAGCCCCATCTTCGTGTCTCCGTTCTTGCTCAGCGATACCAACTAGGCGCCTGGCGGGAGGGCGCGCCTCAGGCCGCGGCCTTTTCCAGGACGTGCACGCCGCAGGCCGAGCCGAGCCCGATGACGTGGGCCAGGCCCACCCGGGCCCCGTCAACCTGCCGGTCGCCGGCCTCGCCCCGCAGGTGCGTAGCCACTTCATAGAGTCCGGCGACCCCGGTCGCGCCGATCGGGTGCCCCTTCGAGATGAGGCCGCCGGATACGTTCACCGGGATCCGCCCGTCGCGGCGCGGCGCCCCGGAGTCGATGAAGGCACCGGCCCCTCCGGGCTCGCACAACCGCAGGTTGTCGTAGTGGACCAGTTCGGCGGTGGCGAAACAGTCGTGCAACTCGACCAGGTCGAGCTCGGCCGGACCGACGCCGGCCAGCTCATAGGCCTTGTCCGCGGCGCGCCGGGTAAGGGTGTTGATGTCCGGCTGCGCGTGCCCGCTGGGTGTGTACGGGTCGGTGGTGAGCACCGAGGCGCTGATCTTCACGCTGCGGCGGCGGACCGCGGCACTGAGCGAGCGCCGCTTCTCGTCCGACACCAGGACGAGCGCGGCCGCGCCGTCACCGGTCGGGCAGCACATGAGCACGCTGTTGGGATAGGCGATCATCTCGGCGTTCATGATGGCGTCGAGGTCGTACACCGTGCGGTACTGCGCGAGCGGGTTGAGCGAGGAGTTGAAGTGGTTCTTCTCCGCCACCTTGGCGAACTGCCGGAACGTCACGTCGTGCTCGCGCGCGTAGTCCATTCCGGCCTGGGCGAATACACCCGGCATCAGCCCGGTGCCGAGGATGCCCTCGGTCCCCATGACCGCGCCGAAGCGGCCGCTGGGCGTGAAGACCCGGCGATCGGAGCGAGCCTTGCCGGCCGCGCCGAGCATGCCCATCTTGCCCATCTTCTCCACGCCGACCACCAGCGCCACGTCGGCCTCGCCGGCCTGGATGGCGAGGTGCGCGAGCCGTACCGCGGTCGCGCCGGTCGCGCACGCGTTGAAGACGTTGTAGGTCTCGATACCGGTCTGGCCGATCTGTTTCTGGATGCGCTGGGCCACCATAGCGTTGGACTCATAGGCGTTCCCGACCGCGAACACGCCGATGTCCTGAATCGCCATGTCGGCGTCGGCGAGCGCGTCGAGGGCCGCTCCGGCCCCCAGGTCGATCAGGTCGCGGTCCTTGTGCCTGCCGAACGGCGTCATGGCCGCGCCGATGATCCAGGTCGGTTGGTTGCTCATCACGAATCCTGTTGGTCTTGGGCGTAGCCGAAGGCCACGGCCTCGGTTCCGTCGTCGTCGGTTCCGGCCACGAACGTCGTCAGGTGAACGCGCCCGCCGAGGTGGATGGCCTTGGAATCCGGATCGAGGCCGACGAGGTTCGCCTTGATCACGCCGCCGCCGTCGAGCTCGACCACGGCCGAGACGTAGGGTGCCGGGACGTGCGGGGCGGCCCGGTGCACGATGGTGTAGCTCCGCAGCAGGCCCGAGTTCTGCAGTGGAACGGTCTCGAACTCAACGGCGCCGCAGCTGGCGCAGGCGTTACGGCGATCGAAGAAGGTGGCGCGGCAACTGGTGCATCGCTGGGCGAGCAGGTGCGGAGCCCCGTCGCCGTCCAATACGAGGTAGCTGACCATCGGGATCTGCCCGGCAGAGGTAGTCATGAGTACACGATACAAGTACAGTACTTACTACGCTAGTAGCCTGAGCAGAAAGTATGACTAACTCGCCGGCCACCTGAGTACTACTGCCCAGCAGGCAATGCTCGATCGAGGGCGAGTGGCCAATCCATATAGATAGTAGTTACTATCGTTGTTCATCGCCCAGCAGGGCCCTGCGGAGAAGGAGCGAGAAGCGTGACTCTGGAGACAGACCTCGGCCCGGCCGCGCTGGCCTACCGTGCGGAGGTGCGCGAGTGGCTCCGCGGGCACGCCCCGGCCGAGCTGAACGGCGTGGACATTGACGACGCCACCCCCAAGACCCCCGAGCAGGCGTGCCACCTGGCCCAGTGGGCCGAGGACGTCCACCGGGCGGGCTACATGTGCGTCACGTGGCCCGCCGAGTACGGCGGCCGCGGACTGACCCGCCTCGAGTCAGCCATCCTCGACGAGGAGTTCGCCCGCGCCGGCGCGCCCCGGATGACTCGCGGCGTCGGCGAATGGCTGGTCGCCCCCGCCATCTTGGCGTGGGGGACGCCGGAGCAGAAGGCCTATTTCCTGCCGCGCATCGCGGCCGGGACCGACCGTTACTGCCAGGGGTTCTCCGAGCCCGACTCGGGTTCGGACCTGGCCTCCCTGAAGACGGCCGGCCGGGTCGACGGCAACGAGCTGGTGATCAGCGGGCAGAAGGTGTGGACCTCGGGCGCGGAGCGGGCGAACATGCTGTTCTGCCTGTGCCGGACCGACCCGCAGGCGCCGCGGCACCGCGGCATCTCCTACGTGCTCGTCCCCATGCACACCGCGGACGGCGCCAGCAACGGCATCGAGCTACGTCCGATCCGGCAGATGGACGGCGACGCCGACTTCACCGCTACCTTCCTCGACGCCGCGCGTGCGCCGCTGGAGAACGTCATCGGCGGGCTGAACAACGGCTGGCGGGTCACGATGACCACGCTCGGCAGCGAGCGGGCCGGCAGCAGCTCAACGCAGCACATCCCGTTCGCCCGGCAGTTCTGGGCCGCCGTCGCGATCGCCCGCGACCGGGGCCTGGCCCGAGATGCCCTAGTGCGCCAGGAGCTCGCCTGGGCCTTCACCCACGTCGAGATCATGCGCTACCAGGGCCTGGCTGCGTTCAGCGACGCGGTCGCGGGCCGGGAGCCGGGAGCCCGCGCGTCGATCGGCAAGATGTTCTGGTCGGAATACTCGCAGCGGTTCCTCGACCGAGTCGCCAACCTACGCGGCCCGCAGGCCACCTTGCTCCCCGACCAACCGCCGGGCAGCTACGAGCCCGATGACTGGACGCTGGCGCTGCTGCGCAGCCGGGGCAGCACGATCTGGGGCGGCACCGCGGAAATCCAGCGCAATATCGTCGGCGAGCGGCTGCTCGGCCTGCCCCGGGACAGCTGAAGAACCGGGCCCGGTTGTGTTCGCCCGGGCCCGGTCCTGTTCGCCCGGGCCGGTCCTGTTCGCCCGGGCCCGGTAGCGTTCGCCCGGGCCCGGTCCTGTTCGCTGGGTGCCGGCTCAGCGGGCGGCGTAACGATCCAGCCAGGCGAGGGTCTGCGCCCATGCCGTACGGGCCGAGCCCTCGTGGTAGGTGCTGCGCAGGTCGCAGTGGAAGCCGTGTCCGGCCCCGGCGTAACGGTTCACCTGCCCGGGGACGGGCGAGCGGGCGATCTCGCGTTCAAGGATGTCGAGGTCCGCGGCCGGAATCCAGCGGTCCAGCGCCCCGTAGCAGCCGAGCAGCGGTGTGGTGCGCACCGTCGCCACGTCGGCGAACGCGGGCACCGAGAAGTGCGGGGTCGCGATCCCAGCACCATAAAAGGCCACCGCCGCGCCGAGCTGGCGTGCGCCCGACGCGTAGAGCGCGACCGACCCGCCGAAGCAGAAGCCGAGCACGCCCACGTGCTGAGGTGGGATGCCGAGCTCACCGAGCTCGGCGATCGCGTCGTCGACGTCGGCCATCACGCCGGCCTCGGTGAGCTGGACGGCATGAGGCCCGATGGCCTCCGCGGCGGCGGCTTCCGCGGCCGGCTCACGGCCGTCGACCCCGTCGCCGTGGTCGACGTCGTAGGCGAACGTCGGCGAGCCGCTGCGATGGTAGAGATGGGGTACCGCGGCCGACCACCCGGCCGTGGCCAGCCGCCCGGCCACGCCGAGCAGGTACGGCGTGACGCCGAAGGCCTCCTGGAGAACGACGACGCCGCCCCGCGGCGTGGCGGATGGCACGACCGTAACGTGCTCGACGGGCACCGTGGGCTCCTTCGGTTGCTGGGGTGACGAGCGGTCAGACCGGCGCGGGCTTGAGCATCGCGCCGCCGTCGACCCGGATGTTCGTGCCGGTCATGTACCGCGACTCGTCGCTGGCCAGGAACGCCACCAGGTTGGAGACGTCCTGCGGCTCGACGTACGGGATCGGCATGGCGTGCATGGCGGGGAAAGCCGCCATCGCGTCCGCACGGGTGGGGTTCTCGAGGTCCGGACGGAACGCCCGGTACACGTCCGCGTTGTGCAGCAGCAGGGTGTTGCAGTTCGTCGGGTGGATCGCGTTGATCCGGACCAGCTGAGGCGCGAGCTGCAACCCGAGGACCTCGACGTAACGAGCGATAGTCTGCTTGGCCCAGGCGTAGCCCGACCCGCCGGGGCCGAGGCTTTCTGTGGCCCCTTCGATCATGCCCGCAGTCGAGCCGGTGACGATGATCGAGGCGCCCGCCGAGAGATGCGGCAGGCTCACCGCCACCGTGTTGAGCACGCCGATGAGGTCGACATCGGTCGCGTCTACGAACGCGTCGCACATCGGTCCGCCCTGGCCGGGGAAGATGCCCGCGTTCGCGACCACGATATCGAGGCGGCCGAGAGTCTGGCGCCCGGCCGTCAGCGCGGCGGCCACGTCGGCGCGGATTCGCACGTCGCCGACCGTCGCGACGATCTTGCGGCCCAGGCTCTCGACCTGGTCCACGGTCTCGTCGAGCTCGGCTCGCGTGCCGAGGGGGTAGTTCACGGTGCCGATCTGCGCGCACAGATCCATCGCGATGATGTCCGCGCCTTCACCGGCCAGCCGCAGCGCGTGGCTGCGGCCCTGACCGCGCGCCGCGCCGGTGATAAACGCAACCTTGTCCTCAAGCCGACCCATCTTGGTCTCCTCTGCTGATCCTTCTCTGCTGATCCTTCGGCGCCGCTCAGGACGATGCGCAGGCCGGGCTTACCCCGAACGGGTTGGTGAACTTGCCGTCCTTGACCTGGTAGTAGAACCAGCACTTCAGGCTGGTGGGCTTGCCCTTGGTGAACGTCAGGGGCGCGGTCAGGCCCCCGAGCGTCTCGCTCTTGAGGTCGTACAGGCCGTCGAGCACCTGGGCCGGGGTGGGGTTGTCACCGAGATGGGCCGCCTGCGCGGCGGCCTCGAAGAGCTGGCCGGCCGCCCACACCATCGAGGAGCCAGGGTTGAACTCGGCGCTGGTGAGCAGGCCGGGCTTGAACGTGTTGAGCGCCTGGTCCATGGCTTTGATCTGGGGATTGCTCGTGTCGCTGGCCGGCAGGTTGGTGATCTCGCCGACGGCCCCGTCGATGGCCGGGTTGCTCAGCGACGAGTTGGCCAGGGAGGACTCGGCCGCGATGTAGGTCGGCTTGTACCCTTGGGCGGTGCAGCTCTGGGCCACCGCCAGGGTCTGCGGCGGCCCGCTCGCGATGAACAGGCCGTTGGCCCCGGACTGCTGGGCGGCCAGGCACGGCGCGGTGTAGTTCGGCGCGGCGTTCGGGATGGCCCCGGAGTACGAGACGCTGACGCCGGCCGGGGCGCCGAGCTCTTTCAGCGCCGGGGGCAGCTCAGCGCAGATCGGCACCCCGGAGCAGTACAGCACGCCGAGCTTGTCGACCTTGGCCGTCTTGGCCGCGGCGACGATACCTTCCGGGATGCCGTCCGTGGTACCGCCCGCGGTGAAGAAGTCCGGGTTGCTGGCGAACAGGTCGCTGTCGAGGTTGCCGCCGACGACGGGAACGTGCGCGCTCGCTACGTAGCTGCCGAAGGAACTGTCGACGTTGCTGAGGTCGACGATCGCGATGACGTGGTCCTGCTCGACCATCTTGGTGACGGCCGAGAGCGCGGTACCGGGGTTCTGCGAGTCGTCGGCCGTGAACAGCTGGATGGGGTGGTTGGCGATGCCCCCGGCCGCGTTCACCGAGGAGGACCAGGCGGAGACGATGTTGGTCATCGTCGTGATGCTGGCGGCGTTGGAACCGGAGCACGAGCAGATAACGCCGAGCTTGTAAGGCGAACCGGTGGCCTTGTCCGCCGACGTCCCTGTGGCGGTGCTGCCACCGGACGTCGCGCTGCTGCTGCATGCGCTCAGCGCCAGCACGGCAAGGAGGAGGAGGGCGGCTGCCCATCGGATTGGTCTCATGGCCTGTCTCCTGGTCTCGAACAGCGGTCGAAGAATCAGCATGTGCTGGAGCCGGCGGCGCCGGTCAGCTACCGCGGTGCCCGTCGCTCGCGCGGCAGGTGAGCGACCGTGTCACGAAGATAACGAGTTCTCAAGCCAATTACAAGTGAGTACTATACAACTTTTCTGTCGAACCAGGCGGCCGGCGCGGTGACGTGCCCGGGCCCGAGATCGCCGACCCCGGCGCAGCCGAGAAAGCCGAGGGTCCGGTTGAGATCTGCGTCGAGCACCTCGAGGATGCGGTGCACGCCCGCGGCTCCGCCGACGGCCAGGCCCATCACGTACGCGCGGCCGACCAGCACCGCGCGCGCCCCCAGGGCCAAGGCCTTGGCCACATCCATTCCGGTCCGGATACCGCCGTCGAGCAGCACCTCCGCCTGCCCGGCCACCGCCCCCAGGACCTCCGGCAGCGCGGGCAGGGTCGCGCCGATGCCGTCCAGGGTGAGCCCGCCGTGGTTCGAGACCACCACGGCCGCGGCGCCCCGCGCGACCGCCTCCTTCGCGTCCGGCCCGGTCAGCACGCCCTTCACCAGCACCGGGCCGTCCCACCGGCGGACGACCCAGTCGAGGTCATCCCATCCGATGGGCCGGGCACCAGGGGCCTGGCCGACCCCGAGCGCCGTGCTGGCGACGGACAGGCGCATGCCGTCACGCACGAATCTCCAGGTCCACCGCGGATGCCGGATCAGGTCAGGCGCCAGGTCGACGGCCGTGCGCGCGTCCAGCCGCAGCGGCGCGGCCTTGGGCCGCAGCCCCGAGTCGACGGTGACGACCACCGCCTGGTAGCCGCGCGCGCGGGCCTCGTCGAGCTGGCGCTCGGCGACCTCGCGCCCGCCGAGGGCGGTGGTGATCTGGTACCAGAGCACCGATCCAGGCGGGACCGGAATCTCCTCGAGGGAGTGGCCGGCCGCCGGGCTGATCGCGCACGCGGTGCCAAACCGGGCCGCGGCGGCGACGGCGGCCCGTACGCCAGCCGGATGCTGAAGCCGCAGCGCGCCGACCGGCGCGAGCAGCACGGGCGTGCTGACCTCGGCCCCGAGGACGGTGGTGCGCGTGCTGCGTGCGGGTACGACAGCCGCCGCGCGCGGGCGGAAGCTGACCTCGCCGAAGGCACGACGGTTCGCGATGAAGGTCGTGCTGTCGTCGACGCCGCGGTTGAGCCGGTCGAACATCGCGCCGGGAAGGCGGCGGCGGGCCAGCCGCTCGGCCTCCGCGACGGAGTCAAACCGTCGCCAGTAACCGAGGCCGGCCTGCGGGTCGTGCGGCGAGCTACGCCTGCGCCCTGTCACCCGGATCCTCCGATCAACGTCGTCGCGCGGCTGCCTGATTTATAGTGAATACTTACCATAGTTACGGAGCCGGCGGAAGGGATCACCGTGGCTCAGCATCCGGACCCGTTCGTCACTATCACCAAGGTCGTCACCGAGCCCGTCAACACCGCCGCGGTGCTCGGCATCTTGCGCGAGATCGTCGCCCTAGACGCGGGCGAGCCCGGCACCCTGGTGCAGACCGTTCAGGTCGATCGCGCCACCCCTTCGGTCATCTGGCTGTACGAGATGTGGGCGTCGGCCGAGGCCCTCGAGGCGCATCGCGTCAACGGAGCCGGGCCGCGCGAACGGCTGGCTCCGCTGATCAGCGGGGTCTACGAGGTGCACGCGTGCACGCCCCTGTTCGGGCACGGCCTGGACCTCGAGGCGATCGTGCGGAGTACCTGACCGTCGCGCCACCCTGACCGTCGCGCCACCCTGACCGTCACGCCACCCGGACCGGGAACAACTCGATCTCGAGCACGCCGTGCCTGATGAAGGGCAGCTGCTCGAAGGCAGCCCGGGCCGCCTCCTCGGATTCGGCCTCGACGACCGTATAGGAGACGGAGCCGTCCAGCCGGACATAGAGCTGCTCGATGATCCCTGCCTCGCGGAGCGCCCGCACGCCGCGCGTCTCGGCTTCGGCGTACGGGGCCCGGTCCACGCCGGTCGGCCGGGCCACGACGAACAACTTCACGCTTCCTCCCGCGAATGAGTGCTGACGCCTTCCGCGCCGCCAGGTTTTGCTGTATGTAGTTTGTATAGCACTTACCACAGAGATTGTCAGGAGCGAGAAGATGGACCTCACGGCCGACGACGGCGTCCTGGTGGCGGTGCGGGACACCGATCCCGCCGTCGTCACCATCACCTTGAACCGGCCGGAGCGCAAGAACGCGGTGAGCTGGCCGATGTGGCAGCGGCTGCTGGCGATCTTCCGCGAACTCGCGCTCGACCCCGGGATCCGCATCGTCGTGCTGACCGGTGCCGGGGGCGACTTCTGTTCGGGCGCCGACCTGGCCAGCCCCGCCCCGGCCGTGCATCCGCTGATCCAGATGGACGAGATCAACAACGTGGTGCTGGCCCTGCACCGGCTGCCGAAGATCACGGTGGCCCGGGTCGACGGCGCCGCCGTGGGCGCCGGGCTGAACCTGGCTCTGGCCTGCGACCTGGTCGTGGCCAGCGATCGCAGCCGGTTCGCCGAGATCTTCGTGCGGCGCGGTCTGTCGATCGACTGCGGCGGATCGTGGATCTTGCCCCGGCTGGTCGGCCTGCACCGGGCCAAGGAACTCTGCCTCACCGGCGACATCATCGACGCATCAGAAGCGGCCCGGATCGGGCTGGTCAACCGCCTCTCGCCGGCCGAGGGCCTCGACGAGGCGGTGACCGAGCTGATCTCACGGCTGAGCCAGGGCGCTCCCCTGGCCCAGTTGCTCACCAAGCGGCTGCTCAACGAGGGGCTGCAATCGACGCTCGAAGAGGCGGTCAATCACGAGGCCATGGCCCAGGTGGACAACCTCGGCTCCGCCGACGCCGCCGAGGCGCGAGACGCCTTCCGGCAACGGCGCCCCGCCTCGTTCACCGGGGCGTGGCCCGCCCGGTGAACGCCCGCCTCACCCGTCGACGATCGCGCGCAGCCGCTCGATCTGCGTGAGCCGGCCGATCCGGTCCGCAGCGCCGAGAGTGACCAGCAGCGACGTCACCCCGGCCGCGCGGTAGGCCGCCACCCGCTCTCGCACCTGCCCGGGCGGCCCGACGAGGTTCGTGGCCGACAGCCAGGCGTCGGGGACGAGCCCGGCGGCGCCGCGCCGGTCACCGCCGAGAAAGCGATCCTGCACCTGCCGGGCGACGGACTCGAAGCCATAGGAGCAGAACAGGTCGTGGTAGAAGTTCTTGCCCCGGGAGCCCATGCCGCCGACGTAGAGAGCGGTATGCGCCCGGGCCGGCTCGAGCGCGTCGGCGCGGCGGGTGCCGACAAACTCCTCGCCCACGCACAGCTGCCCCCCGGCCGCGATCTGCAGCGGCCCTAGCCGCGGGCTACGGCGCTCGCGCCCGGCGGCCAGCGGTACGCCCCAGATCTCGCCGGCCCGCTCGGGCCAGAACATCGTCGGCAGCCAGCCGTCAGCGACCTCGGCGGTGGCGGCGACGCTGCCGGCCTTCAGGCTGGCCCACCAGATCGGGATATCGGGTCGGACGGGATGCTGGACGAGCTTCAACGGCACCCCGAGTCCCGAGCCCTCCGGCGCTCGCAGCGGTGCCTGCACCGTGCGCCCGTCGAAGGCGTACGGCTCGCGCCGCCAGATCGTCCGGCACGACTCGATGTACTCCCGCGTGCGCTGCAGCGGGCTGCGGAACGGCACCCCGTGAAAGCCCTCCACCACCTGCGGCCCGCTCGCGCCGAGGCCAAGGTTGAACCGGCCGTCGCTGAGATAGTCGCAGCCGGCCGCGCTCATCGCGATCGTCGCGGGCGTGCGCGAGAACACGTTCACGATGGCCGTGCCGATCTCGACCCGCCGCGTGCGCGCGGCCAGGTAACCGAGCTGGCTGAACGCGTCGAACCCGTAGGGTTCGGGCACCCATACCTGGTCAAGTCCGGCCCGTTCGAGGTCGGCGAGGCCGTCGGCGATGGTCCTGAAGTCGCTCGTGTAGCCGAGCAGGAGCGCAACCTTCACCGCAACGCCCGGGGGCGGTTCACCCGCGGGTGGCCGGCGAGGGGCTGGCGGGTCCGGCCCGCCGGGCGAGCCAGGCGTCTCGAAGCTGCCGCTTCAAGATCTTGCCGGTCGCGTTCTGCGGCAGGGCCTGGTACTGGATCTGCCACTGGGTCGGCACCTCGAAGTAGGCCAGCTGCTCGGCGGCGAAGGCGGCCAGCTCATCCGGGCCGGCCTGGACGCCCTCGGCCAGCACGACCACGGCCGCGACCTCTTCGCCGAGGTGCTCGTGGGGCA
>Ga0302178_10000628_pt1 | contig 31429 bp, 26 predicted proteins | sample I_Palsa_E1_3_FD_198790 | JGI IMG/M metagenome (GOLD analysis project Ga0302178, IMG submission 198790) | Peat permafrost microbial communities from Stordalen Mire near Abisko, Sweden - I_Palsa_E1_3 | ecosystem: Environmental > Terrestrial > Soil > Palsa > Peat permafrost | place: Sweden... | reverse complement strand
CACAGGCCGATATCCCCCTCCTTACAGCCCGGGCACTACTACCCGGGCACTACAGCCCGGGCATGACGGCCCCCGGTATCACAGCCCGGGCATGACGGCCCCCGGTATCACAGCCCCCGGTATTACGGCCCCCGGCATTACGGCCCCCGGTATTACGGCCCGGGTCACAGCCTGGTATTACGCCTCCCGGCGCCGGGCAGGTCACGGGCAGTCGCGGGGGCACCGGCCGCATGGCGGGCCCGCAGGCGCGTTCGAGCGCAGCCGGGCGGCAGCTACCACCTGGGCCAGCACCGCAAGCCCACGGTGACCCTGGATGTCAGGGAATGGGTTCAGGGGCAGTGCGGAGCTGCTGGACAGGCGTTCCGGCCCGCCGCGCCGTCAGCCAGCGGGCGCGTTCCGCTGGCGCGCCGCGGCGGATGAGTGCGGGAATCGCGCCGCTGGAAATGCATCGCCCCGGCCGGCACCATCCAGGGCATGACCGTCACCGAGTATCGCCCGGCGACCACCGCAGGGTCCGCGTTCGTCAGCGCCCTAGCCTCCTCGACTCCCGCTTTCAGGATGGACAGGCCGCGGAACGCGTTGTCGTCGCCGCCCGCCAGCGGCCCTGCAGCCAGCAAGGAACCTGTCTCGTGCAGGCGGGCCAGATGGTCCAGATGGGCGTCCTGTAGCGCTGTCGCCTCGGTATCGGTCAGGTCCGGGGCGTCGCTGCGCAGCACGAGAAGCGCGATCGAAAACTGGTCGAAGTCCATGAGCTGACGATAGGGCTCTGTCCCGGAGTAGCTGTTGTCAGCACGCGGGAATTCGGGGGACGGCTGCGTATTAAATTCGGGGCGGCTGCGTAGGTAAATCTGCAGTGAGTTAGCTCCGGAGCAGGGGCTGATGTCCCCGCCCGCCGGGCTAGGGCCGGGCGGCTACCTGGTGCCGGCGGAGCTCGCGCATGACCCGGCGGCGCTCGGCGCCAGTCAGCTTGTCGATGTAGAGCTCACCATGGGTGTGGTCGGTCTCGTGCTGCAGGCAGCGAGCCAGCTCGCCAGTCCCGGCTACGGTCACCGGCCGCTGCTGCAGGTCAACGCCTTCGGCTACCGTGTACCAGCTGCGGGTCCGGTCCGCGCTGACGCCCGGGATGGACAGGCATCCCTCGGTGCCCTCGTAGCTGCCGGTCGCCTCGATGATCCGCGGGTTGATCAGGTACCCGAGCAGTCCGTCGACGTTGTAGGAGAACGCGGCCAGGCTAGAGCCGATCTGGCAGGCGGCCAGGCCGGCCCGGCCCGGTTCCTGCACGGTGTCGATGAGGTCGGCGATGAGCTGAGCCAGCGCGCCGTCGAATCGGGTGACCTGCTCGGACGGGGTGCGCAGGACCGGATCGCCCAGCAGCCGCAGCGGGCGGACGGTCATGCCTGCACCCGGTACTCGCTGTCGTCGGCCAGCTTGCCAAGCCGGTCCAGCACGATCTGGTGCCAGTCCAGCTCGGCCTCGATCCGCAGCCGGGCGTGCTCGGCGACGAGATCATCGGCGACTGTCTGGTCCGGCCAGGCACGGTCCCGCTGCCGGGCGAACCGCGCCGCCTGCGCGGCCAGCAGCCGGATCCGGTCGTCGAGGTACCCGCGCACGATGTCCTCGTCCAGGTCGCCGCTCATGGCCAGGGCAAGATCGACCGGGTCGGGCCGGAGCCCGGCCTCCCGGAACGCCTCCGCGCGAAGTACCCGCAGCTCGCGGCGGCCCTCGTCGGTGATCGCGTAGACAGTGCGGGCCGGGAGCCTGCCGTCCTGCTCCGTCCGCAGGGCCTCGATCAGTCCCTCGGCCGCCAGCCGGTGCAGCGCGCCGTACAGCGACCCCGGCCGCACGTCGGACCAGAGCTCGGCCCGGTCAAGCCGGGCGCCCCGGCGCAGCTGATGCCCGTGCATCGGGCCGCGTTTCGCCAGGGCGCCGAGGACGAAGAGTCGAGTCGGGTTCACCGCACTAGTAAAACACGACTGCTCAAATATGAGTACACACCCGACGCACGCTCCTCAGCTGCCGCTCTCGGTAAGCCATGGGAGTGGTCATTGCGCCGGTGATTAACATCGTGCAGGCCTTCGATGCATTAAACACCGGCATATGTGAAAAATCATGAAAGGCTGACGGGAAATTCCCGATGATGATGCCCGCGTTAAAGTTCTGCGACTGGGTACCCCAGGTTTGACGAGACCGCGCCGCGCCGGATTAGCAATCAAATAAATGCGTACTGCAGGAAAGGAGGCAGTACCGGTCAGAAATACCAGCGGCGCGCCCGGGAAGCCGGCACACCGAAGCTCGGCAGAACGGCGAATTAGCAAATCTGACAGACCTCAGAAAACGGAGAGCACATGTCGACGACCACCATCGCGCAGGGGATCGCTCCCGGCGCCATCAGGACCAACCCCCGCCCGCCCGCCGGATTCGACCCGCGCGGCGCATCTCCCCTGGAGCTCCTGCACTACGGCATGCCGCGCCGGCCCGACCCCGAGGTCATGCCGCAGCTGGCTGCCCGCTGGGACCAGGTCTTCGGCCGGAAGCTCACCTACATCACGCCAGCGTTCCAGCCGATGAAGGAGCTGCTGCCGGGCATCGGCGAGATGGACCGCCAGCTGGACGCCGGCACCAGCAACTCCATCTGGTCGGGCAGCGTCGTCACCACCACGACCACCGACAAGTTCACGTCCATCACCGCCGGGTGGAATGTCGCAGACGTCGCGCCGCCAGCGGACGCCGCCGGGAGCTGGTGGTCAGTTAGCTGGATCGGGATCGACGGCTACGGCGGCAGTGACGTCTGCCAGATCGGCACCGTGCAGGCCGTCACGCAAGCAGCCAACGGCAGCATCAGCAAGTCCGTCTACGCCTGGACCGAGTGGTACCCGCAGTCCTGGCAGGCGATATCCAACTTCCCTGTCAACTTCGGGGACGACATCAGCGCGCTGCTGTGCATACAGTCGCCGACCGAGGCGAGCTTCAACATGGTCAACCTGACCACCGGCGCCCAGACCGGATTCTCCTTCGCCGCCCCGGCCGGGACCACGCTGGCGGGTAATACCGCAGAGTGGATCGTCGAACGGCCGGGGATCAACGGCAGCACCTCGCAGCTGCCCGACTTCGGGGATGTCTACTTCGACAGCGCGACTGCCAGCACCAGCCTCAGCCAGACCATCGACGCCGGCACCGGAACGCTGCTCAATATGGTCGAGGGCAGCGCGACGGTGGCGACAACCACCGAGGAGAACTCCACCCTCATCAAGATCGCCTACACCTGACGGCCGCCTGCCGCGCCCGGGGTGTATCGCCCCGCTCCGGGCGCGGCGGCGCGCAGCTGCGCGAGGACTCGCGGACCGCGCGGTTGAACCGGTACGCGGCCCGATAGCAGGATGCGGGTATGGGGATCCTTGTCGAGCCGATGACCGTGTCTGACCTCGCCGACGTGCTGGACGACCATGCCCGGTTCTGGGGCGAGCGGGACATGCGTTTCCTGCACCTGACCGCGCTCGTGCAGGAATTCGGCGAGACCTGCCTGACCGCGCGCCGCAGCGTCGGCCAGATCGACGGCTACCTGATCGGGTTCACCACGCCGCGCGGCGTCGGCTACATCCACGCGGCCGCGGTGCGCGACACGGCCAGGCTCGGCGGCGTCGCCGGCACCCTGTACCGGGCATTCGCCCGCGCCGCCGCCGCGCAGGGCGCCACCACCGCGAAGGCGATCACCAGCGTGGCCAACTCCGGCTCCGTCGGCTTCCACCGCCGGCTCGGCTTCGACGCAGAGCGGGCCGAGGACTATGACGGCCGCGGCAAGCCCATGATGGTCATGACCCGCCCGCTCCCCTGGAATTAAGCGCTAGGCGCTGATCACCTGCAGGGTGGCGAGGGTCGGGTCGGCGGCGTAGGCGATGCGGCCGCCGTCGGCGAGCACCTCGCGCAGCGCGTCCAGGGCCTCGGCGGTGATCAGCTCCCCGGGCGCGAGCACCGGGACACCGGGCGGGTAGGGCGCGATCAGCTCCGCGCTGACCCGGCCGGCGGCGGCGCTGGCCGCGACGGTCTCGTTCGGCGCGAAAAACGCGTCCCGCGGCGGGAGCACCGTCTCCGGCTCGACCGTCCAGGCCGCCGCGGCGACCGGAGCGCGCGGGGCGCCGCGATGCCGCTCGATGGAGGCGATGAGCGTGCCGGTGAATGCCCGCACTGTTTCCGCGTTGTCCGCCAGCGTGGGGATCGGGATGATCGTGTCGCGGTCGGCCATCTCGACCGGCATCCCGGCGGCGATCAGGTCCTGCTCGATCGCGTAGCCGTGCGCGCCGGTGCCGGCCAGCAGGATGACCAGCTTGGTCGGCTCCACGCCGGGACCGTCGAGGACGCCGAGCCCCGGTACCTCCCGCAGCCGCTGCCGGGCCTCGGCAACGCACTCGAGCAGCCGCGCGCACAGTTCCTTGCCGTCTCGTTCCAGCAACGCGCGGGCGGCGTCGATACTGGCCATGATCGAGCCGGTCGGGCTGGTCGTATGAGTGGCCTCGAAGGCGCGGTCGAGCCTTGCCGCGTCCAGCCGCTCCGTCCTGGCGAATACCAGCGCGCCCTGGCTGTAGGCAGGCAGCGCCTTGTGCGCGCTTGTCACCATCGCGTCCGCGCCGGCCGCGAGCGCGTGCGGCGGCAGGTCGGGGTGAAAGCCCATGTGCGCGGCCCACGCGGCGTCGACGATGAGCGGGACGCCGGCCTCATGGGCGACCTCGGCGTGCCCGGCAATGTCACCGATCGTGCCGACGTAGGACGGGTCGCCGAGGAACACGGCGCAGGCGCCGGGATACGCCTGCAGCGCGGCCCGCACGGTCGCTACCGCCACCGGCCCGGGCAGCCCGGATGCCGGATCCACCTCCGGCCGCACCCAGACCGGGCGCAGCCCGGCGAGCACCAGTCCGAGCAGCAGCGAGCGATGCAGAGTTCGCGTGATGACTGCGTAATCGCCCGGTTTTCCCACTGCCAGCGCAAGAGCCTGGTTGCCATGCGTGGAGCCGGCCACGGAGAACCTGCACCAGTCCGCGCCCCACAGCCTGGCGGCCCGCCCCTCGGCGTCGGCCCGCAGCGCGTCGGCGCGCTTGATCGGGGCGAGCGCGCCGTACAGCGGCGCGTCGCCGGCCACCACCGACCCGACGAGATCCTGGCGCTGCTTGTGCCCGGGGACGCACATGGGCGTCAGCAGCCCGGCGGCGGCTTGCCCCGTAAAGTTGAGCCAGGCGTCGAGTAGCGGCGCATCGGTCCGCAGGCCGCGCGGATCGCGAGGATCAGGTGCTCCGGTATTGGTCATCCGCCCAGTCTGCATGATCAGCCAGCGGCGCAACATGGTAGATCAGGGCCCGTTCGCGAGCGGAGGACAGCGTTAGTGAAGATCTACATCAGCGCGGACATGGAGGGCGTGACCGGGCTCGTGGACTCCCACGACGTCCAGCCCGGCGGCCGGGATTACGAGCGCGGCCGGGTGATGATGACGCAGGACGTGAACGCCGCCATCCGCGGCGCACTCGCCCGCGGCGCCGCGCAGGTGACCGTCAATGACGCGCACGGCCCGATGCGGAACCTGCTGCCCGACCTCCTGCACCCGGGAGCGGCCCTGATCCGCGGCCGCCCCAAGCCGATGGGCATGCTGGAGGGCCTCAGCGGCGACTTCGATGCAGCGGTATGCATCGGGTACCACGCCCGGGCCGGCGCGCTCGGCGTGCTCAGCCACAGCTTCATGGGGCACGAGATCGAGGACATGTGGCTGGACGACCGCCCGGCCGGCGAGATCGGCCTGGTGCATGCCACCGCTGCGGCGCTCGGGGCACCGGTCATCGCGCTGTCGGGCGACGATGCTGCCTGCGCCGAGATGACCGACTGGGATCCGGCCGTCGCGACGGTCGCGGTCAAGCGGGCCCGCGACCGGTTCGCGGCGGAACTTCGCCCGGTAACCGAGGCGCGCGACGCGATTGAGCAGGCCGTCGCGGACGCGGTTGAGCAGGCCAGCAGGGACGCGGTTGAGCAGGCCAGCGGGGACGCGGTGCGCGGCGGCCGCGGGGACGCGGTGCGCGGCGGCCGCGGGCCGGCCGCGGGCCGGCCGGATCTGCGCACCCTGGCCGTACGCTGGCAGTCGGCGTCGGTGGCGTCGCAGCTGGCCGCCATTCCCGGGGTCAGCCTGCGGGACAGCCGTACGGCGGTAGTCAGCGGCGCGATGCCGGACCTGTTCCGGCTGCTCGGGGTCTTCTTCGGCGTGGCGGCGGCACTGACCAGCCAGCCGCCGTACTGCTGAGCCGGGCCTATTGCGGCGCCTGGCCTGCCGCTGAGCCCGGCCCTGCCTTCCCTGCAGAGCCGGGGCGCTCCCGCCCGGCCGGCCTGGCCGGGTCATGCCGGTAGAACTCGGCGGCCGAGGGCGGCAGCGGCGTGTTGCCCAGGATCAGGTCGGCGGACTTCTCCGCGATCATCATCACCGGGGCATAGATGTTGCCGTTGGTGACGTACGGCATCACCGACGCGTCGACGACTCGCAGCCCGTCCAGGCCATGCACCCGCAACGTCGACGGATCGACGACCGACTGGCCGCCGGTGCCCATCGCGCACGTGCAGGACGGGTGCAGCGCCGTCTCCCCGTCGCGGGCGACCCACTCCAGTACCTGGTCGTCGGTGGCGATACCCGGACCGGGCGACAACTCGCCGCCGTTGTACGGGGCGAACGCGGGCTGGTTCAGGATCCGGCGGGTGATCCGGATCGCCTCCGCCCACTCCCGGCGGTCCGTCGGGGTGGACAGGTAGTTGAAACGCAGTGCCGGGTGCGCGGCCGGATCGCGAGAGGTGATCTTGACTGAGCCGCGCGAGTCGGAGTACATCGGCCCGATGTGCACCTGGTACCCGTGCCCGCCGGCGGGCGCCGAGCCGTCGTAGCGGATGGCGATCGGCAGGAAATGGAACATCAGGTTCGGGTAACGGACATCGTCGTTGCTGCGGAGGAAGCCGCCGCCCTCGAAGTGGTTCGTGGCACCGGGCCCGCTGCGCAGGAATAGCCACCTGGCCCCGACGCCCGGGCGGTTGCGCCATTTCAGGGCCGGGGCAACCGACACCGGCAGCCTGGAGGCGAACTGCACGTACACCTCCAGGTGATCTTGGAGGTTCTCGCCGACGCCGGGCAGGTCAGCAACGACGCCGACGCCGAGCGAGGCGAGATGGTCAGCGCTGCCCACCCCGGAGAGCTGCAGCAACTGCGGCGAGTTGATCGCGCCGCCGGACAGGATGATCTCCCCGGCCAGGGCGCGCCGGACCGCGCCCTTGCCGCGGGTGTACTCGACCCCGACCGCCCGATTGCCCTCGAAGAGGATCTTCGTGACGAACGCCCTGGTGGTGACGTCGAGGTTGGCGCGATCCATGACCGGGTGCAGGTACGCCCTGGCGGCGCTGAGCCTGCGGCCGCGGTGGACGTTGCGGTCGAACGCGGCGAAGCCCTCCTGCCGGTAGCCGTTGACGTCGTCGGTGAGCGGATAGCCGGCCTGCTGCACGGCCTCGAAGAACGCGCCGAAGAGCGGGTTCGTGGCCGGGCCGCGTTCGAGTACCAGCGGCCCGTCCGTGCCGCGGAACTCGTCGCCGCCGGCCAGGCAGTTCTCCATCCGCTTGAAATACGGCAGGCAGTGCGCGTAATCCCAGCCAGCCATCCCCGGGTCGGCCGCCCAGCGCTGGTAGTCCATCGGATTGCCGCGCTGGAAGATCATCCCGTTGATGCTGCTCGATCCGCCGAGCACCTTGCCGCGGGCGTGATAAATCCGCCGGCCGCCCATGCAGGGCTCGGGTTCCGATTCATAGCGCCAGTCGTAGAACCGGTTACCGATCGGCATGGTCAGCGCCGCTGGCATGTGGATGAAGACGTCCCAGCGGTAATCGGGCCGTCCGGCCTCGAGCACGAGCACCCGGTGCGCCGCATCCTCCGACAGCCTGCTGGCTAGCGCGCAGCCCGCCGAGCCGCCCCCGATGATGATGAAGTCGTACAGTCCCCGCTGCGTTTCCGCTGCCCTGATGCCGCGTTCAGGTCCCATTTTCTGGATGCTATATCGGCGTACGCGTCGATCGGCCACGTATGCCGCACGGCGGCGGAGCCCCGCCGCGCGTGCTTCCAGAAATTTCCCGATGTCCTTCCAGCCTGTATCTGATGGCGCCGATTCTGTCAGTAGCAGTCGATAGTTTGATCTAAGAAAATATATTCAGCAGGCAGCACGCGAATGGGCAGCCCGGAAGGAGGTACCGATGCCAGACGAGCCGGATGTCCCTCCTCCGCCTCCTGGCGTACCTGCCGAGCCGGATGTCCCTCCCCCGCCCCCTGGCGTCCCTGCCGCGCGGCCGGATAGGCCTCCCCCTGTCGCGCCCGCAGGCCAGCCCGCCACCCCAACCGCGGCCTCGGCACCTGTGCAGGAACTGCTGGCCGCCGGTTTCACCCACCGGGATCACGAGGAGAACGCGCTAGGGTTCGCCGCCGGGGGGCCGCTGGACAAGATGGAACCAGGCCCGGTCCTGGCCGGGTTTGCTGGCGACGCCGTGGACGATGGCCTGGCCGTCCTGGATGATGACGCGCTAGTGGGTCTGCTCTGTGCGGCGCGGCGGTTGTCGGCGTGGACGGCGTCGATCGAGTTGCGGGCTGTCAGCCACCTCTCCGGACGGCGTGCCGCCTATGCTGCCGCGACCGGGGACAGGCGGCAGGCCGATCATGTCGGTGATGAGGTCGCGGCGGCGTTGACGCTGACCTGCCGGGCCGCGGACCGGCTGGTGAGCCTGGCTGCCGGGGTGACGCGGCTGCCGGCCGCCGCCGCGGCGTTAGCGGCCGGGCGGATCGACATGCCGCGCGCCATCGTGTTCACCGACGAACTCGCCGGGCTGGGTGATGTCGCCGCCGCCGCGGTCGCCGCCCTGGTCGCCCCCGACGCGGCGGGGCTGACCACCAGCGAGCTACGCCGCATGCTGCACCGCGCCGTCCTCGCACTTGATCCTGAAGCAGCAACGAAACGCCGGGAGAAAGCGCAAAGAGACGCCCGGGTTGAAGTCTGGGCCGAGCCGGCAGGCACCGCCGCCCTGGCCGGCCGGGACATGCCCCCCGCCGAGGTCCTGGCCGCTGATAAGCACATCGACGCCACCGCCCGCGACCTGAAAGCCGCCGGAGCCGAAGGCACCCTCGAGCAACTCCGCGCCAGAGTGTTCCTCACCCTGCTATCAGGCCAACCCATTTACACCCTGCTGCCCGGCCAGGACAGAGGTACTAGCACCGTCAGCGCTGACGGCCGCAGCGCTGACGGCCGCAGCGCTGACAGCCTGTACGACCCCCCGGGCAACGATCCGAACGCAGACGACCATGCCGGTGACTATCTCGGTCGCGGCGACCACGGTCGCGGCGACCACGATGGGGGCAACCACGATGGGGGCGACCATGATGGGGGCGACCACGGAGCAGACGGCGACGGGGATAACCCAGGCCGGCCAGGACCGGGCGGCGCCCGCCGGCCAGGACCAGGACGAGGACCAGGACCGTCCGGTGGCAATACCGGGTCGCCAGCCGCGCTGACCGGGTCCGTGAACCTGACCGTGCCGCTGATGACCTGGCTCGGCCTGACCGGCCAGCCCGGCGAGGCCGCCGGGCACGGACCCCTCGACGCCACCGCCTGCCGCGACCTGACCGCAGTCATCGCCGCCGGACCCGGCAGCCGCTGGTGCCTGACCATCACCAGCCCCGACGGCACCGCCGTCGGACATGGCTGCGCAGAAACAGCCCACCCGCCACCCCGCGGACCCGCACCACCCGGGGTCGGACCACCCGGCCAGCGTGCCGGACCCGGCAGCACCGGACCACCCGGCAGCAGCGAACCACCCGGCGGCGCCAGTGACGACGGCCGGATTCCCTGGCTCGCCGGGATAAAGATCAACTGGCTCGAGACTGGGGCCTGCGGCCATGCCCGGGAAACCTTCGCCTACCAGCCCTCGCGGGCACTGCGGCACCTGATCAAGACCCGCAACCGGACATGTACCTTCCCGGGCTGCCGGCGACCCGCGATCCGATGCGACGATGACCACACAGTGCCGTTTGACCAGGGCGGACGCACTTGCGAATGTAATATTTCTCCGCTCTGCCGCCGTCATCACGGCGCCAAGCAGGCACCCGGCTGGCACCTCGATCAGCCTCGGCCAGGCGTCCTGACGTGGACCCTTCCCAGTGGCCGCACCCATACAACTAGACCCGCCCCGTACCCCGCATAGCCCAGGCTCCGGCTGCGGCAGAGGCCTGATGGCTGGAACAGGGGCTTGCCCTGCCCGATGACGACCGGGTGGACGTAGAGCCGGAGGCGCACCTCATCGGACTTAGGTCTTCTGGGTGGCGCAAGGGTCTTCTGGGTGGCGCAAGCTAGGTTTTATCGAGTAGCATACTCAGTATGCTACTCAGTTGTGAGACGTCATGAGTGTCCGGCACGCGTTGCTCGCGCTGCTGAGCGAAGGGCCCAAGTACGGCCTGCAGCTCCGCGAGGAGTTCGAGGCGAGAACCGGCGAGGTCTGGCCGCTGAACGTGGGCCAGGTGTACACGACGCTGCAGCGGCTCGAGCGCGACGGGCTGGTCGAATCCGATGACGCCGGGGAGGACGGCCCGCAGAAGGGCTTCCGGATCACGGCGGACGGCGCGCAGGAACTGGCGGGGTGGCTGCGCACGCCGCCGGACCTGAGTTCCCCGCCCCGGGATGAGCTGGTGATCAAGGTGCTGGTGGCGATGCGGCTGCCGGGCGTGGACGTGCACGAAGTGGTGCAGGTGCACCGCAAGTACCTGGTGGAGCTGATGCAGGAGTGGACGCGGCTGAAAGAGGACGAGGCCGACTACGACCTCCCCCTTGCGCTCGCCGTCGACGCGGAACTGTTCCGGCTGGACTCGGTAATCCGGTGGCTGGACTCCGCCGACGGCCGGCTGCGGCGTGCCGCCGGCGATCCGCCGGGGCGTGCTGCGTCCCCGGTGCCCATGCCAATGCCGCGGCTGCGGCGGAAAGCCGGGGTGCGGCGATGACCGCGCTGGAGTTGCGTCGAGTGTCCAAGGACTACGGCGAGGGGCCTGCCGAGGTGCATGCGCTCCGCGACATCGACCTGTCGGTCGAGGCCGGCGCGCTGGTGGCGGTGATGGGACCGAGCGGATCGGGCAAGAGCACCCTGCTGACCATCGCCGGGAGCCTGGAGGACCCGACCAGCGGTGAGGTGCTGATCGGCGGGACCGCGTTGTCGGGGATGTCGCGCAACGACAAGGCCCGGCTGCGGCGCCGCTCGATCGGCTATGTGTTCCAGGACTTCAACCTGCTGGCCGGGCTCACCGCGGCAGAGAACGTCGCCCTGCCGCTGGAACTCGACGGCATCGCCGCCAGGAAGGCCCGCGTGACCAGCATGGCGACGCTGGAAGAACTCGGCCTGGCCGACCGGGCCTCCCGCTTTCCCGACGAGCTGTCCGGCGGCGAGCGCCAGCGGGTCGCGATCGCCCGCGCCGTGGTCGGTGAGCGCCGCCTGCTGCTGACCGATGAGCCGACCGGCGCGCTCGACTCAGCCAACGGTGAGGCCGTCATGCGCCTCGTCCGCGCCGCGTGCAAGCGGGGCGTGGCCGGAGTGGTGGTGACCCACGACGCGCAGCTGGCATCCTGGGCCGACCGGGTGGTGTTCCTGCGGGACGGACGCGTGGCCGACCAGACCTCACCGCCGCCGGGACCTGAGTCCCTGCTCGCTTCCGGACCGCGCCAGGCACCCGGCACGGGCCAATGAGCACGTCCCTGCGCGAGCGGCCAGCCGGCCTGGGAACCGGCGGCGGCGTCCCGGCCCGCCGCGCCATGGTGCGCTGGGCGTGGCGGCTGTTCCGCCGCGAGTGGCGCCAGCAGCTGCTGGTACTGGCGCTGCTCACCGTCGCCGTCGGCGGCACGATCCTCGGCGCGGCGGTCGCCACTAACACCCCGCCGCCAGCCAACCGGGGGTTCGGCACCGCCAACCATCTCGTCACGCTGCCCGGCAACGACCCGCACCTCACCGCGGACATCGCGGCCATCCGCCGGCAATTCGGCATAGTCGACGTGATCGAGGATCAGACGATCGCCATCCGCGGCTCGGTCAACACCTTCGACCTGCGGGCGCAGAACCCCAGCGGCCCCTACGGGGGCCCGATGCTGTCCCTGGTGGCCGGGCACTACCCGGCCGGCCCGGGCGAGGTCGCGGTGACCAGCGCCGTGGCGTCCGCGCTCAGCCTGCGGATCGGTGACCGCTGGCACGAGGGTGGTCATGCCTGGCGCGTCACCGGCATGGTCGAGGACCCGCAGAACCTGCTGGACCAGTTCGCGCTGGTAGCCCCAGGGCAGGTCAGCACACCAGATCAGGTGAGCATCCTGCTCGATTCGTCCCCCGCCGCCAGGTTTCACTTCCCCCGGGGCGCGCAGGTCCAGTCGATATATTCGCACCCGAAATCGTCGGGGATCAGCGCCGCGGTCATCGTGCTCATCCTCTCCACGGTGTGCCTGATCTTCGTCGGACTGGTGGCCGTGGCCGGCTTCACGGTGATGGCACAGCGCCGGCTGCGCGCGCTCGGCATGCTCGGTGCGCTCGGCGCCACGGACCGCAACATCCGGCTCGTGATGGTCGCGAACGGCGCCGTCGTCGGCATTGTCGCCACGCTCCTCGGCGCCGTGCTGGGTTTCCTCGCCTGGATCGCGTATGAACCGCACCTGGAGACGATCACCGAGCACCGCATCGACCTGCTCAGCCTGCCGTGGTGGACGATCGGGACGGCGATGGCCCTCGCCATCGTGACCTCCGTCCTCGCCGCCCGGCGGCCAGCCCGCTCAGCCGCCGGGCTGCCCGTCGTGGCGGCCCTGTCCGGGCGGCCTGCCCGGCCCCAGCCGGCGCACCACTCCGCCCTGCTCGGCGGTCTCATCCTCGTGATCGGCCTGCTCCTCTTCGCGTTCGCCGGCAGCAGCAACGGAAACGGCGGATCAGGAAGCCTCGAGATCGTCCTCGGCCTCGTGGCCATCACCATCGGCAGCGTTTTCCTGGCCTCGCTGGCCATCGCGGTGCTCGGGCCGGCCGGCCGGCCTGCGCCGATCGCGGTGCGGCTCGCGCTGCGCGATCTGGCCCGCTACCGGGCCCGGTCCGGTGCGGCACTCGGGGCGGTCAGCTTCGCCGTCTTCCTTGCGGTGCTCATCTGCATCGGCGCCAGCTACCGGTTCTCCGATGTCCTTGATCTCACCGGGACCAACCTCGCGCCGAACCAGCTCATCGTCTACACCGGCTGCAACAACGGCGCCTGCCCCGCTTCGCCGCCAGCTCCGGCCCAGGCACGCGCCATCGAGGCCCGCGTCGCCGCCTCGCTCGGCACCCACGACGTCCTCGCCCTGTACACCACCTCGGCCACGCTCTGGCGGGCCAGTACCAGAAACAACAACTTTACTGGCACCCTCTACGTCGCCACCCCGGCGCTGCTGCGCCACTACGGGATCACGCCAAGCCAGGTCAGCCCCGGCACCGACATCCTTACCTCCCGGGCCGGCCTTTCCTCGGTGACCCACCTGAACCTCATCTTCGGCAACTACTTCGGAAACGGCCACGCCGGGAAAGGCAACGGCCCTGGCGCGCCGCCGGCCTCCTGCCCCGCCAGCGACTGCCTCGCCAGCCCCAAGATCCAGACCATCAGCAGCCTTCCCCCCTACGTCGATGGCCCGAACACGGTCATCACCGCCCACGCAGTCCATGCACTCGGGCTGCACCTGAACGGCCTGGCCGGCTATCTCATCCAGACATCCCAGCCCCTCACCAAGAAGCAGATCTACGATGCCCAGCAGATCGCGGGCGCGGCCGGCGCGAATATCGAGACCAAGTCCGCGCAGCCGTCGCTGTCCCAGCTCCTCGACAGCGCCACCGCGTTCGGCCTGCTCCTCGCGTTCGCCGTGCTGGCCATGACCGTCGGCCTGATCCGCGCCGAAACCGCCAGCGACCTGCGGACACTCGCCGCAGCCGGGGCCGGTGGCACTACCCGGCGCACCCTCACCGGCGCCACCGCAGGCGCCCTCGGCCTGCTCGGCGGCCTGCTCGGCACCGCTGTCGCCTACCTCGCCGGGATCGCCTGGTTCCACAGCACGCCCGGCAACCTCACCCACGTGCCGATCGTCAACCTCGCCATCCTCATCATCGGCATGCCCCTGGCCGCCAGCATCGTCGGCTGGCTGCTGGCCGGCCGCGAGCCACCCACCATCGCCAGGCAGCCGATCGAATAAGCCAGCCCCGCGTACGGCCGGTTTGGAAAGATATCTTTGGAAAGATAGCGTTGCATCTATGGAGCAACGCGATCGCGGGTCAGTGAAGCGGCTCACCGATCCCAGGGCGCTACGGGCGCTCGCGCATCCGATCCGGATGTCGCTGGTCGGGATGCTCCGCGTGCACGGGCCGCTGACCGCGACCAGGGCAGCCGAACTGCTCGGTGAGAGCTCGGCCAGCTGCTCGTTCCACCTGCGGCAGCTGGCTAAGTACGGCCTGGTGGAGGAGGCAGGCGGCGGCCAGGGCCGGGAGCGGCCCTGGCGGCCGACCACGATGTTCACGCACTGGCCCGAGGTCACCGGGGATCCGGAGGTCGCCGCGGCGGCCGGCCTGCTCTCGTCGGTGGTTGCCGAGAACTACTTCGATCAGACGATGCGCTGGCTCGACGCCAGGTCAGCCGAGCCGCCGGAGTGGCAGCACGCCGCGCAGTTCGGCGACACCTCCGTGTACGTCACTGCCGCGGAACTCGCCGAACTCGGCGAGCAGGTCACGGCGCTCGTCGACCAGTATCTCGACCGCCAGGCCAGCCCGGAGCTGCGGCCGCCGGGGTCCCGCCCCGTCACCTACCTCCACCTCGCCTTCCCGCGGATGGACGCGGCAGGGCGGCTGGCCGCGAAGGACCATGCCGCAGCACGGGCAGCGGCCAAGCGCGGCGCCGGGGAAGCTGCTGACGCCGGCCGCGGGCCTGATCGTCGATGAGGCCCCGAAGAAGCCAGAACGCAGCCAGCGACCAGGCATCCACGCCGACAGGTAAACCTCGCTGGCCGGCCTCGAAAATCCCCCCGCTGCTGCGAGAACGGGCCTTCCGGCGCTACTGGAGCGGCCAGACGATCTCGATGTTCGGGGATCAGGTCTCCTCGATCGTGCTCCCGCTGGTCGCCGTCCTGACGCTGCACGTCGGGCCGGCTCAGATGGGGTACCTGGCCGGCCTGGTGTGGCTGCCCAGCCTGCTGTTCGGGCTGCATGCGGGAGCCTGGGTCGACCGGCGCGGCCACCGCCGCGCCACGATGATCACGGCCGATCTGGGCCGGGCGGTTCTGCTGGCGAGCATTCCCGTGTGTTACGCGGCCGGGGTGCTGACGCTCGGCCAGCTCTACGGAGTCGCGTTCGGCACCGGCATACTGAGCGTCCTGTTCACGGTGTCGGACCCGGTTCTGTTCGTCGCGCTGGTACCTGAAGATCGCTACGTCGAGGGCCAGTCGCTGGTTTACGGCAGCCGCGCGCTGTCCTTTGTCGGCGGCCCGAGCGTCGGCGGCCTGCTCGTCCAGTTGCTGACCGCACCGTTCGCCGTTATCGCCGATGCGGTGTCCTTTCTCGGCTCGGCTTTCTTTCTCAGCCGTATCCGGCCGGCTGAGACGCCAGCCGAAGGTCCTGGCAAGGGAGCAGTGACCGCAGGCGCCCGGTTCATCAGGGGTTCGGCCATCGTGCGCGCGTCACTGACAGCGGTCGCAACGATCAACTTCTTCAACTTCATGTTCTTCGCGCTGTTCGTGCTCTACGCGGTCCGCGCACTGCACGTCAGCCCGGGCTTGCTCGGTCTCGTGCTGGGCGCGGGCGCCTTCGGCGGCGTCCTGGGCGCGCTGGTCACCCGCCGGCTGGCGGCACGGCTTGGCGTCGGGCTGACGTACACCGTCGCCACCCTGATCTTCACCGCGCCGATGGCCCTGGTCCCGCTGGCAGCCGGCCCCGAGCCCGTCATCCTGGCGATGCTGTTCGCTGCCGAGTTCGGCTCGGGCTTCGGCGTCATGATGCTGGACATCAGCATCGGCGCGATCTTCGCGGCAGTGATACCCGACCAGCTCAGGTCCCGGGTCAGCGGCGCCTTCCAGGCGGTCAACTACGGCACCCGGCCGCTCGGCGCGGTGGCAGGCGGGACGCTCGGCTCGCTCATCGGGATCAGGCCCACGCTGTGGATAGCCGCCGTCGGCGGCATGACCGGCATCCTGTGGCTGCTGCCTTCGCCGCTGCCCAGGTTCCGGATGCCGGACGGCGCCGCGGACGGCGCGTCGCTGCCGTCGGTGCCAGCCGCCCCGGCCCAGCCTGCGGCAACCGGGGGCGCAGGGAACAGCGCAGCTAGGAGCGCAGCTAGCAGCGAACAGGTGCCCGGGCAGCCGGCCAGGTAACTGGCTCGCGGCAGTGCACCATGGTGGCGCCGTTCATGCTGCAGGCAGTCCCGGGATCGCGTCAGCTGGCGATGGCGATGTGCCGCCCGATGGTGGCCGCGTCGCCCAGCAGCGCGAGCATGCAGGCAGCGAGGTCGGCGCGGGAGATCGTGAGCCCGCGCGGCAGGTTGCGGTCGATGGCAGTGCGATACGTCCCCGCGGCCGGGCCGCCGGTGAGCCTGGGCGGCCGGATGATCGTCCAGTCCAGCTGACTCGCCCGGACTTCGTCCTCGGCACCGCGCATGTCCGCGCAGACGTGCCGGAGAAACGTGCGCCGCGCCGCTGGCTTGACTACGTGGCGCATGAACGGCCCTTCGCCCTCATCGGTCACGATAGAGCCGCTGACGGTGACGAGCCGGCGGGTCCCCGCCTCGTGCATGGCCTCGATGATGCTGCGCGCGCTGTCCCGGAGGACTGCCGTGCGGCCGGTGCCGCGCGGGCCCAGAGCGGAGAGCACCGCGTCCGCGCTGGCCACGGCCGCGCTGATCGCGGCCGGCTGCATGACGTCGGCGGTGACCACCAGGAGCTGCTCGCGGGCGGGCACAGTCAGCGGGCCAGGAGTGGTCAGCCCAGCCGGGATGGTCAGCGCGCCGGGAGTGGTCAGTACGCCGGGAGTGGTCAGCCGTGCTGGGATGGTCAGCCGTGCCGGGTCGCGGACGACCGCCGTGACCTCGTGACCAGCCGCGAGCGCCTGCCCGACGAGGCTTGCCCCGGTGCCGCCCGTCGCGCCGAAAATCGTGAGCTTCATGTCGCTGCCTTCCTGTCGCTGGCCGCCGCGGCCGCCTGCTCCGGTACATTTAATTCTGCGTTCCATATATTACGGAGATCATATCATATGGATTCAGTACCACCTGACAAGGCGGAGGCGCGGCGGCGGCGGCGGCTGACTCGCGGCGTCCAGGAGTCGCTGCGCGACATGAGCGTGCAGCTGGCGCTGCTCAATCACCAGGTCAGCGGGCGCCTCGAGCTCAAGGGCAACGACCTGGAGTGCCTGGACCTGCTGGACCGCCTCGGCCCGCTCAGCCCTAGTGCGCTCGCCCGCCGGGCCGGGCTGCATCCCGCCACCATGACCGGCATCCTGGACCGGCTCGAGCGCGGCGGCTGGATCATCCGCGACCGTGACACCGACGATCGGCGCGGTGTCGCGATCCGGACGGTGCGCGGCCGCAGCGCGGACCTGCTGCGCCTCTATGCCGGGATGAACGCGTCGATGGACGAGATCTGCGCCGGATACTCCGGCGACGATCTGGAGCTCCTGGCCGGATTCCTGCGCCGCACGGCCGCCGCCGGCCTGGCCGCTGCCGAGCAGCTGGCTGACGGCCCGCCTGGCTGACGGCCGACCTGGCTGACGGCCGGCCTGGCTGACGGCCGACCTGGCTGACGGCCGGCCTGGCTGACGGCCGGCCTGGCTGACGGCCCGGCTGGCCAGGCTGCGCGGGTATCTGCCGTGTTTGCCGCGGCGGCGAGCGGGCAGCAAGGGCGCTAAGCAGATAGCCGCGGGTTTCCGGGGATCGCGGATCCTAGCGGCAGCCGGGACCGCGGAAGCAGCACGGGGAAGGAACACCGATGACCGGAACAGGCGCGCCAGCCACGCGGCAGGATGCGGTGGCCGACGAGCCGGGCAGGCCGGCCGGAACCACCCGGCCAGGCTGGGCAGCGACGCTGAAGCACACGGCGAAGAAGTACAGCAAGGACCGTTGCTCGATCACGGCCAGCGGGCTCGCCTATCACGGGTTCCTGGCGCTGTTCCCGGCCCTGATCGCGCTGCTGGGCCTGGTGGCGCTGGTGAACATCGGCACGAGCACCGTCCATCAGCTGGTGCATGGCCTGGCCACGACGCTGCCGCCGCAGGCTTCCGGGGTCTTCATCCAGGCCATCAACTCCGCGGCCGGCAAGTCCTCGTCAGGCTCGCTGACCGCGCTGATCATCGGCGTCGTCGTGGCGGTCTGGAGCGCGTCGGGCGGCATGGCCTCGCTGGAGACCGCACTGGATGTGGCCTACCAGGTGCCTGCCGACCGCAAGTTCGTTGCCAAGCGGCTGCGGGCAATGCCGATGATGCTCGCCACCGTGGTGCTCGGCGGCGCCGCCTCCGCGCTGATCGTCTTCGGCGCCTCGCTCGGCCACGCGATCGAAGGTCACGAGCCGCTCGGCGGGACCGCGTTCCTCGTCGCCTGGACGGTCATCCGCTGGGTGGCGACCATCGCGGCCATCTCGCTGCTGCTGTCCTTCTACTACTACTTCGGGCCGAACCGGGAGCACCCGCGCTGGCAGTGGATCAGCGCGGGCAGCCTGGCCGCCACGGCAATCTTCCTGCTCGCGTCCGTCGGATTCTCCTTCTACGTCGCCAAGTTCGGCTCGTACGGGAAAACCTACGGCGCCTTCGCCGGCGTGGTCATCCTGATCTTCTGGCTGTACCTGACCAGCGTGGCGGTGCTGCTCGGCGGCGAGCTGAACGCCGAGATCGAGCGCCAGCAGGCAGCCGTCAGCGACGGGCCGGCGACTCAGCCCGCGGACTCCTGACAGTGGCCATCACGGTGTACTGGCAGCATGGCGTCCCGGAGGACCGGAGCCGTCCCGTCGTCACCTGGTAGGCCCACAGGTGCTTGCCGGGACCCTGGTACAGCAGCCATGAGCCCCTGGCCGACCAGCCGGTCCGCGCGTACAGGAACGCAGCCGAGGACGGGACGGCCGTGACCGGCCGGCGCGCGCCCGTGAGGCGCAGTACGTACAGGCGCGTCCGCCCGTCTCCCTGCGGCCGCATGGCCGCGTAGGCGGCGATCATCCTGTCTCCGGGCCGGACCGCGCTGACGAGGCCAAAACCGTTCGGCACCCATCCAGCGGTGCCCGGCGGCGCCGCGAACGAGCGGAGCTTGCCGGTGACGACGTTGACCACTCGCAGCACCCGGCAGGCGTCGTAGCCCGCGTTCGGTTCATAGCTCGCGTTCCTTGCCGTCTCGTAGCTGGTGCAGCCGCTGCCGTAGGACACCAGCCGGGCGCTGGCGGCGAAGCCCTCGAAGCCCCCGAGCGCCGAATGCGGCAGCGCGGTCGGCTGAGCGCCTGGGTTCCAGAGTTCGAGCCGCCCTCGCCTGTTCCGCAGCAGCAAGCCGGCGTCCGTGCCTTCGACGAGCCAGGCGCCCTTGGGCAGCGTGATTGCCGGGCCTGGCGGGCCGCCCGTGACCGCCACCGACCGCACGGCCTCGAGGCGGCGCACCTGGTACTGAAGCCACACGTGACCTGGCGCTGCTGACGGTGCGAAGAACGGTGACGTCCCGAGTGCTCGCGGGCCGCCTTTCAGGTCGTCGCGGATCGCGGTGGTCCCCTTGCCTACGTAGACGAACCAGCGGCCGACGGTGATCAGGAGCGGCTGGAAGTCACCAGCGCTGATAGCGGGATTCTGCCGCTGCGAGAGGTGCCCGGTGCTCAGGTCGTCGAAGTAAGCCGGGGGTCCACCAGCCGAGCTGAAGGCGGGATAGCCGACCGGCCACATCAGCACTGTCGTGCCCACGCTGCGCGGGATGGGGCCGGGCACCTGCGGCCTGGCGGCCGGCTTGACCCGCGGCCCGCTCGCTGGCCGCGGGTGGCTGCTTCCACGATGGCCGGCAAAGGCGCCCAGCGCCCCGGCCAGCACAGCCAGCACCGCTACCACAGCCAGGCAGGTCGCAGCGTAGCGCCTGCGCCGGCGCCGGCGCGCCTCCTTGATCAGCGCCTCCGCGCCGGCGCCAGGACCGGGCGAGGGCACAACCGTGCTTGCCTTCACTGGACCACTCCCCACGAGACCTGCGCGATGATCTCCGCCAGCTCCTCTGGCCGGTACCCGTAGCGCCGGGCCAGCGTGACAAGCTCGCGCGCCTTCGCCACCACGGCGCTTCGCTCCGGGCCGATGCCGCTCACCGTCACGCCCCGGCCGCGGCGGAACTCGACAATCCCCTCGTCCCGGAGCGTGCGCAGCCCGCGGAACACCGTATTGGCGTTGACGCCGAGGACCGCGGCCAGGTCCCTGGCCGGCGGGAGCCGTTCGCCGGCAGCTATCTCGCCTTCGGCTATCGCCCGCCTGATCGCCGCCGCGACCTGCTCATGCAGCGGTACCAGGCTTGAGTGGTCAATCTCCACTGGGGATCTGGTGCTACTCACACTGGCATCATAACCCAGCGCGAAGCTGCACGCTCGCCGGGCGGGCACTCATCTGGCCGACTCCCGTCGCGCAGGTGCCGGAGGTGGCCATCACCGGCCGCTTCCGGGGTGCTCGCCGCCGGCGCCATAGCTGCGGAGCAGCTCGGCGACCTCGTCGCTGGGTGGTTTGAGGTCGTCGGGTGAGAGGGTGACCTCGGCCAGGGATGCGCCAGCCTCGAGCAAGGTTCGCACGGTCGCGATCCAGTCGGGGCTGGGGTTGTCCGCGGGCCGTCCCCCGCTGCCGACCATGGCCCAGTCCAGGGGGGTACTGTCCCAGCTGGTGTCGCGCGCTTCGATGTCGGCACCGCGGTTCAGCAGCAGCCGGACAGTGTCCGCGCTGCCGGAGTACGCGGCAGCGTGCAGCGCGGTGGCCCCGTCCTCGCCGCGGGCGTCCAGCGGGAAGCCGGTGTCCAGCATCAGCCGCACTGCTCCAGTCCGCCCCTGCCTGGCGGCGTCGGCCAGGGCCGCCTGATCAGCACCGGTGAGCTGGCCGATCAGTTCTGGATTGCGCCGTATCAGCCGTTCCACCTCGGCGCCGTCTTCCTGCCGGCAGGCGCTGAGAAGGCGATCGGCGTCGGTAGTGCCGGCCCGGGCACCGTGGCGCGCGAGTAGTTCCGCGATGTCGGCCCTGCCCCGCCGCATCGCCACCTGGTACGGCGAAAGCCCTTCCTGGCCTGGGGCGCTGGGATCGGCGCCGTGGCTGAGCAGCAGCTCGATCAACTCGGCCGGGCAGTCGGACTCGACTGCCGCCGCGACCGGAGGAACCGGTGGATCCGGCGGAACCTGTGTGCCCGGGGGGATCTGGCCGGCGGAAAGATCGCCGGGCAACGGCTGGCGGGGGTCGGCGCCCGCCTCCAGCAGCAGCCGCACGCCCACCGTGTCGCCGGTGCTGATGGCGGCGCCGAGCGCGCTGGTTCCGGCTACGTTGGTGGCGTGGCCGAGCAGCAGCCGCAAGCACTGGTGGTCGTCTCCGCCGAAGCAGGCCAGATACAGGTCATGGTCGTCGGGCACCGCGCCGCGTTCCAGCAGCAGCCGGGTGATCGACGGGTTGGCGGCGCCGGCAATCGCGCAGCGCAGCACCGTCCAGTGCCCGGGGTTGCCCTGCTGCCCTCCGGCCCTGGCGTGCAGGTCGGCCCCGGCATCGAGCAGCAGCCGGGCCACGGCGAGCAGCCCGTCCGCCCGGGCCGGGTCCAGGCGATGCCACCGGGAGCCGCAGGCCGCGTGCAACGGCGTCCAGCCCCACTGGGCATCGGGGCGGGTCGCCGCCGCCGGGTCGCGCTCGATCTCCTCGCGCACCCTGGCGACGTCGCCGAGCAGCACCGCCGTGGCGAGGTTGTATCCGGCGATCTCCGGGGTCGCGGCGAGCATGCGGGCGGCGGCGCCGGTCCAGTCACGGATGCTGGCCTCGCAGAATGCCGCCACCTTCTCCGCGAGGTCCACCGTCATGACGTCGTGCCCTGGCCGTCGCCGGCCGTGCCGCGGAGCTGATCAGGACGCGGCCACGCAGGCGTTGCCTGGCCCTCGGCCCGGACCGGCTTGCTGGCAAGCAGCCAGTAGACGACCCCGCCGGCGAGCAGCCCGAGGAACACGCTGAAGTCAGATCCGAGCGGGCCGCCGTGCCGGCTTGCCAGGAATCCGACATACGGGGAGTAGGCGTTCAGCCAGAGCGCGGCGACGACCATGCCGAGCACCTGGGCGATGATCGCCGGCCAGTGAAAGCCGCCGTGACGGAAGTAGCGACCGCCGCGCTCGTCGAGCAGCGCGTCATGGTCATAGCGGTTCCGGCGCAGGTAGCTGTCGACGAGGTAGATCGCGCACCAGGGGCCGAGCCACAAGATGATGAACAGGATGAAGTCGGTAAGCAGCGTGAAGAAGTGCGCGGAGAACACCGCGTAGGCGGCAAGCGCGCCGCAGATGACGGTGTCGATGGCCACGCAATGCAGCCGCTTCAGCCGGGGCACCAGGCTCTGCAGCGTCACGCCGGATGAGTACAGGTCCAGGGTGTTGATCGAGAACAGCTGGAGGATGGCAAAGATCAGGTAGGGCACGATGAACCAGCCGGGGAAGCCTGAGATCAGCCCGTTGACTGACGTCGCGGCGGGCACGCCGGTGGCGACCGCCGCGCCAAGCACCTCCAGCAGCGCCGACGGGATCGCCGCGCCGAGCGCGACAGCCAGCACGATCCGCCTCTTGTCAGCGGCCTGCGGCAGGTACCTGGAGTAGTCGTTGGCGTTCTCGGTCCAGCCGAGGCCGCCGGCCGAGATCACCAGCGCGAGGAAGATGGTCAGGGCGCCCCAGCTCGCGCCGTGCGCGGGCACGTGCAGGTTGACCTTGGAGGTGGTGAGGGCTGCCATGACCGTGAACAGCACCACGAACGGGATGGCGAGCCAGCGGAGCACCTTCAGTACCGCGGCATGCCCGAGCAGCGGCAGCACCGCCTGGATCGCCATGGCGAGGATGATGAAGATCACCTTGGCCGCGGTCCCGGCGGTGAAACCAGCCTTAGACGCGAGCAGGATCGCCGCGAAGACGATGAGGGCAATGCCCTCGATCTCGAACCCGACCTGGGTAAGCCAGTTGAAGAAGGACGGGAGCTTGTTCCCCCTGGGCCCGAAAGATGCCCGGCTGATCGCGAAGGTCGTCGTCCCGGCCTGTGGTCCCTGCACGCTGGCCAGGCCAGTCAGCAGGTAGGAGAGGTTCCCGATCAGGATGACGACGACTGCCTGCGCGAAGGACAGCCCGAATACGACGATCGCCAGCGCGCCGTAGACCACGAACTCGACGTTCCAGACGGCGCCTGCCCACATCCAGAATAGGCTGCTCGGGCCGCCCCACCTGCTGTCGTCCGGTACGTGCTCGATGCCGCGCTGCTCGATCGACGTGATAGCCGGTGCGGCCGCAGTCACGCCGGCCGCCGACCTTGCCGGCCCGCTGATTCCTGGCATTGCCGGGCCTCCCTGCTCCTCGCCTACTGGGGGGGCAGGTGCCACGGCTGCGACACCGCCGACTGCGCAGCCGGCCCCGGCACCTGCAGGTCACCCCCCAAGCGAAGGCCGCGGAAGGCCCGCGGAGTGACCCCGGCGGACGGCGTCCTGCGATGCAAAGCCAGACATCTTGCTGAGCGGGAGGCTACTACGCGGCAGGGGCGAAAGGAAGATTCGCCGACGTGACGACCCGCACACAGATCCTCGGCGAAGTCGCCAGCACCCGGCCCGCCGAGCGCCAGCAGCCAGACGTGCCGGCATCTACCGGCGAATGTCGGGTAAAACCACCAATCCGCATGCCGTCGCGGACCGAACCCCCGAATGAGGAGAGCGCTGGAAGGAGGGAGGCCGCCCAGGTTTCTCAGCATGGCGCGGCGGCAAGCGCCGCCGGCCTGCTCGTGCCCGTGACTGAGCAGCTCTTCAGGGGCGAGCTGCAGGTGCGGGTACGGGCATGGGCATGGGCATGGGCATGGGCATGGGCTAGCGGACGGGCCGGGGCGGGACGCCCATGTGCGCGTCCGGCGGTAACGCCGTTCGCCGATGCCGGTTCGCCGCGCGGGCGACGAGCGCGCCCCACGCCATCACGAGCACGCCGTACATGCCCAGCGGGGCAGCAGTGGCCGGTCCGAATGCGGCCACCGCGATCCCGCTGGCCACCGCGAAGTCCCGCATCGAGACATTCAGCACAACGGCCGTCCGTGCCGGGGACTCAAGACGCCAGCCCAGCAGCAGGCCGATGCCCGCCGATGTGACGATCAGCGCGACGAGAACGCCCGCGAGGGTCCAGTACGCCGCCGAAAGGCGCACCTGTCCGGAGACGAGCCACACCAGGATCACGACGGCCAGGATGGCGAGCGCCTGGAAGCCGTCATCGACGCGATCGATTGCCGCCGCAATCCGCTTGAGCACCAGGCCTGCCAGCAGCGGAACGCCGACCACGAGCGACAGGGTGATCAGCACGTGGACCGCGGGCACGCCGTGGCCGCCGGCCACCGACAGGATGGGCCCGGCCACGGCGACGCAGATCAGGGTCGATGCCACCAGCAGCACGGCCGCCGCGCCCGCTTCTCCCCCGGCGATCCCGGTGATCGCCACCGACGCGACCTCGGCCGGCGCAACCCCCACCGCGAGCACTCCATCACGCAGCACCGCCGGCCCGAGCAGCCGGCTGAGGGCGAAGGCCAGCAGGGGCAGCACTGCGGCGGCGGCGATCAGGACTATCCCGAGACGCAACGCCAGTGCCCGGACCCGGCTCAGCACCCCTGCGGGGACCGTCATGGCGCTCGCGAAGACGAGGACTGCCAGCACCACATCGATCGCCTGATGGCGGTCCAGCAACCGCGCCGGCCCGGATGCCGCCCAGCCGGTCATCGCCGCGGCGATGACCAGGCCAAGGATGACCCGCTCGAGAAGATCCCTCAGCTGGCGAATCGATGCCTCCGATCAGCTCATTGCGGCCTGGCCAGGTGACAATCTTCCCAGCTCCGCATGACTGGACCTGCGCTGCCACGGACCCCTAGCCTTAGCCGATGCGGTTACTCGCGGTCATCGGAAGCGAATTGATGGGCACCGACGAACGCAGTGACTGGGGTCTGCTCGACTCCCTGGTCGCCGCGAATTCTCCGGCGTCGATCGAGGTACGGGTTATGGCGCTGGTCAATCGTCCTCGCTCGTCGATGTTCTGGATGCCGCTCGGCCGTGCCGTAGGCGCCCGGGCCGGAGCGGGCGCGAGCGGACCGTCGGGAGGGACTTACAACCCGTCCGACAGTGCCCGCCAGCGCCTTGACCGGGCCTTAGGGCATCTGCGGGCGCTCGGCCTGGAAGCCAGCGGTGACATCGAGCCAGGGGATGCCTACCGCGCGGTGCGCAGCGAAGCCGCGCGAAACGATTACGCGCGAGTGCTGTTCCTTGTCCGCGAACGGCCCTCCTGGCTAAGCCGTCTGGCCGGCCGCAGTGTGGCGGCTCGCTTGCGTCTTTCACTGGACATTCCGGTGGATGTCCCGGGGCGCCCAGATCTCGCTCCCCCGCCGTCTGATGGAGGTTAACGGCACCGGGCCCGCGACCGGGGCCGCTCTCTTCGCTGACCCGGCCACGACGGCTGTGCGGCTCCCGGACGGATCGTCGGTGCTGCGCTCGAGAATCCCGCTGCAGCCCTATGCCGGCAGCATGGCAGGGCTGTTCCGGGCCGCGGCCGCGGCGCATCCGGACCGGGTGCTGGTGGCGCAGCGGGACGCGCACGGCTGGCGGAAGGTCACCTACGAGGCGGCGCGCCGCCAGGTCGACGGGCTGGCCCAGGGGGTGCTCGACCGCTGCGGCCCGGCCGCCGGGCCGGTGATGATCTTGTCCGGCAACTCCGTCGAGCATCTGCTGCTGACCCTGGCCTGCTACACCGTCGGCGTGCCCGCGGTCCCGGTCAGCACCGCCTACTCGCTGCTGGCCAGCGATCACTCGACGCTTCAGGCGATGGCGGACCTAGTCCGCCCCGCGATCGTCTTCGCCGACGACGGTGACGCTTACGCGGCGGCGCTGCGGGCCGTCGCCGGCCCGGACGCCGGCGTCGGGGCCCGGGCCGGACGCGCTGTGGTCACCCTGTCCGGCCGGGCCGGCGACCGCGGCGTGACCGCACTCGGCGAGCTCGCCAGCGCACAGGTGACCAGCACGATCACAGAACGAGCCGATGCGGTCGGTCCCGGCACGGTGGCGAAGATCCTTTTCACCTCGGGATCGACCGGCCTTCCCAAAGGCGTGCTCAACACCCACCAGATGATGTGCGCCAACCAGCAGATGATCCGGCAAGCATGGCCGTTCCTCGTCCAGGAGCCGCCGGTCCTGCTCGACTGGCTGCCGTGGAGCCACACCTTCGGCGGCAACCACAACGTGAACCAGGTCATCGCGAACGCGGGCACCCTGTGGATCGACGACGGCAGGCCGGCGCCCGGCATGATCGAGCGGACTGTGCGCAATCTCGCTGACGTCAGCCCCACGGTGTACTACAACGTCCCGGCAGGATACGCCGCGCTGCTGCCGTTCCTGGAGCGCGACCGTGATCTTGCCGCGGCGTTCTTCGCCCGGCTGCGGCTGGTGTTCTTCGCGGGGGCGGCATTGCCGCAGCGGCTCTGGGAAGCGATCGGGGAACTCGCCGCGTCGGTCGGCTCGGCCGCGCCGATGACGACATCCTGGGGGGCGACCGAGACCGCCCCGGCGGCCACGTCCGCGCATTTCGCCGGCGGGCGCGCCGACTGCATCGGCGTGCCGCTGCCCGGCGTCGAGGTCAAGCTCGCCCCGGTCGGCGACCGGCTCGAGATCCGGGTCAAGGGACCGAACGTGACCCCGGGCTATGCAGGACGCCCGGACCTGACCGAGGCCGCGTTCGATGCCGGTGGCTTCTACCGGACGGGCGACGCCGTGGCGCTGGTCGACTCCGATGATCCGAACGCGGGACTGCGCTTCGACGGCCGGATCGCGGAGGACTTCAAGCTGGCAACCGGTACCTGGGTGCGGGTCGGCACCCTCCGCCCGGCACTGCTCTCGGCAAGCGGCGGGCTGCTGCAGGACGCCGTGCTGACCGGGCACGACGCCGGTTTCATCGGCGCGCTCGGCTGGCTCAGCCCGCGGCGCGCCGCGCAGATCGCCGGAGCGGGTGACGGCGTTTCCCCGGCCGCGCCCGCCGCCGGCCCCGCCGCGCCCGCCGCCGGCCCCGCCGCGCCCGCCGTCGGCCCCGCCGCGCTGGCCGCTGACCCCGCCGCGCTGGCCGCTGACCCTGCCGTGCGGGCCGAGGCGGCGAGAGCGCTGGACCGCTACAACGCCGGGCGCACGGGCACGTCCCAGCTGATCCGGCGGCTCCTGCTGCTGGCCGAGCCCCCGTCGCTGGCCGACGGGGAGATCACGGACAAGAGCTACGTGAACCAGCGGGCCGTGCTGCAGCGACGCGCTGACGCGGTTGCCGCGCTGTACGCCATGGATCCGGCTCCCGAGGTCATCTGCTGGCAGGACGAGCCGTTCGCCGGGTGACCCCCGCCGGTGAGCTGGCAGGCTGTTTCGCGGGGTGCCCGCGACGCCAGCCTGGCCGCCGGCCAGCATGGTCGTCATGCACCTACCTGTCATGCCGCCGGTGGCGCCGATGCTCGCCAAGGCCGTCAAGGAGATACCGCTGGGCCCGCTCAGCTACGAGCCGAAGTGGGACGGCTTCAGGTCGATCATCTTCAGGGACGGCGACGAGGTCGAGATCGGCAGCCGCAACGAGCGGCCGATGACCCGGTACTTCCCGGAGGTCGTGGCCGCCATAGTGGCGAACCTGCCCGGCCAGTGCGTCATCGACGGGGAGATCATCATCCCCAGCTCCGACGGCCTGCGGCTTGACTTCGAGGCGCTGCTGCAGCGCGTTCACCCGGCCGACAGCCGGGTCAGGCTGCTGGCCGAGCAGACGCCGGCCGCCTTCGTCGCCTTCGACCTGCTCGCGGTCGGTGATACCGACTACACCGGCCGCCCGTTCACCGAGCGCCGGGCCGCCCTGACCGAGGCGCTGGCCGGCGCCCGGGCGCCGGTCCACCTCACCCCTGCCACCACCGACGCCGAGCTGGCCGGGCGATGGTTCAGCCAGTTCGAGGGCGCCGGGCTGGACGGCGTGGTGGCCAAGCCGCTGGACGGGCCCTATCTCCCGGACAAGCGGGTCATGTTCAAGGTGAAGCACGAGCGGACGGCCGACTGCGTGGTCGCCGGTTACCGGCCGCACAAGAGCGGGCCGGACGCCATCGGGTCGCTGCTGCTCGGCCTCTACAACGACGACGGCAAGCTCGCCAGCGTGGGCGTCATCGGGGCATTCCCGATGGCCAGGCGGCGCGAGCTGTTTGCCGAGCTGCAGCCGCTCGTCACCGGCTTCGACGATCATCCGTGGAGCTGGGCAAAGCAGGAAACCGGCGTCCGCGGCCCGCGCGAGGCGGAGACCAGCCGCTGGAACGCCGGCAAGGACCTCTCCTTCGTCCCGCTGCGCCCGGAACGGGTGGTCGAGGTCCGTTACGAGCACATGGAAGGCACCCGCTTCCGGCACACCGCCCAGTTCGCCAGGTGGCGCCCGGACCGCGACCCGCAATCCTGCGGCTTCGCCCAGCTGGAGGAACCGGTCAGCTTCAACCTCGCGGACGTCCTGGCAGGCTGAACGAGTCGCCTGGCGCCAGCGGCACTAGCCTGCTGCCATGCGCACCGAACCCGCACGCGACGGCGGCCGCCAGGACGACGAGACCAGCCCCGATGATCTGCTCGGCCTCTTTCCCTCTGGCACGTCGCGCGACGGCGACGGCATGCTGCGGGTCGGCGGGTGCCGGCTGGATGAGCTGGCCGCCGAGTACGGCACGCCCGCGCTGGTCGTGGCCGAGGGCGCGGTGCGGCAGCAGGCCCGCGACTACCGCGAGCAGCTGTCCGCCCGGTGGCCGGACTCCCAGGTGGCCTTCGCGTCCAAGGCATTCCCGTGCACGGCCGTGCAGCGGCTGATGGTGTCCGAGGGACTGTGGCTGGACGTGGCCGGCGGCGGGGAGATCGTTACCGCGCTCGCGGCCGGCGCCGATCCGGCCACCCTGATCCTGCACGGCAACGCCAAGACGACCGAGGAGATCGAGCTCGCCGTCAGCTCCGGGGTGGGCACCGTCGTCGTCGACAACTTCGACGACATCGACCGGCTGGAGGCCGCGGTGCCGGCCGGCCGGGTGCAGGGCTGCCTGGTGCGGGTGATCCCCGGCGTGCAGAGTTCCACCTACGCTGCGTACGCGACCGGGCACGCGGGCTCGAAGTTCGGGCTGGCGCCGGCGGTCGCCAGGCAGGCCATCGCGCGGATCGAGGCCGCCGGGCGGCTGCGCATGGACGGCCTGCACACCCACGTCGGATCGCAGATCCTGCACGCGGAGGAACTGGCCGCCGCCGTCGCCCCGGTGGCGGCGCTCGGCGACTACCCCGTCTACGACCTCGGCGGCGGGCTTGGCTGCCGCTACACCTATTCCGACTACCCGCCCAGCCTGGCGGACTACCTCGACACCCTGATCGGGGCGGCCCGCGAGCACCTGCCGGCCGGCGCCCGGATCCTGATCGAGCCAGGCCGCAGCGTGGTGGCACCCAGCGCGGTCACCGTGTACCGGGTCACCACTGTCAAGCCGGGGGCCACGACGTTCGTCGCCGTCGACGGCGGCATGGGCGACAACCTTGAGGTGGCGCTCGTCGGCCAGCGCTTCGAGGCCACCATCGCCGACCGGGTCGGCGGCGGTGAGCAGGTCACCGTGGTGGGCAGGCACTGCGAGTCGGGCGACGTCATCAGCGAGGATGTCCCGCTCCGCGATCCACGCGTCGGGGACCTGCTTGCCGTCCCGGTGACCGGGGCGTACTGCTACACCATGTCGAACAACTACAACGGCGCCCGCCGGATCCCGGTGGTGTTCGCCGATAGCGGCGATCCCCGGCTTGTCGTCCGCCGGGAGCGCTGGGACGAGCTCCTGTCCAGGGACGTCGCATCCTGACGGACGAACAGGGATACCGGCGGGGGCCTGGAACTTGCCGTGCGCCGCGGGCCGGCCCGGACGCCAGCCGGCCAGTGCTCAGGACACGATGTCCCGTACCCGGAAGTGGCGGAAGGCCAGCGCGAACAGGATCACGGCGTAGGACACCGATACCGACGCTCCCTCGATCATGCCGCCCCAGGTGACCTGTGACTGCACCGCGTCGAGCCAGGCGAACTGCCAGTGCGTCGGCAGGACCTCCCGCCAGGACCCCAGCGCGGTCACCGCGTCGAGGATATTGCTGACGATCACCAGGCCGACGGCCCCGCCCACCGCGCCGAGCGGCGAGTCGGTCGAGACCGACAGCAGGAACGCGAGCGCGGCCACGACCAGCTCGGTGATCAGGACATAACCGAGCACGATGCCGAGCCGGGCGAACGCGGTCCCGAGCGGCAGGTCCACCCCGGTACCGGGCAGCCGGAGCGGGTGCCAGCCGAACGCCACCGTCCCCGCGACCAGCGCCGTGACTACCAGGGTCACGATCGCGATGGTCGAGTAAGCGAGCGCGACGGCCAGCTTCTGCCGCAGCAGCCGCGAGCGCGGCACCGGCGCGGCGAGCAGGTACCGCAGCGACGCCCAGCTGGCCTCGCTCGCGACGGTGTCCCCGCAGAACAGCGCGACCGCCACCACGAGCAGGAACCCGGCCGAGACAAAGAAGGTGAACGCCGCGAAGTTGAGGCCGCCATGGGTCGCGACCGCGACCAGGCCGGGCGTGCCGCCGCCTGCCGAGGCCGGCCCGCTGACCTCAAAGGCACCAACAAGAATCCAGGGCAGGACGAGCAAGATCCCGAATGCAATCATCGTCCGCCGGCGCCGCAGCTGGCGAATGGCTTCCACCCGGAACGGCAGGGTCCGGCGCGGGCTATAGCCCGGCGCGCCGGCGCTGGCCGATTCCGGGGCTCGGGCGCTGGCCGGTCCCTGCGCACTGGCGCTGGCTGGCGCGGTCATGGTGCATCCTCCTGCCCGCTGTCGCGGCCCGGATCACCGGGTTCCGGCAGGTCGGTGCCCGCGGAGCCGGCGATGAGGGCGAGAAAGGCATCCTCCAGGCGGCGGTTCGCCGTCACGCGTTCCACCGGGATCCCGGCCCCGACCAGCGCGGCGACCACCGCGGACGCGGCGACTCCGTTCGGGCGCACGAGGACCCCGTCAGGATGCCGCTCGGCGCCGTCGATCCCGTCCATCCCGGACAGTACGGCGACTGCCCGCTGCACCTGCGGGGTGCCGACGACCAGCGCCGATCCCGCGCCGACGATCTCGCCGACCGGGCCGG
>Ga0302178_10000627_pt1 | contig 31438 bp, 29 predicted proteins | sample I_Palsa_E1_3_FD_198790 | JGI IMG/M metagenome (GOLD analysis project Ga0302178, IMG submission 198790) | Peat permafrost microbial communities from Stordalen Mire near Abisko, Sweden - I_Palsa_E1_3 | ecosystem: Environmental > Terrestrial > Soil > Palsa > Peat permafrost | place: Sweden... | reverse complement strand
AAACAACGCCGTCCGCTTGTTGATGCTCTCGCTCTGAGCTTCGCCGGTCATGTGCCTTCGCCCTTAACCGCTGAATAGTTACGCGGCGGCAAAGAAAGTGAGTGCTGCCCCGCACAGGGGCGAAGCTAATAGACCGATAAGAATACAAGGAAAGGCCAACGCCGTAGGCAAACAGCCGAAGACAAACCTGACCAGACCGATAAGAATACAAGGAAAGGCCAACGCCGTAGGCAAACAGTCGAAGACAAACCTGACCAGACCGATAAGAATACAAGGAAAGGCCAACGCCGTAGGCAAACAGCCAAAGACAAACCTGACCAGACCGATAAAAATGCAAGAAAAGGCCAACACCGTAAGAGCAACCACCAAAGCGCCGCAGGCAAAGCAACCAAACCCTCGTGCTACATCACCGCATCCCAATAAACATTAAACCCCATCAACGAAGTCAACGTCTGCGCCGCCCGTTTCATCATCTCGCCAACCTCGCTCATAGAAGGAACAGGCGCATTATCGATCCGCTCAATATAAGGCGTGGTCAGCGCCGCAATAGCATGCCCATCCCTCCCGAACACCGGATAAGCCAGATTCTTGACCCCCTTGACCTGCCGGCTCGGCATGCGCGCATTGCCATGCTTGCGGATCTGCGCCAGATCCTTCGACAACTGCTCCGCATGCACCGCCTGCTCACCCTCAACCGGCACATGAAGCTCGAGCATTTCATCCCGTTGCGGCTCCTCCTGAAACGCAAGCAGTACCTGCCCCGATGCAGTATCGGTCAGCCCAATCAACGTCCCCACCTTCAACGCAAATCCCCAACGCTCAGGACTCTCAACACCCGCGACGATCAACACGCGCCCCTTCTGATACACACAAAGGTGAAACGACTGGCCAGCCTGCTTGGCGAGTTGCGTCATCAGCGGCAGCGCGGTCGACACCAATGACCGCACCGGTTGATGCCGATGCGCCAGCTGGAACAGCAGTAGCGAGAGCACATAGCGGTCGCCCGCGGCCAACAGATAGCCGCGCGTTTCCAGCGTGACCACCATGCGGAAGATTTCCGCCGTGGTTCGCCCCAACTCCTCGGCGAGCTCCGCGAGCGATAACCCCTCCGGGTGATCCGCCAGCCGTTCGATGATGTCGAGGCCCTTTTCCAGTGCCGGCGCCGAGTAGCGCGTCGCGTTGTCGTTCAAATTTCCTCCCGCAAGGCCAACTGGCGCCAAGTCAAATGGGGCACATGATACCCAAACGGATTGTAGGGCCGCATCACACTGAAAACGCGTTTTTGCAGCCCCTTCCATGGGCGGGGAAAACACCTAGCAAATTTTATCAATGAAATATGTTTTCATATCTAAAATCTTGAGTGGCATAGGACGAAGACGCCAAGGCTCGCTGGACGGCGAGCCGCAGGCGGGGGAATAACCTGGTCCTCAAGCAAATCGACCTGGCGGTGCCTGACGGCGAGTTTCTGGTACTGGTCGGCCCCAGCGGCTGTGGCAAGTCCACCTTGCTGCGTGCCTTGGCCGGGCTCGAGGGCGTCACGCACGGGCGCATCCTGATCGACGGCCGGATCGTCAATGCGCTGCCTCCGCGCGAGCGCGACGTCGCGATGGTGTTCCAGAACTACGCGCTCTATCCGCATATGACCGTGCTCGAAAACCTGACCTTCGCGCTCAAACTGCGTAACCATGACGCCGGGGAGATAGCCTCGCGTGCGCAAAAGGCGGCCGCGCTGCTCGGTTTGCAGGACCTGCTGGACAGGCATCCCCGTCATTTGTCCGGCGGCCAGCGGCAGCGCGTGGCGATGGGTCGCGCAATTGTGCGCGACCCGAAGGTGTTCCTGTTCGACGAACCGCTATCGAATCTCGACGCGCGGCTGCGCGCGCAGATGCGCGCGGAGATCAAGGCACTGCACCAGTGTCTGCGCGCCACGACGGTCTATGTGACGCACGACCAGATCGAGGCCATGACGATGGCGGACCGCATTGTCGTGCTCAACGGCGGTGTGATCGAACAGATCGGCACGCCGCTCGCACTCTATGACGATCCGGACAATCTCTTCGTGGCGGGCTTTATCGGCTCGCCGGCGATGAATTTCTTCAAGGGCGTGTACGAGCAGCAAGGCGAGGGCGCATGGGTGCGTGTCGGTGAGCTTGCACTGCCGGTACCGCCTGTCAATGCCACGCACGGGCAGGAGGTCGTGTATGGCGTGCGTCCCGAGCATCTGCAACTCGCCGGCGAGGACGGCATGCCGTTCGCGCTCGATGTGGTCGAGCCGACCGGCGCGGCAACCGAACTATTCGGCACGGTCGCCGGCCAACCCTGTTGCGTGATGCTCAACGGCCGTACCGACTTGCGCGCCGGCAACCCTGTTGCACTGCGTGCAGACCTTGGCAAGGTGCTCGTTTTCGATCGCGCCAGCGGGCGGCGCCTGCGTTGAACACAGGACTGTGAGCCGTCCCGCCGCGGGGCTCGCATGACGCACTAGCCGCCGGCCAGCCGCGCGGCTTCACGGCGGAACCCATAAAAGAGGAGACAGTGATGCGCTATCCAACCCTGCCAACCATGTTACGGCTCGCCGCTTCGGTGCTCGCGCTCGCGGGAATCGTGGCGTCGGGCGTCGCCCGCGCCGACAACGAATACAAAGGCTATACGCTGCGGGTCAAGCTGATCGGCGGTGTGCAGTACGAAGCACTTTATACGCGCATTCCGCTGTGGGAACAGCAGACGGGCGCGAAGGTCGAGATCATCTCGCGCAAGAGCCACTTCGAGCTAGACCGCGAGTTGAAGCAGGACATTGCATCTGGCCACATCGACTATTGCGTGTCGTCCAATCACACGAATTTTTCGGCACAATACCCGATTTTCCGCGATCTGAAGGGACTGTTCCCGGCGAGCTATCTGGCGGCTTTCTCGCCGAGCCTGATGAAGGCATCGGAGATCAACGGGCATCTGGTGCAGATTCCGCGCTCGGTGGATATCGAGGCGCTCTACTACGACAAGACCGCTTACGAGGATCCGGCTAACCAGGCCGCCTATAGCAAGCAGTTCGGCGAGACGCTCGCGCCGCCGAAAAACTATACCGAGTTCACCCAGCAGGCGAAGTTCTTTACCAAGGCGCCGAACTTCTACGGCACGCAGTTTCCGGGTAAGGATGAAGCCATCACGGGTACGTTTTACTCCCTGCTGATCGCCAATGGTGGCCAGTTGCTGGATGCGAAAAACCGCCCGGCGTTCAATTCTCCGATTGGCGTGAAAACGCTCAACTGGTTTGTAGACCTGTACAGGGCGGGCGCAGTGCCTAAGGGCGTGCCGAGCTACGTCTGGGACGATCTCGGCAATAACTTCGCCGCGGGCAAGGTGGCGCTGGATCTCGACTGGCCAGGCTTCGCTTCGTTCTACAACGAGCCGAAGACTTCGAAACTCGCGGGCAATGTCGGTGTAGTGCCGGCGCCGCTTGGTGCGGGCAACAAGCGGCCTGGCTGGTCGGGTTCGCATAGCTTCTCGATCACAAAGACTTGCGACCGGCCGGAGGTCGCCGCGAGCTTTATCGAGTTCCTCACCAGTCGCGATTCGCAGATGGTGGAGGCGCGCCTCGGCACGATCCCTTCGCGCACCGATGCACAACAGGCGGTTGTGAAGGAGTTCCAGGACAAACACGATGTGTTTATGGCAAACGCAATCAATGTGTTTAGCACGGCGGCGCGCCAGGACGCCTTCACGCCGCCGCGCATCCAGCAATGGGACGAGATATCGAACGCGCTGTGGCCTGAACTGCAAAAGGCGCTGATTGGCGACAAATCGTCCCAGCAGGCGCTCGACGATGCGGCGAAGAAAGTCTCCGACATCATGCAGGACGCCTCCGATTAGTGAGGCGCCCCGGCGCGCGCGAAGCACGTAGCGCTGCGCGCGCCGATTCGCTTTCCGCTCCACGACACCATGCGATCCAACCTCCGCGATTCGTCTGCCGTACCCGCTCTCGTGCCGGTTTCGCACGAGAGCGTCGCATTGCCGTTCAAGCTGCTATTGCCCGCGTTTTTCTCGGTGGCAATCGTCGTCGTGCTGCCGCTGCTGTTTTCGCTTTACACGAGCTTTACGTCATACCGGCTGATCGAGCCTGAGACCATCTGGCATTTCATCGGTCTGCGTAACTATTTGCGCGCGTTCGCCAACGAGGACTTCTGGGCCGCGTTTGGCCGCACGGTGCTATTCCTGACGATCGCGTTGAATCTGGAACTGGTGCTGGGCCTCGGCATTGCGCTGTTGCTCAACGAGGTCACCAAGGGCCAACGGATCCTGCGCACCATCATGATGTTCCCGATGATGTTCTCGCCGGTACTGGTCGGCTTTCAGTTCAAGTTCATGCTCAACGACAGTACAGGTGTGATCAACCACCTGCTGCAAACGCTATTCGGTTTGCAGAGCACGATTCCGTTTCTGGTGAATGCGAACTCCGCGCTCGCCTCGTTGATCGCGGCCGAGGTCTGGAATTCGACGCCCGTGTTTGCAGTGATTCTGCTCGCGGGCTTGATGGCGTTGCCGAAGGATCCGATCGAAGCCTCCAAGGTCGACGGCTGCACGCCGCTGCAAACCTTCCGCTACGTGACGCTGCCTTACCTGATGCCGTTCATCTACATCGCGATGACCATCCGTTCGCTGGACGTCGGCCGGGCTTATGACATCGTGCGCATCATGACGAACGGCGGTCCCGGCGGGCGGACCGAACTGCTATGGACGATGGTGGGCCGCATCGCCTACGACGATTCGCATATGGGCTACGCGAACGCCATCGGTTACGTATCCGTGCTGGTTTCGGTGCTCTTCACGCTGTACTTCTTCCGCAAGCTCAATGCGGCGCGCAAACATATGGGGCCGGCTTGACATCATGAGTACGACGCTCGAACCGACTCCCGGTTTGTCTTCCTTCAGGGCGCCTCTGCGGCGGGCTGCGCTATGGTTCGCGGTCTTCATTGTGATGGCGGTGATCTGCCTGCCTGGTCTGTGGGTCGTGCTGAACGCGTTTCGCTCGAACGTGGCGATCCTGTCGAATCAGCCGATCTCCGATGCCAGCAGCTATACGCTCGACAACTTCCGCAACATGTTCGGCTTCGGCGCGATGGCGTCGCTGCCGATTCGCCAGTACTTCGTGAATTCGGTGGTGATCTCGTTGGCGAGCACCTTCGCGGCCATCGTGGTTGGCGTGCTGGGCGGTTACGCGTTTGCACGCTTCGAATTCCGTCACAAGAAGACACTGTTCGTCGTCCTGATGCTGACTCGCGCGATTCCCGGTATCGCACTGTCGTTGCCGATCTTTATGCTGTGGGCGTGGACCGGTCTGCTCGACACACGCATCGGCGTGATCATCGTCTACCTCGCGATGAACGTGCCGTTCACGGTATGGCTGATAGACGGCTTCTTTCGTGAAGTTCCAGCGGAACTCGCCGAGGCTGCACAGATAGACGGCTGCACCCGCTGGCAGGCGTTCTGGCAGATCGAGCTGCCGCTGGCCCGCTCGGGCGTGGCCTCCGCTGCGATTTTCGCCTTCCTGACGAGCTGGAACGAATTCGCGCTGGCGTCCCAGTTGTGCCGCAGTCCCGATACGAAAACACTGCCGGTCGGCCTGATGGACTTTACCGCGCAGTTCACGGTGGACTGGGCCGGCATGTGCGCGATGGCCGTGATCATCATCATTCCCGCCATCGTGCTGACTTTCATTGTTCAGAAGCACCTGATTGCAGGCCTCACCCTTGGCGGCGTCAAAGGATAGAACCCACATGACCACAATCGAAAACGTCGAAATCCGGCAGGTCGACCTTCAGCCCAAAGTGCGGCGCACGGACGCCATCCAGTCGTTCGTTGTGCAGGAAACCATTTTGCTGACGATCCGCTGTAGTGACGGCAGCAGCGGGACGGGCTATACATACACGATCGGCACGGGCGGTTCGTCGATCGTCGCGCTGCTGCACGATCATCTGGTGCCGCGGCTGATCGGCCGCAATCCGGCAGAGTACGAAGCGATCTGGCGCGATCTGTTCTTTCATACGCACGCGACTGCGATCGGTGCGATCACCAGCCTCGCGCTTGCCGCCGTCGATACGGCGCTATGGGACCGCAATACGCGCGTGGCCGGCCTGCCGCTTTGGGTCGCCGCGGGTGGCGCAAAACCGCGCGTGCGCACTTACACGACGGAGGGCGGCTGGCTGCATCTGTCGCAGAGCGAATTGATCGAACAGACCTTGCAGGCGCAGGCGGAGGGTTTCCGCGGCGCGAAACTGAAAGTAGGGCGTCCGCACGTCTCGGAGGACGCCGCGCGTCTCTCAGCCGTGCGGGCAGCCGTGGGCGACAGCTTCGAGCTGATGGTCGACGCGAACCAGGGATTCACGCTGGCCGAGGCGCTGCGGCGCGCCCACGCATTCGAGCCGCTGCGCCTCGCATGGCTCGAGGAACCGATGCCCGCCGAGAGCATCGATGCGCACCGGCGCCTGTGTGCGGCGACGACGGTGCCGGTGGCGGTCGGCGAATCGCTTTACCATCCGGCGCAGTTCGCCGAATATGTGAAAGCGGATGCGTGCTCGATCGTTCAGGCGGACGTCGCTCGCGTGGGCGGCATTACACCGTGGCTGAAAATTGCGCATTCTGCGGAGGCGATGAACATCGAGATCTGTCCGCACTTCCTGATGGAGTTGCACGTGAGCCTGTGCGCGGCAGTGCCGAACTCGAGCTGGCTCGAGTACATTCCTCAACTGGACTCGCTGACCGGTGCGTCGATTGTGGTGGAGCACGGTTACGCGACACCGCCGGCGTCACCGGGAATCGGCATTGACTGGGACTGGGACGCGATTCGTGCGCAACAGCGTCTGCAGATCGAGATCGACACGCCGGTGAGCGCGTGAAGGCTTGAGGCGCGGGTCACCTGCTACTGTTTTGTTCTGGAGCTTCGCATGCGCTATTGCCTCGCCCTCGATCTTCGCGACGATCCTGCCGTGATGGCGGAGTACGACCGGTATCACCGTGAGGTCTGGCCCGAGGTGCTCGCGCATCTTCGGATCTCGGGCATCCATGACATGACGATATGGCGGCGTGAGAACCGGCTCGTCATGCTGATCGACGCGGACGAGGGATTCACGCCGGAGCAACTGGTCATCGGACCGAATACACATCCGCGCGTCAAGGAATGGGAGACGCTGATGGCGTACTTCCAGCAGCCTTTGCCCCATGCCGAGAAAACCGCATGGCAGCCGCTGGAGCGCGTGTTTCGTCTGACTGAACAGATCTGATTGACGAATTAACCCCTCCCAATGCCGGCGCTCGCCGGGCCCGATAGCGCAAACCGCGGAAATCTTTCGTAAGCACTCTGGCTCCACGGCCTTTCTTTCGCGCCTAGATGCCGCGCAAGCAGACTATTCTGCCCACGTGCGAATCTCATCCCGTTGTACATGCCTGTCTTCGATGAGAACGCTCGCAACTCGCCGCTATCCGGTTACCTCTTCGTACAGGGTTAGTCATGTCTAAATCGAAAACTGCTCTTCCATTCGTTGCCCGCTTGCGTGCAAGGCCATCCGCGAGCCTGTCGATCTGCGTTCTGGCGGCGTGCGCGACGCTTGCCGGTAACGCGTCGGCGGCGAGCTTCCATTGCACGAGCAAGTCGTCGGCGTCGGAGAAAATCGTTTGTAAGGACCCGCAACTATCCAGCCTCGACGATCGTCTTGCAACGGCCTATCAGCGCGCGCGGGATACAAGTATCGACCCGCGCGCCGTGGAATCCGCCCGAATCGAGCAATGGCTCTGGCGCCAGCACAACTGCACCGACAAGGCCTGTGTGCAGAGCTGGTATGAACGGCGCATCGCTGAGCTGGATGCCGACTATGAGCAGGCGAGGCAAGGTCAGCGCGACGCTTTCGAAGCGTCGCTAGCGGAGCAGAAGCTGGCGCCATCTGCTGCGGATGCCGTGAGGCAGATGAAGGACGATTCGCTCGTAGCGGCAGGTCCGGTCACGAATCCGGCTACGAAGTAAATGCGTTGCTGCCGGCTTGAGGATAGCAGCGTATGCGCCATGGTCCCTCGATAAGGTTGGTCGTGTCAGTGGACGATGATGGTCCGGAAGACAGCGTCGGGGGAATCGTCGAACTCGGGGGGCGTAAAGTTGGCGTCTGGTATTTCGACGCGATGACGAGCATCGTCGTGACGCGTGCCTTCCGCAACAAGGTCGTCATCGGCAGCGCGGCCGAGGTGATCTCCCAATTGAAGCGGCTCGCCATCCGTTGTTGAGGCGAGCCGCGCCGCGTCACTGCGGTTGCCACATTCTGATCAACGCGGCCACGCGTTCCACGAGAAGCAAACACCGCTGCACGAACGCCGCTATACGGCGTCTCGTGTCATGCGGATCAGTCCTTTGTCGAGATTGATGGACCTCTTTGACAATGCGACACAAATCCCCACAAACGAACGATAGATTGCAGCGTTTGTTGTCTCTAATATTAATTCACATTTCACCATCAAGGCATCTGCATGCGGGCAATGCGCCAAACGCATCCTGTTGTTGAGAGAAATAACCGCGCCTTTTAAAAGCAGTCTGCATTTTAGAGCTGTCGTCGATAAAACACCTTTTGGCTTGAATAGTAAATGATACAAACGACTGAATCGTTTGCGAATTCAATACCGGTACTGATGTATCACCACGTTTCCTCGTCGGGTGACCCGCTGACCATCTCGCCGGAGAACTTCGAGTCACAGATCGGGTGGTTGGCGAGGAACGGTTATGTCACGCTCACTGCCGATGAATTTGCGCGCTTTTTGCACGGATCGTTAATGCCGCGTAAATCGGTTTTGCTGACCTTCGACGACGGCTATCTGGACAATTACGTCCACGCACATCCCATTCTTTTACGTTATGGATTCAATGCGGTCATGTTTCTCGTGACCGGTCGTGTGCATGATGGCCCGTTTCGCGCCATCGGGGCGCAGCGCATGGAAGCGCCGCGTTCGCATCAGGCCTGCGAGCGCCTCGTTCACGACGGTCGTGCGGACGAGGTCACGGTGCGCTGGAGCGAGGTCGAATTGATGCGCGCGGCAGGCACGTTCGAATTCCATAGCCACACGCACAGCCACCTTCGATGGGACCAGTTGTGCGCTAACCCGATCCACAAACGTCAGAACATCGCCTTGGACATCGAGAAGTCAAAGGCGATCCTGACGTCGCGCCTGGGTGCGGGGTCGCGCCATCTGTGCTGGCCTGAGGGCTATTTCGACGCCGACTATATCGACGTCGCCAAGGCCGCGGGGTTCGATTATCTCTACACGACCCGCAACCTGCGACGCAACGTGCCGGGCAGCGACCCCTGGCGCATCCACCGCCTCGTCGATAACGGCAAGGACGCCGAATGGCTGGCGCAAAAACTCCAACGTTATCAGGACCCATTGTGGGGGCGGGCGTACTACTGGTTCAAACGGGCGAGACACTTCCGGAACGAAGGGTGGTCATGAACATCCTCTACACGAATTTTCACGCGGGCGATGGGGGCGGCCATACCACCTACATTCTGAGTCTCGCAGCGGCGCTTGTGGGTCGCCACCGCGTGAGCGTGGCAGCGCCAAGGTCGAGTCGGCTCTACGCAAGCGCGCAGGCGCTTCCCGGTGTCACGGTGATCGCGCTCGAATTTCGTAACCGGTTAGGCGCGATGGTTGGATCGGGCTGGCGCTTGCGGAAACTGATCGCCAGTGAGCGTTTCGACATCGTTCATGTGAACGGCTCAGCGGACCACCGCATCGTCATGCTGGCGACGCTAGGATTGAAGCGGAATCGGCCACGCATCGTGTTCACGAAGCACAACGATTTACCCGTCAGGGGTTTGGGCACATGGTTGAAGGGCAAACTCGGCACCGATTCGGTGATCTGCGTGTCCGATTACACGCGACGGCATCTTGCGAAAACCGTCTATGACACGAAGGTGGTGTGGGTCGTGCATCACGGGGTCGATCTGCGCCGATTTGCTCCGGTCAGGTCCGAGGTCGTCGAACGGCTGCGCGGAAGGTGGCGCACGGCGATTTCGCGAGATGCGCTGCTGGTGGGCAGCATCGCCGGCACGGACTGCAACAAGGGCTGGTTGCATATGGTCGCGGCCGTAGCGTTTCTACCCGCTGCGCAGCGCGAGCGGATCCGTATTGTCGTGGCGGGTCGCTTGCCCGATGCCCAACAACGCGTAAAAGTCGACGCATTGGGGATGACGGACCAGGTGATCTACACCGGCGTGCTGAACGACGTGCGACCCGTGGTGGCGGCACTGGATGTGGGCTTTGTGCTGTCGCAGCGCGAAACCCTGTCGTTTGCTTGCCGGGAGATGATGGCGATGGGCAAGCCGGTCATCGTTTCGGACTCCGGTGGTCTGCCGGAAAACGTGGAAGCGGGCGGGAACGGCTGGATAGTCGCTCCGCATGAGCACGAACGCCTTGCGCAATTGCTGGCGCGTCTGCTCGGCGACCGGTCGGAGGTCACGCTGGCGGGCATCGCGGCGCGCACGAGGAGCGTGGCGCAGTTTTCGCTGCAGACGTTCGTGGATCGTACCGAGGCAGTCTATCAGGAGTGTCTGGTACGCATTCCGCCTTTGGGCGGCAGCAGCGCGGTCGCCGAATGGAAGGTTCAGCGCAACTCGGGCTGACGCTCTTTCCCTCCAGGATGGATAATTCGTCGCTGGTGCCTGAGATTCGCTACATCGCAACCCTTACCCGTCCGCTGGCAAGGGCAGATTTCGATGCAGCGCGTCAACGGTCTTCAACTTCAAGTCATCCTGGGTTTTCACATGGAACAGATCGTCTTTCGCTCAGCTCTTCTCGCTGACGTGCCCGCCGTCGTCGCGATGTTAGCCGACGACGAACTCGGAAGCAAGCGCGAAATCACGGGTTTGCCGCTCGACGAGCGATACGTCGCGGCGTTTCGCGCCATCGAGTCCGACGTCAATCAGCAACTGGTGGTTGTCGTGGATGGCGACGAGGTGATCGGCACGCTGCAACTGTCGTTTATCCCAGGGATTGCCCGGATGGGCGCATGGCGCGGCCAGATCGAAGCGGTTCGAATCGCCGCCCACCGGCGCGATTCCGGGCTGGGGCAGAAGATGTTCGAGTGGGCGATCGAGGCGTGCCGCGCGCGGGGCTGCAATCTCGTCCAGCTCACTACCGACAAGAGCCGCGCCGACGCACACCGCTTCTACGAGAAGCTCGGTTTCGTGGCGAGTCACGTCGGCTACAAGCTTGCTTTGTAACGCCTCGTAAGGCTGGCCCTTCGTGCGACGCGCGCGGCTGCGCAGTCCGAAGCACGCGCTCCATAACATGCACTATAGTGAGAGCGGCATGGCTTCGCCATGTCAGCGATGCCGGCTTGTGACCGGAAAGCCTGCAACAAGGGTCACCCGTACCTGCAGATCGGGTTCAACGACGTAACACGGGCGACAGGCAGGGAAGCTGCCGACAGGACGGGGCATGTCCCTGTAAGGCAGATTGGAGACATCCGGTGTCCGGCAAGGTCCACGAATAACAAGGAGGTGAAGTTGATGAACGACCCTCATTCGGAATCCTGTCCATGCTGCGGAGATCCGCAGCACCGCTCCGTCACCCGGCGCCGTTTCCTGGCCCTCGCTGGCGAGGGCGCCGCGGCGCTCGCGCTGATGCCTCGTTTCGGCTATGCGGACACGGATGCCGTTCCGGCCATTGCCTACGATTCCGTACCTGACCCGGTGCGCTTGCCACGCGATATCTATTTCGGCGAGTGCTCCGGTGTCGCGCTCAATTCGAAAGGCCACATCTTCGTGCTGTCGCGCGGCAATACGAACGGGCCGGCCTATGGCGCGGCGGCGGCCCAGTTGCTTGAATTTGCACCGAACGGCCGCTTCATCCGCGAGATCGGCCGCAACCTGTATGCGTGGTCCTTTGCGCACACCGTCAAGATCGATGTTCACGACAATATCTGGGTGACCGATAAAGGCTCGGACATGGTGATCAAGTTCACCCCGGACGGACGCGTCGCGATGGTGTTCGGCCGAAAGCAGGAGGCGGCGGACGAAGACACCGCTCCGCTCAAGCATCCAAACCCGCCATTGCCCGCCGAGCCGGGGCGCTTCCGCCAGGTGACCGACGTCGCATGGGACACCGCCGGCAATACGTATATCAGCGACGGCTATATCAACTCGCGCGTCGCCAAGGTCGACAAGGATGGCAACTGGCTCAAGTCGTGGGGCGAGCGGGGCACCGGTCCCGGCCAGTTCCATACGCCGCATAGCATCGCGCTCGATGCGAATGGCAGCGTGTATGTGGCCGACCGCAGCAACCGGCGTATCCAGGTGTTCGACGGCGAAGGCAATTTCCTGCGTCAGTTTACGATTGACGTGCCGGTGCCGCCCGGCGCGCGCCCGGCGATCGGCTACGCGCCGGATGAGGCGGCCATCGCAGCGGGTACGTTCGCCCCTGGCTCGCCCTGGGCGATCTGCATCTCGCCTGGTCCTAACCAGGTCCTCTATAGTTCCGATGCATTCCCAGGGCGCATTTACAAGCTTTCGCTCGACGGTAAGGTGCTGGGCGTGCTCGGCGAGTCCGGCAAGCAACCGAAGCAGTTCGGCTGGATTCATCAAATGGCCTGTCCGTCGGAGAATGTGCTGTTCGTGGCCGAGTTGTTGAACTGGCGGGTGCAGAAGCTGGTGCTGCATGCCTGACGGCAATGGACTTATTCAGGAGAGCTTTTGGAATTACGTCAGCTTCGCTACTTCGTTCGTGTTGTGGAATACGGCAGCATGGGCCGCGCCGCCGCCGAGCTTGGCGTGGTGACATCGGCATTGAGCCAGCAGATCAGCCGCCTCGAGAGCGAGCTTTCGACACGGCTGCTGCAACGCACCTCTACGGGAGTGCGCCCGACCGATGCGGGCCTGGCGTTCTGGCATCAGGCGCAACTCGCGTTGCGGCACGTCGACGATGCTGCCCACGCTGCGCAACACGCGCGGCTTTCGGGGCATGTGAGCGTCGGCATGGCGCCGAGCACGACCGGCGTGCTCGGTCTTGCCTTCATGCGGGCGATGCGGGAACGCTACCCTGATGTCCGCCTGCGCATGGTGGAGAGTCTGTCGGGCCACCTTGCGTCGATGCTCAACGCACGCCAGATCGATCTGGCGATCCTGTTCCAGAACGACAACGCCAGGCGTTTCAGCGCGACGTCCCTGCTCGACGAACGCCTGTTTGCGATTTCAGCCGCAGGCTTTGCCGCGATGCCGACGACGCCCAAGGTCAGACTCGCCCAGATCGCGCAACTACCGCTGATTTTGCCCAGCGGTCCGCATGGGCTGCGCTCGTTGCTCAATTCCGCGTTTGCCCGAGTGAAAGCCGAGCTGAACGTCGTCGCCGAGGTCGACGGCCTGGCGATGCTGATGGACGCAGTAGGTGGGGGCCTCGGCGTCACGATCCAGCCGGGAGCCGCACTTGCGCGCCGCGATGCGGCCTCGTTCCGCGCCGTGCCGATTTCCGACGCACATATGGTGCGCCCAAACCTGCTCGTGAGCCTCTCCGACGACGAACTCTCGCCGGCCGGCCTGGCGGCGCGCGTGGTGCTGGCCGATGTCGCGCGTTCGCTGGTGGCTGGCGGCCAGTGGACGGGGGCGACGCTCGCGGCGCTGCCCTGAGCGCGCCATGACGCATCGCCTTTCCGCTAGCGGCAACCGGTCTTCGCGATCCGTGAACACGTGTTGCCCGCTCCCTGCTGGCGGCTGAACACCTGAGGTCCTACACTCCTCTCAAACGGCAACGATGTTGCACGGGACCGGAGCGAGACGAACATGGTGGATGTACTGGTAATCGGCGGGGGCAATGCCGCTTTGTGCGCCGCATTAATGGCGCGCGAGGCAGGCGCGTCGGTGTTGCTGCTCGAAGCGGCGCCGCGCGAATGGCGTGGTGGCAATTCGCAGCACACGCGCAACCTGCGCTGTATGCATGACGCGCCGCAAGACGTGCTGATCGATGCATACCCGGAAGAAGAATACTGGCAAGACCTCCTGAAAGTCACCGGCGGCCTCACGGACGAAAAGCTCGCGCGGCTGGCGATCCGCGAATCGTCGACCTGCCGCGACTGGATGCGCCGCCACGGTGTCCATTTCCAGCCGCCGCTCTCCGGTGCCCTGCATGTTGCCCGCACCAACGCGTTTTTCATGGGCGGCGGCAAGGCGCTGGTTAACGCCTATTTCCGCAGTGCCGAAGCGCTCGGCGTGCAGGTGCGCTACAACGCCCCCGTGGATGCAATCGAGCTCGACGGCGAGCGCTTTGTCGCGGCACGCATCGGCAGCGAACGGATAGAAGCGCGCAGTTGTGTGCTGGCCGCGGGCGGATTCGAATCGAATCGCGAGTGGCTGCGCGAGGCGTGGGGCCAGGTTAATGGGGAATGGGTCGCCGAAAACTTCCTGATTCGCGGCACGCGCTTCAACATGGGCGTGCTGCTCAAGTTCATGATCGAGGCGGGTGCCGATTCGATCGGCGATCCTTCGCAGTCGCATTGCGTCGCCATCGACGCTCGCGCGCCGCTCTATGACGGCGGTATTTGCACGCGGGTCGATTGCGTCTCGCTCGGTGTGGTGGTCAATCGCAATGCCGAGCGTTTCTACGACGAAGGGGAGGATTTTTGGCCCAAGCGCTACGCGATCTGGGGGCGGCTCGTCGCGCAGCAGCCGGGCCAGATCGGCTATTCGATCATCGACTCGAAGGCGATTGGCCGTTTCATGCCACCGGTGTTTCCCGGCACCAAGGCGAACACGCTCGGCGAACTGGCGCGCGCCGTCGGACTCGACGAAACGACCTTTGTGCGGACCATCGAAACCTATAACGCCGCCTGCCGCGTCGGCACCTTCGACCATGCCGTGCTCGACGATTGCCACACCGAAGGCATTGCGCCCGCCAAAACACACTGGGCGCAGCCCATCGACAGGCCACCGTTCCAGGCATTCGCGCTGCGTCCGGGCATCACGTTCACCTATCTGGGCCTGAAGGTCAACGAGCAGTCCGCGGTGCATTTCGGTGGCAGACCCAGTCCCAATCTCTACGTGGCGGGCGAAATGATGGCGGGCAATGTGCTCGGCAAAGGTTATACCGCGGGTGTCGGCATGGCGATAGGCACGGCGTTTGGACGCATCGCAGGAACCCAGGCGGCCAAAGCCGCACTCGAATCGAAGGAAGGCAGCCATGCAGTCGCTTGAAGCGCTCACTCGTGAGGCGAGTGCGCTTGCCTCGAACCCAATGAACGAATCGCCGATTGTGTTTGCGATGACGCCCGCCGAAGGCGAAGTCAGCCGCATCATGCAGATCTGCAACGCCTGCCGCTATTGCGAAGGTTTTTGCGCCGTGTTTCCGGCCATGACGCGCCGCCTCGAATTCGGCCGCGCCGATGTGCATTTCCTCGCGAATCTCTGTCACAACTGCGGCGCCTGCCTGCATGCCTGCCAATACGCGCCGCCTCACGAGTTTGCGGTGAACGTGCCCAAGGCGATGGCTGAAGTGCGCCTGCAAACCTATGTGGACTATGCGTGGCCCGCCGGCTTCGGCGCGCTCTATAAGCGCAATGGCCTGACGCTGGCGCTTGCTTTGGCGGGGGGCCTCGCGCTATTCCTGATCCTTGGCCTCATGCTCAAAGGCTCGCTGATTCTGACACCTCTGCCACCGATTGCCGGCAATTTTTACGCAGTGTTCCCGCACAGCGCGCTGGCGCTGCTGTTCGGCGTGGTGTTTCTGTTCGCGATGTTCGCCCTCGGTGTTGGTGTGCGGCGGTTCTGGCGAAACGAGGATCCCGGCGCGCTCTCGGGCGAGGCGATCGGCGAGGCGGCGCATGACGTACTGAGCCTGCGCTATCTCGGCGGCGGACACGGCAAAGGCTGCAACGAGGCGGACGACGCCTTCACGCTGGTGCGGCGCCGCTTCCATCATTTGACCTTCTACGGCTTCATGCTGTGCTTTGCGGCGACCTGCGTCGCCACGCTTTACCACTACCTCTTCAAACTGGAGGCGCCGTATGCGTTCACAAGCTTGCCTGTGCTGCTCGGGACGGCGGGCGGCATCGGCTTGATGGCCGGACCAGCCGGGCTGTTGTGGCTGAACTTCAGGCGCAATCCGCAACACGGCGATGCCGCGCAACGGCCTATGGACCGCGGTTTCATTGCGCTGCTCCTGCTGACGAGTGTGAGCGGCCTCGCACTGTTGGCCCTGCGCGACTCCTCGATGATGGGCCTGTTGCTCGCCGTTCATCTCGGCATCGTGATGGCCCTGTTCCTCACACTGCCGTACGGCAAGTTTGCTCATGGCATTTACCGCAGTGCGGCATTGCTCAAATGGTCAGTCGAAAAGCGCCGCCCTGGCGGTCTGCTCGTTGAGGACTAATATGTGAGACTACGGGCGACGCATCATTCATAATGAAAAGAGCGGTATTTAAACGATCCAGGAGACGACATGCAACCCGATCAACCGACCCAGCCGCCTGGTGGCACGGCACCGCGCCTCTCGAAGTTCGGGGCCGTACTGCGCGTGACGAGCGGCAACTTCCTCGAACAGTTCGACTTCTTCCTGTTCGGCTTCTACGCGACATACATCGCCAAAACGTTTTTTCCGGCGGCCAGCGAGTTCGCCTCGCTGATGCAGACCTTTGCGGTATTCGGCGCAGGTTTCCTGATGCGGCCGTTAGGCGCGATCATCCTCGGCGCATATATCGACAAGGTGGGGCGGCGCCGCGGCCTGATCGTCACATTGGCCATCATGGCGAGCGGCACGATACTGATCGCCATCGTGCCGGGGTTCGCCACGATAGGTCTGCTTGCGCCGGCCCTGGTTTTGATAGGGCGCCTGTTGCAGGGCTTTTCGGCGGGGGCGGAACTCGGCGGCGTGTCGGTTTATCTGGCTGAAATGGCGACTCCGGGCAAGAAGGGTTTTTACACCGCGTGGCAGTCGGCCAGCCAACAGGTGGCGATTGTGGTGGCGGCGGCGCTCGGCTATGCGCTGAACCTGTTGCTCACGTCTGCGCAAATTGGCGCCTGGGGATGGCGTCTGCCGTTCCTGATCGGTTGCATGATCGTGCCGTTTCTCTATGTGCTGCGGCGTTCGCTGCAGGAAACCGCGGAGTTTCAGGCCCGCCGTCATCATCCGGCCACTTCCGAAGTATTCCGCTCGATGCTGACCAACTGGAAGACGGTTGTCGCCGGCATGATGATGGTTGCAATGACAACCACCACCTTCTACCTGATCACGGTCTACACGCCGACTTTCGGCCGTGCAGTGCTGCACCTGACTACCTCGGATGCGCTTGTCGTCACGCTGCTGGTGGGCGTATCGAACTTTATCTGGCTGCCGATTGGCGGCGCGATTTCGGATCGCATCGGCCGCCGTCCGGTGATGCTGTTCGTGTCGGCGCTGGCCATCGTTACGGCTTATCCGGCGCTGGAGTGGCTCGCACACGCGCCGAGCTTCCTGCGCATGCTGACCGTGCTGCTATATTTTTCGTTCTTCTTCGGCGCCTATAACGGCGCGATGGTCGCGGCGCTCACCGAAGTGATGCCGGTCGAGGTACGAGTAGCAGGTTTCTCGCTCGCCTTTAGTCTCGCGACTGCTTTGTTCGGCGGTTTTACGCCGGCCGTCTCGACGTTCCTGATCGAAATGACCGGTGACAAGGCCGCGCCGGCCTACTGGCTGATCTTCGCAGCGTTATGCGGTTTCTTCGCGACGCTGGTGCTTTATCGCCGGGGTGGGGCGGCTGAGTTGCAGGCGAAGCTCGGCTGAGCGGGACAAACGCGAAGGCCCCATAAGCGGCTTTTGCCGCTTATGGGGCCTTCGGCACTCGTGGACATGCCAATACGCTTGGTATGTCCTACTGGTTAGCGCATTGCCGCAGCAAGCCGCCTGCGGGTCAGCCAGCGCACCGCGAGCAGACATCCCACCATCACGGTCAGCGACAACACGGTCGTCATCGTGCCGAGCGCGTAAATCACCGGCGTCGTCACGGAAGTGGTGAGCCCCTGCAATTCGAGTGGCAGGGTGTTCTGATCGCCGATGGCCTGCGACGTGCGGGCGATCTCGTCCCATGAGAGGGTGAAGCCGAACATCGCTACACCGATCACGGAAGGCCCGATGATCGGCAACACGATATGGCGGAAGTTTTGCCACGGGGTCGCGCCCAGATCGCGTCCGGCTTCCTCATAGGCCGGATTGAAGCGGTTGAACACCGCGAACATCACGAGCAGGCCGAACGGCAAGGTCCACGTCAGGTGCGCGCCGAGCGCCGAGGTAAACAGACCCATCGAAGTGGAATAGTTGTCGGCGAACGACTGGTTGCCCGACGCAGTGGCCAGATACTTGACGGCGCTATCGAGCAGGCGGAACGTGAGGCCGATCCCGAGCGATACGATGATCGACGGCATGATCAAACTCGCCACCGACACATAGAACACCGCCGTATCGCCGCGAAAGCGCTTGCGAAACGCAAGACCCGCCGCCACCGAGAACAGCACGGTCAACACTGTCACGACCAGCGCGAGGCGTACGGAACGCGCAAACGCGCCCCAGATGTCGATATCGCCCACGCCCTGGCGCAGCACCGAAAACCAGTGCAGCGAGACGCCGCGCATCGGAAAGGTGAGGCCGCCTTCCGGTCCCTGAAACGACAGGATGAAGATGGTGATCACGGGGCCATACAGGAACAGCACGAACAGCCCGAACAGCAGTGCCAGCCAGTAGAAACTGGCCGGCCGGCGTTCGCGATGCTTGAGGCGGATGGCCTGCATGTCACAGCTCCTTGCGGATGTCGACCACCCGCGTCAAACCCCAGACAATCATCAACACCACTGCGAGCAGGATGATCGCGTTGGCGGCGGCTGCCGGGAACTGCAGGTAGCCTGTCTGCACCTGAATGATCTTGCCGACCGAGGCGATCTGCTGGCCGCCCATCACGCCGACCGTCAGGAAGTCGCCCATTACGATGGTGATCACGAAGATCGAGCCGATCACGATGCCGGTCTTGGAGAGCGGCAGCACCACGTTGCGGATCACCTGCCAGCTGCTCGCGCCGGCATCGCGGGCTGCTTCGAGCAGCGAGCGGTCGATGCGCATCATCGCGTTGAAGATCGGTACGATCATGAAGAACGTGAAAAGGTGCACAAAGGCGAGTACCACCGAGAAGTTCGAATACAGCAGCCATTCGAGCGGCTGGTCGATCAGATGCGCACCGAGCAGCGCCTGGTTGACGAGGCCGTTGCGCCCGAGCAGCGGGATCCACGAGATCATGCGGATCACGTTCGAGGTCCAGAAGGGGATCGTGCAGATCAGGAACAGGATGGTCTGCATCGCCGTCGTGCGTACGTGAAACGCCAGAAAGTAGGCAATCGAAAAACCGAGCACGAGTGTCACCGCCCAGACGATCGCGCAGAATTTGAGCGTGGACAGGTAGGTCTTGAAGGTGACGCACATATCCGTCATTGACGAACAGCTGTCGAAAATCGCCTTGTAGTTTTTCAGCGTGAAGGCGGGGATGATCTGATACTCGTTGTAATCCCAGAAGCTGACGATCAACGTGATGACGAGCGGCACGATGAAGAACAGCAAGAAGGTCAACGTGAGCGGGGTCGCCTGAAGCCACGCCGGGGCGCGCCGGTGCCGCACCGGTGCATCCTGCGTGTGAGTGGAAAGCTCGATCGATGCCATGGCGGGATATCCGTCGTCGGAGAAGCTGCGGTTGCCGGCGTGTCACATGCCGGCAACCGCAGCCTGTTTCATGCAGGTATGCGAACTATGCCGCGATGAACTCGTTCCACTTCTGGACCATATAGATGTTCTCGTCCATCACCGCGTTCCAGCAGGCGATAGCGCCCATCCGTTCGTTGTACGAGCCGCCGTCGCGCACGGTGCCGGCTTTCTCGAGCAACTGGCCGTCCGGCGCATGGATGTCCTGCGCGGCCGGCTTGCCTTCGATCCAGTAGTCCCACTCGTAGGGCTGCATGTGCGTCTTCGCGGTCTCAAGCACACCCGAGTAATAGCCCTGGCGCATCAGATAAGCCCCGGCCCAGCCGTCCTGGAACCAGTTGACGAACTCATAGCCGGCATCGAGCTTGCGGCCTTGCAGCGAGCGCGGAAAGGCGAAGCCCGAGGCCCACGAGCGATACCCTTCCTTGAGCGGCTGAAACTTGCAGGCAATGCCCATGGTGCGCACCTTCGTCACGGCCGGCGACCACATCGACTGGATCACTACCTCGCCCGAGGCCATCAGGTTCACGCTTTCGTTGAAATCCTTCCAGAAGGCGCGGAACTGGCCGGAACGCTTGGCTTCGATCAGGATCTTGATGGTCTGATCAATCTCGGCCTTGGTCATGTTGCCCTTGTCGCCGTATTTGACGTGCCCCATGGCTTCGATGGCCATGGCCGAATCCATGATGCCGATGGCGGGAATGTTGAGCAGCGCGGCCTTGCCTTTGAAATCGGGGTTCAGCAACTCCGCCCAGCTATTGATAGGGCGCTTGATCAGGTCCGGCCTAATGCCGAGCGTGTCGGCGTTATAGGTGGTCGGGATCAGCGTCATCCACTCGGTCGGCGTGGCAGAGAACTCCGTGGAGCGGGGACCCGTCAGGAACATCACCTTCTTGGGCGCGGTCCCCTGATCGCCAATCTTCTTGCCGTTCACTTCGCCTTTGGTCAGCACCGGAGTGATCTTGTCGGCCAGCTTGATCTTCTTCGCATCCATGCCCGCTAGCGTACCGGCGGGAATCAGCTTCTTGAGCGAGAAATATTCGGTGTCGACGATATCGAACGAATTGGGCTGCGTGATGATGCGCTTGGCGACGTCGTCGGTCGTGACCGGGATGTACTGAATCTCGATGCCGGTGTCTTCCTTGAACTTCTTCGCGATGTCGTCGCTCTGGTTAACCGCAGTCCCCAGATAGCGCAGAACAATCTTCTCCTGTGCATGCACATACGGGAAACCGGCAATGCCCGCCGCAGCGACCGCGCCCTTGATGAGCGTGCGGCGCTTCAGGCCTTTGTCCGTCAGCTCGGGTTCGGCGGCTGCCGGGCGCTCGTTCTGCTCACTCATCGCAATCTCCTCAGGTGACGTTCTGCTCATATGACTTTTGGTTAGGGTGCTACGCAAGAAAACCGGTTAAGCGTGACCGAGGACTAGGCGGCGAGCGGGTGGGCGTCCCGCTCGTTCCACCACACGATGACGCGCGACTCCGGACCGAACCGGGCGGGATCGTAATCGCCGTCGCTGACCAGCGAGACGAGTTCGGGCGAACCGTCGAGCGGGGCGAGGGTCATGCGCAAATGCGTGCCCTGGTATTCGGCTTCGCGCACGGTGCAAGGCACGCCACCGATCCGCGCGAGACCGCCTTCGCCCACGAGGGTTTGAACGGGAGTGACGCCGTGCGGCACCACGCGCAGATGGTCGGCGCGCACCGTGAAGAGACGCCCGTTAGTGCTGAATACGTTGTGGCCGCCGAGAAAGCGCGCGACGAACTCGGTGCGCGGGCGGTTGAAGACTTCGTGCGGCGTACCGCTTTGCTCGATGTGACCGTGGCTCATCACGACGACGAGGTCGGCCAGCGCCATCGCTTCTTCCTGGGAGTGCGTAACGTGGACGAAGGTGATGCCGAGTTCCTTTTGCCAGCGCTTGAGTTCGGCGCGCATCTGCACACGCAGGAACGGGTCGAGCGCGGAGAGCGGTTCATCGAGCAGCAGGCAGCGCGGCTGGTTGAGCAGGGCGCGCGCAAGCGCCACGCGCTGCTGCTGGCCGCCCGACAGTTGCGCGGGCTTGCGCTCGGCATAAGCGGACATGGCGACGAGTTCCAGCAGTTCGCCCGCGCGCTTGCGGCGGGCGTCCTTCGCCACCCCACGCATCTTCAGGCTGAACGCGACGTTATCGAGTGCGCTCAGATGGGGAAATAGCGCATAGCTCTGGAACACCATGGCCGTGCCGCGTGCGGCCGGCTCTTCACGCGTGACGTTGCGGCCGGCGATCAGGACGTCGCCTTCGGTAACCGACTCATGCCCCGCGATCATGCGCAGCGTCGAGGTCTTGCCGCAACCGGACGGTCCGAGCAGGCAGCAATACTGGCCGCCCGGAATGCGCAGGTCGATCGCATTCACGGCAAGGGCGTCGCCGTATTGCTTGGAGACATGGACCAGCTCGATATCGGCGGCCTCCGTGTGGAGCACGGTTGAAGCAGGCTGGATCATGAAGAAGGAGTCCTCGTGAACGGCATAGGCGGAGCGTGTGCGATCCCGTCAAATGCAAGACATATGCCATGCGACGTGAATCGCCGCGTACAATCGCAAACAGATTGCGCAAGCTAACGTCTGCAAGTTGGCTCACATATTGCAAACGATCGCTGGCTCGGATCGTTAGCGATTTGAGCCGCGTTCTTGCGCAATCGCGGTGCGTCTTCGGTCCGTCACGGGGCATGACGACGCCAAACCGGTTCATGCGGAGCGCTAACTGTCACTCACGGCTGCCTTAAATGACGGACTCACGGAATATGCCCGGAGCGTTGGACCGTGCACGCGTGCCGATCGCTGCGCACGGACGCTTTCCCTATCGGCCTATTACGGATACCGATAGATTCCGCTGGCCGGGCGACACCGGTCTCGCGGTCTATCTGGGCTTCAATATCGAACACTTCGCTTTCGGCGAAGGACTGGGCGCGGCGCTGGGTCCGGTCTCGCCGCAGCCTGACGTGCTCAATTACAGTTGGCGTGAATACGGCAACCGGGTGGGCGCATGGCGCTGCCTCGAACTATTTGACGACCTCGCGATGCCGGCAGGTACGCTGATCAACACGGCGCTCTACGACCATTGCCCGGAGCTGATCGCGGCTTGTGTGGCACGCGGCGACGAACTGATCGGACATGGACACTCGAATGCGCACCGCCAGAGCGATCTTGACGAAAACGGCGAGCGCGAACTGCTGCTGCATTGCCGTGAACGGATCGCGGCGGAAAGCGGCGTGCCACCCGCCGGCTGGCTGTCGCCGTGGATCTCCGAGTCGCACCTGACGCCGGACCTGCTGGCGCAGACCGGCTATCGCTATACGCTGAACTGGTGCCACGACGACCGTCCTGTGCGGATGGCGACGCGTCATGGGCCGCTGTGGGCCATCCCTTATCCGCAGGAACTGAACGACTTGCCGATGCTGGTGGGTCGGCAGATGGATGCATGGGCGTTTGCTGACATGATCGTCGATCAGTTCGACGAAATGCTCGAGCAGGCGAATCGCGGCGGCGCGCCGCAAGCGCTGGTGATGGGCATCGCGCTGCATCCGTATCTGGTGGGGCAGCCCTACCGGCTGCGTCATTTGCGCCGCGCGCTCCAGCATATTGCCGCGGCGTGCCATAAGGGCGACGTATGGATGACGACGCCCGGGGCCATCGCGCAATACATGGATGAAATCGAGCGCAACGCAAGCACGTCCCAGAGCACACCATGACCGTGAAATCCAGCGCTGCGGCGGCCAGAAAAAACGCGAAAGACGAAGCGGATGTTGATGCCCGAATTTATCAGTCGATCTTCGACGGTGTGCTGGACCATCGTCTGACGCCTGGCACGAAGCTGCCCGAACCAGAGTTGTGCCAACTGTTCGGCGTGGGCCGCGCGGTGGTGCGGCGGGTGCTCGAGAAACTGGCCTACGACGGCATCGTCGTGCTGCGGCCGAACAAGGGCGCGGTGATCGCCGCGCCGACCCCCGAGGAGACCCGTGAGATTTTTGAAGCGCGCCGTGCGCTGGAGAGCGCGCTCGTGCAGTTTGCCGTGCAGCGTGCGAGCGCGCACGACATCAAGGCGCTGCGCCAGCAGCTTGCCGAAGAACACAAGGCGATGCACCGCTTCGATCAGCCGTCGTGGGCGCGGCTAACAAGCTGCTTTCATTTGCGCATCGGCGCTCTGGCCGGCAATTCGATCCTGCAAAACTATCTGACCGAACTGATTTCGCGCACCTCGCTGATCGTCGGGGTGTACGAGGCGCCGGGTAACGCGCCGTGCGAGCACGACGAACATGCGGCGATCGTCGATTGCATCGAGGCGGGCGACGCAGCGGGCGCTGTCGCCCGCATGACCTCGCATCTACGCGAACTGGAAGAGCGCATCGAAACCTCGCGCATGCCTCGCGAGAAGAGCCTCGCGCAACTGCTCGGCATTACGCAGTTGAGGCAGGCGAACGAGGCGTAGACAGCATACGTATAACGGACGCGTGCAATCAGTTGTTCAGGGCGTGCGTTCGTCGACTCCCATCGCCCGGCCATCGCTGCGCGGATCGTGTGCGCCGCACACCGTGCCGTCGGCCTCGATTCGTAATGCGCCGGGGTGACCCGCAAGCGGACTTTGCGCCGGAATGGCGCTCACGTCATGACCGCGTGCCGTCAGTGCGGCGAAGACCTCGGGGCCGGCGTCCTCTTCGAGCTTGAGTGCATCGCGGGTATCCGAGAAGGTCTTGCCGAGCAGAAAACGCGGACGGGCGAGGGCGCTGAGCGGGTCCATCCCGTAGTCGATCAGGCGCGTCAGAATCGCGGCGAGTGTTTGCGGCTGACCATCTGCGCCCTGCGTGCCGAACAACAGATGCGGGCGGCCGTCTTTCAGATACATGCCTGGGTTCAGCGTGTGAAACGGCCGCTTGCCCGGCTGCAACGCGTTGTGATGCGCCGGGTCGGTGCTGAACGATGCGCCGCGGTTGTGCCAGAGAATGCCGGTGTCGCCTGCAACGACACCGCTGCCCCAGTCGAAATAGACCGTTTGCAGCACGCTCACGCTGCGGCCGTTGCGGTCCGTTGCGCCGATAAACACCGTATCGCCGGGGCGAAACGGGTGAGGCCATGGGCGCGCGCTGTGCATGCTGATCGAGCGGGCGTGGGCGTCAAGGGTGGCGTCCGCGAGCATTTCGTCAACCGGCACCGGCTTGAAATCCGGGTCGCAGACGAGACGGTCCCGGTCCATGAATGCGCATTTCACCGCTTCCACCAGCAGGTGGTAGTAATCAGCACTGCCTTCAGGAATTGCACCGAGATCGAAGCGCTCGAGCGTGCCCATGATCTGCAAGGTCGTGACGCCCTGCGTGGGTGGGCGCATGCTGACCAGTTCTCCGCCGCGATAGGCGACGCGTAACGGCGGCTCGTCGCGTGCGCGTGTTTTCGCGAGATCGGCTTTCGTTAGTGGCGAGCCGGCTGCCTGCAAACCTCGTGCGATCCGCTCGGCCAACTCTCCCTCATAAAACTCGCGAGCACCGAAGCGGGCGATGCGCTCCAGACTGCGCGCAAGCTCGGGTTGGACAAAGCGTTCCGCGACGGCCGGAATCCCGCCGCCCGGCGCAAAAGTCTTCGCGAAGCCTGGGAGCGCATTCAATTCGCCGGCGCGCAAGCTTTGCCAAAAGTGCTGTGAGGGCGTGACGGGGAAACCGTTGGACGCATAGTCGAGGGCCCGTTCGAAAAGCGCTGACCAGGGCAGCCGGCCCTCCCATGACGTCTTGCTGATCGCGTAGACCTGATCCCAGGTGTCGACGGTCGCCGCCGTGGTGAGTGTTGCGGCGGCACCGCGCAACGGGATGGCGGCGTCGAATGCCGGCCGGTTCGCTGCGGCCTGGCCGATGCCCGACACGGTGCGCAACAGGCCATTGCGGTCGCCGATCACCCAGAAGGCGTCGCCGCCGAGGCCGGTGAAGTGCGGATAGGTCACGGCGAGCGCCGCGCCGATTGCAATTGCCGCTTCTATGGCGTTGCCGCCGGCGCGCAATACGTCGAGGCCGGCTTCGCTCGCCAGCGCATGTGGACTGGTGACCATGCCGGCAGTGGAGCAGGCGAGTTTCGGGTTGTGCATCGGGACTCCGCTACGGCACGGTTGCCGTTCTGTGTCCCGAGTATAGAGGGCGAGCTACGGCACGAAAAGAGCGCGCCGCATTGCGTGAGGTCCAGACTCTCGACCGGACCTTAAGCGTTAGCGCGCGCCGAGTACCCGCAATACTGCGTTGCCTTCGTCCGTGATCGCGAAGCTGACCTTGCCTTGCCCCGCGTCGACCACCTCGGCGAGTCCAGCTTCGCGAAGCGCTGCGACGTCGGGCGTTGCCGCCATGGCATCGACAGGCGCCTGAAGAAGCACCATAAGCGTTGCGATTTCGTGCGCGCTAAGACACCGCATGCCTGCGGCTTTACTGTTTTGCTGGATTGCCTTCATGGCAAACATCCTGTTTATTGCGCCAGGCCACGGCGCTGTACCCTCTGATTGCGATTCTAGGCCTGCGGCAAATCGCGCAGCAAGTAAAAAGGCTGTAAAGAGGGTACCTGGGCCGCGCTTTTGTCATGCCAGATCGTAAGCGATCCTGCACGTCGCTAGGTTCGCCCGTGGCCGGACGAGCTGGTATCAGAACGTGATATTGGTCCGTAGACCCACGATCGCTTCATTGCCGACACGTTGCGACGGGTTATCCGAATTGGGGATGCCGCCAGCCGGACGGAACGCGTACTGGAGGTCGGCCTGCAACTGCCACCACGGAGTGACCTGATACTGATAGGTTGCTTCGACGATGGTCTCGGCGCTACGCGACGGGTATCCCGGCGTATAGGTGGCCGAAGTGTTTGCGAAATCCTGGGCATGCGAACCGATCTGCGCATAGCCGACTGCCAGCCCGACCACATCGTTGTCACGGCCCTTGAACGGCGCCTTCAGGGTCACCCCTGCATTGATCCCCAGATCCACCAGATTGCGATCGCCGGGCGCGCCCATTACCCGGGCAAACACACCGATTGACTGCGGGCTGTCTGCGCTCGGGCGCCACACCATCTGGTCGGCCACGGCGTAGAAGCTGTAGTCGCCGCGATGGCTTTGCGCGATACCGTTGCTATTGGGGCTCGCGAGCGACAGCCCGTTGGTGTCGAAGCCCTGGTCAGGAAACTGCTGCGTGCTGTACCAGAAGCCAAGCTTGTAGGTGCCGGGCAGGCCGGTGGGCTTCGTCGCAGCCGGGTCGGACGGCGCGGGATTGAGCGCGTATTGCACTTCGCCGATGAATAGCGCGCTGTCATGCAGATTGAAGTTCGTGCCATGCGCGTTCAGCTTTTGCGGATCGCCCACCCCGTTGCCCGCAGGATTGCCGTCGAACACACCGGTCAATACGGTCCAGTTGTCCGAAGGCGTGACGCGCAGGCGCGCACCGAGCGACGAAAGCGGGTAGGCCGGCCCACCGGCCGGCAGATCGACGGAAGGCAGCACCGACCAGCCGAAGGTCGCGTTCATGAACGTGGCGGCGTACTGGCTCACCATGAATTCCTGGTCGAGGCTCTGCTGCCCGACCTTCACGTCCACTTTGCTGCCGAGCAGCGACTGCTGGTACCACAGTTCCCACAGGCGCGTCGTGGCGTCCGCTTCGACGCCGCTCGCGAATTGCAGGGTCTGAAGATCGCGCGAGCTCAGATTGGTGCCGTGAATCTGCAGACCGGACAGGTTGAAGATACCGCCCGGCGAGCCAAACGCTTTCTGCGTGTCCACACCGATACCGAACTGGGTCAGACCGTCGTACGCGCCGCCGCGCCGCGTGCCGCCCGACAGGTTGTTCAGATACTCGCTGGTTTCCTGCAGACCAAAGGTCACGCCATAGTTGCCGAGCCACGGACGCAGACCACCCATGTCGCCAAGCAGGTTCGATCGTTCCCAGAAGCCGGTCGGGGCGGGCGGCGTCTGATCCGGCTTGGCCGCAGTGGGGTCCGGGCTGGCGGGCGCGGACGGTTGCGCATCGCTCTGTCCGGTTACCGGCGCAGGCGCTGCGGGCGTTGCGTTGCCGTTTGCCTGGGCGAGCGCCGGCGGAACGATCCCGAGCGACAACAGCAAGCTCAGGCTGACGGGTCCGCTGGAGAGCAGCAGTTTGGATTTCAGATTCTTTTTCATGGCGAGTGGGGCGAAATTATCGCGGCGTAGCCGCTTGGATGTTTTATCGATCTAACGCTTTAAAAAAGGCGGAACTGTGAACCTGTCCCGTTCAGGAAAACCACCAGCTCACCCGTAACGCACTCTCCAGTTCGTTACTGATGGACGATGTGGACAACATGGCGACCAGCGCCACGGCGACAAGCGTTATCGCCAGAATCGCGTAGCCGGTTGGTGTCAATGGATTGCCGACGTAAGCCGTCCGCAGCGCGGCGCGCGCAATCAGCTTCGCGACGCGGCGGACCGAGGCGCCGAACCCCGCGCTGGAATCAGCGCTGAAAAACGAAAAGACGAACATAAGCTCACCCCCGTCCAGCCCGACGAACTCAGGCGACGTATGAAGACGTGATGGTGTCTCGCAAGCGAGCTTGCGAAAAACGGTCGAACAAGGGAGCGTGCTGCTGACGAACTGGCACAGAGCCAGTCAGAGAGGGAGCGCGCTAACCCGACTAGAGCGAGTTAGCGGCGAAGGAGGGATCCTGCGGCGGCTATCTCGCGGTTGTGTCGCCGGCACGGGCCGGCATCGGACTTCCACTACTAGAGCATGTGTCCACGAGGAACTCCTTTTGATGAGACGGGCGGATTGTATTCGCATCCTGCGCGAGCCCGCAAGTGAAAAAACCATACAAAATGCGGCACTCCGAATCTCCGGACCGAAATGATGCGACACGATTCCATTTCGCATTTGTAACGGCACCCCATTTCTTGCATCGGCCTTTCCTTTTCCCTGCCATTCGGAAAGATTCGGTGCTCCCGGAAAATTATCCTGGTTCTGCTTAACGAATCGATTGACTTCAGATTTGAGTGGCACCTAAAATCCGAAAATCTTCACAAGCGGGGCAGATGCCTTGGACACCAGCAGTAGTCGATCTTCGAATAGGTTTGCTGCCTGACCGGCAGGACGTCCGCGCTCCCTTTCTCAGCCGCCGTCTTGCCAGCAGGCAGACGGTGCGCGCCGAAGCAATTCTCCCCGTGCACCCTTAAAAGCGCCCTATGGCCGCCACGACGACGTGCGTCCATATGGCCCCGTGTCGCGAGCGTCAACTCGCGGCTGCGTCCGTCCGCGCCTTTTTGCTTTGCAGGCGCGGAGAGACGCGTGGATAAACACGTGCATAGCAATCGCACACACGCCAATAAGGAGCCTCCATGCCGGACAGTGATAGTTATCCCTTATGCCGCTCACCTTTACCTTTGCCTGAGGAAAGCGAGTAGACCGCCGTCGCCGCGCGCATGATGCGCCCGGCCTCCGTGTCCTCTGGCTTTCCGCAAACCGCGTTAAGCCAAACGCTCGGAGAAAAATCATGAATTTCGGCCTCCTTCTGTCGCAACTGCCGCACGTCCAGGAATCACGCGTCCACTACGACGCCATGCTGGCGCTGCACGCCCCCGAACCGAGCAAATTCGCCACGTTCTGGCTGCGTCTCAAGGCGCTCCTTTCGTAATCTCTCGCGCCTGTTCCGCCATACGCAAGCGACGCCGTCGCTCGCCGACTCACGTCCTTACGTATGGCAGAGGTGCACCTATTCGTTGCAATCACCCGTCTTTGGGGAATAAAACAAAATGTCTACTTCAGCCAACGTCTCACCGCCGCGCAGCGCCGTCCTCGACGAAGCTCATATCGGCGATATCCGGGGTGCACTCGGCACCATCGCGCATCACGACACTGCACCGCGCACCAACTGGTGGGCGCGGTTCCGAACGCTGCTGGCCATTCTCGGTCCCGGCCTCATCGTGATGGTGGGCGACAACGACGCCGGCGCTTTCGGCACTTACACCCAGGCGGGACAAAACTACGGCACCACGTTGCTGTGGACCATGCTGCTGCTGGTACCTGTTCTGTTCGTCAATCAGGAAATGGTGTTGCGGCTGGGCGCCGTGACTGGCGTGGGGCATGCACGTCTCATCTTCGAGCGCTTCGGCAAGTTCTGGGGGGCATTCAGCGTCGTCGACCTGTTCATCCTCAACGCGTTGACGATTGTGACCGAGTTCATCGGCATTACGTTTGTGCTCGACTTCTTCGGAGTCTCCAGAATACTCGGGGTCTGCATTGCTGCGGCATTGACGATGGCGGCGGTCAGTACAGGCAACTTCAGGCGATTCGAACGCTTCGCGGTTGTGTTGTGCATGCTGAGCCTGCTGCTGGTGCCGGTGCTGGTATCGATTCATCCACCGGTTGGCCAGATGACGCGCGATTTCTTCATCCCGAGCTGGCCTGCCCACTCCAAGCTGAGCGATGTGATGCTGCTGGTCATCGGCATCGTCGGCACCACCGTTGCGCCGTGGCAGTTGTTCTTCCAGCAAAGCTACGTGGTCGACAAACGTATCACCCCGCGTTTCATGAAGTATGAAAAGGCGGACCTGTGGATTGGCATCGCGTTCGTGCTGGTCGGTGCGGTGGCGATGATTGCATTCTGCGCCGCGCTCTTCTCGGGTAAGCCTGAGTTCGGGAATTTTACGGACGCGGGAGGCGTTATCGCCGGCCTGGAGAAATATGCAGGCCATACGTCCGCAGTCCTTTTTGCTGTCGCGCTATTTGACGCCGCAATCATAGGTGCTGCTGCGGTATCGCTCTCGACTGCGTATGCCATCGGCGACGTGTTCAAGATCCGGCACTCTCTGCACCGTAGCGTGTCGGACGCAAAGGGTTTCTATCTGGTGTACTTCGGCATCGTTGCCGCTGCTGCTGCTCTGGTGCTGATTCCAGGCAGCCCGCTTGGTCTGCTGACTGAAGCGGTGCAGACGCTCGCGGGTATTCTGCTGCCCAGTGCGACGGTGTTCCTGCTGTTGCTGTGCAACGACAAGGCTGTGCTCGGCCCGTGGGTCAACTCGAAGAAGCTCAACGTGTTCACAGGCGCTGTTATCTGGGTTCTGGTGATGTTGTCGATCATTTTGACCGCATCAGTGATGTACCCGGACATCACCGGCGCAACGATTCTGGAGACGCTCGCGGGTGGCACGCTGCTGGCCGTCGTCGGCTACGTTGCGACAACGGGTATTCGAAAGCTTCGTCGTGAAACGGCGGACGTCGAAGTACAGACCTATGCGAAAGGCGCACGCGATACGTGGCGCATGCCGCCGCTGGATGAACTGCCGCCGCCGAATCTCACGCTGACGAAGCGTGTCTGGATGGGCGTGCTGCGCGGTTATCTGCTGTTGGCTGTCGCCCTGGTTGTCGTGAAGGTCGTGCAATTGATGCTCCTGAAGTAGATCGGACACCAGTACGGTCCGGAGTTTTCCCCTGAACTGAAGCGCGACCCCTGCCTCCTCTCAACGGGCGGGGGTCGCCTCAGCGCGTCTAGTGGTTTTCCATCAATCCGGATTTACGACATTTTTATCTGCATCGCGCTATACATTTGGCGAACCTGACAAAACAGGTTGCGACACCGTTGTTCGAGCGGGGGTGTCGAGTGATGTCGTTTATAAAAATGGATCGTCGGCGGAATCTGTGGGTGAATTAGTGTGCGCGCCTAGCCAAGTGAAGCTTGATTCAGATACTGATAGAGC
>Ga0302178_10000626_pt1 | contig 31448 bp, 27 predicted proteins | sample I_Palsa_E1_3_FD_198790 | JGI IMG/M metagenome (GOLD analysis project Ga0302178, IMG submission 198790) | Peat permafrost microbial communities from Stordalen Mire near Abisko, Sweden - I_Palsa_E1_3 | ecosystem: Environmental > Terrestrial > Soil > Palsa > Peat permafrost | place: Sweden... | reverse complement strand
AGCGCGTGGCGCTGGGCGCCCAGGCCGATGGGACCCTGGACGCCCTGATCCACACCGGCACGGTCGTAATGACGTCACACAACAACATGCCGGAACCCTTTGTCTTGCCGGCAAAGACCGCTTACGCCTCCCGAAGCTTCCTGCTCGACGTCGAGACCGTCAAAATGAATATGACGGCCAATACCTTCATGCGGGCTCCGGGCGAGGCTGTCGGTACCTTCGGGCTGGAATCCGGTATTGATGAGCTGGCCCACGCCATGGGCATGGACCCGATCGAATTGCGGATCAGGAACGAGCCGGACAAGGATCCGACGACGGGGCTGCCTTTCTCTCAGCGCGGCATCGTCGAAGCGTGGAAGGTCGGCCGCGAGCGATTCGGCTGGGGTGCGCGCGACGCGCCGGGCGCACGGCGCGATGGCGATTGGCTCGTTGGCATGGGCTGTGCCGCGGGCACTTATCCTTACTATCGGATGCCGGGGGGGGCGGCGCGGATCACCCTGACCGACAAAGGGCGCGCCACCGTCGGCATCGCCGCGCACGAAATGGGTATGGGCACATCGACCGCTCAGACCCAGATCGCCGCCGAGCGCCTCGGGCTGACCATGGACGACATCGACTTCGAATACGCCGACTCAAGGTTGCCGGGCTTGGTCCTGGCGGGTGGTTCGCAGCAGACGGCTGCCATCGGCGCCGCTGTGATTGCGGCCCATCACAAGCTCGTCAAGGAGCTGCTCCAACTTGCCGGCAGCAGTTCACCTCTCGCCGGCCTGTTACCGGACGAGGTGGGTTGCCGGGACGGCGGTCTGTGTGCCTTGGAGGATGAACGCCGATGTGAAAGCTACGGCTCGATACTCGCCCGCGCCGGACTGACGGAAGTCACTGTCGAGGCCGAGGCTCCAATGCCGTTTGAGTTGCAACACTGGTCCATGCACAGCCATAGCGCTCTTTTCTGCGAGGTGCGGGTCAATGCCGTCACCGGCGAGACCCGCGTAAGCCGCTTCCTCGGCTCGTTCGACTGCGGTCGGATCATCAACGCCAAAACCGCCGCTAGCCAGTTTCGCGGCGGCATCATCATGGGTCTCGGCCTTGCACTGATGGAGGAAACCCAGTTCGACGAGAGAACTGGCCGCATCATGAACCCATCGCTCGCCGGGTATCACGTGCCAGTTCATCTCGATGTGCCGCCGATCGACATCATCTGGAGCGAGGAAGCTGATCCTCACACACCGATGGGTGCGCGCGGCGTTGGCGAGATCGGAATTACGGGGGTGGGCGCAGCCGTCGCGAACGCGGTCTTCAATGCCACCGGCAAGCGGATTCGCGATCTCCCGATCACCTTGGATAAGGTGCTTTGTTCGCCTGGAGACGGACGCGAAGATCTGAGGTGAGCAAAGGAGATGTCGCAAATATCCACTGCTGCAGCTGACCGTGATGACTGGCGCAGCTTATGCTATTTCGCAACTGCGACACGCCATCGCTGATCTTGCTCGCATCGCATGGATGGCATTGATCAGCCGCTGCGCATGGCTGCCGCAACCCTTAAATTCGATGGCAGCACGTATTGATCGTGCGTGTGGTGGGGATATTCAGCGAGTGCGTATCGATCTCGGCGCAGATGCCGAGCTTGCCTGCCAGGGTATGCAGCGGTGCGAGATTGCCGGTGGCGCACAAACGCACCACGGGTGCTACGGCCGCCGGGGGGGCCAGTAACTGGCGGCCGCTGAGCAAGCGTTCGAGCTGGCGCGCTACGGCCGACGCGGTATCGATTACCGTCAGATATTCGCCGGCAATCCTGCGGATTGCCTGCTCCAGAAACGGATAATGGGTGCAGCCCAGCACCAGCGTGTCGGCACCGGCATCGAGGATCTCGTCCAGGTATTTCTCCAGCAGCGCCATCAGCGCGGGCGAACTGGTATCGCCGGCTTCGATGGCGTCGACCAGGCCGTTGCCGGCCACGCAGACAAAATGGCAGTCGCCCGCGTGCCGCATCAGCAAAGCCTGAAAGCGCTGACTTTTGAGGGTGCTGGCTGTTGCCAGCACGCCCGCAATACGCCTTTTCGACAATAAGGCGGCGGGCTTGACCCCGGGTTCGATGCCGACCAGCGGCAGATTCATGTGTTCGGTGATATGGCGCAACTGCTGGATGGTCTGCGCGGTGGCGGTATTGCAAGCCACCACCAGGGCCTTGATTTGATTTTGCAGCAGCCAGTCGCACACCGCCACCGAACGATTGATGATGTATTCGTCGTCGCGCTCGCCATACGGCGCGTAGTGCGAATCGGCACAATACAACAGCGCTTCGTGGGGCAGCAGGCGATGGATCGCGTCGAGCACCGACATGCCGCCGACGCCGGAGTCGAAAATACCGATCGGCGCGTCGACCGCCAATGCTGTCAGGGACAACCGGTCATTGGCAGCCGTCGGCGCGGCGGGTGCGGCCATCACCTCAGCGGGGGTGAAATCAGGGATAGACATGTCCAATCGATTCACTTCACTCACACCATTCACTTGAGGCCGGGCATGGCCGATAGTAGCGCTGCCCGGCAGGCATTGGATGGATTTTAGCCGATCAGGCTGTGGCCACCGGAATTTTGCCGATCCTGGCTTGCCATTCGGCCGGCCCGGTTTTATGCACCGATGTCCCGCTGGAATCGACCGCCACCGTCACCGGCATATCCTGCACGTCGAACTCGTAAATGGCTTCCATGCCCAGATCTTCGAAGGCGACCACGCGCGAGGTACGGATCGCTTTCGATACCAGATAGGCGGCACCGCCCACCGCCATCAAATAAGCCGCGTGGTGTTTCTTGATCGCCTCGATCGCGACCGGGCCCCGCTCAGCCTTGCCGATCATCGAGATCAGGCCGGTCTGGGCCAGCATCATTTCAGTGAAGCCGTCCATCCGGGTGGCGGTGGTCGGGCCTGCCGGACCGACCGCTTCGTCGCGCACCGGGTCGACCGGACCGACGTAATAAATCACGCGGTTGGTGAAATCGACCGGCAATTTTTCGCCGCGGCCCAGCATGTCGGCAATTCGCTTGTGAGCGGCATCGCGGCCGGTCAGCATCTTGCCCGACAGCAGCAGCGTCTGGCCCGGTTTCCAGGCGGCCACTTCAGCCGGGGTCAGGGTATCGAGGTTGACGCGCTGGCTGGTTTCCGTATTGGCCACCCATTGCACCTTGGGCCAGCTATCGAGCGAGGGAATGTCCAGCTTGGCCACGCCCGAGCCGTCGAGCACAAAATGCGCGTGGCGGGTGGCCGCGCAATTCGGAATGATGGCAATCGGTTTGCTGGCGGCATGGGTCGGGGCCGCCATGATTTTGATGTCAAGCACGGTGGCGAGGCCGCCCAGGCCCTGCGCGCCGATCCCCAGCGCATTGACTTTTTCGTACAGCTCGACGCGGAGTTTTTCGATCCAATCCTGCGGGCCGCGGGCGATGATGTCCTGGATATCGATCGCGTCCATCAGCGATTCCTTGGCCATCAGCATGGCTTTTTCCGCGGTACCGCCGATACCGATGCCCAGCATGCCCGGCGGGCACCAGCCGGCGCCCATGGTCGGCACAGTCTTGAGCACCCAGTCGACAATCGAATCGGACGGATTAAGCATGGCGAACTTGGATTTGTTTTCCGAGCCGCCGCCTTTGGCCGCGACCTGGATATCCACTGTGTTGCCGGGCACGATCTCGTAGTGGATCACGGCCGGCGTATTGTCCTTGGTGTTCTTGCGCGCGCCTTCGGGCGGGCTGACGATGGAAGCGCGCAGCAGGTTTTCCGGCAGCATATAAGCGCGTCGCACGCCTTCGTTGATCATGTCGGTCAGGCTCATGGTCACGCCTTCCCAGCGCACCTCCATGCCGACCTTGGCAAATACGGTCACGATGCCGGTGTCCTGGCAAATCGGGCGGTGGCCTTCGGCGCACATCCGGCTATTGGTCAGGATCTGCGCGATGGCATCCTTGGCGGCGGGGCTTTGTTCCAGTTCATAGGCGCGGCCCAGCGCGGTGATGTAATCGAGCGGATGGTAATAGCTGATATGTTGCAGCGAATCCGCAACGCTTTGGATCAGGTCGTCTTGCTTGATGGCGGTCATGACACGAGTCTACTAAGGTGGGAAATAGGGGGGGCGGCAGGGGCGCGTGCGCCTGACAACGCCTGGCGTGGCCGGCGGCACAAGCAGGCGCTGCGGCAGTCGCACGAAACTTCGCAATTGTACAACTTCGCGTCCGGCGAGGTGGATCAAACTGCTGTAGCCAAACCCGGCACAAAAACAGCGTAAGGGTAGGGCGGCGGCTGCCGCAAGCGTGCGGTTCAAGCCGCGGGAGGCACGGCCAGCGGGGCTGCGGACCGGGTGCCGCGCGGTTGCACGCTGGCCAGAATCAAGCCCGCGATGACACAGGCCAGCGCCGCACCATGCGCCAGCGTAGGCCGTTCGCCGAGGAACACCATGCCATAAGTTGCCGCCGCGATGGGCAAGACCGCGGTAAATACCCCGGCCAGCGCACCCGGAACATGGCGTATGCCTTTCATCCAGAGCCAGAACGAGAAAATACTGGCCGATAGGCCGTACCAGACCAGCAAGGCCCAAGTGGAGCCGGGAACGCTGCTGTAATCGAAATGCAGCAGGGCGTGGGCACCCAAAGGCAACATCAATAACAGGCCAAAACCGTGGGTATAGGCGCAGATATCGATTGCCGGCAACGTCTGCGACAGGCGTCGCGACAAAATGACATAGGTCGATTCGCAGACCACGGCACCCATAATCATCGCATTGCCGGCCAGCGAGCCGCTTTCCCCGGTCGCGCCGGTTCCATGACTGTGAGCCAGATTGATAATCAGGATGCCCGCCATGGCCAGCACAATCGCCGCCAATGCCCGTGGGCCGGGCCGTTCTTTCAGCAATAACCAGGCCAACAGCGCCACCACGGCTGGAATAGTGCTGGTAATCACTCCGGCGGCAACCGCGCTGGTGCGCTGCACGCCGTTCAGCATCAGCAGGGTAAACAAAAAAGTACCAAAAAACGCCTGCAAAAACAGGTTGGTCCACTCGCCGCGCGTGACCCGGCGCATTTTCGACCAGCGATAGAGCGGCCACAGCACCGCCACCGCAATCACAAAACGCAGCGAGGCAAACACCGGTACGGGAACAAAGGCGACAATCGACTTGCCTATACCTACATTGCTGCCGACCAGCAGCATGGCGGCGATGAGTAAAAACGCGTAACGATTCATCAAATGAGCGGGCAAATGAGTGCGGCAAACAATGGGGCGCAGCGCCTGACGCAAAATGGCGTCTTGGCGCACGATGGAGCGGCCGGCGGGCGTTTTTGCCTTGGGCACAAGACAACGCAACCTGCCGCTTGCGCGAAGTGCCTCGATTGTACGAGGCCCGGGCGCGTGCCGTCCAGTCGGGTATTTGCGCCGGACCGGGCTTCCGGGCGTCGATGTTCCGCCGCGCGCGGCCGGGCCCAGGCTGAGATGGACAGCGCTGAAGCCGCTCTAATGCTACGATTGCGGCAATCCCGCGTAAGCTACGAGTAAGTCGCTTGCCGTAAGGTAGCGCCGTTGGTGGCGTCGTAGGTAGCGTCGTGAAGCGGAGGCAGGTAACCGCCCCGCGGCACAGTAGACAAAACGGTGGAGACAGCGGATCGCGGCCTGACCCGATCCGGCACAATCATGTCAGAGCAGCACCGCGGCAAGCGGGTTTGCATCTGATGGCCTAAGCCATATCACTAAAAAGGGGGAGACGATGTCTGCCATTGAATCGGTTCTTCAGGAGCACCGTATTTTCGAGCCGCCGGCTGAATTGGCCGCGACCGCCCGCGTTTCCGGCATCGCCGCATACAACGCGCTGGCGGCCGAAGCCGAACAGGACTATGAGGGTTTCTGGGCCCGCCTGGCTCGCGAAGAACTCAGTTGGCACAAGCCGTTTACCAAAGTGCTCGACGAAAGCCGCGCACCGTTTTATACATGGTTCGAAGACGGCGAGCTGAATGCTTCGTACAACTGCATAGACCGTCATATCGAAAACGGCCTGGGGCAAAAGAAAGCCATCATTTTCGAAGCCGACGACGGCGCTGTCACCAACGTCAGCTATCAGGACCTCTATCACCGCGTTTGCCGTTTCGCCAATGCGCTCAAAGCGCGTGGCGTTAAAAAAGGCGACCGGGTGGTGATCTACATGCCGATGTCGGTTGAAGGCATCGTCGCGATGCAGGCCTGCGCCCGCATCGGCGCCACTCATTCGGTGGTGTTCGGCGGTTTTTCCTCAAAATCGCTGCATGAACGGATCGTCGACGTCGGCGCCGTCGCCGTGATTACCGCCGATGAACAGATGCGCGGCGGCAAGACCTTGCCGCTCAAGGCCATCGTCGATGAAGCGTTGGCCATGGATGGTACCGACGCCGTCACCACTTGCCTGGTCTATCGGCGCACCGGCGGCAAAGTCGCGTGGAATGCAGCGCGCGACATCTGGCTGCACGAGATCCTCGCCGAACAAGCCGATACCTGCGAGCCCGAATGGGTCGGCGCGGAGCATCCGCTGTTTATCTTGTATACCTCGGGTTCGACCGGTAAACCGAAGGGGGTGCAGCACAGCACCGCGGGCTTCCTGCTGTGGGCGGCACAAACCATGAAGTGGACCTTCGATATCAAACCCGACGATATCTTCTGGTGCACCGCCGATATCGGCTGGATCACGGGCCACAGTTATATCACCTACGGTCCGACCGCCGTGGCCGCCACGCAAATCGTCTTCGAAGGCGTGCCGACCTACCCCAATGCCGGACGCTTCTGGGACATGATCCAGAAACATCGGGCGACCATTTTCTACACCGCGCCGACCGCGATCCGCTCCTTGATCAAATCGGCCGATGCCGATAACGCGGTGCACCCGTCCAGCTACGATCTGTCCAGTCTGCGTATCCTGGGCACGGTCGGCGAGCCGATCAACCCGGAAGCCTGGATGTGGTACCACAAGCACGTGGGCGGCGAGCGTTGTCCGGTAATCGACACCTTCTGGCAAACCGAAACCGGCGGCCATGTGATTGCGCCGCTGCCGGGCGCCACCGCCCTGGTGCCGGGGTCATGCACCTTGCCGCTGCCGGGTATCATGGCCGCCATCGTCGACGAAGCCGGGCAGGATGTGCCCAACGGGCAGGGCGGTATCCTGGTGATCAAACGGCCCTGGCCGTCGATGTTGCGTAATGTCTGGGGCGACCCCGAACGTTATAAAAAAAGCTATTTCCCCGAAGAGCTCGGCGGCACGCTTTACCTGGCAGGCGACGGTTCGATCCGCGACAAGGAAACCGCTTATTTCACCATCATGGGCCGCATCGACGATGTGTTGAACGTATCGGGTCATCGCATGGGCACCATGGAAATCGAATCGGCCCTGGTATCCCACCCCTTGGTCGCGGAAGCAGCGGTGGTCGGGCGCCCCGACGACACTACCGGCGAAGCCGTGGTTGCCTTTGTGGTGCTCAAACGCACCCGTCCGGTCGGCGAAGAATCGAAAACTATCGCCAACGAGTTGCGGCAATGGGTAGCCAAGGAAATCGGTCCGATCGCCAAACCGAAAGACATCCGTTTCGGCGACAACCTGCCCAAGACCCGCTCCGGCAAAATCATGCGGCGCTTGTTGCGCAGCCTGGCCAAAGGCGAAGCCATCACGCAGGATATTTCGACCTTGGAGAATCCGGCGATTCTGGAGCAGCTCGGCGAACCGCTGTAGGGTGGGTATGTGGCGATGGCTTAACCGCTCGTTGTGACGGGTGGTTGGGCCCATCGACGCCGGTTGTGCTGGGCGGTTTTCCTATCGGACCCCGCTGTGCTGACTTGGGTACTCTGGCATGGCGAATTCGGTCTTGCCGGGCGCCGGTTTACTGTTTAAAGATGCTACCTGGAATTATCCGTGGCACGTCTCGGTTATTCCGCGTCCCGCAACGGAGTATGGTGATGCGCGATTTTTTTGGGGCGTAAATTCCTGCGTTACGCCTCCGCCTACCGGTTCGGCTTGTCCTTGTGTTGAAAGTCCGACAACAGCGCCTGTACGGCCGTGTGAAGTCCGGGCAAATCATTGCAAACGGTATTTCACACAATATCCAGATCGACGGTGGAATATCCGTGTGCAAGGGAATTGCGCATTTCATACGAGTCACCCCATGGTAGTTCAGGGTGGGCCTCAACAAATTCCCGGTAATGCTTGTCGAGTTTATTACTCGCTTCACCAATGACTTCGATGTTGCGAATCACCGCGTCGCATACAAGCTCATTCGCCTTGAACTCAACCCTGTTCATATTCGCCGTATAACGTGCGATGCGGTCAATTGCATCCAGAATGTGTCGCAGGTAATCCGGCAGGCGTTGTTTGTCCCGACTCATACCGGCACTGCCTCGGCAATCACAGTCGCACGGAATTTCTCGGGGAGCGCATTCGGTGTCAGTACATCTACGGGCACCCCTAGCAGGCGGGCAAGCTGACGTCGGATTGAACCGATATTCAGCAGGGTCATGCCCGGTTCAGGATCAACCAGGAAGTCGAGATCACTCTCATCGGTGTCCTCACCGTGAAGAACTGAACCAAACACGCGTGCGTTGACGGCGCGGTTTGCTTCGACAATGTGCCGGATCTCCGCGCGGTGCGCATCAAGTGCAATGGACGGTTTCATCGATCAAACTCCTGGATCTACCCTGCATGACGACCATATTCAATCTCAATTCAAACTATAGCACGCGCATTGCACAGTCTAAACAACGGCTGGTATAGGCTGGAGGGGTATTCATGTGTCGCAGGTCAGACGCTATGAATGGGGTTCGGCACAACCTACCATCGAGGTGTTTCGGCGCATTGTTCTTGCGTTTAACGTCAGCGCCGATTCTTTTCTCTTTGAGGAGTATGAACGCGGTCCCGATGAGCGCAGCCTCGATGAAGTTTGACGAGCTAAAGCATGCGGTGGTCACCTTGGCCGCCGCCACGACGCCATCAAGGGTGCGATGGATATGCTGTTTGAAGGTTGCCAGCATATCGCCCGACACCCAGGTCGCTACCGATTGCCTGCGGCGATGCTTTTTGTTAAACAGGCGTATGACTGCCACTCCGCCTCGACCGACCGCAGAACCCACGCTTGACCCTGCGACCGATTCCCCGTTGCTGCCCGCCGCCCATACGGCGATTCACGCACGCGCACATCAGCGTTATTGGCGCTTCAACCTGATCCTGATCGCGGTGTTATGCGTCGTCGGCGGCACGGTTTCTTTTGTCTTGCCGATGTTTGCCCCCAGCCTGGCGCAGATTTATTTCGGCGGCTGGTCGCTGCCGTATTACATGGGCGCGCAGGGTGCCATCCTGATCTACGTGATGCTGATCTGCCTCTATGTCTTATTGATGCAGCGCGCCGACCGCATCTTGCAACAGGCTTTGCAGCAACCCGCCGCAGCCGTCGTCAAGCAAGCGCCGGGGCCGCGCGCATGACCCGCACCCAGCGGCTGATCCGCAACTACACGCTATATACCATCTGTTTCTACGGCCTGGTTTACCTGCTGGCCTTAATCGAACACAGCACCGGACCTGGCGTCTGGGTCGGATATATATTCCTCTTTGTCACCATCGCCATCTACGCCGTCATCGGCCTGCTCGCGCGCACCTCCGACATCACCGAATATTATGTGGCCGGGCGCAACGTGCCCGCCGTGTTCAACGGCATGGCGACCGCCGCCGATTGGCTCTCGGCCGCGTCCTTTATCGGCCTTGCGGGTTCGCTCTACGCCAGTGGCTACGACAGCCTCGCTTACATCATGGGCTGGACCGGCGGTTTCTGCCTGGTGGCTTTTCTGCTGGCGCCTTACATGCGCAAACTGGCGCGCTACACGCTGCCGGACTTTTTGGGGACGCGCTACAACAGCGCCTGGGTGCGCACCCTCAGTGTCTGCGCCACCATTCTCTGTTCCTTCGTCTATCTGGTGGCGCAATTGCAGGGCGTAGGTTTGATTGCGACGCGTTTTATCGGCGTCGACTTTGAAATCGGCATCTTTTGCGGCCTGGCCGGCATCCTGGTCTGCTCCTTTCTCGGCGGCATGCGTGCCGTCACGTGGACTCAGGTTGCCCAATACATCATCCTGATCGGCGCCTTCCTCATTCCGGTCTCGATGATCGCGCACAAGGACGGCCTGGGCTGGGTGCCGCAGCTCAATTACGGCCGCCTGATGCAGCGCGTCGAAAAACTCGAAACCCAAGTGCGCAACTCGCCGGCCGAACAACAGGTGCGAGACAACTTTCAGCACAACGCCGCGGTGCTGCAAGACAAAATCAGCCGCTTACCGGTTTCGTATAACGACGACCGCCGCAACCTCGAACAGCAGCTCGACACCCTACGCCAGCACAACGGATCGTTGCGCGAAATCAAGACACTGGAACGCGCCCGCGCTGAATTCCCTCGTGACGCGGCCGCCGCCGCCGTAAGCTGGAGCCAGCAACGCGACACCTGGCTCGCCCGTGCCGCCGTGCCGGTGCCCACCTACCAGCCGTTTCCGGCTGTCAGCGACGATGCCCGCCGCCTGCATAAACTTAACTTCCTGGCCCTGATGTTATGTTTGATGGTCGGTACCGCCAGCCTGCCGCACATCCTGACCCGCTACAACACCACCACCTCGGTTGCCTCGGCGCGGCGCTCGGTCGGCTGGACCCTGTTTTTTATCGCCTTGTTCTACCTCAGCGTGCCGGTCCTGGCGGTGCTGATCAAATACGAAATCCTCAGCAACCTGGTGGGCCAGCATTACGGCAACCTGCCCGACTGGGTGATCCCCTGGCGCAACGTCGAACCCCATATGATCAGCATTCTCGACGCCAACTACGACGGCGTGGTGCAATGGGCCGAAATCGCCATGCACCCCGACATGATCGTGCTGGCCGCCCCGGAAATCGCCGGTCTGCCATACGTGCTCTCGGGCCTGATCGCGGCAGGGGCATTGGCCGCGGCGCTGTCGACCGCCGACGGCCTGTTGCTGACCATCGCCAATGCCTTGTCGCATGACGTCTACTACACCATGGTCGACCGCAGCGCCAGCAGCCAGAAACGCGTCATCGTGGCAAAAATCCTGCTCCTGGGCGTAGCCTTGCTCGCCGCCTGGGTCGCCTCCCTGAACGCCGGCAACATCCTGTTCCTGGTCGGCGCCGCCTTCTCCATCGCCGCCTCCAGCTTCTTCCCGGTGCTGGTGCTGGGCGTGTTCTGGAAACGCACCACCTCACGCGGCGCCATCGCCGGCATGCTGGCGGGGCTGGGCCTGTGCGTCTATTACATCGCCAGCACCTATCCGTTTATCACCCACATGACGGGCTACAACGGCGGCCTCTGGTTCGGCATAGAACCCATCAGTTCCGGGGTGTTCGGCGTCCCGGCGGGCTTCGTGACGGCCATCGCGGCGAGCCTGCTGGACCGCAAGCCGGACGCCCGCGACCTCGCTTTAGTCGATTACATCAGAAGACCGTAGCGCGAACCGCCAAGAGTTTGCTATAATCCGCGTCCTAACGGAGAGGTGGATGAGCGGTTTAAGTCGCACGCCTGGAAAGCGTGTTTAGGGTCAAACCTAACCGGGGTTCGAATCCCCGTCTCTCCGCCAGGAAGATCAAAATAATCCTGTAAGTTCAATTGCTTACAGGATTTTTTGTTTTTTTGGCTCACAATCGACTATCAAATGAATGCGTAGCTGATGAATGCCCGCTTTATATCGATGCGGCGAGGCTAGGTCTGCGCCTGACTATTACGCAGACGGTGCCCAAGACCCTGGGCGCGGTCGGCATTGCCCATTGGTGCCTCTTTAGGTGTCCTTCCCCCCCGCCACGGCACTATTACATTATAACGATGCAATCGCGGGATACCGAGGGCTGAACCACTCGTTGCCCAGATGGTGAACTTCCGTAGTCGGCCACAACCGGTCGTTCGACTTACGAGCAGGAATCGTCGACAATCATCCAAAGGCAAACGCACACCACGGGGAAGTTCAATGAGCTGGGACGTTTCAATCATCAAATTCTCGAAACGCTTCGAATCCGTTGCAGACATCCCGGAAAGTGAGCGCCCTTTGTCCCTTGGCAATCGCACATCAGTGCATACAGCCGTATCACGAGTGTTTCCCGGCACTAACTGGACTGATCCGGCGTGGGGGACGTGGGACGGTCCGCACGGCTCTATTGAATTTAATCTGGGCAACGGTGACGAAGTCGACGGCTTCATGCTCCACGTCCGCGCGGAACAAGAGGTTGTTCCCATGATCGTTGCGCTTTGCATTAGCAACGACTGGCAGGGCCTTGACTGTTCTACCGGGCAGTTCGTGGAGAAGAGTGTTGACCCTGCAGCGGGACTATATGGTTGGCGAGACTATGCCGAACAGATTCGAACGGGAAGGTCCGGCTGACGCCGGGCGCCTTCAGACGTTCGTTGAAAACGTTAAGATCGCCGACAAAGACGGCGAACTCTAGATTGGGATGACAGATGGCCGAAGATTATCGACTTAGGCTCATGTTTGAGTGGGGCGGTGGGTGTATTTGGGTGGGAGATGACGCAACTCGCAGAAAATACGGAGTTGGTCCAATTGAGGACTTGCTGCCGCTAGCTAATGAGACGCTCAGAAAGCTTGCGGATATGACTGCTTGGCATGACCTATCGCTAAACTGGGACTACCCTCCAGACCCTGGACCATGGGACGCGCCCGAGTACGAGCGCTTTGAAGCAGCAGCGTCCATAATGCTTGACCATCTTCAATCGGAATTGGGAGACGGCTATTCCATCGTCTACAAGCGCTTGGGATTTTATGAGCGACGGGTCGAGAATCAGTAGCCCTAGTTCAGGTTACCGGGAATCTCGCTTCGCAGCGAATGGCCGCTTCTGAGAAGTACCACTGTCCCTTGTGGGTCGACTACTGCCCTCGACATCCAGTAACCGGCCACCAGACGCCATTCACCTGCGCGGGAAGTCAGACATCTGAGCGACCGCATCATCCGAAATCCCGCTCTTCGCGCAAGAGGATAAAATCAGGACCTGGTCGAGTTCAGCCTTTGAGCAGTTTCGCAGTGATACCGCCGATCAGAGTATTGAAAGTAAACAACTTGCCTCTCAAAACTACATGAAAACGTTCATATCGGCCGTTCTGTTCTGCCTGTCCACGACAATCGCACACGCCGCGGGAATAAAGTTCGTGCAAGTTCCGGCGGATGCCAACGGCCCGGCGTTAAAAGCGATAGTGTGGACACCTTGCGCAGAGCCTCTCCAGGAGGTACCGATCGGGCCATATGTCCTGGAGGGGCAGCGCGACTGTCCGACCGTTGGCGAAAAGCTTCCCCTGGTTGTCATTTCACACGGACATGGCGGATCGTTCCTTGGCCACCATGACCTTGCCGAGACGCTCGCCAATGCGGGCTTTGTCGTAGCAGCAATCAATCATCCCGGCGATACATTCTCTGATTCGAGTCGTGCGGGCGAGATGTCTGTGTTCGTTGAGCGACCGACCGACATAAAACGTCTTATCGACTATATGTTGAGCGCCGCGCCCGACGCAGCCAGAATCGACCCGGAACGGATAGGTTTTTTTGGTTTTTCGCGTGGTGGCTACACGGGCCTGGTGTTGGCCGGCGGCAACCCAGATTTCCTGCGCGCCGATGTTCCGTGCCCGGACCCGAAAGCCCCGATTTGCGAACAGATCCGGCGTCGAGAGGTATCCAGCGATCCCCTGACTCACGACGCGCGGATCAAAGCCTTTGTCTTGGCGGACCCGCTCAATGTGTTCCCAACCGCGGAGAGCCTGAAGAACGTGAAAGCGCCCATCCAGCTCTGGGCTTCTCAGTTCGGTGGCGATGGCGTGCTGCCGCGCAACACGCCCACACTCGCCAACACCCTTCCTCGCAGACCTGAATATCACCTTGTTTCCAACGCAGCGCATTTTGCCTTTCTTGCTCCATGCCCCGAGGCAATGAAGAACGATGCGCCGGAACTTTGCGTCGATGCGAACGGCTTCGATCGCACAGCCTTTCACAAGCAGTTTGGCGAAATGGCGCTTGCGTTTTTTCAAGCGAATGTTCGGTAGATCCCTGCGTGGTCCACCAGACCGCGTGTGCCAGATAAGTCGGCCCGGCGAGCGGCCATTGCACCGTGAAAGCTGCCGTTCGTGCGTCCTTGGGTCGAAAGGACGTCAGCCCGAGGCTGGTGTGCTGTCGTAACACCGATGCGGCAGTTCGACAACAGAGGCTGTGAATTTCTGGATATACCTCCTAAAGGAGCGTCATTTGGCCATGTTGGCCGATCGCATCGACGAATTGGATCGCCGCTTTCAGGCATTCTATGGACAGCTCGGGCACCTACAGCAAAGGTCGGCTAGAGGTCGAAACGCGCCTGTTGGCAATATTGCAAAAAGGTATTTCCAAGTACCTGATTGCGGCGCAAAGCTATGTGGCGAGCATGCCTGCCAAGATAGCCTCATCACAAATGAGGATCTCGGGGCGCATGCCAGAAACCTGCGACTGCCGCTCGGTGAACACGCCGCACCGCCTGTGCTACGGCAGTTCGCCGTTGGCACGGGAGGTGCGACGAATAACCTGGGGCGGTTGACCGAAGGCGCGCAGAAAAGCCCGGCGCATTCTGTCGGGATCGGCAAAACCAGTTTCTCTTGCAACGATGTCAATCGGTAGTCTTCCCTGCTCAACCATGAGGCGCGCCGCTTCGAGTCGCAAGTTCTCGACGGCCTTGGCAGGTGACTGCCCCGTCTCCTCACGAAATGCGCGGCTGAACTGCCGCACGCTCAAATTGGCAGCTTCGGCGAGCCTGTCGACGGTCAGCGAGGTGTGTAAATTGCTTTTCGCATAGACCAATGCGGTTTGGATCCGGTCGGTTTTGGCATCGAGATCGAGCAAGGTGGAGTGCTGTAACTGTCCTCCGGCGCGTCGATGAAACATGACCATGCGCTTGGCGATAATACGCGCCACTTTTACACCCAGATCCCGTTCCACCATCGAAACCGCAAGATCGGTTCCCGCCGTCATGCCCGCGGATGTCCATACCGGACCATCTATGATAAATATCCGATCTTCTTCGACTTTGATTTTCGGATATGTCGTTTGCAATTCGCGCGCGTGAGCCCAGTGAGTCGTGGCGCGCCGATCGTCGAGAACGCCGGCCTGAGCCAAAAAAAACGCTCCCGTGCACATTGAAGCAACGCGGCGAGTGCTTTTCACCGCGCCTCTTAAATACTCGATCAGGCCAGCGCTCGCCGGGTAAGCGCCGGTCATGACGCCGCCGATGATCAGCGTGTCGAAGCCGCCCTCATCGAAACTGTCGGTCATAACAGAATATCCGAGAGAACTTCGAACCGGCCCACCGCCTTCAGATATCAAATGTATGTCGTAGTGCGGCTCTTTGGTCAGCCGGTTCGCCAGTTCAAACACGGTCAATCCGCCGAAGATCATGACCTGGAAGTTCGGAACGACGATGTAGCCGATGCGCAACATGATGGGTCCTGGAAGGTTGTGTGGCCAACTTTACGCCTTACAAGCCGGCGCTTGGGATGAAACGCGCCGGGCGTGCTGTGATTTTAACCGCCGATGCCGATGCCGATAAGTGCCACTGCGCAATATGGCACGAATTGCCGGATATACGTCCTTCCCGCCGTGTTAAGGGCTTCTACCATGAGTGGGTTCCCGAGCCTCACGCCGGACTATTCGAGAGACCCCTATGGAAAGCACTATCGCCGCACCTGATTTAACCGCTATGCCATCTATTTCGCGCCGCGGCTTCCTCGCAACCGGCACCGCCTTGGGTGCAAGCCTGCTGCTGGATCGTGAGGCGCGGGCGCAAGCGCAAGGTACTGGAGACGGTAGCGTCCTCCAGATCAAGGAGTACGACATCGAGACCAATGGCGTCTCCTTGCACGTGACAGAGCAGGGTGCGGGGCCCGCCGTTCTTTTCTGCCACGGGTTTCCGGATACTTCTTATACCTGGCGCCGGCAGATGAAAGCCGTGGCGGCGGCTGGATATCGAGCCATTGCGCCTGATATGCGCGGTTATGGACGCAGTTCGGCTCCGGCGGACGCGACCCTGTACACGCCGCTGCAAACGGCCGGCGACTTGGTCGGTCTGCTCGATGCGCTAAAAATTCCGAGTGCGGTCCTGGTGGGCCATGACTGGGGCGCAACTCATGCGTGGCAAGCGGCGCTGATGCGCCCCGATCGATTTAAGGCGGTGTTCTGCTTGAGCGTGCCTTACGTTCCGCGCGGGGATGTCAGCGTGTTCGAGAAAATGCGGAAATCCGGCCATCAAGACGATTTCTATATGTTCGAACAGATTCGACCGGACGCCGATCAAATTTGGGCCGACGCCGCGGTGACCATCCCGGGAATTCTGTATTGGGCCTCGGGTTCCGCTCCAGCCAGCCAGCAATGGAGTCCCATGGATCCTGCGCGCAGCCTTCATCGTGCGGCACCCGGAGCGTTACCGTCATGGGCGGAGCCGGATTACGTCGCGCATAACATCGCGGAATTTCAGCGCACCGGCTTTCACGGCGGCCTGAACTACTATCGAGCCGCCGAACCGTACTTCTATTTGTCCGCTCCGTGGAAGGGCGCGAAGATCACCCAACCCTCATTTTTCATTTGGGGCAAGGCGGATGGCTTAAAAGAACTCTATCCGCTTACCGTGGATCAGATGCGCGCCGGTCTTCCCGGCCTGCTTGGCGGCGTTGAACTCGATCATGTGGGTCATTGGGTGCAACACGAAGCGCCTGGGGTGGTCAACGACCGCCTCGTGGGGTTTCTCCGCACCGTAAGCCCTAGCTAAAACCGCAACCGGACGAACCTCCGGAAGGGACATGTGTCCGGCGTTACGGCACGTGATCCAGGCAATTAAATCAGAGCTCCCTATGTCAGCCATTTCTCGCCGCACACTCCTGGTAAGCGGAACCGCCTTTGGGGCAAACCTGCTGCTGGGTAAAACAGCCTTTGCGGCTGAATCTGTCGCGGCCGCCGGCACAGTAAGCCCCGCCGCCGAACTAAGCAACGCCCGCAACCTGACCGTGCGGACCTTCAGTTCGCCTCGCCATACGACCCGCTACCTGGAGGCCGGGCCGGTCGACGGGCCGTTAATGATCTTCGTCCACGGCTGGCCCGAGATCGGCCTGATGTGGCGCTCGCAGATCGAGGCGTTTGCGTCCGATGGCTGGCGCTGCGTTGCGCCGGACATGCGCGGCTACGGCGGGTCATCGGCGCCGACCGCCTCGGAGGCCTACACCCTAAACGAGATCGTCGACGACATGGTCGAGCTTCACGACCATTTGGGAGCACGACCGGCAATCTGGGTTGGCCACGACTGGGGAAGCCCCGTGGTCGGGGCGCTGGCGGCGCACCACAGCAAGCGCAGTCGCGGCGTGGTGCTGATCTCGGTCCCTTACTTCCCGGAGGGTTTCGCGCTACCCAATCTCTTGCCCTTGATCGACCGCCGGCTATATCCCGCCGCTCAATATCCGGACGGGCAATGGGATTACTTCCGTTTTTACCTGACACATTTCGACCAGACGGTTAGCGATTTCGAAGCGGACATTCCCGCCACCCTCGCGTCGCTTTATCGGCACGGTAGCCCTGCGTCCGCGGGCCAGGTCTCTCCATCCGCCTTGATCACGCAAAACGGAGGCCGTTATGGTTCGGCTCATCGCGCTCCGGCGATCCCGCCCGATCCCGCGCTCTGGACGCCCACCGACTTTGACGCCTTGGCGGAGGCTTTCCGTGCCAGCGGTTTCCGCCCGCCCAATGCCTGGTACTTGAACGACACCGCCAACATAGCCTACGCGCATGCCGCACCCGACGGCGGCCGTCTGCGCCAGCCTGTGTTGTTCGTCAACGGCAATTGGGATGCTATCTGCGACATCAACCGCAGCGGCCTCGGAGAACCCATGCGCGGCGCCTGCCAGGACCTTTTCGTAAGCAACCTGGACGCCGGCCACTGGCTCCCGCTTGAACGCAAGACTGAACTGGTCCAAGCCATCCGTTCGTGGCTTAAGACGCGAGGGTTGTGAGGTCGCCCGGCCGGCTGGTGTTATGCCCCTTTCCCTTGAGCGTGGAGTGTCGCAAATGTCAGATCGAAAATTTTTTGTTGCCGGTGCGACGGGTGATACCGGAGGAGCCGCTACCGAAGCGCTGTTGGCTGCTGGTGAACAGGTGCGCACCCTGGTGCGGAAGGAGGACCAACGTTCGGATCGACTCAAGTCGAGTGGAGTCGAAGTTTTGGTCGGTAACCTTTCCAACCTGAACCACGTGGCGCGAGCTCTTGAAGGCATTTTTTCGGCCTACTTTGTCTATCCCATCGAGTCGGGAGGGATACAGGCGAGTGCCTATTTTGCTCAGGCGGCCCGCGAAACGGGGATCAGCGCGATGGTGAACATGTCGCAAATTTCCGCTCGCAGGAATGCGACAAGTCACGCGGCACGTGACCACTGGATCTCGGAGCGAGTGCTCGACTGGTCGGGAATTCCCGTCACTCATATTCGCCCGACGTTCTTCGCACAGTGGTTAACATATCCCGGCCAGGTGGCGAATATCAAAAAGGATGGAGCGTTACGGCTGCCCTTTGGTGATGGGCGACATGCGCCGATTGCGGCAGAAGACCAAGGGCGCGTGATTGCTGCGATTCTCCGTGATCCTGCACCGCACGCCGGCAAGGTCTACCCGCTATACGGCCCCGTCGAGATGAACCACTATGAAATCGCCGGTGAAATGAGCAAGGTTCTGGGCCGCGAAGTGACGTATCAGCCGATTGACCTCGCTATGTTCGAAAAGCGTTTGAATAGCGATGCGAAATTCAGCGATGCATTTTCGCAACATCTCCTGTCTGTCGCTGTCGACTATCAAAATGGTATTTTCGCTGGTACCAATACGCTGGTCGAAAAATTGACGGGTACACCGCCCATGACCGTCGAGGCGTTCATCCGGAAGCACGCGGCAGCCTTCACAGACTGATGTTTGTCCTGCTGAATCGTTGACGCAATGCCAAAGGCGCTGGCGATGCTGGAGCAGAGCGCGGGGCGCGATTGAGCGTGCGCGCAGGGCTGTATAGCGTTCGAGCTTATTTTCAGATGAATGCGTGTGGACCGAGATTGACTCGTCCAATTACACCGCGATTGCACTTGATGCAAAAATTAGCAAACATTCAGTCTGCGAGTAAAGCCAATTCCTGCGCGGCCTCCTGCAGCACGGGTAAAAAGCGCTCGCGCATCTCCTGCACCGAGGCCCGCGCCGCGTGGATGCCGACATTGATGGCGGCTACCCCGCAACCACGGTTGTCGAGGATAGGCACGGCGATCGAGCGCAGGCCCAATTCCAATTCCTGGTCGATCAGCGCATAACCCTGAGTTCGCACCCGTTCCAGTTCCTGCCGCAAGGCGTCCAGCGTCAGCAGGGTGTTGGCGGTGTACTGGATTAATTTGGCACCGGCCAAGTGGGCTTCCAGGGCGGTCTGGTCGAGCCTGCTCAGCAGTGCACGGCCCATCGAGGTACAGTGCGCCGGCAGGCGGCTACCGATATCGAGGTCGATGGTCATGATGCGCGAGGTCGAAGCACGCGCGATATAAAGAATATCCGCGCCATCCAGGATCGCAATCGAACTGGATTCGTTCAAGCTATTGCTGACATGCCGCAGCACCGGCTGAGCGGCCTTGGCGAGCGGCGTCGAGGTCAGGTAGGGATGGCCTAGCGACAAGATCCGCGGTCGCAGCGAAAAATGCCGGCCATCCTCGGCCGCCACAAAACCCAATTCATTCAATGTATGCAGGCAGCGCCGCACCGCCGCGCGCGGGATCGCGGTTTTCTGGCTGATTTGCGAAATCGTCAGGCTGCGGCGCTGGTGGCTGAAGGCTTGGATTACCGCCAATCCGCGCGCCAGCGACATCATGTAGTTCGGATCGCTGGCGGCGGCTGCAACTGTTTCGCCGCTCGGTCCGGCGGGAACGGCTTCGGCGGGCCACTCGGCGACGGGCGCGGCGTCTGGCCGGCCGGCCGGACTTGCCGGCGCGTCCGCCGCCGCGGCCCGACGGCCCTTGCTGCCAATGGGTTTTCGCATGGCCAGGTTCCTGCTCAAGAATGGGTTTGTCCGATAACCGCACGCAATTTCACTGTGGCGGATTGACGCCGCTCGGGTGAACTCCTAAATTGCATGGTCGGTATTCGAATCGTTGTTCGATTATCGCACAACTTCATTATGCTGTTTTGTACCAGCCACCCTAAGGCTGGACGGGAAAGAAAGCCATGATCGATAAAACCGTGGCATCGCTGAAGACTGCGGTAGCGGGTATCCACGACGGCGCGACCGTAATGATTGGCGGCTTTGGTACGGCCGGGCAGCCAACCGAATTGATCGACGCGTTGATTGCGCAGGGCGCGCGCGACCTGACCATCGTCAACAACAATGCCGGCAACGGCACAACCGGGCTGGCCGCGTTATTGCAGGCGCGGCGCGTGCGCAAGATTATTTGTTCGTTCCCGCGCCAGTCGGATTCGCAAGTATTCGACGCCCTATATCGGGCCGGAGAGATCGAACTGGAATTGGTGCCGCAAGGCAATCTGGCGGCGCGCATCGAAGCGGCCGGCGCCGGCCTCGGCGCGATTTTCACGCCTACCGGTTATGGCACCTTGCTGGCCGAGGGTAAGGAGACGCGTGAAATCAACGGCCGCCATTTTGTTCTCGAATATCCGATCGCTGCCGACTTCGCCCTGATCAAGGCGCAGCGCGGCGATCGTTGGGGCAACCTGGTGTACCGCAAGGCGGCGCGTAATTTCGGCCCGATCATGGCGATGGCGGCACGCTCGACTATCGCTCAGGTGCACGAGGTCGTCGCGCTGGGTGAATTGGACCCCGAGACCATCATTACGCCCGGCATTTTTGTGCAGTGTGTGGTGCCCATCAAGACGGCGCCGGAGGTGGCAGCATGAACCGCTTGAGCCGCGATCAAATTGCCGCGCGCGTGGCGCACGATATCCCTGAAGGTGCTTATGTCAATCTCGGGATCGGTTTGCCGACTCGGGTCGCCAACTATCTGCCGGCCGAGCGCGAAATTTTCCTCCACAGCGAGAACGGCTTGCTCGGCATGGGGCCGGCCCCCGCGCCCGGCGCCGAAGATCCCGAATTGATCAATGCCGGCAAGGAACCGGTGACCCTGCTCGCGGGCGGCAGCTTCTTCCATCACGGCGACTCGTTCGCGATGATGCGCGGCGGCCACCTCGATATCTGCGTGCTGGGCGCGTTCCAGGTGTCGCGCCGCGGCGACCTGGCCAATTGGCATACCGGTGCCCCGGGCGCGATCCCCGCGGTAGGCGGGGCGATGGACCTGGCTTTGGGCGCCAAGCAGGTGTTTGTGATGATGGAGCTGTTGAGCAAAACCGGCGAGTCGAAACTGGTCGAGCAATGTACTTATCCACTCACCGGGATTGCTTGTGTCGACCGGGTATACAGCGATCTTGCCGTGATCGATATCACGCCTGAGGCTTTGCTGGTGCGCGAGATGGTCGAAGGCTTGAGTCTGGATGAATTGCAGCGCTTGACGGGCTTGCCGTTGCGCGCATTGGCTTAGAGGAAAGCACATGGAACAAGCTTTTATTTGTGATGCGGTACGCACCCCATTCGGCCGGTACGGCGGTGCTTTATCCGGAGTTCGCGCCGACGATCTGGCGGCTTTGCCGATCAAGGCACTGATGGCGCGTCATCCGGACCTGGACTGGAGCGCGGTGGAGGACGTGATTTACGGCTGTGCCAACCAGGCCGGCGAGGACAACCGCAATGTGGCGCGCATGGCGGCGCTGCTGTCCGGCTTGCCGCAGGAGGTGCCCGGCAGCACCGTCAACCGCCTGTGCGGTTCAAGTCTGGATGCACTGGGTAGCGCTGCGCGCGCGCTCAAGACCGGTGAGGCCGGGCTGTTGATTGCCGGCGGCGTGGAAAGCATGTCGCGCGCGCCGTTTGTGATCGGCAAGGCAGCGGCGGCTTTTGCGCGGGCCATGACGATGGAAGATACCACCTTGGGCTGGCGTTTTATCAACCCCCTGATGAAAGCGCGCTACGGGGTCGAGTCCATGCCCGAGACCGGCGAAAACGTGGCCGAGCAGTTTGGCGTGTCGCGCGCCGACCAGGACGCTTTCGCGTGGCGCAGCCAGCAGCGCGCCGCAGCCGCGCAGCAGGCTGGCCGGTTCGACGATGAAATCGTGCCGGTAAGCTTGCCGCAGAAAAAGGGTGAACCGAAGATCTTTGCGCTCGACGAGCATCCGCGCGCCGATACCACACTGGAAGGCTTGGCGCGCTTGAAAGGCGTGGTGCGCGCCGAGGGCACAGTGACGGCCGGCAATGCCTCGGGTGTCAATGACGGTGCTTGCGCTTTGCTGCTCGCCAATGAAGCCGGTGCACGGCGTCACGGCCTGACGCCGCTGACTCGGGTGGTGGCCATGGCGGCAGTCGGGATTGCGCCGCGCATCATGGGTTTTGCACCGGCCCTGGCGGTGCGCAAGGTGTTGGCGCTGGCCGGCCTGACGCTGGCCCAAATCGACCTGATCGAACTCAATGAGGCGTTTGCTGCGCAAGCCCTGGCGGTAACACGCGATCTGGGTTTGCCCGACGATGCGGCGCAGGTGAACCCCAATGGCGGCGCGATTGCCATCGGCCATCCGCTGGGCGCCAGCGGCGCGCGTCTGGCCGCGACCGCCAGTTATCAGTTGGTACGCAGCGGCGGCCGTTATGCCCTGTGCACGATGTGTATCGGGGTCGGGCAAGGTATCGCCGTGATCCTTGAGCGAGTGTAGAGCAAGCGTCATCACCAGATGACCCAGGAGTGTGCCGCGGCGCGCCAATCGAGGCGGGTTGCGGCCAAGACCGACAACAAGAAAAACAGTGAGTGCGGCGCGGCCCCCCAATTCTGGTAAGCCGTACCGCGATCAAGGAAACGAGACAATGAAACAGACTACGTTAAAGACCGGTACAGCGGCACCGGTCGCCGCTCGCCGCGGTTTGGTATCGGGCTTGGTATATGCCTTCGAACAACTGATGCCCGATCCCTTCGTGCTGTCGATCGGCCTGACCCTGGTGGTGATCCTGCTGGCGCTGGCTTTTGCGCCGCACGGCACGCTGCCCGTGATCCTGACCTCATGGTACGGCGGCACCTTCAATATCCTCGGCTTCGCCTTGCAGATGATCTTGATCCTGGCCACCGGCTACGCGATTGCCGATGCGCCGGTGGTGCAACGTGGCTTGCGGGCGCTGGCGAGCGTGGTGCGCACCCCGACGCGCGCAGCGCTGCTGGTGTTCCCGGTAGTGGCGATTGCGGCCTGGTTGAACTGGGGCCTGGGCCTGGTGGTAGGCGCTTTGCTGGCGCGGGAAATCGCGCGGCGCGTCAAGGTTGATTTTGCCTGGCTGGTGGCCGGCAGCTATTCGGCCTGGTCGGTCTGCAATAGCGGTTTGTCCAGTTCGATTGCCTTGTCGCAGGCTTCGCACGGCAATGCCTTGAACCTGGTCGAAAAAGCCACCGGCAATGTGATCGGCTTGGGCCAGACGGTATTCGCGCCGTTTGTCTTTGTGCCGAGCATCCTGGTGGTGGTGGTGATGACCGCGATCTTTATTCGCATGCATCCCAAGCCCGACCAAGTGGTGCTGTTCCAGGAGCAAGATACGCCGCGCGAGCCGGATACCCACGCGCCGCAGCACAGCACCACCTCGTTTGCCTCGCGCGTCGAGCGCTCGGTGCTGGGCACACTGTTGTTGTTGGCCCTGGGCTGCGGTTATCTGGGCATGACCTGGTACACCAAGGGCTTTGAGCTGGACATCAACACCACCATCCTGATTTTCCTGCTGTTCGGCCTGGCCTTGCAGCGTTCGCCGATTGCCTACGCCGACGCGATACGCCGGGCGGCGCGGCAAACCGGTTCGATGCTGCTGCAATATCCGGTGTACGGCGGCATCATGGGTATCATGATCGGCACCGGGCTGGCCTCGGTGATTGCCAGGGCCTTTGTCGCCATCGCCACACCCGCCACCTTGCCGGTCTGGAGTTACCTGAGCTCGCTGATCATTACCTTGCTGATCCCGAGCGCGGGCGGGCACTGGGCGGTGCAGGGTCCGTTTGTGCTGCCCGCGGCGCTCAACCTGCATGCTTCGCTGCCGCGCACCGCGATGGGCGTGGCGATGGCGGAAAACGTGTCGAATATGCTGCAACCTTTCTGGGCCGTACCGGTGGTTGCCATTGCCGGGATCAAGATCCAGCGAGTGATGGGTTATACGGCGATCACCTTTGTCGTGTCACTGGTGATTTATGCTGCCGCACTCTGGCTGATTCCTTGATACCCGGACCACTGAATCGCTCGCTGACCCCGAAGGGAAGCCGCGAGTAACCGCTCAGGCTTCCCAGGCATGCTCCTGAAACATATGTTCCAACGGCGGTTGAGTGACGCTGCCCGTATAGTTCGTGATGGTCGACGCGGCGACCACCAGGATCACTTCAAGCACAGTGTTGCGGCTAAAACCCGCTTGCGTGAAACGGGCAATATCCTGCTCGTCAATACGACCTCGTTTCTCGATCAGCGTACGAGCCAGATTCGACAGCGCCGCGTGCTTGATATCCTTGGGCACGTGGCCTTCGCGAATTGCTTGTACTTCCAATGGGTCGAGACCTTCCCCGAGGGCCAGCGCCGTGTGAAATGCAACGGCCCAGGTACACGCATTGGTTACCGCGTTCGTCAGCAGCAGGGTCTGGATTTCCGCCTCGGTAAAGCTGCCGCTGTGGGCCTGTTGAAAGACGCCGATAAAGCCGTTGATCAGCACCGGAGAGCCAGCCATGGCTCCCGCGATGTTCGGGATCAGGCCAAACGCTTGTTGTAGTTGCTGCAGGACCGGCTTCGATTTTTCGGGTGCGGATTCCAGCGTATGGATCGGATAAGCAGACATGGATTTTTCCTCAATGTTTAACCGTGTGTATCAGGAGTGATCACGCGTTGATTGAAGAATATTCAACAGTGCTACAAGCCGCAATTACCTCCGAGGTAATCGCACTCACCAGCGATAGCCGCCGATCATGGTTATTTTTTGGTCGGCCGTGCTGTATTTTTCAGGTTCGCCATCATCTCAAGATGATACGACTCCGTCGCATCGTCGGCGGGGAACATGGACTCCAAACGTAATTCCTGGGCCGCAATTGTTTGCGGCGCGCCGACCGTTGTAATCATCGAAAAATACCGTAGTACCCGGCCGTCCATGACAAAGTTGATGGGTATGACCGGCAAGGTGTTCAGGTCGTCGGGGCGCTGCCACTTTGTTTCAACCTCCGGATAAGCCAGCAGCGCGGCAAGCAATTCGGCGGTCCGGTCGTCGACCACTCGTCCGATCGACTCGCGATGCAGCCGCTGGATCAAACTGGTCGCAACGTTGTCCCAATCCGCAATAAAGGGACGCATACCATCCGGGTCAAAGATCAGGTGCAGCATGTTGCGAGGGCTCGGACGCTTGCTCATATCGACAAAACAGTTGAAAAAGCGCGGCGCAGATTCGTTGGTCATGAGCACGTTCCAATAGCGGTCCATCAACATGGCCGGAAAAGGATCGTGTTGCCGCATCATGCGTTCCATTGCGCTCGTAACACTTTGCATGTCCGCCGCGTCCCACGCGCCCGCGGCATAAATCGGCGCGTAACCCGCCTCGTGCAAAAGAATGTTGCGCTCACGAAAAGGCACATCAAGCGCTTGTGACAACTTCGATAGGGTCTCCCGGCTGGGAGCGCTTCTGCCGCTCTCGATAAAACTGATATGCCGCTGGGACACCCCCGTTTCCAGCGATAAATCCAGTTGGCTCCTGCCGCGCACATCGCGCCAACGCCGCAGCAAGATGCCCAAGTTATTGGGCGACGATTTCGCATTGAGTTTCGAAGAATTCATTTGGCTCTCGGCACGACACACAGGTTGACCTTTCTATCCATATCATACGTAGGTCCACTTCAGCCTCAATTACCCCTGAGGTAATAAGTAGAATAATACGAAGAATAATACGGGTCAGACCTCGGTCAAATGCAGTGCCGAGATTCTCAAGAAGCGCGATGGCGATGCGACTGCCGGCTATCCGGTGGGCCCGGCTGCGGAACGTCGAGCCGAGACCCACGCTAACCCTCGGCCAGCTCCAATCGCTTGCTTGACAAGCGATTGCTGACAAAGACGCGCGACCGGCCGAATTGTGCTGCCTCGACATATTCATAGCATTGCGGATCTTTCATCAGGCCATCTTGATGGATTCCCGCCGAGGTGGAAAAGACATGCTCGCCGATAATCGGCTTATTAGTCGGTATGCTTTTGTTTGCATAACGAAATATATCTTCGCAGGCCCGCAGCAGTTTTTTTGGATCGAGCGACAGTACGGCGCCGAATGTCTTGCTCTTATAGAGCAGACTTGCATAGACTTCCTCCAGCGCGCAATTGCCGGCCCGCTCGCCGATACCGCCCAGGGTGACCTGAATCAGGTCGGCCCCGCCGCGTACGCCGAATAGGGTATTCGCGGTGGCCATGCCGAGGTCATTATGGAAATGCACGCCCCATATTACGCCGTGGCCGAAATGGGCGATCAACTCGGTCATTGCGCATTCCGCATCCATCGGCGTACAGTAGCCCACGGTATCGGCATAGGTGATCATTTCGGCACCGGCGTCGAGCGCGACGGCAATCTGCCGCTTCAGGAAAGCCGGATCGGCCCGCGAGGCATCTTCAAAAATCACCGCCGCCTGCACCCCGGCATGTCGTTTGACCCGCCGAACGGCATCCGCTAATTCGGTGTGCGCGACCGCTTCGCTGATGCGCCGCTTGCGTGTCAAATGCAACTCCGAGCCCACTCCCAAGAGCTGTACCACGCCGCCACTTTCCTGCAAACTGGTGGCCGCCACATCGATGTCGTGCGGCGTCAGACGGGCAAAGGTCACCGGTATCGAGCGCGAGCGGCGTCGGACTTCGAGTGCCGCGCGCGCAATGAACGCATGCTCCACCTCGGATGACGCCGGATAACCCAACTCGATATAATCCGGCTCAACAGACAATACCGCACCCAGTGCCCGCCATTTATCACGGTGATCGAGCAAGAAACCGATACATTGTTCACCATCGCGTAGCGTCGTGTCAAAAACCTTGATGTTCTTCATCTGACACCCCCATTCATGCCCGTCCGGATGTCGCGCCTCACGAGCACGAAACCTGCTACAAGAAGGCGAAACTGAAAAATCTTAAATACTGAGTATCGGCCATCAGGCGGTAAGGCCAAGCGTATGCGATAGCCGCTGCTGGTAAGGTCCGACTTTTTCCGGAAATTTCCAACCGAGGTAGCCGCCCCGCAACGTACCGGGTTCGGTGGAACCGTTGTAAGCGTCGTCGAATGCCTGGGGTAACGGCCGGCTGTTATAGGTCGCGAACCACAGCCGATATAAATGGCGTTTGTGATCGGTATCCTCATGATCGGCAAAACCGGTACGCGAGTGATAGATGACATGGTTAGACAGCAATTGCAGATCGCCCGGTTCAAGACGCATCTGCAACGACAATGCCGGGTCGGCTGCGATTTCTTCGACCAGTTCTATCGCCTCGTGTTGAGCTGCGCTGAGGCGCGGTGCCCCCGGCAGATCGGCGGCGGCGTAGATGCGTTTCGCATAGAATTGGCTGGTGAAATACCCTTCCCGAAAACCGAAGATCGGCGACATATAGAAAGGTATCGGTTCGCTTTTTGCCAATTTGATAAACGGAAACGGCTGGTACAGTACCCGCAGCAGATCCGGGCGCCGACGCGCGATTTCGTTATGGATTGTCAGCGAACTCGTGACCAAGCTCAATCCGCCTTCCCTGGCATCGCGCCGGCATAACAAACCGACCACGTCGCATGGATCGACATGGAAGCGTATCGGATCCTTGGAGCTATTGCCGCGCAAGGTAACGGCGCTGTCATAACCTTGGTCGCGCACGTCGACGATGATGTCGGCATTGTCGTTCTGCGGCAAAGCAACGCCGAGATACATGCCGATGCCCCAGGCAATCAAGCGGCCTTGTTCGGCATTTTTGTCGCTCAGGGGCAAGCCGCGAATCAGTAACAGTCCATAGCCGCGTTCCAGCTCGTCGAGCAGGGTGCGCAACTTCGGGCCCAAAGTCGGTAATGGAAAATCCGCCTGGACGGCGTCAAGCAGGTCGATCCGGCGTGCGGAAAAATACCGCAGTGCTTGCTCGACCTCCTGTATTTCAAGTGGGCTCAGGCGATATTGCCAATCGGTGCCGGCGCCGATCTCGGGACCCCGCCAGTTTGCCGGGGAAATCAATTCACAGGGTACATTACGCATTGGCATAAAGCCTCCATGGCGGCTACATAGCCGTAATTGCCTTGACGGATCGAATCGCAACCGATGGCGTGGTATCAGAGTTGTTCCCACTGGGGTTGGGGCGAGAGCAGCGGCGTTCGATCCCGCCGCTTGGCCGGAATCTGCGATTTAGCGAACGGGCGCGCTGGCGACGCCGCAGCCGTCCGGCTTGCCTCATGCTGGGAGTGAACGGTATTCGCGGAGTGTGCATCGATACGAAAGGCACCGATCGCCTGGATCAGTTGACGCGCCTGTTCGTCGAGTGAATGGGTGGCGGCAGTGGCTTCCTCGACGAGCGCGGCGTTCTGTTGGGTGACATTATCCAGTTGTGCGATCGCCATGCCGACTTGTTCGATGCCGGTACTTTGTTCGGCCGAAGCCAAGGAAATCTCGTTCATGATATCGGTCACGCGCAAGGTAGACTGTTGCACGTCGTTCATTAACGACCCGGCTTCGCCGACCAATTCGGTACCCGCGGCGATTTTGTTCGAGGAACCTTCGATTAATTTGCGGATGTCCTTGGCGGCTTCGGCGCTGCGCTGCGCCAGCGACCGCACTTCGCTGGCTACCACGGCGAAACCGCGGCCCTGCTCGCCGGCGCGCGCGGCTTCGACGGCGGCATTGAGTGCCAGGATGTTGGTCTGGAAGGCGATGCCTTCAATCACAGTGATGATGTCCACCATCTTGCGGGACTCCTGGTTGATCGCCTGCATCGTGTCGACCACCCGTGTCACCACCACCGCGCTGCGTTTTGTCACGTCCGCCGCGGTCACCGCGAGTTGCATGGCCTGGCCGGAACTCTCGGCATTCTGCTTGACCGTGACGGTCAGCAGTTCCATGCTTGAAGCCGTTTGTTCCAGCGAGGCGGCTTGTTCTTCCGTGCGCTGCGACAAATTGGTGTTGCCGCTGGCAATTTGCTGCGAAGCGACCGACACGCTTTCGGCTGCATCCTTGATATAGACGACGGTGTTGGTCAAGGCGTCGCGCATTTTTTTCATGGCAGCCAACAGGCTTATCGAGTCGCCGCTGCGGGTATTGATCTCCACCGTCAGGTCGCCGTCGGCGATGCGCGACGCCACGGCGGTGGCGTAAGCCGGTTCGCCACCCAATTGCCCATATAGCCGGACCATGACCCAGACACCGCAAATCACCGCCAGGGTGATGCCAATACCGGCGACCAGCAACAAGGTCAGGGACAATGCCGCGGTTTGCGCATGCGAGGTTTCATAAGACGTCTTGGCGCTGTTGACTTGCATCACCTTCAGATTGCGCAAAGCCAGTTTGGCCTTCAACACACGCGGCGGCAGATCGTGGCGGGCAATCTTCGCGGCGGTGGTGAAATCGCCTGCCTTGACCGCATCCAGAAGCGGACGCACACCTTGCTGCACCATCTCGTCGTAAGCCTCGCGCAACGTTCTGGCTTGCTCACGTTCGTTGTCAAGGAGAGCCGCGTCGGTATAAAGCTTCCAATAGGGTTCGAATTCGGCGATATCCTGCTCGGCCAACGCCATACCGTCGGCCGTGCCGGAATGATCGGGATCGACCGCAATATTAAGTGTCAACGCATTCAACTCGAAGATCCGGTATTCGACTTTGGACAGATTCTGCAAAGCCAGGGTGTCGTTCTCATAAACCGAACGTAAATGCTGGTTGGCGGCGTTCATGCCGTATAAAGCCAGTACCGCGATCAATAAAGCCACGCAGCAGACGGAGCCAATCGCGAGCGTAAGCTGGGATTTGACAGACAATTTATTGGCCGGATTCATGCGAACTCCACTCAGTGTTTGGTATACGAATAGCAACCCTGATGCCGCCGGTTACTCATTCAAAGTGGCGGCTACTCCACAAGGTTTGCCGTTCGACCAATGAAATCACCAATCGGGTACAAATTCTCATAATTGGCCGATCAAAATGGCGAATTTACAAAAATTGGAAACACCGATTAATCCCAACTCTAGCCACACGGGGATTTGGCACGACCTTAATTAAAAATATCACCAATGAAAAGTCATTGCAATGTTTATGTAAAAAATCATATTTAACAATTTGATTATGAAATTATTTTCATAACTTTCTTACGTAAGCATTACAAATATTTAAATTTATTGAAGACGTATATTGTTGCGTATCCAAGTTGCTTTGCAGCCTGGCCGGTCGCGATAATCAATCTTGGCAATAACCGTAGTGCGAAGCAGGGTAGGGCGATTGAACGCTCAGCCGCCTTGTTATCCGGTAATGTGGCTCTGATTAAGGCATGTCGCGCGGCAAGCTGTATGAGCTGGATCACGATCAATGGGGCTGGAAATCAAAAAGAGTACCTGCGCGAGTTGAAGGTTGTTTTCCGGCACACAGATCGCGGATTCTTGATTTGAAGATTCGCCGTCGAGGTTGTTGGAGAGCATGCTGCATATCGTATATCGATTTCATTAAATAACGTTTGCATCATATGCGTGGCATTGCTCGCGGTCTCTCCCTAAAATCGACCAAAGCCTATGTGCATGGAATTCGCGATACCGCGCAATCAGTTTTACCGATTGCTTCAATGGCGAACTCAAAAGATGAATAAAATCACTTTCGCTGCGACAATGCTCGGGCGAAATTGGTGGTAGATACAAATAATTTTGCATCGACCCTGGGTGTAGATGTCCTACCTGATTAAAGGGGGATGTGGCCATATGAGTGAAGCCAAGGCGGCGTCGATGAAGCAGGTTTTAGCGCCAGTGTTTTGCTCGAAGTGGATGCCGGATTAAAGTAGTCTGACAACCTGATGCCGTACTTTGTCGAGCGCTTCTGAGTCAGCCGCCCACTGCCGGTTCGGCCGGCGTTTGATGCTTTTTCGAAAGCGTGGTTTCAAGAATTTCTATATGGCGGCCATGGATTATTGCGAGAGGGCAACGCATGCTTACCAACGAAATTGCCCCATCACTTTCTGCTCGCCTGAGTGTGAACGTGTTAGGGCCTGTTCACGCTAATAATGGGCTTGCGAACACCCCTTTCCGGTCGGCAGGCAAGGAGTGTGTCGCGCCGCTTGGCCGCTCCAAGCAAGCGACGCGCGACGCGGCCAGACGGCCGGAAAGGGG
>Ga0302178_10000623_pt1 | contig 31508 bp, 32 predicted proteins | sample I_Palsa_E1_3_FD_198790 | JGI IMG/M metagenome (GOLD analysis project Ga0302178, IMG submission 198790) | Peat permafrost microbial communities from Stordalen Mire near Abisko, Sweden - I_Palsa_E1_3 | ecosystem: Environmental > Terrestrial > Soil > Palsa > Peat permafrost | place: Sweden... | reverse complement strand
GGTGGAGAAGGCGTAAATGTTCGAATCGATCAACTCGGGCGGCACTCAACTTCTCGGTGCGGCATGGCCCACGGTGTGGGCACTGGTGCGCATCCTGGTCGTGGCCGTCGTGATCCTGCTGTGCGTGGCTTACCTTATCCTCTGGGAACGTAAGCTGATCGGCTGGATGCACGTGCGTATCGGTCCGAACCGCGTGGGTCCGGCTGGTTTGCTGCAGCCGATCGCCGACGTGCTGAAACTGTTGCTGAAAGAAGTGATTCAGCCGGCGCAGGCGAGCCGCTGGATCTACCTGATCGCGCCGATCATGGTGGTGGTGCCGGCCTTCGCGGTCTGGGCGGTGATCCCGTTCCAGGCGGGCGCGGTGCTCGGCGACATCAACGCCGGTCTGCTGTACGCGATGGCGATTTCGTCGATCGGCGTGTACGGCGTGATTCTCGCCGGCTGGGCCTCGAACTCGAAGTACGCGTTCCTCGGTGCGATGCGCGCCGCGGCGCAGATGGTCTCGTACGAAATCTCGATGGGCTTCGCGCTCGTCGTCGTGCTGATGACCTCCGGCAGCCTGAACCTGTCGGACATCGTGACGTCGCAAGAGCGCGGCATCTTCGCCGGTTATGGCCTGACCTTCCTCTCGTGGAACTGGCTGCCGCTGCTGCCGATGTTCGTTGTGTACTTTATCTCGGGCATCGCCGAAACGAACCGTCACCCGTTCGACGTGGTGGAAGGGGAGTCGGAAATCGTCGCGGGTCACATGATCGATTACTCGGGGATGGCCTTCGCGCTGTTCTTCCTCGCCGAATACATCAACATGATCGTGATCTCGGCGCTCGCATCGACGCTGTTCCTTGGCGGCTGGAGCGCACCGTTCGGCTTCCTGTCGTTCATTCCGGGCATTTTCTGGCTGGTGCTGAAAGTGTTCTTGCTGTTGTCGGTATTCATCTGGGCACGCGCCACGTTCCCGCGCTACCGCTATGACCAGATCATGCGTCTGGGCTGGAAGGTGTTTATTCCGGTCAGCGTGGTGTGGCTGGTGGTGGTCGGCTTCTGGATCATGTCGCCGTTGAATATCTGGAAATAAAGGGCGGATGAACCTATGACCGCAATCCAAAACTTCTTCAAGACCTTCTTCTTGACGGAGCTGCTCAAAGGCCTCGCACTGACCGGACGTTATACGTTCCAGCGCAAGATCACGGTGCAGTTCCCGGAAGAGAAGACCCCGATTTCGCCGCGTTTCCGCGGCCTGCATGCGCTGCGCCGCTATGAGAACGGCGAAGAGCGCTGCATCGCCTGCAAGCTGTGCGAAGCAGTGTGCCCGGCACTGGCCATCACGATCGAATCCGAAACGCGCGCGGACAACACACGCCGCACGACGCGTTACGACATCGATCTGACCAAGTGCATCTTCTGCGGTTTCTGCGAAGAAAGCTGCCCGGTCGATTCGATCGTCGAGACGCACATTCTCGAATATCACGGCGAAAAGCGCGGCGACCTGTACTTCACGAAGGACATGTTGCTGGCCGTGGGCGATCGCTACGAAACGGAGATCGCTGCGAACAAGGCAGCGGATGCGCCGTATCGTTGATTGGAACGCTTTTGTTTTGACGTATCACGTTGTACCGGCCTGCAGTCAGGCCGTAGGCTGCTGCTTCACCGCTGTAGCGTGGCGCGCTTGCGCCAAAGAACAATGCCTGACGATGGCCTAACGATGAACCGGTAATCATGGAATTCACGACCGTACTGTTCTACATCTTCGCTCTGCTCTTGGTGGTGTCAGGGCTGAAGGTGATCACCTCCCGCAACCCGGTGGCATCCGCGCTGTTTCTGGTGCTCGCGTTCTTCAACGCGGCCGCCATCTGGATGCTGCTGCAGGCGGAGTTCCTCGCGATCCTGCTGGTGCTGGTCTACGTCGGCGCGGTGATGGTGCTGTTCCTGTTCGTGGTGATGATGCTGGATATCAACATCGACGTGCTGCGACGCGACTTCAAACGCTTCGTGCCGATGGCCACGATCGTGGGTGCGATCATCGTGATCGAAACCGCGCTGATCCTGTGGCACGGCTTCGGCGCGACGATCACGCCGTTGCGCGACACCACGGTGGCTGCAGGTAGTGCCATGGCGGGCTGGTCGAATACGCGCCTGATCGGTAAAGTGATCTACACCGACTACATCTTCGCGTTCGAAGTGGCGGGTCTGGTGCTGCTGGTGGCGATCATCGCCGCCGTCGCGCTGACCACGCGCCACGCGAAGGACAGCAAGCGCCAGAACGTGAGCGATCAGGTGAAGGTGCGCGCCCAGGACCGTGTGCGTATTGTGAAGATGCCTTCGGAAAAGACCGCGGCTACGATCGCGGCGGAAGAAGCAGCGGCTGCGGCAGCAGCGACCGCCGCTGCGGCTTCGGCAACTGCTAAAAATAGCTGAGAGGAGACAGGAGAAAAATTATGTTGACCCTTGCTCATTACCTTGTGCTCAGCGCGATCCTGTTTGCGATCAGCGTTGTGGGCATCTTCCTGAACCGCCGCAACGTCATCATTATCCTGATGGCGATCGAGCTGATGCTGCTGGCGGTGAACACCAATTTCGTCGCGTTCTCGCACTACCTCGGCGACGTCCATGGCCAGATCTTCGTCTTCTTCGTGCTGACGGTTGCAGCAGCGGAAGCGGCAATCGGGCTGGCGATTCTGGTGACCCTGTTCCGTAGTCTCGACACGATCAATGTCGAGGATCTCGATCAGCTCAAAGGTTAATTGGGGCAAGACATGTCAACCACACTCAACGAAAACCTGTTGCTGGCAGTTCCGCTTGCACCGCTCGCCGGCTCTCTGATTGCCGGGCTGTTCGGCAAAGCGGTAGGGCGCGCGGGAGCCCATACGGTCACGATCCTCGGCGTCGCGATCTCCTTCATCCTTTCGGCCATCGTCTTCTTCGACGTGATGAACGGCGCGAGCTTCAACGCGACGATCTACGAATGGATGTCGGTCGGCAAGCTGAAGTTCGAAATCGGCTTCCTCGTCGACTCGCTCACGGCGCTGATGATGTGCGTCGTGACCTTCGTGTCGCTGATGGTGCACATCTACACGATCGGCTACATGGCCGACGACGACGGCTACCAGCGCTTCTTCTCGTACATCGCACTGTTCACGTTCTCGATGCTGATGCTCGTGATGGCCAACAACCTGCTGCAGCTGTTCTTTGGCTGGGAAGCGGTGGGTCTGGTGTCGTACCTGCTGATCGGCTTCTACTTCACCCGCGAAAGCGCGATCTACGCGAACATGAAAGCGTTCATCGTGAACCGCGTGGGTGACTTTGGTTTCCTGCTGGGCATTGGCCTGCTGCTCGCGTATGCGGGCTCGCTGAACTACGGTGACATCTTCGCGAAGAGCCATGAGCTTGCCGCGCTGAACTTCCCGGGCACCAGCTGGGGTCTGCTGACGGTCGCGTGTATTTGCCTGTTCATCGGCGCCATGGGTAAGTCGGCGCAGTTCCCGCTGCACGTCTGGTTGCCCGATTCGATGGAAGGCCCGACCCCGATCTCCGCACTGATTCACGCGGCGACCATGGTGACGGCCGGTATATTCATGGTCACGCGCATGTCGCCGCTGTTCGAACTGTCGGATTCGGCGTTGTCGTTCGTGACCATCATTGGCGCGATTACCGCGCTGTTCATGGGCTTCCTTGGGATTGTCCAGAACGACATCAAGCGGGTGGTGGCGTATTCCACGCTGTCGCAGCTCGGCTACATGACGGTAGCGCTCGGCGTGTCGGCTTACCCGGTCGCCATGTTCCACCTGATGACGCACGCGTTCTTCAAGGCGCTGCTGTTCCTCGGTGCGGGCTCGGTGATCATCGGCATGCACCACGATCAGGACATGCGCAACATGGGCGGCCTGAGCAAGTACATGCCGATCACGTGGATCACGTCGTTGATCGGTTCGCTGGCGCTGATCGGTACGCCGTTCTTCTCGGGCTTCTACTCGAAAGACTCGATCATCGACGCAGTGAAGTTCTCGCATCTGCCGGGTTCGGGTTTCGCGTACTTCGCGGTGGTGGCGAGCGTGTTCGTCACGGCGCTGTACTCGTTCCGTATGTACTTCCTGGTGTTCCACGGTGAGGAGCGCTTCCGCAAGCCGAAGCATCCGGATTCGCCGATGGGCATCGAAGCGGCAGCGCACGCTGCGCACGGGCATGACGACCATGGCCACGACGCTCACGGCCACGACGCTCACGGTCACGCGCACGAGCCGCACGAAAGCCCGTGGGTGGTATGGGTGCCGCTGGTGCTGCTGGCCATTCCGTCGGTCATCATCGGCGCAATCGCGATCGGCCCGCTCCTGTTCGGCGATTTCTTCGCGCACGGCGTGGTATTCGACAAGGTGATCTACATCGGTGCGAACCACCCGGCCGTGTCGGAAATGGCTGAAGAATTCCAGGGCTGGGCGCTGATGGGCCTGCATTCGGTGTCGGGCATTCCGGTCTGGCTGGCGCTCGCCGGTGTGGTGGTCTCGTGGTTCCTGTACCTGAAGCGTCCGGATCTGCCGCCGGTGATCCGCCGCGCGTTCGGCCCGATCTACACGCTGCTGGATAACAAGTACTACCTCGACAAGATCAACGAAGTGGTGTTTGCACGCGGCGCGGTGGCAATCGGCCGCGGTCTGTGGAAGGAAGGCGACGTGGTGGTTATCGACGGTATCGTCAATGGCAGCGCCCGCTTTATCGGCTGGTTCGCCGGAGTGATCCGTTTCCTCCAATCGGGTTACATCTACCACTACGCGTTTGCCATGATCATTGGCATGCTGGGGCTCCTGACCCTGTTTGTAACGCTCGGCGGCAAATAAGGCTAGGGGACACCACACAATGCAAACGTATCCGATTTTAAGTATCGCGATCTGGTTGCCGATTCTGTTCGGCCTCCTGGTCCTTGCTATCGGTTCCGACAAAAATCCCGGTCCGGCTCGCTGGCTGGCGCTGGTCGGTTCGGTTCTCAGCCTTATCGTCACGATTCCGCTGTTCACGAACTTCGATTCGAGCACGGCCGATCTGCAGTTCGTCGAAAAGGCGACCTGGATCGAGCGCTTCAACATTACGTACCACCTCGGTGTCGATGGCATCTCGATGTGGTTCGTGGTGTTGACGGCGCTGATCACGGTGATTGTCGTGATTGCAGGGTGGCAGGTCATTACGAAGAACGTGGCCCAGTATTTCGCCTCGTTTCTGATCCTGTCCGGCATCATGGTCGGCGTGTTCAGCGCGGCGGACGGGATGCTGTTTTACGTGTTCTTCGAAGCGACACTGATCCCGATGTACATCATCATCGGCGTGTGGGGCGGCCCGAACCGCGTGTATGCGGCTTTCAAGTTCTTCCTGTACACGTTGATGGGTTCGCTGCTGATGCTGGTCGCGTTGCTGTATCTGTACACGCAGACGGGCACCTTCGATCTGGCAACGTGGCAAACCACGAAGATCGGCATGACCCCGCAGGTGTTGCTCTTCATAGCGTTCTTCCTGGCGTTCGCGGTGAAAGTGCCGATGTGGCCGGTCCACACCTGGTTGCCGGACGCCCACGTCGAGGCGCCGACCGGCGGCTCGGTGGTGCTGGCTGCGATCATGCTGAAGCTCGGTGCCTACGGGTTCCTGCGCTTCTCGCTGCCTGTCACGCCGGACGCGAGCCACTTCCTCGCACCGGTCGTCATCACGCTGTCGCTGATCGCTGTCATTTATATCGGTCTCGTCGCGATGGTGCAGACGGACATGAAGAAGCTGGTCGCGTATTCGTCGATCGCCCACATGGGCTTCGTGACGCTCGGCTTCTTCATCTTCAACCAGCTCGGCGCGGAAGGCGCGATCGTGCAGATGATCTCGCACGGTTTTGTTTCGGGCGCGATGTTCCTGTGCATCGGCGTGTTGTATGACCGCATGCACTCGCGTCAGATCTCCGATTACGGCGGCGTCGTCAATACGATGCCGAAGTTCGCGGTCTTCGTGATGCTGTTTGCGATGGCCAACTGCGGCCTGCCGGGCACGTCCGGGTTCGTCGGCGAATTCATGGTGATTCTGGCTGCGGTTCAGTACAACTTCTGGATTGCAGGCGGCGCCGCGGTCACGCTGATTCTTGGCGCGGCCTACACGCTGTGGATGTATAAGCGCGTGTACTTTGGCGCGGTGGCAAACGACCACGTGAAGAAACTGCTCGATATCAATCATCGCGAGTTCTTCATGCTGATCGTGCTGGCCGCATTGACGCTGTTCATGGGCCTGTATCCGAAGCCCTTTACCGATGTGATGCACGTATCCGTGGAAAACCTCCTCTCCCACGTTGCGCAATCGAAACTGCCGTTGCCACAGTAACGCAGAGCGGAGGAATTAAAAGATCATGCAAAACGCACCTATGACTGCCCTGGCGCCCGACGCCCTGCTGATGCTCGCTGTCGTTCTCGCGTGGCTCAACGACACGTTCTTTGGCCAGGCCGCTCGACGCACCACGTACCTGATCGCGCTGTTCTCGACGCTGATTGCCGGCGTCTGGTTCGCCGTGAACGCTTTTGACCCGCAAACGCATTACTTCTTCGGGCACATGTACGTGGTGGACGCCTTCGGCAGCATGATGAAGGCGGTGGTGTCGCTCGGTTACGCCGTGTCGATCATCTACTCGCGCAAGTATCTGGAAGATCGCGATCTGTTCCGCGGCGACTTCTTCCTGCTCGGCATGTTCTCGCTGCTCGGCCAGTTGGTGATGATCTCCGGCAACAATTTCCTGACGCTGTACCTCGGTCTGGAACTGATGTCGCTGTCGCTGTATGCGGTGATCGCGCTGCGTCGCGATGTGGCGCAGTCGAACGAAGCCGCCATGAAGTACTACGTGCTGGGTGCACTGGCCTCCGGTTTCCTGTTGTACGGCATTTCGATGCTCTACGGCGCAACCGGTTCGCTGGACCTGAACGAAGTGTTCAAGGCGGTGGCATCTGGTCGCATCAACGACGTCGTGCTGCTGTTCGGCGTGATCTTCATCGTGGCGGGCGTGGCGTTCAAGATGGGCGCGGTGCCGTTCCACATGTGGGTGCCTGACGTGTACCAGGGCGCGCCGACCGCAATGACGCTGCTCACGGGCGGTGGCCCGAAGGTCGCAGCTTTCGCGTGGGGTCTGCGCTTCCTCGTGATGGGTCTGTTGCCGCTGGCAGTCGACTGGCAGGAGATGCTGGTGATCTTCGCGGCGCTGTCGCTGATCGTCGGCAACATTACCGGGATCGTGCAGCGTAACGTCAAGCGGATGCTCGCTTATTCGGCGATCTCCAACATGGGTTTCGTGCTGCTCGGTCTGGTCTCCGGCGTGGTTGACGGCAAGACGAGCATGGCTGCAAGCGCCTACGGTTCGGCCATGTTCTACAGCATCGTCTACCTGGTGACGACGCTCGGCACGTTCGGCATCGTCATGCTGCTCGCACGCCGCGATTTCGAAGCAGAGACGCTCGACGACTTCAAGGGCCTGAATCAGCGCAGCCCGGTGTTCGCCTTCGTGATGATGATCATGATGTTCTCGCTGGCAGGCGTTCCGCCGGCGGTTGGCTTCTACGCCAAGCTCGCCGTGCTGCAAGCGACGATGAACGCGGGTCTCACGTGGCTGGCCGTGCTGGCGGTGATCACCTCGCTGTTCGGGGCGTTCTACTACCTGCGTATCGTCAAGCTGATGTACTTCGACGAACCGCTCGACACCAATCCGATCAAGGCGGACGTGTGCAACCGTGCGCTGCTGGCGTTCAACGGCGTGGCCGTACTGGTGCTCGGTATCGTTCCGGGACATCTGTTGAGTGCTTGCCTGCAAGCGATCACCCATACGCTTACGCTCTGATGTCGGCTGCTGGCTGGTTTATTGTGTTGTTGGCGCTAGCTGGCGCCAACCTGCCGTTCCTGAATCAACGCCTCTTCGCTGTCGCGCCGCTCAAGGCGGTGAAGAAGAGCGCCTGGCTGCGGATCGCCGAGCTGATTGTGCTGTATTTCGTGGTCGGCGCATTCGGCTTTATGCTCGAGGCTCGGGCGGGTAACCGCTTCGAGCAGGGCTGGCAGTTCTACGCGATCACCTTTAGTCTGTTTCTGGTGTTCGCGTTTCCCGGCTTTGCCTTCCAGTATCTCGTCAAACGGCGCTGACGGCTCAAGCCGTCGCGCACCACGCTGTCCTGAGGTTGCACATGGCTGAACTTCCCGATCACGACGCAGCGCTCACCGAGACCTGTCTCGAAAGCAAAACGCTCCACCAGGGCCCGTTCCTGACACTCAAGTGCGATACCGTGCGCCTGCCGGACGGCAAGAGCGCAACGCGCGAGTATGTCAAACATCCGGGCGCCGTGATGGTGATCCCACTGCTCGACGACGGCCGCGTGCTGCTCGAGTGCCAGTATCGCTATCCGATCGGCAAGGTGATGTATGAGTATCCCGCCGGCAAGCTCGATCCGAACGAAGACCCGCTCGTCTGCGCCAAGCGCGAACTGCAGGAAGAGACCGGTTATACGGCGCGCGAATACGTCTACCTGACGCGTATCCATCCGATCATTTCGTACTCGACCGAATTCATCGACATTTACCTCGCGCGCGGCTTGATCGCCGGCGAGCGCAAGCTCGATGACGGCGAGTTTCTCGAGCTGTTCACGGCGACGGTTCCTGAGGTGTCGGAGTGGGTGCGCACCGGCAAGATCAGCGACGTGAAGACCATCATCGGCACGTTCTGGCTGGAGAAAGTGCTGTCCGGTACGTGGCCGAGCACTGAGCCTGAGCCGAACTGACACTGCGCCATGCGCGGCGCACCTGTAGTGCACCACGTCACGGCGAACGACCCACAACGGCAGCCTACAAGGCTGCCGTTGTCGTTGAAGGGGGGCCGCGGTGAGGAATTGAAATGAACGCGTCCCACCCGTGAACGCGAGAGCACAGGACGGTGGATCCTCACGGGCCAACGGCATCGATGTGCCCACGTGGAAAAATACCAGTTTCCCAGGCAAACCGGAGGATCCGAATGAATTGTATGGCAGTGGGTGTGGATATCGCCAAAAACGTGTTCCAGGTGCATTACGTCGCTCAGGACACAGGGGAGATCGTGAACAAGCCGATCAGGCGGGCAAAGTTTCTTGAGCACTTCGCCAACCGTGCTCCCTGTCTCATCGGAATGGAGGCGTGTGGCGGTGCGCACCACTGGGCTCGGCAACTGACGAAGATGGGTCACGAAGTAAGGCTGATGCCTGCAGAGTTTGTAAAGGCATTCAATATCCGCAACAAGAATGACGCGGCGGACGCCCGGGCAATCTGGCTGGCTGTGCAGCAGCCGAGTAAGGCCGTCGCGGTGAAGACCGAGGCGCAGCAGGCGGTGCTGGCGCTGCACCGGGCGCGGCAGCAAATAGTGAAATTCCGCACCATGCAGAGCAACTGCCTGCGCGGGCTGCTTACTGAGTATGGCGAAGTGATGGGCAAGGGCCGCGCGGCACTGGACAAGGCGATACCGGCGGTGCTGGAACGGGTCGCGGAGCGCCTGCCGGCTGTGCTGATCGATACGTTGCGGGAGCAGTGGAATGGCCTGACGAAGCTGGACGAGCAGATTGCGGAGATCGAGCGGCGACTGCGGCAATGGATGAAAGAAGACAAGGCAGCCAAGGCAATTGCCGAAATCCCGGGCGTTGGGATGCTGACGTCAACTGCGGCGGTCGCAACGATGGGCGATGCGAAGGTATTCAGATCGGGCCGTGAATTCGCCGCCTGGATCGGCCTCGTGCCGAAGCAGACAGGGTCCGGCGGCAAGGTTAACCTGCACGGCATATCGAAACGAGGCGATACGTATCTGCGTACGCTACTGATCCATGGCGCGCGCAGTGTGCTAACTCATGCGAAGGAGCCCGGCACGTGGGTCGAGCAGATGAAGAAGCGGCGGCCAGCGAATGTGGTGATCGTCGCGCTGGCTGACAAAATGGCGCGGATGATCTGGGCAGTGCTGGCCCATGACCGGGAGTATCAAAAGGGTTACGTGAACGTGAAGCCAGCTTGACGGATGAACGCCACGTAGAAGATTAACGTTTAACACAGGGTGAACGTCGAAAGGTTGCGCAGCAATCGAGTGTGATGACACCAGGTCGGACCGGGACTCGCTAAACCTGAATAAAGTGAAGAGCTTCGAGCTCGCCAGAGGAATGAGGTGCGAGTCAGCGAATTTCATAGGGGCCAGCAGCGGCAGTATCGGCTGCAAGAAGGCCGGATATAGAGCTGCAGCCCATCCTGTCAGTCACAACACACGAAAACTGTTGCAAACGGGACGCGTTCATATGTGCGACATGAAGTCGCGTAAGTAATTGTTTCAGCTGTTATCGGCGAAGAAACCCGCCGTTCCGTCGGCGGTAGCCTACCGATGCATGCGTGGCTGGTAACGGCCGGGTGTGAAGCCATCGGAACAACGTAACCCGCCCCTCGGGGCAGCGACAAGTCGCGAGATGAGTCGTGATCTGCGAGCACCAATGCGGATGGATGCCAGGCTCAGCGGTATGACCAACAGATGTGAACTGCCATTTAAACATCGTCAGCGTCAACAAGCCAAAGGTGCTGACAGGCTTGAACCAAAAGGTATGTGGCCGGATGCTCCCGTATATGGTGGGGGCACACGGACAGCAGAGCCACCGGTGGATAGGCAGGGTCTACCCCGCTCGTGTTACTTACGCGGAACATGGTAAGCCCGTATCTGCGCCCTTCGGGCAGGCGAACCGCAAGGACCGCTGTGGCAGGTGCGGGTAAAGGATTGTCGAAAAAGCGAACGCCATCCTGTAATCGGATGGATAAGGGTTGAGCCATCGGGCGACATTACTCTGCGCGAAAGCGGGCAGACTTCGACAAGGTCTTTCATGAAGAGAGCTTTGAGAAACCTTCACAGGAAGGAGAGCAGATGACGGCGAATGCAGCATGCGCTGGTGCACCTTCCGGCGACGCGGGGCACTGGCACGATATTTATTGGGCAACGTGCTACCGCGAAGTCAGAAGGCTGCAAACGCGGATCTTCAAGGCGACAAAGGAAGGCCGCTGGGGCAAGGTGAAAGCCTTGCAATGGCTGCTGACCCACTCATTTGCCGGCAAAGCACTCGCCGTCAGACGAGTGACTGAGAATCATGGCAAGAAGACGCCCGGTGTGGACAAGGTAACGTGGTCCACACCTGATGCCAAATATCGTGCCGTCAAGAAATTATCTCGGCATGGATATACACCACGACCATTGCGGAGAATTTATATACCAAAAAGCAATGGCAAGATGAGAGCGCTTGGTATCCCAGCGGTGACCGGATGGCACGTCCATCATATCGTCCGCCGCGTGGACGGCGGATCGGATGCGTGGTCAAACCTCGTCATGGTCCATCCTGATTGCCACCGACAGATCCATAGCCGTGGTTTAACAGTGATGAAACCGGCTCCCAAACGGGGGCTTTGAAAGGCTTGAGCCGTGTGCATTAAAAGGTGCATGCACGGTTCTGAGGGGGCCGCTGCGCAGTAATGCACGGCGGCTACCCGACAGCCCTTTATGACACCTCGGCGGGTATCGGCGCAACGGGTTAGAATCGCGCACGCACGCTCGATTGTTCCTGGACACGAAAATGCCAAAGTCGCCCACAGCAAAATTTACGAACGACCGTTCACAAATTTCTATTTTGCGCTAAACTCATACGCAAGCCCTGATTCCACATGAAGGTCCTCGATTTACAGTGCCCGCACGGCCATCGGTTCGAAGGTTGGTTCGCTTCCGCCGAAGAATTTGAGTCGCAGTTGTCCCGCAAGCTGGTCGAATGTCCGGTTTGCAGCGCGACCGAAGTGAGCCGTTTGCCATCGGCGCCCCGGTTGAATCTGTCCGGTGCGACCGAGGCGCAAGCCCCTGCGGGCGCTGGTGAGATGCAGGCGCGCGTCATGCGCGCGCTGCGCGAGGTACTGGAAAAGACCGAGAACGTGGGTGACCGCTTCGCCGAGGAAGCACGGCGCATTCACTACAAGGAAGCGCCTGCACGCAGCATTCGCGGTGTCACCACACCCGAAGATGCGAAAGCCTTGGTCGAAGAAGGCATTGAAGTGATGCCGTTGCCGATCCCGGCCGCCCTGAAGGAACCGCTGCAATAGCGCAGTGGCTCACTGGCGGCGGGGCAGCCGCGGCCAGGAGACACTGCGCATGAATCTGGACTATTCCCCCGCTGACGACGCGTTCCGCGCCGACATCCGCGCCTGGCTCGAGGCAAATCTGCCTCGCGAGTTGAGCGACAAAGTACTCAATCACAAACGTCTGAATCGCGAAGACTTCGCGAACTGGCACAAGCTGCTCGGCACACGCGGCTGGTCGGTGATCGCCTGGCCCACCGAATATGGCGGCCCAGGCTGGAACGCCACGCAACGGCATATCTGGGATGAAGAGTGCGCGCGCATCGGTGCGCCTTCGGTGCTGCCGTTCGGCGTGTCGATGGTCGCGCCCGTGCTGATGAAATACGGTAGCGAAGCTCAGAAACGCCACTACTTGCCGCGCATTCTGGATGGCACGGACTGGTGGTGCCAGGGCTATTCGGAACCAGGTTCGGGCTCGGATCTGGCGTCGCTGCGCACGCGCGCCGAGCGGGTGGGCGATCACTACGTCGTGAATGGCCAGAAAACGTGGACGACGCTCGGCCAGTACGCCGACATGATGTTCTGCCTCGTCCGTACCGACAGCGGTGCAAAAAAGCAGGAAGGCATTTCGTTCCTGCTGATCGATATGAAGACGCCCGGCATCACCGTGCGCCCGATCATCACGCTCGACGAAGATCACGAAGTCAATGAAGTGTTTTTCGAGGACGTGAAGGTGCCGGTCGAGAATCTGGTCGGCGAGGAAAATCGCGGCTGGACCTACGCCAAGTACCTGCTCGGCCACGAACGTACGGGTATTGCGCGCGTCGGGCAATCAAAGCGCGAACTCGTGTTCCTGAAGCGCCTCGCGCTCGAACAGAAGAAGCACGGCAAGCCGTTGCTGCACGACCCGGTTTTCGCCGCCAAGGTTGCGAGCCTCGAAATCGAATTGATGGCGCTTGAGGTGACGGTGCAACGCGTGGTCGCCAACGAGACCGGCGGACGCGGTCCGGGACCGGAAGCATCGATGCTGAAGATCAAGGGCACGGAAGTCCAGCAGGGTCTGACTGAGCTGATGGTCGAAGCCATCGGCCCGATGGCCGCGCCGTTCGATGTACCGTTCCTCGAAGGCGAGCGCGCCCACAGCAATGCCGGCGACGATGATGCCGCACCGCTGGCCGCGTACTACTTCAACTTCCGCAAGACGTCGATCTACGGCGGCTCGAACGAAATTCAAAAGAACATCATCGCGCAGATGATTCTCGGACTCTGAGGAGCGGCGCATGGACTTCACTTTTACCGACGAACAGCAGCAATTCTCCGACGCACTGCGCCGTTACCTGGACAAGAGCTACGGTTTCGAGGCGCGCCAGGCCATCGTGTATTCGGACGCCGGCGTATCGGATACCCACTGGGCGGCGTTCGCCGAACTCGGGTTGACCGCGTTGCCGGTGCCGGAAGAGCAGGGCGGCTTCAACGGCAGCCCGGTCGACATGCTGGTGGTGATGCAGGAACTGGGTCGCGCGCTGGTGGTTGAGCCTTACTGGGCGACGGCGGTTGGCATCGAAGCTTTGCGTATTGCTGGCTCGGCAGGCTCGGGCCATGCTGAAGACGCCACGTTGCTCGAACGCGCGGCGCAAGGCGAGATCAAGCTCGCGGTCGCGTTCCACGAGCCGCATGCCCGTTACGATCTGTTCACAGTCGAAACCACGGCAACGCAGCAAGGTGAGCACTACGTGCTGAGCGGCAAGAAGTCGGTTGTGCTGCATGGTGCGCAGGCGGACCACTGGATCGTGCCCGCACGTTTGGACGGCGAGATCGCCTTGTTCATCGTGGCGCGCGAGGCAGCCGGCACGCAGGTCACCGACTACCGCACGATCGACGGCCAGCGCGCCGCGTCGTTGTCGTTCGAAGGGACGGCAGCGCGGCGCCTGGGCGGCCAGCACGCCGGTGCAGCGGCGCTCGAACAGATTGCCGACTACGGCACCGTGCTGTTATGCGCCGAAGCAGTCGGCGCGCTCGACGCGCTGAATCACGCCACCGCTGAGTACACGAAGACACGTCAGCAGTTTGGTCAACCGATTGCACGCTTTCAGGCGTTGCAGCACCGGATGGTCGAGATGCTGATTCACGCGGAACAGGCGCGCTCGCTGACGTATCTCGCTGCGGTGCGCTACGCTAGCACCAATGCCGACGAACGGCGCCATGCTGTCTCGGCCGCGAAGGTGCGAGTGGGCCAGGCCGCGCGTTTCGTCGGTCAGCAGGCCGTACAGTTGCACGGCGGCATGGGCGTAACGAACGAAGTGGCGGCAGCGCATCTGTTCAAGCGTCTCGCGATCATCGAGACCACCTTGGGCGATGTCGATCATCATCTCGAGCGCTTTGCCGCGCTGCCCGGTTTTGCTATCGCCGAAGTCTGATCGCACGGCTGTCCGAACGAGTGAGGTGTCACGATGGGATTGAGTTTCGAAGATATGGAAGTCGGCTCGGTCATCGAATGCGGCGAACATACGTTCACGCGTGACGAGATCGTCGAGTTCGCCGAGCGGTTCGATCCACAGCCGTTTCATGTGGATGATGCCGCGGCGGCGGCTTCGCCCTTCGGTGGCCTGATCGCGAGCGGCTGGCATACCTGTTCGGTGCTGATGGGGCTGCTGGTGCGCAATGCGTTGGCGGGGTCGACTTCGATGGGCTCGCCCGGTGTCGATGAAATCCGTTGGCTCAAGCCGGTGCGCGTCGGTGACACGATCCAGATGACGAACTCGGTTCTCGACAAGCGCGTGTCGTCGAGCAAGCCGGACCGCGGCATCGTCTCAACCGAATGGACCGGCATCAATCAGCACGGCGAGACCGTGATCATCGTGCGCTCGAAAGGGCTGTTCGGTTTGCGTCATTCGGGAGCGGCGGCATGAAGCGCGATGGGGTGGGGCTCGATGCTCAGGCGCTGCGTTCGTTGGTGGGCGGCGAGCCGCTCGTCAGCGAATGGCTGACGATCGATCAGACGAGCGTGAACGGCTTTGCCGCGGCAACGGGCGATCATCAATGGATCCACGTCGATCCGGAGCGGGCGCGGCGTGAGTCGCCGTTCGGCGGCCCGATCGCGCATGGGTTTTTGACGTTATCGCTGATCCCTGCGTTGCTTGGAAAGACTGTGACGCTCAAGCAGCGGATGGGTGTGAACTACGGCTTGAATCGGGTGCGGTTCACTGCACCGGTGCCGGTTGATTCACAGGTGCGCGCGCGTTTCGCGGTAGCGAGTGTGGACGACGTGGATGATGCCGGCGTACAGGTGGTGTGGAACGTGACGCTTGAGCGGCAGGGCAGTGAGCGGCCGGTGTGCGTGGCGGAATTCATCACGCGGCATTACTTCTAGTCCGGGCCCGCACAGGCGATCGTTTCGTTGGCGAGACCGCATTCTCCGGGTAGCAGGGCCGCAGCGGTGGACGATGAATGAAACGCGTGGACGGCATAGAAGCCGCCCACGCGTTTTTCTTTGGGCCAGGGCGTCAGTACCTGGCGTACAGCGACGCACCGAAGCACTTCCTTAGCCTTGTTGTCCATCAACGGTTGGTGCGCTGAAGCCAGCACTTCGACGCCGCGCGTCATACCGGACGCATAGCGATTTCTCCGTGCCAGCGTTTCACATTCTTGCGTGAAAGCGCCGTCGCATCACGAGCGCGTAACCGGCATCTCCACCCGCGAAGCCGCACCGGCATCCATATACCGCGCCAGTTCGAGCTTCGCGATGGCGTTGCGATGCACTTCATCCGGGCCATCGGCAAAACGCAGCGTACGTGCGGACGTGTAGGCATAAGCGAGCGGGAAGTCTTCGCTAAGGCCGGCCGCGCCGTGGGCCTGCATCGCCCAGTCGATCACCTGGCACGCCATATTCGGCGCGACCACCTTGATCATCGCGATCTCGCCACGCGCGCCCTTGTTGCCGACGGTATCCATCATGTAAGCGGTCTTGAGCGTCAGCAGCCGTGCTTGTTCGATCATGCAGCGCGCCTCGGCGATGCGCTCCTGCGTGACGCCCTGTGCGGCGACCGGCTTGCCGAACGCGACCCGCTGCAGCGTGCGCTTTGCCATCAACTCGAGCGCGCGTTCTGCGAGTCCGATCAGGCGCATGCAGTGGTGAATCCGGCCCGGTCCAAGCCGCCCTTGGGCGATCTCGAAACCGCGGCCTTCGCCCAGCAACATGTTCGAGGCCGGCACACGGACATTCTCAAGCGTGATTTCCATGTGGCCGTGCGGCGCGTCGTCATAGCCGAACACGGTCAGCGGGCGGTGCACGGTGATGCCGGTGGCGTCGGCGGGCACGAGGATCATCGATTGCTGCTGATGGCGCGGCGCATCGGGATCCGTCTTGCCCATCACGATGTAGACCTTGCAGCGCGGATCGCCCGCGCCCGACGACCACCACTTGTGGCCGTTGATCACATAGTCGTCGCCATCGCGCACGATGCTTGTTTGGATGTTCGTCGCATCCGATGACGCCACTTCTGGCTCGGTCATCAGGAATGCGGAACGGATCTGCCCTTGCAGTAGCGGCTCGAGCCACTGGCGTTTGTTGTCCGGGCTGCCGTAGCGCTCGATGGTCTCCATGTTGCCGGTGTCGGGCGCGTTGCAATTGAACACTTCCGGCGCCCAAGGTACGCGTCCCATGATTTCGCAGAGCGGCGCGTATTCGAGGTTCGTCAGGCCGGCGCCTCGTTCCGAGTCCGGCAGGAACAGATTCCACAGACCGGCGTCGCGCGCTTTCTGCTTGAGTTGCTCGATCAGTTCGGTCGGCAGCCAGGCATTCCCGTTTGCGCGGTTGCGGCCAATCTCGTCCGAGAACGCGCGTTCGTTCGGGTAAATGTGTTCGTCGAAGAAGGCGAGCAGTTTCTCGCGCAGTGCCTGAACCTTCGGGGTGTAATCGAAATTCATGTATGACCTCGCGGATGACGGGGGTATCGGTTAGCGCACTTTCTGCGCATAGCGCCAGGCGAGTTCCGCCATGGGCTTTGCGCGCCGGCCAGCGTCGAGCGCTTGCGCGCTTGCCGCGGTGCCGTCGACGACGCGTTTCATGATGCCTTGCAGAATCGCGGCAATCCGGAACATGTTGTACGCCAGGTAGAAGTTCCAGTCGCCGTGGATTTCGAAACCGGTGCGGGAGCAGTAGCGTTCGACGTAGTGAGCTTCGTCCGGGATACCGAGCGCGGCCCAGTCGAGCCCCGCGATGCCGCGGAACTGCGCCGGGTCGACATGCCAGGCCATGCAGTGATAGGCGAAGTCCGCGAGCGGGTCGCCGAGCGTCGACAGTTCCCAGTCGAGCACGGCGAGCACGCGCGGCTCATGCGGATGGAAGATCAGGTTGTCGAGCCGGTAGTCGCCGTGCACGATCGAGACGCGCTCGCCCGTTTCGTCGGGCATGTGCTGCGGCAGCCATTCGATGAGGCGATGCATCGCATCGATATGCTCGGTTTCCGAGGCGAGATATTGCTTGCTCCAGCGGCCGATCTGCCGCGCGAAGTAGTTGCCGGGTTTGCCGTAGTCGGTGAGTCCGATGCTCGCGACATCCACACTATGCAACGCCGCGATCACGCGATTCATTTCGTCGTAGATCGCCGCGCGTTCATCGGATGTCATGCCGGGCAGCGACTGATCCCACAACACGCGCCCCTCGACGAACTCCATCACATAGAACGCACGGCCGATCACGCTTTCGTCTTCGCACAGCGCGAGCATCTGGGCGACCGGCACGTCGGTGCCGGCGAGTGCATGCATGACGCGATACTCGCGCTCGATCGCATGCGCGGACGGCAGCAGTTTCGCCGTGGGCCCGGGCTTCGCGCGCATCACATAGGTCCGTGACGGCGTGATCAGTTTGAAGGTGGGATTCGACTGCCCACCTGCGAACTGCTCGATCGTGAGCGGCCCGGCGAAGCCGTCGACATGCTGCGCCAGCCAGGCACCGAGTGCGGCGCCGTCGAAGCGTTGCCGCTCGGTGACCGGGCGCGTACCTTCGAATGCGGAGTAGTCCGGCTTCTGTTCAGGTTCGCCCGTCTTCGTGGCTTCGCCCATTGTCTCCTCCAGTTCAGTAGTCACTACGCCTGATGCTTGTATTGGATAAATTGGGCGTAGAGCATTTCCATCGTCGTATTCCGCACGTCGCGATGCAGTGGCGACGGCGGCGAGTAATTGAGCGTGCGCAGTACCCAGCCGCGTGGCGCGGCGCCCACATCCAATGCGTTGATGCAGCCGGTGGCCTGCGACAGATGGCCGAAGAACGTGCGCCCACCTGCCGTGATAGCGTGCGACAGGATGGCGCGATTCACGCCGCCATGCAGCACCAGCAAGACGGTGTCCCACGAGTCGTCTGCGCGCAGTGCCGCGACAGCCGGCAGCACACGGTCGAACAACTCGCCGATCGTTTCGCCGCCGAGAAAGCGTGTGCTCTCCGGGACCACACCGTCGAACACGCTAAGGAACGCGGCCTCGAGATCGTCGGCGGGGATACTGTTCAGCTTGCCGCCGCGAATTTCCTGCAGCGCCGGTTCAATCTCGAGTTCGACATGCTGATGAGTCTCGGCCAGCACGCGCTGTGCGGTTTCGACCGTCCGTGGCAAACCGCTGACGATCACCCGGTCGAACCGGATCTGCTGCAGGGCGAACACCTGGCCCGCGGCGCTGGCCTGCTCGCGGCCGTTGGCGTTCAGCGGCACCGTTTCCGGATCGATGGTCCGGCCGCTGGCGTCGAAGTACGTCACGTCGCCATGACGCATCAGGTAGATGCGGCGGCGCTTCGGCAGTTGGAATTCGGGCATGACGGGCTCGCTTATTACTGGCTCGTTGGGGCTCATTTGTATTTCGGGGCGCGCTTTTCGAGGAACGCGGTGATGCCTTCGAGCGCATCGCCGTGATGCAGCGAGGCGACGAAGTTGTCGCGCTCGGCTACCAGATGATCGGCGAGCGGCTGCGCGTCTGCGGCGGCAATCAACGTCTTGATGCGGGCCGTGGCGTTCGGCGAGATCTTGCCGAGCTCTTCCGCCCATGCAATTGCGCTGTCACGCACGGCACCCGGTTTCGCGAGACGGTTCACCACGCCGAGTTCATGCAAACGCGTGGCGCCAATCGGTTTGCCTTCCAGCAGCACTTCGGTGGCGAGCTGGCGGGGCAGCGCCTGGGCGAGGAACCATGAGCCGCCGCCGTCCGGCGTGAGACCGACGCGCGCATACGACATGACGAACTTGGCATCGTCGGCCGCGACGAGCAGGTCGCACGCAAGCGCCAGTGAAAAGCCGGCACCGGCCGCGGCGCCTTCGACGGCCGCGATCACCGGCTTCGACGAGGAACGCAGCGCGGCGATCCATTCGCCGAGCATGTCGATGCTTTGCGCCTGCACAGAGGGATCCTTCGCGCGGTTCTCGAGCAACCGGTTGAGGTTGCCGCCGGCGCAGAAGAACTGGTCCGCACCGGTGATCACGATGGCGCGGACGGACGGGTCGCGCTCGGCGCTGTCGAGCGCTTCGATGCCCGCCGCGTACATGTCGGGATGCAAGGCGTTGCGCGCGCCGGGGTTCGACAGCGTGAGGACGAGCGTCGATTCGCTTTCGTCCGGGCGTGAGGTGAGTAGTTCAGCGCTCATGACTGGCTCCCCGCCTGGGTATCGACTGCATCGGCGGCGTCGCCTTGCGTGAGCGACAGACCCAGTTGCGCACGCCGCGCGAGCCACGGCGACGGACGATAGCGCGGGTCGCCCAGCACGCTGAACATATTGCGCAGGATCGTGAGCAGCGTTTGCGCGCCGAGTGCGTCACCGAGCGCCAGCGGGCCGCGCGGGTAGCCAAGACCCAGCGTTACGGCGAGGTCGATGTCCTGGGGCGTAGCAATCTGCTTCTGCGCGATGTCGCAGCCGATATTGACGATCGTCGCCACCACGCGTTGTGCCACGAAGCCGGTCGAATCGCGGATCACGGTAACGGGGATGCCGTCAGCGGCAAACAGCGCGTGCGCGGTGTCGCGGGCGGCGCGTGTCGTGGCCGGCGTCGTCATCAACGTGCGGCGTTGCGCGGCGACGAGCGGGAACAGTGCATCGACCGCCACGACGCGGCGTGCGTCGAGCCCCTCGTCGACGGCAGCGGTTGTCGCGTCGTGACCAAACGGCGTCACGATGATCAGCGAGTCTGCGGCGGGCGTATCGCCTTCGTCGAGCGCCACGCCGGCCTTGGCGACGAGTTGCAACACCGCTTCATGCGCATCGGGGTAACGCTTGCTGACCCACACCCGCTTGGGCAATTCAGTCGGCGCAGGCGCTTCCTCAGGTACTTGCTGCTTGCCGTCGTCGTAGCGATAAAAACCTTCGCCCGTCTTGCGGCCGATTAGCCCACCCGCGAGGCGCGTGCCGGTAATCGGCGACGGCGTGAAGCGCGGCTCTTCATAGAACTGGTGATAGATCGATTCCATCACTGGATGCGACACGTCGAGCGCGGTCAGGTCGAGCAGTTCGAATGGCCCAAGACGAAAGCCAGCCTGCTCGCGCATGATGCGGTCAATTTCGACAAAGCTAGCGACACCTTCGCCCGCCACTCGCAGGCCCTCGGTATTCATGCCGCGGCCAGCGTGATTGACGATGAAGCCAGGCATATCCTTCGCGCGCACCGGCGTGTGACCCATGCGGCGCGCGAGGTCCATCAGCGCGTCGCCGGCGGCGGGATCGCCGCGCAGGCCGTCGATCACTTCGACGACTTTCATGAGCGGCACCGGGTTGAAGAAATGATAGCCGACCACGCGCGATGGGTCGGTACAACCCGCGGCAATCGCCGTGATCGACAGTGACGACGTATTCGACGCCAGCACGCAACGGCCGCTGACGACGGTCTCGAGCTCGCGAAAGAGCGCGCGCTTGACGTCGAGCTTTTCGACGATCGCTTCGACCACCAGATCGCAATCCGCGAGATCGCCGACGGCTTGCGCACCGGTCACATTGGCGAGCGCCGCGAGTGAGCGCGTCTGGTCGAGCTTGCCTTTGGCGGTGAGTTTGGCGAACGTGTCAGCGAGGTAGTCGCGCGCCGCGCCGACGGCGGCTGGATTGGTGTCGTACAGACGTACCGTCAGGCCCGCCAGCGCAGCGATCTGCGCGATGCCGCGCCCCATTGCGCCTGTGCCGACAATGCCGATAGTCTCAATGCTGTAATTGCGAGAGGTCATTGGGTTGTTCGACTCCATGGTTATTTTAGAATAGCACGCTCGTGCAATTTGCTGGATGATTGATTCAACGGCCGCCAGCGTGATTCCGGCGAGCGGCTCGGGCCACCCGTCAGAAGAAGGAGACATCCGATGATCAAGCTGTGCGGCTTTGCACTGTCCAACTACTACAACAAGGTCAAGTTCGTGCTGCTCGAACACGGCATCCCGTTCGAGGAGGTGCCCGTGAAGACGGGTCAGGACGAGGCGCTGCTCGCGCACTCGCCGCTCGGCAAGGTGCCGTATATCCAGACCGAACACGGCGACCTGTGCGAGTCGCAGGCAATCGTCGAATATCTGCATGCGCGCTTTCCCGAGAAGGGCATTTTTTCCGCCGACCCGTGGGAAGCCGCGAAAGAGCGCGAACTGATCACGTTCGTCGACCTGCATCTGGAACTGGTGGCGCGCGATCTGTACAAGGAAGCCTTCTTCGGCGGCACGGTGACCGACGCGACCAAAGGGCGCGTCGAAAAGCTGCTGACGCGTCACATTGCCGGTTTCAGGCGGCTCGCGAAATTCGATCCGTATCTGCGCGGAGCCAACTTCGGCGTGGCCGATATGGCGGCATTCGTGAGTCTGCCGCTCGTCGGCATGACCACGCAGATCATCTACGGACGCGACTTTTTGCTGGATGCCGGGGTGGACTGGAAGGGTTACCTGAAGGTGGTGGGCGAGCGGCCGGCGGCGCAGCGTGTGACGGCGGACCGCAAGGCGTATATCGCGGCCACGACCAACAGCTAAGAAGCCGGCGTGGTTGAAGCCGCTTGAGAAGCATGCGCGGCTCGCATGGCCTGAGTGGCTCGAGCCGGGCAGTGGCGTGCCCGCGCGCGCCGCGACCCCATGCGATGGCGCAGAACGCAGACTCGTTCGCGGCATCGCGCACGTCATCCTAAAGACGCGCCAGCCGGTCGAGCGCCGTAGCGAGCGTGCTTTCCTGCTTGGCGAAGCAGAAGCGCACCACGCCCGATTCATGCGTCTCGTGATAGAACGCCGAGACGGGAATGGCTGCGACGCCGATTTCGCCCGTCAGCCATTGCGCGAACTCGGCTTCGGGCAGATCGCTGATGGCCGAATAGTCGACGCACTGGAAGTACGTGCCGGTGCAGGGCAACAGCCTGAAGCGCGTGTTCGCGAGGCCGGCACGGAAGAAATCGCGCTTCTTCTGATAGAACGCCGGCAGCTCCAGATAGGGCGCCGGGTCGCGCATGTACTCCGCGAGGCCGACCTGCATGGGTGTGTTCACCGTGAACACATTGAACTGGTGGACCTTGCGGAATTCGGCGGTGAGGGCAGCGGGTGCTGCGACATAGCCGACCTTCCAGCCCGTTACGTGATAAGTCTTGCCGAAACTCGACACCACAAAGCTGCGCTGCGCGAGTTCCGGATAACGGGCGACGCTCTCGTGCGGCGCGCCGTCGTACACCATGTGTTCGTACACTTCATCAGACAAAATCAGCACGTTGGTCCCGCGCACGATTTCTTCGAGCTTGCGCATGTCCTCGGCGCGCCATACCGTGCCGGTCGGATTGTGGGGCGTATTGATCAGCAGCAGACGGGTCTTCGGTGTGATCGCCGCAGCCAGCTTGTCGAACGGGATCTTGTACTCAGGCGCGTCGAGCGTGACGAATACCGGCTTGCCGCCCGCGAGTTCGATGGATGGCAGGTAGCTGTCGTAGGTCGGTTCGACCACGATGACTTCGTCGCCCGGGTGCACCGTGCAGAGAATCGCGGTCAGCAGCGCCTGGGTGGCACCCGCCGTGACGGTGATCTCGCTGTTCGCGTCGTAACGGCGGCCGTAAAGAGCGGCGATCTTGTCGGAGATGGCCTCGCGTAGCGGCGCGGCGCCCGCCATCGGCGGGTACTGGTTGTGGCCGTCGCGCATGGCGTTGGACACCGCATCGACGATACGCGGATCGCAACCGAAGTCCGGGAAGCCCTGGCCCAGGTTCACGGCCCCTTTTTCCGCGGCGAGCGCGCTCATCACGGTGAAAATGGTGGTGCCCACGTTCGGCAGACGGGACGGAAACGACGGAGTCATCGGCGTATCGTGCGGTGCATTCATGGCGCTATCGGTGCTTAGGCGGTGGTCTGGAGGACGGGGTGAAGTTCGATTGTAGGGAATTGGGCCGCGGCGTGTGCATCAGGCTGGCGCAGGCTCCCCGGCCTGCAGAGCGCAGGCGGCAACGAACGGCGCCGGCTGGGCGATCTGGAAACCGAAATCGCGGGCAATGCGGCGCGCGAGTTTCAGCACCGCGCGGTCCTTCGAGACCAGCCAGTCGGCTTTCGCGGCATGCGCCAGTTCGAGGAATTTCTGGTCGTCGCGGTCCTTGCACTTCGGCAGCGGTCGCGCGTCTTCAGCGAGCGCGGATGTCGGGCCGGGCGCCGCTTCGACGAGTTGCGCGAGGCGCGCGACCGTGGCAAGCGCCGCCGTCTTGTCGATCTCGCGCTTGGCAAACTGCGGGTAATCGAGCACGTAGGCCAGTTCCGCGAGGCAGCGGGCGTCGATCAACGCCTCGAGCGCGCCACTTTCAAGGGCGGCGCGGATAGGACGCGTGTGCGGGTCGTCGAACACGAGGATGTCGATCCAGACGTTCGAATCGAGGACCACGCGAAGTGCGGGTGCGGCAGGGGAGGCGGGCATTCGTTACAATCTGGCTTTCGTCATTAACGCCAGGCACGGCGTGCCTGCAAGCCTCTATGATAATCGTTCTGTCGCCGGCGAAATCGCTCGACTACGAAACCCCTCCGCACGTCAAAAAGCACACGATCCCCGATTTTGTCGACGACGCTGCCGAATTGATTGGTGGATTGCGCCGTCTATCGCCGCAGCAGATCAGTACGTTGATGGACATTTCCGATCCGCTCGCGCAGCTCAATTTCGAGCGCTACGCCGAGTGGTCGACGAAATTCGACACCCGCAACGCGAAGCAGGCGGTGCTCGCGTTCAACGGTGACGTCTACGAAGGGCTCGACGCAAAGACCTTGTCGTCGGCGGATCTGGACTTCGCGCAGAAGCACGTGCGCGTGCTGTCGGGGCTGTATGGACTGCTGCGCCCGCTCGATCTGCTGCAGCCGTACCGGCTCGAGATGAAGACGCGCTTTGCCAACGCACGCGGCAAGGATCTGTACGCGTTCTGGGGCGAACGCATCACGCAGGCCCTGAATGCGCAACTGAAGAAGAACGCGGGCGCGGCGCGGGTGCTGGTCAATTGCGCGTCGGGCGAATACTTTAAGTCCGTGAAGCCCAGGTTGCTGGACGCGCCGGTGATTACGCCGGTGTTCGAGGACTGGAAGGGTGGGCGCTACAAGATCATCAGCTTCCACGCGAAGCGCGCTCGCGGCCTGATGGCGCGCTTTGCGGTGGAGAACCGTCTCGACGCACCGGAACAGCTCAAGGGCTTCGATGCTGAAGGCTATGCGTTCGACGCCGAGGCATCGAACGATTCGACTTACGTATTCCGCCGCCGTATCGCCGAGTAAATACCATGACACTATCCATTACGAGCAACTTCGACGCAGGTGCAATCGAAGTCCTGTCCTGCGAAGAGGCCGATAACATCCGTCTGCGCGTGCGCCGCGATAGCCACGCCGACTTCGCGCAATGGTTCTACTTTCGCCTCTCCGGTGCACAGGGCGAGCGTTGCGTAATGACCTTCGAAAATGCCGCCGACTGCGCCTTCGCCGAAGGCTGGCGCGACTATCAGGCAGCGGCGAGCTACGATCGTGTGAACTGGTTCCGCGTGCCGACCTCGTACGACGGCCGGGTGCTGACGATCGACCACACGCCGGACTTCGACCGTATCTACTACGCGTACTTCGAGCCATACGGCGAAGAGCGTCACTCGGAGTTTCTCGGCGCCGTGCAGCAAATGCCGCAGGCGACGCTGACCGAACTCGGCCTGACCGTCGAAGGCCGGCCGATGTCCCTGCTCACGCTCGGCACGCCGCAAACCGGCGATGCGCCGAAAAAGAAGATCTGGATCATCGCGCGCCAGCACCCGGGCGAGACCATGGCCGAATGGTTTGTCGAAGGCATGGTCAAGCGCCTGGCCGGCTGGGGCGATTGGGCGGGTGACCCGGTCGCGCGCAAGCTCTACGATCACGCGGTGTTTTATATTGTGCCGAACATGAATCCCGATGGCAGTGTGCACGGCAATCTGCGCACCAATGCGGCCGGCGCGAATCTGAATCGCGAGTGGATGGAGCCTGACGCGGCGCGCAGCCCGGAAGTGTTGCTAGTGCGCGATGCGATTCATGCGACCGGTTGCGATCTGTTCTTCGACATTCACGGCGATGAGGCACTGCCGTATGTGTTCGTGGCGGGCTCGGAAATGCTGCCGGGCTTCACCGAGCGCCAGGGCGAGGAGCAGAAGGCCTTTATCGAAGCGTTCAAGCATGCGAGCCCGGACTTCCAGGACAAATACGGCTACGCGGCGAGCAAGTATCGTGAGGATGCGCTGAAGCTCGCTTCGAAGTACATCGGCAAGCAATTCGGTTGCCTGTCGCTGACGCTGGAGATGCCGTTCAAGGACAACGCGAATCTGCCGGACGAGCGGGTGGGTTGGAACGGCGAGCGTAGCGCGTCGCTCGGTGCTGCGATGCTGCAGGCGATCCTGCGCCACGTCGAGACGTTCGCTTAACGCGGGACTGAAATGGCGCGCGGCGGTAGATTGCCGCGACTGCCGGCATTCGTTGCATCAAAAAAGCGAGGCATGCGCGTTAAGCGTATGCCTCGCTTTGTTTTTGTTTACCGGGCGGCGCCACAACTGGGCGCTCAAGCGGCTGCTGCGTTATTGCGTCTTCTTGGTCGACTTCTTGCTGCTTGTTTTGCCGCTTGACTTGCTCGAAGGGGTCTTCTTCGAATTCTTGCCAGACGATTTCTTCGCCGACGACTTGTTGCCGGTTGAGTGCTTACCTTTGCCGCCTTTATGTTTGCCGGAAGGCTTCGTCACGCTGGGTCTGGCCGGTGGCACCGGATCGTTCCAGCTGAACGCAAGCATCTGGCTGCCCACGTAGCCGCAGCGGAATTTCAGATCGGCTGGGTCGCTATCGCCATTCTGGCGAATGCCGAGGCCTTCCACCGTGACGATGTTGTCGACCTTGACGCGCTGCTTGCCCTCGTCGAACGAATCGTTCCACGGCGTGACCGACGCATGGGCGGTATCGAATGAGCTAGGCGGGAATTCGACGTGGTCGAAAGCGCTGGAGGTGCTGGCGACAAAATTGCCATGTGCTGCGCAGTCCGCCACGAGCGGATCTGCGTGCATGTCATTGACGAATTTATTGACGAGTTCGTTGTGCTGTTCGAGTTGATCGGCGAATGCGGGAGCGGTGCATAACAGCGAGATACTCGCTGCACATGCCGCTAACCGGCCGACCACCCGCAGCAATTGGCGCGGTACGTTGGTGCGATCCATCTAGTTCGGTAGGCGCTATTAAGACATCAGGCACGTAAGATGCCTGACGACTGGGAGGAGTTCAATCCTGACACAAATATTTTGCCTTGTCGTGGTACGCGGTCTCGAATCAAGCGCGCGTGATAGCGGCTGATTGCTGCGGTTCAGCAGGCAGGATGCGATGTATCGCTAGTGCTTTGAGTACTGAAACTGAAGCACTGAGTCTGATTGCTTCAGATGCGCGGGCCGCCTAGCCGATAGCGGCGTACGTCGTACGTGGTGACCCACGCAGGCCGGTAGACCGCGATCAGCGCTGTGGACATGCCCGTGAACCAGGCCTCGCCGGTCGCAAGCAGAAAGACGCTGAACGCGTAGCCAACGGGCACAACGGTCAGTGAGCCGCCGGAGATCGCGATGTGGGTACCCACTGCTGCGCCGGCTGTCAGCGCGACGGCAATGGCGGGCGACACGAAGCCCTGGCCAAAGATGAACATGAACAGGTTGCGCGGCAGCCACGCAACACAGGCGCGCTGCAGCAACGCCGAGATGCCCACCGGCAATGCACCGTAGATAATGAACGTGAGCGCGATGCCTTGCCATGGAGCATCGAAGACAACCGCCGCAAGCCCGGTGACCGCGGCCATTGCGACGAGCGCCAGCGCCCAGTCGAACAGCGTGACGACGAGTGTTGCACCGAGCAGATGCATCACGGTGCCGTCGTCGAGCCACGCATTGCTGGCCCATAGCACCGATACGGCAACGATGATGGCGAGCCACACATGTTGAAGCGTCGCGTCCTGCAGCCGTTTGAAAGGATTTTTCCACAGCGCGAGCGCGAGCAGCAGCGCGGTGGCGATCCAGCCACCGACAGCGACCCATAGCGGAAGCGGTGTATAGAGGAAACCCATACATCTCATATTACTCGTTGGACGGAAAAAGGTGTGAGCGGATTCCATGCCAGCATGCAACGAACGGGTGGGTTTCATGCCGGAGATGAAATACCGATGGTGGGCGGGCCGGCGCACCTCGGGTGGCTCGGCCCCGTCAGCTTGATTCTTCGGAACCCGGATCGCCAAATGGAGCGGTAGGTTCCGCCGCCATTGGCAAATCCTCTGTGCTGTCGTTAGCCGGCAACGGGTACTTGAACGACGGCGGGTTGCGGGGGCGCAACGGGACAGTTCCGCGTTGGCCCATGACCGGGCGCGGGGCGCTCTCATGGTCGCTGCGCAGCACCTCGAGTTGGGCGGACAGCCAGCCGTTGTAGAGCGCCACTGCGGCCGCCCGATTGGGGGCGCCTAGTTGCTGGAAGATGCTGGCCAGATGGATCTTGACAGTGCCCTCGCTGATGCCGAGCGTGCGGGCGATCATCTTGTTGGTGCTGCCCATGTGTACGCAACGCATGATCTGCTCCTGACGCGGCGACAGGCCGCTCGCGAGCCGCGTGCGTCGGGGGGGCGGCTTGGCCGAGACCTCGGGTTGGCGAGGCGCGGGTTCGGGTTGCGGCGGTGGCGGGAGGGCCAGCGCGCCCGCCGGGACGTAGTGGCCGCCGAGCAGCACGATCTCGAGTGCCCGCACAATCAGGCGCGGATCGTTGTCCCTGAGAACCACCCCGAGCACGCCTTTATCCAGCAGATTACGCACGCATTTGGGCGAGGTATCGTCGGTCATGACGGCGACGCGCAGGCCGGGGTGTTCGGCCAGCAGCCGGCGGATCTCCATGGCAGACATCCAGTCCTGCCAGTCGATGACCAGCAGATCGGGCAGTTGCCGACGCAGCGCGCGGTCAACCTGGCGCCAGTCCTGTGCTTCGTTGAAACGCGCCTGACGGTCGATTTGCCGCAACAGAGCCTTGAGCCCGTCGCGTCGTTCTGCGTCGGAGTTGAGTACCGAGAAACGCATGCCATGCCTCCAGATGATTCGGTCGTGGTGGCGCGATGCCCGAGAGCGGCAGATGAGGCCGATTGCATTGCGATGTGCCACTGGCCTAATGATGACAAATTCCGCGTGTCTTGACGGCCTGGCCGGAAGGCATAGGACGGGTGACATGGTCGGCGCCCCGCCAAAAAGCAAACGGCCCACTCAGCGGAAGCCGATTGGGCCGTTCGGTTCTGACTGGTCACCTCGCGGCCGCGCTTGGGGGCGGGGCTCTGCGGTGGACGGCAGCGGTTGCGTCAGTGGAAATGCGGTTGCGCGGGTTCGGCGTCTTCCGGCATTTCGGCATGCACGATTTCGCCGAGCGGGTCGGCGTACAGCGGCACCCCGCAGTCATCGCAATATTCGGGCTCGAAGCGACCCGCATGACGGCGGATATCCGTCACGCCCGTTTCCTTCAGCAGTGCGACGATTTCTTCGAGCGGGCCGTTCGAGGTGGCGGCTTCCTGCGGTTCCTCGTCGATGCCCGACTCGCCGTTTTCGCGGCCGTACAACGGCCAGACGACGCCATAGATCACATCGTTGCTGCCGCGGCGCGTGAAGCCGACGCGATATTCGTCAATCCGGCGCTCGCCGAAGCCCGCGACCACGGCGCGCAGATCGGCCGGCGCCGCACTGATGGTGTCGAACAGATAGCGCACGGCGGTGCGCACGGTGTGCGGACGCACGCGTTCGTCGGCGTCGCGGCAAGCCGAGTAGTAGGCGTCCGGCAGCAGGCATTCGAATTCGCAGCCCGGCAACGCCAGCGACAGATTCGCACCGCCTTGCGTGGCCCATTGTTCGAGGCATTGGCCGCGTTCGATGCGGTTGCCGTGTTCCTCTTCCTGCCAGCGGAACACCGGCGCGCCGACGGGCGCCGCGACGACGGCCAGCAGGAAGCGCGGATCGGCCAGAATCGGCGAGGTCTCGGGCAGTTCACCGAAGTTGATTTTCGCAGCGCCGCCGCCGAGCGCCGCCTGCGCGAGCTGTTGCGCGATGCGCCACGTTTCGACGTGGTGGCGCGGCAACTGGTCGATGCTGTACAGGAACGGTGCCATCGCCACACGGGTGCCGGCGGCGAGCACATGCGCCTGCAGATGAGCGCGCAGCGCGTCCGCCGCGTCGCTCTTCAGCGGGCCCGACGGGATCGCGTAACGGGTCCAGGCCAGCACGGGCGCGGCGATCAACAAGGCTTCATGCGGCACACCGTCGTGCTCGACGATGAACGATTCGCTATGCGTTTCCGCCATGTCGGCGAGCGCACCGTAGGCGTCCGGATGATTCTGCTGAAGATGGTCGAGCGCGGCATCCAGCGTTGTCTGGTTGGCGTTGCGAACGATCTTGGCTAGCAGCGCATCGAGCTTCGCTTCCCAGAAGCGGTCCTCGGTGCGGCTGCCCGACGCGAATAGCGCGAGCGAGAGACCGACGAGCTTGTCGGCATCGGGGGGGAGACGTTTGGCGATTCGCGAGCGCATAAATCCAAGGGTGGGGTGCACAGAACCGTATATTCTAGTCTTTTCTGTGCCGTCCTATCATTTGCGCGCAATGCAGGATGGATCAGGCCGCGCGAGGGAGGGCGCAGGCGTGGTCAAGGGGAAGCCTTGACTGTACATTCCGTTCACCCAGCGGGTTGACCGGCGCGGGGAGTTGACACAAGGTAAGGGCTGTTGCGCGACGGACTTTTATACTGACGGGTTTCGGCGTCGCGCCGATGAGCGTACGCCGTAGCGTCGCTGTGGTCTGACACAACGAGGGGGATTCATAGTGAAATCGGACCAACTGATCGAGCGGCTCGCCGCCGTGTTCGCATTGATTGTGCTGGTGGGTGGTTCGTTGCTGGTGCTGGCGCCGTTTACGACGGCGTTGCTGTGGGGCGCCATCCTTAGCTACAGCTCATGGGGCTTGTATCGCAAACTCACCGCGGTGGTTGGCGGCCGGCGGAAGCTCGCGGCGCTGCTGATCGTCGTGATTATCCTGGTGGTGGTTCTTGGGCCGTTCGTTTATGCGGGATTCGCGTTCGGCGCCCACGTGCACCAGATCATCGCACTGGTGCAAAAGCTTTTTGAAGATGGACTGCCCGATCTGCCGGACTGGGTTGTCCGCGTACCGTTGGTCGGTCCCAATATCGAGGCTTTCTGGGCTCATTTGACCAGCGGCAATTCGGAACTGATCGCGCAGTTGCGCGTCCTTGCGGCGCCCGCCGGCAAATGGATCCTGGCTGCCGCCATTGCAGTGACGCATGGGTTAGGACTGCTCGCGCTCAGTATCGTGCTGGCGTTCTTTTTCTATACCGGCGGCGAGGGTGCTGCGGCCTGGTTGAATGCGGGTATGCGCCGCGTCGCCGGTGAACGCGCCGATTACCTGTTGGCGCTGGCGGGCAGCACCGTGCGCGGCGTCGTCTACGGCATTCTAGGTACGGCGCTGGTGCAGGGCGTGCTTGCGGGTTTTGGTTGCTGGATTGCCGGGGTGCCGGCCCCGGCGTTGCTTGGGTTGGCAACGTTCTTCCTGTCCGTCATCCCGGGCGGTCCGGTGATTGTCTGGCTGCCTGCGGCAATCTGGCTTTATCACGGCGGTGCGACGGGCTGGGCGATTTTCCTCGTCATATGGGGCGTGGTCGCGGTGGGTATGTCGGACAACGTCATCAAGCCGATCCTGATCGGCAAGAGCAGCGATATGCCGTTGATTCTGGTGATGCTGGGCATTCTCGGCGGGGCGTTTGCGTTCGGCTTCCTGGGCGTATTTATTGGGCCCACGCTGCTGGCCGTCGCGTACACGGTATTGCATGACTGGACGATCGGCTCTTCTACTGCCCGGACCTTGGCGTCGGAGTCCGGGCCAACACCGATTGACGAGACGCGGCCGGTTCGGAAGGCCCCTTGAAATAAA